>Ga0075472_10001174_pt1 | contig 10659 bp, 12 predicted proteins | sample DEB19_08_DNA_3_FD_77014 | JGI IMG/M metagenome (GOLD analysis project Ga0075472, IMG submission 77014) | Aqueous microbial communities from the Delaware River and Bay under freshwater to marine salinity gradient to study organic matter... | ecosystem: Environmental > Aquatic > Marine > Coastal ...
GTTCATTGTTCGTGGTGGGTATAACTGCCGCCATCACTGGCGACCATATTATTTGGAACAGCCACAAGAGATAAGCAAAGAGCCTAAAACAGAAAAATTTGTTGCATCTAAGCAAATTATTGGTGATTCTGCCGCTGTCAAGAAGTTTGAAAATGTTGTCAATACGATGACGCCAGAACAAGTGCAGATCGCCAAAAAGGTTGACAGCATTAACGAATTCAAGACACTTGAAGGCGGTGGATATTACAGAGCTTCTGAAAAGCTACTTGCTTCTCCATTGAATGATGATTCAACAATCAGGCATGAATTTGGGCATCACGTTGACCAACACTTGTTTGCTTTAAGAAAAGGAAATGAGCTTGGCAACGCATCTTTGTCTGTCATTGATGAAGGCTTCAACAAGGCTATTGCAAAAGATAAGAAGAATCTAGGATTTACAAAATCATTTGCGACAGCATCAAAGCCATTGCTAGATGATTTTTATGAACAAAAAATTATCACAAAGACAGTTGGAAACAGCACAAGAATCTATCAAAAAACTGTGCCAAAAATAAACGGGCAAGAAGGCATTTCTGACATATTTGATGCACTTTCAAAAGGCGGAATGGCAAATGCTCATGGCGTTTATGGTCATGGTAAAAGCTACTTCAAGGACTATGGACAAGTCCAAAGAGAGATATTTGCAAATCTTTGGGAATTGAGGTCTACAACTCATTGGGATGATGTAAAGAAATGGGTTCCAAACCTTGCTCAGAGATTTGATGAGATTCTCATGGAGTTTTCAAAATGAAGCCATTAAAATATTCAGAAATCGTTAGGATGCACGTTGAGTTGTTTGGCGTTGAGCCAATAATCACAGGTGTTAACTTTAGAGATTCAGACGAGTTGATTGATAAGATTCTTCAAGCTATTGAAGACAATATTCCTTATGTTGAAAAAGACGTTGAAAATGGAGTTTTGACATGAAAAAATCATTGATGAAGCTAGAATCAGAGCTTAAAAAAGAGGCAAAGAAAAAGCATTTGAGCGAAGAACGCGCCGATGCTTATGTCTATGGCACACTACGAAAAACTGGTTGGGTTCCTTCTACACAAAAGAAGAAATCCAAATAACATTTTCTTAACTACTCGAAAGAGGTACGCAACATGAGCGATCAAATCATGGATGGTCAACAAGAAGACCAAAGCCAAAATCAAAACCAAGACCAATCAAAGGTTTTTACGCAAGAGGAAGTAGACCGCATCCTTGAACAGCGTTTAGCCCGTGAACGCAAGCGTTTTGAAAAGCAGACAGATGGCATCGACCTAGAAGCCGCCCGTAAAGCACTAGAGGAAAAGCAACTCGCTGAACTTGAAGTCGCTAAACAACGTGGTGACTTTGAAAAGGTCTTGAAAACGACTGTCGAAAAGAAAGACACTCAGATTCAATCGCTGACTGCAAAATTACACCAAATTCAAGTTGAAGGCTCGTTATTGAACGCAGCATCTTCACTCAATGCGGTATCGCCTGAACAAGTTTCAGCACTTCTGCGAACCAATATTCGCCTTGGCGAAGACGGAAACGTTGAGGTTGTTGATAAGACAGGCGCTGTGCGCTACAATGACAAAGGCGAGTTATTCTCGGTAAACGAGTTAATGAGCGAATTTTTAACGGCAAACCCTCATTTTGTCCGAGCTACTTCTGGTGGCTCAGGCAGTCGAGGCAGCGCTGGTGGTTCCACACAGAAACCTATGTCTGTGGCTGCAATGCTTGAAAACTGGGACAATGGCGGAAAAGAAGCCTTTGCCGCAAGTAAAAAGCGCAAATAAAATACACTTTCATTTTTTCTTTTTGGAGTATTTCAAATGGCTGCTACCACCACATCCACCCTTGACGATCTGTTTGTAAACATCGTTGCACAAGCTCGTTTCACCGCTGAAGAACAATCTTTGTTGCGCGGCTTGGTCACTATCTATGACATTGGCAACCAAAAAGGCAACTCGATTCAAGTTCCTAAGTACCCTGCCATCACCGCTGCTGGCTTGACAGAAGGCACAGACATGACCAGCACCGCTGTGTCAACATCTAGCGTTTCTGTGACTGTTGCCGAAGTTGGCGCTCAAGTTCTGTTGACAGACTTGGCTGCAAACGGCGCTGGCAATCCTGCTCAAGAATTGGGCGTTGTGTTGGGTAACGCTATCGCCACCAAGATGGACAAAGACATCATCGCTTTGTTTGATGGTTTCAGCACTTCTTTGGGTTCTACAACCACCGAATTGACTGTTGCTTACTTGTTCCAAGCTGCTGCTACTTTGCGCGCTAACAAGGTGCGTGGTCGTTTGGCTGGCGTGTTCCACCCATATCAAATCTACCCATTGAAAGCAAACTTGACCAACACTTTTGCAAACCCCAATGGTGGCGACTTGCAAAACGAAGCAATGCGTACTGGCTATGTCGGCACTATCGCTGGCATCGACATTTACGAATCTGCCAACCTGACCATTGATGGCTCTGGCGACACCAAAGGCGCTGTGTTCGCTCCTGAAGCTATTGCCTTGGCAATGAAGAAGGACTTCACAATCGAGCCACAACGTGACGCATCTAACCGCGCATGGGAACTCAACGCTACTGCCACTTATGGCGTGGCTGAGTTGGATGATGGTTACGGCGTGGAAATGTACTTTGACGCTGGCCTGTAATTGAAGACTAACCCTGCCTCATCCGAGGTGGGGTTTTCTTTAACCAAGGATTCATCATGGCGTTTAGTGCAGATTCAGACCTGACAGCAATCATCCCTGATATTCTGACGTTTGGGATTTCCTCTTTTTCCGCTGAACACGCCTTGGCACAAGCCGAGATTGAGCGTGAGTTGCGTTACAAGTGGTATCCAAAACTGCAATTGTCAGTCGAAATGGATGCGACCTTGTTGACTAGTTCGCAATGGACTAAGGCTTCTGCCTATCTAGTCTTGTGGAAACACGCATTGCCGAAGCTGACAAACTGGGTCGATGGCGATAGATTCCAAAACATGATTACGTTTTATAAAACGCGATATGAGGAAGAATTTTCGTCAGTCCTGCATGATGGCGTTGAATACGACTTCAATGATGACAATACTGTTTCTGAATCTGAAAAAGCACCTGTTTTTCATGGTCGATTAGTACGATGAACGTTGATCTCAGTCTTAATGTTGATGAGGTGATGAAAAGCCTTAACAAAAGCAAGGCTGAGATCGCTGTTATCGTTGAAAAGTCGTTGATGAAAACGGCGCAGTTCGGAACGCAGATAATCCTAGACCGAACAGAAAAAGGCATTGGCTATGCTGGCAGGTTTGCCCCATATTCTCCAGCTTACCGAAAGGCTAAAGCAGCAGGATGGAAGGCGACACCAACACGGCGAGGCTTTGGCGGTGATTCTTCAGGCGTTGTGAACTTAAATGTCTCTGGCAGTATGCTTTCTAGCATCCAGCAAAGGGCATTGAACCAAAACGCTGTAAGAATCTATTTCGGTCGAGCAACAGAAGCTAAAAAGGCTGCATTTAACAACGAGCGTAGGCCGTTCTTTGGATTCAACAACAAAGAGCAAGAAGCATTGTCTAGGTTCTTTATCAGAGACTTCAAATGAGCAAACGTGAATCAATCGCAGCAAATCTGGTGACTACCATTGACGGAATTTCTGCCGTTCAACTTGTCACCCGTGAACCTTTTGACTTCACAAAGCTATCTAATGCTCAATTTCCTGCTGTTATCGTGCAAACGTCAGAGGAAAACCGCGAAGATGTGACGATTGGCGGTAGCAATATCAAGCGCATTGGCACTATTGACTACAAGCTGATTGGCTACATCAAAGGCGTAAACATTGACACAGATAGAAACGCTCTCATTGAATCGCTTGAGGAAGCCTTAGACGCAGACCGCACCCGTGGCGGTTACGCTTTGGACACGCAAGTTATCACTGTGGAAACTGACGAAGGTTCGATTGCACCCGTTGGTGGTGTTCTCTTAACTGTCAGAGTTTCATATAATTTCACCCGTGGCGCTGTTTAATGCGCTCAATTCCACCAAGGAAACATCATGGCAACTCATACAGGCTCAGAAGGCACAATCAAAGTCGGCAGCGATACTGTTGGCGAAATCCGTAGCTATTCGATCAGCGAGACTGCTGACACAATCGAAGACACCACAATGGGCGATTCATTCCGCACATACAAAACAGGCTTGAAAACATTTTCTGGCTCTGTGGATGTGTTCTGGGATGAGACAGATGCTGGTCAAACTGCATTGTCCGTTGGCTCATCTGTGACATTCAATGTCTACCCAGAAGGCGCTACAACTGGTGACAAGTATTTCACTGGTACTGCTTTGGTCACTGGTTTGACTGTCAACGGCTCCACCGATGGCATGGTTGAAGCATCTTTGACCTTGCAAGGCACTGGCGCTTTGACACTTAGCACCGCAAGCTAATGAAGGCGATTGAACTCGCTAAAGCCCACTTCAAAACCCTGAAAACCAAGACCATTGAGGTCGCGGAATGGGGCAATGAAGATGGGCCTCTCATTATCTATGTTGAGCCGTTCACTCTGAAAGACAAAGCAAAGCTCCAAGCCGTGACGAAAGTTAGCGGAAGCGAGATTGATGCTTTGGTCGAATTGGTTGTGATGAAGGCTCTCGATAAGAATGGCGAAAAGCTGTTCACAATCGAAGACAAACACGCTCTGAGAAATGCTGTTGATTCACGCATCTTGGAAAAAATCTCAAGCGAGATCATGCGTGTTGACTTTGAGGCACTTGAAAAAAACTAATTGAGACTCCTGAACGCCAGTTCATGTTTTATCTAGCTGAAAAGTTACATAAAACACTCAGCGAGATTGAGGAAATGAGCGTTGAGGAGTTACATGAGTGGCAAATCTGGCTGAAGATACAGCGAGAACGGAGCAAAGATGGCAACGCAAGACCTAAAAATTGACATAGTTGCAACGGACAAGACGGGCGCTGCATTTAGGTCTGTAAAAGGCGGGTTAGACGACATTAACAAATCGTCATCTGCCCTTAATTCTGCACTTAGTGGCTTGGGCGCTGTCTTTGCTGCAATTCAAGTCGTTCAACTCTCTAAAGGGTTGATTGACGTTGCCGACAAGATGGATGAACTTTCAAAGCGAACTGGCATCGCTGTTGAAACGCTTTCATCTTTGTCAAACACGGCAATGTTGGCTGGAACAACACAAGAAGAATTTGCGTCTTCTTTAACTCGCCTTAACAAAGCCATTGCTGAAGCTGCATCTGGTAGCAAAGAGCAAGCAACTGCATTTACAAACCTTGGCATATCCGTAAAAGATGCACAAGGCAACATCCGCCCTACGACAGAGATTCTTTCTGACGTTGCAGATGCGTTTTCTCGCGTTGATGATGGCGCGGTAAAGACACAATATCAAATGGCCTTGTTTGGTCGTTCTGGTGCGAATCTGAACGAGTTTCTAAGCAAAGGTTCTGCTGGCATTAAAGAGTTTGGCGCATCTATCAGCACAGACTTTGCAGAAAATGCCGCCACATTCAATGATTCATTAACTTGGCTTGGGCAACAGATTCAAGCAAAGTTTGGTGAAAAAGTTTTGCCATTGTTGAGGTTCTATAACAAAGAACTTCAAAATGTTATGCAAGTCGAAAAAATGTCACGCATTGGCGGTGGTCGTGGCATTGTTAACCCTGAAAACGTTACGCCAGACAGAATCACGCTTCAACCAATCGACCCAAAGGTCGCAAAAGCCGCCGAGGAAGTCGCCAAAAAGCTGCAAGATGTAAACGATGAGATTTACAAGATGACAGCTGGCGAACAAGCCTTGTCTGTTGCTCAGTTCTCTAGGATGGAAGGCGTAACAAAGCCTCAGATCGCTCAATACGAAAAGCTCATCCAAGAAAAAGCAAAGTTGGCTGCTCAAGATCGTGAACTTGAAGCCGCAAGCCGTGAAGCTGACGAATTAGCCAAGAAAGCGCACCAAGAGCGAGTAAATCGCTTGAACCAAGGTAAGAAGATCACCGAGGAAATGCGTACTCCGATGGAAGTCTATAACCAGACGATTGCAGATTTGAACGTCTTGGTTAATGAAGGCTCTATTTCTTGGGACACATACGAACGAGCAAGCGCAAAGGCTTTTGAGGATTTCAAGAAAAACACAGACCCAGTTAAGAGCCAACTTGAAGACTTGAAATATGCCGTTGAAGGTTGGGGTAGGGATTTCACTAGCATGATGGCGGATGCAGCTATGGGCGGTAAGATTTCTTTCGCTGATATGGCTAACTCGATCATTCGTGATTTGCTCCGCATCCAAATTCAAAGGTCAATCACAGACCCATTGGTTCAGGCTGGAACGGCTGCTTTTGGAAACATTTTCCCGTCTACAAGTACGGCTGGCGGTTCAAGCGGCACAGGCTTGAAGATGCCGTCTTACGCTGGCGGCGGTTTTACTGGTTCTGGCTCACGCTCAGGCGGTCTTGATGGTCAAGGCGGCTTTATGGCGATGCTCCACCCGAATGAAACTGTGGTCGATCACACAACTGGCGGCGGTTCTGGCGTTGTTGTAAATCAAACAATTAACGTCAGCACAGGCGTTCAACAGACAGTCAGGGCTGAGATAATGACCCTCATGCCACAAATTTCAAACGCAGCAAAAGCGGCTGTCGCTGATGCCAAGATGCGTGGTGGCAATTACGGAAAGATGATGGCATAACATGGCAATCTCATACCCTTTGGCGCTACCAACAACGACAGGATTGGCGCGAATTCGTATCGCTGCAAATAGCGTGGTTGGCGTGTCTCAATCGCCATTCACGGCTAAACAACAGGTTTACAAGTACACAGGACAGTTTTGGGAAGCAGAGATCAGTTTGCCGCCAATGAAGCGGTCTGATGCTGAATATTGGATTTCCTTCTTATTGAAACTGAATGGTTCTTACGGAACTTTCCTGCTTGGCGACCCAAACGGAGCAACGGCAAGAGGTGTTGCAACTGGAACTCCACTTGTCAAAGGCGCAAGCCAAACTGGTTCTGAGCTTATTACAGACGGGTGGACAACTAGCACGACAGGAATTTTGAAGGCTGGCGACTACATCCAAATTGGCGGTGGTGCTTCTGCAAAGCTGCACAAAGTCTTGGATGATGTGGATTCAGACAGCTCAGGCAATGCAACTCTGACGATTTGGCCTGATTTGCGATCTGCCCCATCTGATAACGCTCCAATCGTTGTAAGCGGCGCTAAAGGCGTTTTCCGTCTATCAACAAACCAATCAGATTGGGATGTGAACGAGGCAAGCATTTACGGAATGACTTTTCCAGCTAGAGAGGCTCTGTAATGTCTCGCACACTACCTGAAGCATTAGCCACTCAGTTTGCGGCGACTGAACTTAAACCTTTCTACGCTGTTGAGCTGTTGTTTGATTCAGGCGACCTGCGCTTTTGGACAGGTTACGATGACATTGAAGCCAACGGAGAGACTTGGACAGGTTCAGGGCTTGTGATGAGCATTTCTGGCACTTCTGAGCCTTCAGATTTGTCAGCAAACGGCATAAATATCACGTTCTCTGCGCTTGATTCGTCAATCATTGCAATCATGCTTGGCGAGAACTATCGTGGTCGATCTGCAAAGGTTTACATCGGCGCTTTGGATTCAACAAACCAGCCTGTTTCTGATATGTATCAGATTTTCGCTGGTCGCATGGACATAATGACGCTGCACGAAGATGGAAGCGTTGCAACCATCCAGATCAACGTTGAAAACGTATTGATTGACTTGGATAGACCAAGACCAATACGTTTAACGAACGAAGACCAATTAGATCGCTATTCTGGCGATCAATCTCTTTCTGGTGTTGCTCAATTGCAAGACCGCCAAATTTCTTGGGGTAGATAATGGGCTTTAGTCTAAGTTCTGTTTTCAAAACGGCTGTCAAGGCTGCGGTAGTTGCCGCCATTGCCTATGTGATTATTCAAACAGGCGGTGGCCCTGCTTTTTCATGGTCTAGTGTTGGAACGGCTGCGGCTTTTGCCGCTGCTGCCAGCACAGTCATGCAACTGACTGCAAAAACGCCTGACCAATACGATCTAAGCTCACAACTCCGTGGACAACTGATTTCAAGCCGAAATCCTGCCGCTGATGCCCGTGTTGTTTACGGGAAAACCCGTCTTGGCGGAACAATCGTTCACATGGAAACAACAGGCACAAAGAACGAAACCATGTATATGAGCATGGTTTTGGCTGGTCACGAGATCAACGCTATCAATCGTGTTTATGTCAACGATGAGCCTTACACGCTGACAACAAGCGGAAACATCTTCACGATCAACTATAAAAGCAGCACATCAGCAATCAACTTTGATTATTTGCTTGGCACTTCTACGCAATCCTCAATGGAATTGTTTTCAGGCACTACGGCTGCAAACTATGGATTTAAAGGATTGGCAACGCTTGGCGCTCGTCTGGTGTTCGATCAAGACAAATTCCCTCAAGGCTTGCCAAACATCACGGCTGAGATTGAAGGCAAAAAAGTCTTTGACCCGCGAGATAGTTCTACCGCATATTCAAACAATGCGGCTTTGTGCATCCGTGACTATCTGACAAACACAGTTTATGGTCTTGGCGCAACAAGTGCAGAGGTTGACGATGATTCTTTCTCTGATGCTGCTGACGTTTGCGATGAAGATGTGACTTTGGCAGGTGGCGGAACAGAAAAACGCTACACAATCAATGGCACTTTTGTCACAAGCGAAAAGCCAAAGGAAATTCTTGGCAAGATGCTCACATCATGCGGTGGTCAGCTTACCTATGTTGGCGGAAAGTGGACTTTGAAGGTCGCTGAGTACAGGACACCATCTGTAACGCTCACAGACGATGATTTTGCAAGCGAAATCTCAATCCAAGGGTCTGTGTCACGCCGTGACATTTTTAACGCTGTAAAAGGCACATATTCTGAGCCTGATGCGCTTTACCAGTTAAGCAGTTTTCCGCCTGTTACTAATGCAACCTATGTGGCGCAGGACAACGAGACTATCTGGAAAGATATTCAATTCCCATTTACAACGTCTGTGGCTGCTTGCCAACGCTTGTCAAAGATTGATCTTGAAAAGATGCGCCAGCAGATCACAGTCACTGGCAGCTTTAAATTGTCGGCTTTCACGCTTCAAACTGGTGACACTGTTTACCTAGACATTGATCGCTATGGCTGGAATCAAAAGGTCTTTGAGGTTGTAGATTGGAACTTTGATCTTTCAAACTCTGACGCTGGCCCTATTCCGCTTGTCAACATGACTTTGCGCGAGACAGCATCGGCAATCTACGATTGGAACTCAGGCAATGAAACTGTTATTGACATTGCGCCAAATACAAATCTGCCTGACCCATTTGACGTTACACCTTGCGGCATTACAGTTACTGACGTTCTTGAGGTCGCTGCGGAAACTGTTGTCACTAAGTTAGTGGTCACTACCACTGGCTCGACAGGATTCCAAGATAACTATGAAGTTCAAGCAAAGATCAGCACAGCCGATGAATGGATTAACTTAGGCAAAGCAAGCGGCAATTTGTTTGAGCTTTACAACGTCATTGATGGCGCGACATACGATGTACGGGCTAGGACAATCAACACGCTTAACGTGCGTTCTGATTGGACTACGGCATCGCATGAGGTAATTGGCAAGACTTTGCCGCCAGAAGACGTTACAGGCTTTTCAATCAACATCGTTGGCGCACAGGCTTATTTGACTTGGAATCCTGTTGGCGATTTGGACTTGAGCCACTATCGGATTAGTCATTCACGCCTAACAACAGGCGCAACTTACTCTGACGCTATTGATATTGTCACAAAAGTGCCACGCCCTAGCGTTTTTGCTGTTGCTCCTGCAATGACAGGCACTTATTTCATCAAAGCCATTGACAAATTGGGCAATGAATCTTTGAACGTTGCTGAGATTGTCACGATCATTGAAGAAATCAAAGGTCTAAATGTCATTGAAACAGTCACAGAATCTCCGTCATTTGCTGGCACTAAGATCGAATGTAACGTCAATGAAGATGGGTACTTGGTTCTAGACACGGCAACAAATTTTGATGACATTACTGGTCTTTTTGAAGACGCAGATGGCGACTTTGATGGCGGTGGCGGCACTACATCGACAGAAGGCACTTACTATTTCAACCAAGTGGTCGATCTAGGCAGCGTTTACACATCTAGGGTCACTTCAAACATAACTGTTAGTCGAATTGATTACGTTAATACGTTTGACGATTCAACAGGCTTTTTTGATTCAAAAACTGGCTTGTTTGATGGCGACCCTAACACCTTTGGCGACACAAACGTTGAGTTTTACATTGCAACGACAGAAGATGACCCCGCTGGTTCGCCAGTTTGGACAGATTACAGGCGTTTCTTTGTTGGCGATTACAAAGCCCGTGGATTAAAGTTCAAGATTGTTTTGAGCACAACATCTGGCAACTCAACACCGCTGGTTTCTGACCTGTCTGTTTCTGTGGATATGCCAGACAGAATTGCGTCAGGAAACAACCTTGCTTCTGGCGCTGGCGCTTATTCTGTGACGTTTAGCCCTGCTTTCAAAGTGGCTCCTGCCATTGGTATTGCGGCACAGAATTTGGCTCAAGGGGATTACTACCAAATCTCCTCAAAGTCAGCCACA
>Ga0075472_10001177_pt1 | contig 10635 bp, 22 predicted proteins | sample DEB19_08_DNA_3_FD_77014 | JGI IMG/M metagenome (GOLD analysis project Ga0075472, IMG submission 77014) | Aqueous microbial communities from the Delaware River and Bay under freshwater to marine salinity gradient to study organic matter... | ecosystem: Environmental > Aquatic > Marine > Coastal ...
GGCGAACCACTTGCGGGTGGGGGTGGTGTAGGTGGGGTGGTGGCTCATGCCCCGATCCAGGGGCCGAACGACCGCCACACATCAGCGCGGGGGGCGCCCCAACGAATCGACCGGAAGTTGTCGATCCAGAACCGGCTATCGGTCTGGATCGAGATCCGACTCCATACCCGGGCCACCCAGATCGCAGTAGTGTCGGCTTGACCGGCGAGCCAATCTGCAACCTGCAAGCGGATTTGCGCGGCCCAAGCAACCTGCTTCTCCGACCCGCGCAGGGCAGGGAGTGCGGCCACATCAACAACCGGGGCGGCTACAGGCTTGGGAGCCGGCGCGGCCTTGGGGGCAGGCCGGGCGGCGTCGATCATGCCCTGGATCAGGGCTTTGTCGCTGTCGGTCAGGCCGTTGACCTGCGACCAGTTGTCGAGGTTGTCGGCGAGGAGGTCGAGGGCCGTGGCCAGGGCTTGGTTGGCCTGCCCCGCCATCATGAGGCTGAAGGGGCTGTTGCGGCGAACCTCGACAATCGGGGTCGCGGTAGCAGGGGAGGGGTTGGCGCGGAAGGTATCGAACATCTTGTCTCCGTTGGTACAATCAATATGCCCCGCTGTAGGCTTACCGTCAAGCCTACTCGTGAAGAATTATCGCACCCCCAACGCAGCCCGCAAATCCTGCGCTTTCCCCGTCCACTTCCAGGCAGGGACCGGCCCCCGCTGCCACACAGCCAGTCGCAGCGTCACCCACGGGCGGGCGGATTTGCCCTGGGGTGGGTACGGTTGGGCGAGGGCGGCACGCTCAGCCTCGGTCATCTCGGAGAGGGCGGCGAGGTTTTGGAGGTGGATGCAGTGCCGCAGGGCCGCGAAGTAGGCGGCATAGGCGGACTTCTCGGCGGCGGTAGCGGCGTCGCATTGGGCGCGGGCGGCATCGCGGGCGGCGAGTGCCTGGTCAACGGCGCGTTGAGCTTCGAGGATCTGGGTGGGGGTGGGTGGGGTCATTTGGCCTCCTTGAGAGCGGCCCTGTAGCTCTCCCAACAGGCATCACAGGCCCAGGTCTCTTGGACCTGCATCTTGGGTTGCATCCCGGCCAACGCCACGGGTTCGGCGTTGTAGAGGCGTTGTTGGGCCGGGGCGCCGCATCGGTAGCCCTTGGCGTGGCAGGGGTGGGGGCCGTCTCCGGCATGGCCGCAACGGCAGGAGTCAGAAGGGGCAGTCATCATCTACCTCAGCCCGTTGGGGCGGCGTGGGGGTGGCGTCAATCTGGGCATCCAGCGCATCAAGGGCGGCCAATCCCGCCGCCGCGTCTGCCTCTGCCAGAGAGAGCGTCAGGGCGAGGTCGTCGCCGTGGGGGAGGATGGGGGCCGGTTCGGGCGCAGGGGCGGGGGTGCGGACTACCGTCAGGCGGGCAGCGGCGTTGCGCAGCTCGAGGCTGTAGCGCTCCCAGAGGAGAGCATCAGGCGCGGTGGTTGCGGCGCGGGCCATGGCCTGGCAGGCGGCGGCGCCGGCGTAGAGGGCGGCGAGGGTCATCGGAACCCCAGGATCTTGCGGGCGGTGTGGCCGTGGGGCGTCCAGAAGCCGCCTTTCTCGGCCCACTGTTCGCGCCACAGCCACTCCGCGTCAGGGGCTGGACTGCTCCCGAAGGCGGCCAGCCGCTGAGGGTCCATCTTGGCGAGTTCCTGGGATACCTCGATGGTGCGCAACTCGTCGTCGAGCTTGGCGATGGCTTTGGCAAGAAGCTCAGCCTGAGTACGCAGTCGCGAAAGTTCATCCTTCTTGATGGCGATGGCTTCGGGGCTTGGGATTTGGAGAACGACGATCCTCATGCGTTACCCCGGATGGCGGCGAGTTTGTCGGTCTTGCCGTCCAGCCAGCCCGTAACCTGGGCAAGCTCGGCGGTGGTCATATCGTAGACGCCGGGTTTGCCCGACGTTTTGCGCCACACGTCAAACTGGAGGGCGGTGATGCGGTTGGCGGTCAGCCACTCCAGAAACTCAGGGGGCAGGGGGCGGGTTTTGGCAGGTTCGGGCCGGGCTTCCTGCCGAGGGGGCGGCTGGCTGGCTGCGTTGCCATCGTCGTCGGCGGGCGCGACACAGGCCATCGACAGCAGGCCGTAGCGACGGAGATAGGTGACGGCACTTCCGATGCTCTGGGGGTCGGCGGCGCGGGCCTCGGCGGTGCAAGTGGACTGGATCCACTGGTTGCTCTTGTGGGCAAACAAGGTCGTGACACTGACCTTTTTGCCGTCGGTGGTGGGGAATTGCAGCATCGCAATCCCCTGCTCAGAGATAGGTCCGCACGCTTCGCGCACGCTGGCAAGGTCGGCATAGCGGGACTGAAAGTGCGGGTTCTTGCTGTCTTTCAGCGCGTGGCCCATGAGGGCCTGTGCGACGGCGAGGGCGCCGGCAATCTCACCGATGGCCTCGGATGTGGCGTAGGTGGTGATGGGGCGGGTGGCGAGGGGGTTAGCGGTTTCTGACATTGGAAGCCTCCAGATAAACATAAACGGAAAGGTTGAAGATAAATAGGCCCGTCAGGATAACGGGGCCTTGAGGCGGGAAAGTCGGGACCAACACATACATAGCCACAAATACGGCTGCTACCAGCATGGTGATGGTGGTGACGTATTGCATGGGCTTGGTGGTGCCGTCCAAGCACTCCGAGAGGGGACGGTCGTGGTTATTCGACAACATGGGCAACCTCGCGGGCGATCCGAAGCTCAACCAGCGGGACCAGGGCTTCGGGGTTGGGGTAGCCGGTGAGGGCGCAAATGGCCCGGCACCGGGAGAGGGGGGATACCTCGGTAAGCTCATCCAGGGGGATGGCGTCGATGCGGTCGGTAGCGGCGAACAGTTGCCGCATCGACGGGGTGCGGGCGCGCTTCATTTGGCAGCCCGCAAGCAGGGGTCAATGTGGGCATCGACCTCGGCAGGCGTCAGCAGCCCCGCCCGGTATGCGGCGAGGATGGTGGATGCGGTGGTGGACAAGGGGCCACCGTGGACGCGGGCGGCTACCCGTGGGTCGCGTTGCAATTGGGCGAGTCGTTCTTCGGTCATCGTGCCTCCGTGCTGTCTCTCTATGCCATCTCGGACGGTGTGCAAGGGGCGTTAGCAGATTTGTAGGTGCGGCTACAAAATGGCAAGGGGGGTTAGCGCGATGGGGTGGGGTGGGGTAGGGAGGCGCATGAGCACCCCCAACCCTATCCGCGCCTGGATCTTGTCTCTGGGCGTCGGCTCCACCCCAACCGAGCTGGCCGCTGCCACAGGGCTATGCAGGCAGACGATAGATTTCTGGTTGCGGGGCGTCTGCACCCCGAAGCGCGCTACCTGGGCTGGCTTCCTGGCGGCGTTGCGGCTGGAGGGGGAGGCGTTGGAGGCGGGGTGGGAGGCGTGGTATCGGGCAATGCGGGGTGGCGCATGATCGAGATCTGCATGGTCGATGGGGAGTCTGTCGATGTCCCGGCGTCTTACGAGACGCGGCCCGGTGAGACAACGCGATTCAACACGGTGTACCTGACAAAGTTTCGGTACACTCTGCCGAACGGGGAGGATGCTGCCTTGCCTGGGGTGGCGTATGTGGATTGGATGATCGGGCGACAGGTGCTTTACTACTCGCCCGATTTTCCCGGTGAACTCTGGGCAATTGCTCAAATCTTGGAGCGACTGGCGACCCACTACCACCTCGAATGCAAGCGGGAACTCCCCGCCCTTCACCCGCTGGTCAAAGTCCGCTTTCAAGCAGAACTCTGGCTCAACGTAGCCCGCGACGCGGCAAGGGGATCTATCGCACACTACCCGGCGTCTATCCAGGTGACTTGGGACCGGGTGTTTGCCGAGGCGTGGCAGCGGCTGGGATGCAAGGGGGAGGCACCTGAGCATGTGGGGTACCGGCTTGACGACCAGATGCGGTGGGTATTCGGGCAGCCGGAAGGGTGGGGGTCGCTATGAAGCCCGGTGACATCGCCATCCTCCCAAACGGCCTGGGACGCGTTGTAGCCGTCGATGGACCCTGGATGGCCGTAGAGCCAGGGGTACCCGGTCCCGGTGGCTCCTGGCGTCCCTACGGGGCTGTACGGCGCATCCGCGTCCACACCGCGCTACGGGGCGAGTGGCGAACGGGGGAGGTGGCGCGGGCGGTGGCGTTGCGTCAGGCGGGGGCTTCGTTGGGGGAGGTGGCGCGGCTGTTGGGGAGGCCGGTGTCGTCGGTGCGGTACCATGTGCGAAAGTGGGAGGGGGGAGCGTGAAGGTAGGCAACCGGGCAATACGCAAGGAATACGCCGCGTTTATGATGGTTGTCCCGCCTGTGTGGGCAGTCCGTGAGAACTGCTTGACTGTGCCCATCCTGGTACCCGACGAAGAGTTGCAATCGCTACTCTGGGAAGTGGTAGGTGCTCGCAAGATGGGCGAAATCAAGCACGACCTCATAGAGCGGTATCGGAGAGGGTACCGGCGGCAGTTGTACGACGCTGGGGAGCGCGGATGGTTATCGCCTGGGGTGCTGCGGGGGCGGTCGCTCATTACGCAGCGCGAAGTTATCTTGGCGGACACACACACCCTTATTTGTACCTGCAAACTCAGCGAGGCGCAGGCTGGCCGCTGCCACAGGTGCTGGGCTGTACCTGCGCTGAGACACTACGGGTGGGAAATCGAAGCAGACTTTGAGGGGGGAGCGTGAGAAAACGAGGGTTCGCCAACGGAAAACTCTTGGAGTCCGAGTTGCGGGCGTACCACAACGAACTCGCGAACGTCTGGGGCGCGCCCAAGATTGGCCGGTTGCACGCGGCGAAGTTGCTGGGGGCGGCGGCGGGGGACTTCTCGGGGCTGACGGTGCAGGGGAGGCCGGTGCTGGTCGAGGCGAAGGAAGTGACCTCAAAGGCGAGGTTTGAGCTTGATATGGTCAAGCCGCATCAGTTGCGCGGGCTGCGTGAGGCGGCGACCAAGGGGGGGATTGGGGTGCTGGTGGTGCGAGTCCAGGGCGTGACTTGGGCGCTGTCGTCGGCGGTTCTGGATGCGGCGATCATCCAGCATGAGGCGGGGGGTCCGGCCTCGCTCTCGCCGGCGGATCTGGATCGGGTGGGGGCGCGGTTGGAGGGGGTGCGTTGGTGGGGGGTGGAGGTGCCGGGGCGGAGTGAGCGGCAGCGCGGGCTATTTGGAGGTCAGAATGGATGAGCTATTGACGACGATTCACGCGCTGGAAGCCGAGCTATCGGCCATTGACGCCGCGCTTGGGTTTGGCGACGGCTCCACGCGTAGCGCGGGGGATCGGGTGGAGCGGATCGGCATGCTGCGGGGGCAGGGGTGGGTGCTGATGGCGCAGGGGACGGGGGTGGTGCGGGTACCGCCGGGGGATGTGGCGTGGTGGCAGGGGCAGGGATGGGGCGTGGTCGAGATGATTCGGGTGGGTCGATGACGCTCTTTCCTGGCTTGAGGCCAGTTGTTCCGGTGGCACCCGCAGGCATCGACCTCCGGTGTTGCGACGTGGTGGAGGTGTTGCGCGAGGCGAAGGGGGTGCGGCTGGTTCATGCGGATCCGCCGTGGCGGTATGGGCAGCCGGCAGGGGCGGCACACCCGGACTTGCAGTATTCGACGCTTGCAATGAGCGACATACGACAGCATCTTGAGGGGGCGCTACCGTCGTGCGACCGCGACGCCCGTATGCTGGTTTGGAACACATGGCCTATGTTGGGGGAGTGGGCCGAGATTACGCACGGGTGGTCATGGGGACGCATAAAGACAGGCGGATCCTGGCATAAGCAAGGGCCGGGTGGGGTTGGGTACCATTGGGTTGGCGACAGCGAACCGCTATTGCTCTACACCAAGGGCGCCCCAAAATGCCAGACATGGGACAACCTGAAAAACGCGCACACATCCAGGCGCGAGGCCCACAGCGAGAAGCCTGCTGACTGGCTCCGAGCCATGTTGCGGCGCTGGACCGACCCTGGCGATCTGGTCCTTGACCTCTACGCTGGACTGGCCCCAATGGCGAGAGCGTGCTTCTTGGAGGGGCGGCGCTACCTTGGGGCAGAGATCGACCCAGAGCGGCATAGGCGGGCGCTTGTGGCCTTGCAGGAGGTGGTCGATGACCGCCGGTGACTACGCATCCGCGTTGGCGCGTCGGTGTCCTCGTTGCGGGGCCGGGCCGGGGGTGGGGTGCGTGGATGGGGCGGGGAGGTCGTGGGGGTTGCATTTGGAACGTTTCCGCAGGGGGCCGGTAGCCCTCAAGGAGTCAAGATGAAGCCTGTAATCGGCAGTATTGTGGTGGTCCGGCTGGTGGACGAAGGCCCACCGGTCTATCGTCCGGCCATCGTCACGCGGGTCTGGAGCAACGACACTATCAACGTCCAGGTCTTTTTCGACGGCGCCAACGATGACCGCTTGCGCCCGGACTTCGGGAACGGCTGGCTCGCCAGCATCTCGAAAGGGCATGAGTTGAAGCAGTGGAGTTGGCCGGTTGGTCAGGAGGTGGCCAAATGAATCAGTGTAACGGCGGCTATCCTACGTTGTGGGCGTACATGCTCGCACTTCTCGGCATCTCGGCAACGGGGGCCATCGAGGGGCAGTGTTGACGCGGACGGGATAGAGGAGCGAGCGCCCGAGGAGAGCATCCGAGGGGCTGACCCGGCTCAGGGGTGTCCTGGCCGGGTTTCTTTTTGCGCGGGGTGGGCGGGGTGTTATGGGGATGGGGCCGGGTGACCGGTACCTCTGCCTTGTTGATTGGTGTCTGGTCGGGGAGTGGAACATCTGGCCAGACGTTCCCCGGTGGGTTCGCACCTCACCGGGGTTTCTTTTTGACGGCGCGTGATACAGTGTGATACACTCCGTTTGGAGGTCAGATGTCACAACGTACAAGGCCGGTTCGGTCGTTCTCGTTGCCAGCGGATGTGCTGGAACGTATCAAAGAGGCGGCTGACAAAGAGCGGATTCCGGTTTCGCGGTGGGTGGAGCGGGCACTGGCGAAAGCGGTGGGGCTGTGATCCGGGCCGCGCTCGGGCTGGCACGGCGGGGGGTGCCAGTGTTCCCGGTGTGGGGGCTGGTGGATGGGGTGTGCCAGTGTGGGAAGGACTGCGGGCGCAACGCCGGGAAGCACCCGATACCGGCCAGGGGGTTTCTGGAGGCCAGTACGCACCGGGGGGATGTGCTGGCGTGGTGGCAGCGGCATCCTGAGGCCAACGTGGGGGTGCGGACAGGGATGCCATTTCGGGGGGGTAGGCTGTTGGTGGTAGACATCGACCGGGCGAAGGAGGGGGAGGTGGGCGGGGAGGATGCGCTGCAACAATTGCCGCTGCCCGAGACGCTGCGGGTGCGGACGGGTTCGGGGGGGATGCACCTGTGGTATTGGGCGCCTGAGGATGCGTGCCCGACCATCGGCAGTCGCATCGAGGCGGGGGGCGTGCGGTGGGCCGTCGATTGGCGTGGCAGGGGCGGGTATGTGCTGGCGCCACCGTCTCGGCATGTGGCGGGGCGGTATGCGTGGGAGGGGGGCGAGATTGCCGAAGCGGGGCCGGAGTTGTTGGGGTTGTTGCGGAAGGAACCGCCGAAGATGGCTGTGCAGCCGGTGGTATTGTTGCCGCTTGGGGAGGGGCGGGCGGCGCGGTATCTGGAGGGGGCATTGAAGGGCGAGGTGGACCGGCTGTTGACGTGTCCAGAGGGGGGGCGGCATCGGCAGATGCTGCGGTCTGCGTACAAATTGGGCGGGTACTACCGGCCCGGCGTCGATGTGGCGGCGATTGAGGCGGCGATGGTCGCGGCATGGTCGCAGGTGGTGGGGGCGAGGGAGAGGGAGGCACGGAAGGCGTTTTGTGACGGTTGGAATGCGGGAGTGGAGCGACCGAGGTTGCTTCCTGGCGAGCGTGTGATATAGCAAACGTGTCTCTCCCCACGCGCCCTGAGACGGCGCCCGCCTGACTGATCCCCGGGCGGTGGGGTGGGAGAGACAAAACCCTGGAGAGACAATGTTGCAGAATGAACCGGCAAAGCCGGAAGCTCAAGGTGCGCCTTGGGAGCTTCGGAAGTGGCAGGCGGAAGCCTTGCCTATCGTGATTGGCGCGTTGAAGGCCAGACGTTCGCCACTGGTGGCAGCGTTTATGGGGTCTGGGAAGAGCATCCTGCTTGCCGAGTTGATCCGGCAGACCCGGGAGATCCCTGGGCAGACGGTGGTGGTGGCGACACCCAAGGCGAATCTGGTACGCCAGCTCGCCAACACCATGCGGAAGGCGCTCGGGCCGGCCAATGTGGGAGAGTTCTACGCGAGTGCCAAACAGGCAGACCGGCGCGTGGTGGTGACGACCTACCAGAGCCTGTCCACGCTGGTGCAAGCACTCGGTCAATGCGGGAGAATCCCTTGCTTGCTGGTGTGCGATGAGGCGCATCGAACGGCGGCAGATGCGGCCAGTGAGTCTATCGTGGCATTGGAGCAACTGAAGCAGGGGCGCCACCTTGCCCGCATGGCCCTGACAGCGACGCCGTTCCGGTCAGAAGACAAGGAACGACTGGCCTTGTGGGAAGATGTGGTCTACCGGTATGGGTATCGGGACGGCATACGGGACGGGGTGATCGTGCCCTGGCGTGTCTTTGGGTGGGACGGGACCGGGTTTGAGGCAAAGGACACGGACAACATCAGCATCAGGATGCTGGATACTGCGGCGGTGGACGCGGACATCTGGCCGTGTCTGGCAAATGCTCGGTCGATTGCAGACGCTGAGCAATTCGCGGCCAAACTCTGTGAGGCAGGGTATCCAGCCGCTGCCACGCATTCACGGTTGAGCCGCAAAGAACAGGATGAGCGGGTGGAGATGCTGCGAACCGGGGCGCTCAAGGTGCTGGTGCATGTGTCGATGCTGGTTGAGGGGTCTGACTTCCCGTGGCTCAAGTGCTTGTTGATGCGCCGGCACACGCAAGCCAAGGTCCGGTTTGTGCAGGAAGTTGGCCGGGTATTGCGGTCGCACCCAGGAAAGACCGAGGGGATCATCATCGACATCTTCGACCTCATGGGCAAGATGGGGATGGACCACCCGGACGCGCTCGGGGAGGCGTTGGAGTCGAACTTGGATGAGGACATCATCGACGAGGAGGAAGAAGAGGAGAAAGAGAGAGACAACGGACCCGTCAACCACCCAGCGGTGCCAAGCATGTCGCTCGGGCAGTGGCTGGAAGAGGTATTGCAGAGTCTGCATATCGGGGGTCATCTTGAGTACCAGCCCCCTCGGGCCGAGTGGGAGGTGACAGACCGACAAATTGCCGCCGTCGAGAATATGGCCTATGCCCTGCGGTGGTTTCCGGCGTCACAGAAAGAGGCCAAGTCCAGGCTCAACCTGTGGATCAAGTCCAAGCGGGTGCATGAGTTTCCAGGGGCGGACATCTGCCGGCTGATCATGCTGTTACGCTACCTGATTGATGCAAGCAAGCCATCCCAAGAGTATGGCAAGAAATACGGGTGGAAATACCCACAAGCCCGGTGGGAGTTCCCTGCCGTTACCCTGCCTCAAATTGCACCCTCGTTACGGGATGTAGCTAAATGAATACCGCTCTTGATTTGTTGTCGTCGTTGTTGGAACAAGCCCGCGCCGGGGAACCCAAGGGGCCAATCTGCGATCAGCTGTGGGAGTCCTTGCCAGACCTGAGCAAACTGCCCGCCGCAAAGACTGCCCAGTTCTTCGCGGCGTTGCGCCGGCTGCATGGGTACGCTGGTGAGGTTGACCGGCTGGAACGGGAGATCCGGCAAGCACGCAAGGCGCCTCACTTGCGCGTTGTGACAGAGGAGGATGAGGAAGATGCCTCGTTTGAGCTTCCTTCTGGTTTGCCGGAAGGGTGGTGTACGCCGGAAGGGTGGCTCTTGACCACCGGGGGCGTGCAGCGCAAGGTCAAAGACCCAGAGGCTGGGATTGTGTTGCGCCCGGTGACTTTGGCCCCGATCTGGATTGCCGAGCGGTGGCAGGACATCGACACCGGCGAACACGCCGTCACGTTGCGCTGGCCGGGCGGTCAGCAGACGGTGGCGCGGGGATTCGCCATGAGCGCCAAAGACCTGCCAACGCTGGCAACGCGGGGCGCTCCGGTGTCGTCTCGGTCGGCGCGGGATGTGGTGGCATGGCTGGAAGACTCGGAGTCCAGTAATGCAGAGGTCGTGCCGCTACTTTCGTGCGTGGGTCGGGTCGGGTGGTTGGAGGGTGGCGCCTTGCAATTGGGGGATGGGCCGTCGTTGTTGCGGGCCGATGACGGGGCTGAGCAAGCGGCGAAAGCGTTGGCGCCTAAGGGAACGTGGGACGGGTGGCTCAAGGTGGCAAAGGAAGTCAACCAGCACGTTGTGCCGGCTTACATGCTGGCTTGTTCGGCGGCCAGTATCATGCTGCCATTCACAGGGGCGGCGCCGTTTGTTCTGGATCTACACGGCCACACGAGCCAGGGCAAGACAACAGCCAGTCGATGGGCGGCCAGTCTCTGGGCGGACCCGACCGACCGAGGCGCCTACATCCTGCCGTGGTCGGCAAGTCTGGCAGCCATCGAGGCGCGGGCGTCGTTCCTTCGCAACTTGCCAGTCTTTCTGGATGACTCCAAGAAGGTCGAGGCACGCAACCGGCCTATCCTCTCCACGGTGGTCTACCAGTGGGGGAGCGGACAAGGCAAGGCGCGGGGCAAGATCGACGGGGCGCGTA
>Ga0075472_10001179_pt1 | contig 10625 bp, 19 predicted proteins | sample DEB19_08_DNA_3_FD_77014 | JGI IMG/M metagenome (GOLD analysis project Ga0075472, IMG submission 77014) | Aqueous microbial communities from the Delaware River and Bay under freshwater to marine salinity gradient to study organic matter... | ecosystem: Environmental > Aquatic > Marine > Coastal ...
GAGAATGCGCTGTTCCTCAGCGACAATGCATTCGGCGTCGTAAACATCCATCTGCGCAGCGGCCTCGCACTCATTGGCTTTGCGTAAAGCCTCCATGAGGTCGTGGATGCGCTTCATGTTCACATGACGCCTCCGATATATCCCGCCACTCGCCACGGATGCGCCTTTAGAGGGGATGCGCTTGCTATGTGCGGTGGGGTGGCGGGTCCGGCGTGGGGGCCGGAAACAGAAGAGGCCCGCCGTTAAGCGAGCCTCCTAGTCGCAATTCGCGACCGTGCATTACGGCCTTAACTGAATGCCGTTCAATTGTCAACCCGCTATCGTTTCCAGCGCATCAAGCGCCTCCCGAAGCCGCGCCATGTCGCCTTCGTCATAGAGCAGCTTCTCGTTCCCCTTGCGGCCTACGTTCTGCTGTGCGGTCCAGCATAGCCGATCCAACCATGCGGGGCCGTGGTCAGGGTTTACGTCAATCACCAGCTGATCGAACGCACGGCGCACTCCCATGCTGCTGGCAAGGCGCAGGCATCCGTTCAGCCATTCCTCGCGGCGCTTGGCCTTTTCGTGGTCCAGACTGACAACCGATCCGAACGTGCGCTCGCCTAGGGTGCAGGTTATTGCCCCTGTCTCGTATGCCCGCCAATATGCGTTCGACAAGCTGCGCGCGGTATCAAGCAGCGTCTTGGCTTCAGACCCGCTACCGATCAGGCCCCAGCGATAGGCCCTGCCGATGGCATCGCAGCCGTTGTTGCCATAGAGCGCCTGCATTGCCTGTGCGCGTTCGGTGCCGTGGTCGAAGCGGGGGATTGCCCCTGCACGCGACAGACGCCCGCTGGCTGTGCGCTTCCCGGCTTTCCGCTTCCGTCCTGCCTTTGCCATGCTCAATACCCCCTAAAGACCGTTGCTGGGCAAATCGGCCTTGCCGACCGCGCTTTCGTCCGTTGGACCAAGCCGTTCCGTCTTGGCCGTTCCGGCTTCAATCGCTTTTGCGGGTTCTCTCGCGTAACAGCGGCGGCAAATGCGCTTTGTCTTTCCCCCTGTATTTCGGTCATACTGAGGCCTCCAGTCGTGCGCGACGAGACCCTTGTGTCCGTTTGGGCTATAGGCATAGGTAGTGCCGCATTCGTCACAGCCTTGACACGGTTGCGGAGGCATACCGCTTTCCCAATATTCAGCCTTTCCGCATTTGCAGCGCAGATAGTTCATGAGTGCTTCTCCCGAAACAGAACGGGATGCGAAGGCCACAGGTCGCCGCCGCCATGCACCCACCAGTGACCGTCAGGCCATTTCCCGTCATAATGGCAATCGTGAATCCCAGTGCTGCCGAACTCGATCACCTCAAAGACAGATCCGTCTTTTGGACAGTAGATCGCCTCGCGCCACCCGAGGTCTTGCAGCCGTTGGCTAACCCTGCCGAGCATCCGCAAGGCGTCACAAAGTTCAGGCATCAAGCGTTGGCGCTCTGCCTTTTCGGCTTCAATGCTCGCCCATATTGCGTCCGCCTCACTTTTTCGCACCAAACGTCGGGAGCCATCTGTCATACTGGCGCTGCCAACAACGGGGTCGTCCGCGCTAGGGATACCGTCCCGAAGGGCGGAGGCTTCAGGCTCCGCAGCGGTAGCCCGGTCGGCGCTAGCCGAAGCGTCAAAATCCTTTTCCATCACTTCCCTCCCAACTGAAAATCCCGATACGCCTCTATCAATTCAGGTGTTGTCATGCGGACCTCCAGCTTCGCCAGATCGTCTCTTCCGGCGTCTGGATGCTGTAGCTTTGCTGGTTCAGCCCCTCGCGCAGCCGATCCCCAATGATTACCGCTCGGTTCGTGATGGCCCTCGGTTCGCTCGGAAAACGCGGGTAGTTAATCAGCCCGACGATGAACCCCGCCTCTTGCCCATCTGTGTAAACGTAGGTCGTGGGCGTGATCGTCACGCAGAACCCGGCCTCATCGCAGTAGGTGCGGCAGATCTCGGTTGCCTTGGCAATGTCTCCAGCCATGAAGATGGAGACAGGCCACGATGTGTTATGCTGCTCGATCATGCGGCCAGATCCTGCGCATTGATCGAGCACAGCAGATCGCAGGACGGCGCGATTGCCTCAGTGGTCGGAAAGTCGGCAGGAATGTCGTCAATGAAGCCGCGAATAACGATGCGTTCGCCATTAGGTCCGACCTCTTCGCCCATCACCGCAAGCTGAACGCCAAGCTTGCGCGCGAGCGCCGCAGTTCGCCCGAAACGATCAGGGAAACACTTCCGATAGAGTGCCCAATATCGAGGCGACTGAGCCTTGGCGCAGCCAGACTTGAGGCAGTTCGCGTTCGGGAAGCCCATCGCATAGGTACGCGGCTGCTCGATCCCAGCACCTTCCAAGAGTGCGAGGCAATTAGCCTTGGTGATATGCCGGGTGATTAGCGGTGTTTCGAAACAGCCGGGACGGAACTCACCAGCAAGCCGCTCGGCCCTTCTAACGTCGCTTGCATCCGCCGTGTAACCGAAAATATTGATGTCGCCGTGCTGCTCGAAATTCAGCCGCGGCACGAACTTCATTGCGCCGCTGCACGGAGCGCCCTTATGGCCTGAGATGTAGCGCCGCTTTTCCCAAACCTCGAATACGCTGTCGTACTCTTCGGATTTGATGACAGTGATGGGAACGCCGAACCATTCCTCGCACTCAGCGCGGAAACGATAGTTGTCCTCGTCCTCTGCGCCGGTATCGCAAATGACCACGGGGCCAGCGTCAACGCCATGCTCTTGAATGTCGAGTTTGGTAGCCACCGCGCTGGCGGCACCATCACTGAACCAACGAACTCGCCTTGTCATGATTTCCCCCTCTGATATTTCCACCACATGCTAACGAGGCACCTTGAATCCTGCGGCGTTGCGATGCCCGCCGCCGCCGAACTTGCTGGCAATCGCCGACACATCGGCGCGGTCATCCGTCGAACGGAGGGAATAGCTTATCGTTTGTTCGCCGCGCACGATGGCAGCTGCGAAGCGGGTGTCAGGCCAGTCTTGCAGCAGCCGATGGCCTACATCGCTGGCAAGCCCGTAGGGGCAATCCACGCCGATGCCATATTCGCCGTCAATAACGACGCATGTTGCACGCTCGACAATTTCGTCCACCAGCTTGTCACGCCAAGCCGCGATGGCCGCGCCCTGTGCAACTGCCCCATCGATATCCGCATTGATGGCGCGCCAGCGCTCGAAACTGGTGTCTCCAGCAGTCAGGGCGAGATGCAGGTACTTGCTGCCATCGCCCAGTTCGAACCGCCACAAATCGCGGTCCTCGACCAGATCGACCAACATGGGGCGGGGCGCGCCCTCGTTTGCAAAATCCCAAGCCATGCCAGCGCCGGATCGGTTCATATCGAACAGTGCGCAGATCGGTGGATGGCCACCCCTGCGCAGATCACCAAGTATGCCCGCGACGACCGCCATCTTGAAGCGCTCCGGTCGCTTCGCAAAATTCTGGAATGGTGCTAGGGCTTCCTGCGCGGTCTTGTGATGGTCGAGAACAACGATCCCGTTCGCACCGCTGGCGGCCAAATCGCGCAACGTATCCTCGGGAAACGAAAAATCGACGATCAGGACATTCTTGCCTGCCACGTCGATATCGGGAGCCATCCCATAGTTGCGCGCGACATATTCAGGCTCGTCACCCCAGCGCACATAGCACGCCCATGCGGCGGTAAAACCGTCCATGCACTTATCGTGATAAATCACAATGTCGGGATTCCACATATTGCTCATCCTTTCTTAAAATCCCACCACATGCGGGCGAACCTGTCGTTGATCTGCCCGTAGTCTCCGCGCTGCTTGCGCTCCCGAACCGCCTCTCGGCTCAAAGTCTGTATGTCGAACAGGAACAGCGCGTTGCCCTCGCCTATCTTCAGCGGTGCTGCGAACAGGTCGGTCATGCGGCTTGCACGAACGTGCTGTTGCGGAAGTCGAACGATACCTCGGCCTCATCCTTCCGACCGGGCAGGCCCATGCGGACCTTGTGAACGCGGATAAGCGCGTGGTTTTCTTTCGGATTAGGCCGGTGATAGGTCAGGCCATAGTCGGGCTTGTTTGCCCAATTGGCGCTGCCTGAAATGTCATAGAGGCCGGGAACCTTGGACACGCCCTGATGCGGTTTTGTCGGGTGCGCGACGATCCAGAACGCGACATCGTATTGCTTGGCAAAGCGCTTGATGGCGCGAATGGCCCGTCCGATGTAATCCGTTTCCGTTTCGTCGCGGCGGCGCTTGTGTTCCAGTTCGTTCCACGGATCGAGGACGATCATCTTGACGCCATTGCGTAGGACCGCCGTGCGGCAGAGTTCGAGAAACTTGTCGAGGTCCATTTCCATGTCCTCGTCCACCGCCTGCGAAATGATGGTCAGCCGGTTGCGGATGATGTCGTCCGCGTCGGTCAGGTCCATCTTGCGCAGTTCGTTCCGGTCGCATTGCAGGATCGACATGCGCAGCCCGTCCAGCAGGATCGGCTTCACATCGGTCTCGAATGAAGCCACGCAGACCGGGAAGTGGTGGCGCAGCGCATTGCCGACGATGGCATTGACCAGCGTGGACTTGCCCATGTTTGCATAGCCGGTCAGGACCGTTAGCGTCCCCGGCACAATCGCGATCATCTCACTGATAGGCTGGACGCCAATGTGATAGCTGCGAACCTCCCCACGCTCGGGGAAGTCGTCAATCGTGTAGAGACCCTGCACCGGGTAGGGCTTCGACGTTGCGAGGCATTCGGACACCCGCTCCGGCCCGTATTCCTTCAGAACCTCGCCAAGGTCTTTGCAGGGGAACGGGTATTCCACGAAGCGGCAGCGATCCGCCCCCAGCAGCGCCACCAGATCGGCGCGCAGATAGTGGCCCGCTGGGTCGTCATCGGTCGCCAGGATGAACTCTTTGACCTGCGCCAGATCAGCCGCGTGGCGGTCAACCCATTCGTAGCGCTTGGCGTTATCGAGGTCAGCGGTTTCCGACGAAGGCGCACCGTTCGGAACGGACACTGTGAGCGGGTAGCCCGACTGGATTGCCGCCAGTGCGTCCCATTCCCCCTCGGTCAGCACGACAGGCACTTGCCCGTTCCGAACCTTGGGGTCGCGCAGCACGTTCGCGTTCCAGAGCGCAAGCGGCGCTCCGGTGTCCATCCGGTGATCCTTCTCGGAGGTCAGCCGATACTTGTGATTTATCAGGTCGTCCCCGTCGAAGTAGGGAACCGCCAGCCAGCGCTTGCCTTCCCGCAGCACCGACTTCAGACCGAACTTCTCGGCAAGCTGCGGATCGAGACCACGCTGTTCGATCCATTCCTTGTGCTTCTCGTGCATCGTCATTGTCAGCCCCCGAAAATCCGCAGTGGTGGCAGTGCCAAACTTTCCCTCGTCCATCCTTTGTCACGCTAAGGCAGCGGTCCCGCTTGTTCCGTCTCGTATGGCTGCACTCGGGACACAGGTGCTTGCCGGGACGGTCTGGGATGATCACCAAATCACGCCCCCTTCCCCGACTGCCGCCTGTTTGGACTGCATCGCTTCCTGCTGCCGGTTGGCGAGCCAGCGTGAGGTGGAATTGAACCAGCGCTTGCGGGTGTTCTCATCCTGCCCCGACAGCCAATCGTCGCGGGCGGTGAGTTGGGCGCGAAGGTCAAGATCGGGATAGGCGTTCTGCCACCGCCGGAAGTCGGCAAAGGTGAGCCTTACAACCCGCCCCTCGAAGGCGTAGCCGCCCTTTATTTCTTCCTTCTTTCCTTCTTTACCTTCTTCTTTTGTGTCCCGCTCCTGTCCCGCTCCTGTCCCGGTTGTTGTCCCGCTGTTGTCCCGGTCGGCGGCATCGTTGTCCTGATATTTTGCGTAATTACAGATAGTTATAACTAGTTTGCCGTGTCCCGCTTCGCGCTTCACCATTGTCTCGGTTTCGAGACGGGTCAAAAACCGCTCAACAGCCGATTTTGACCAGTTCCAGGCGGCAGCAAGTTGGCGGATCGAGACGCAGATTTGCCCCCTCTCCAACTCGACAGTGCGGCCCTTCACGTTGAAGCGGGCAGCCTTCCAGCAGGCGTTCTCTAGCAGCCATATCCATGCCAGCTTACGCTCTGCATCGGACAGCGCGGGACAGTCCTGCCAGCCACGGTAGAGTTTGATGTAACCGGCCATTACTGAACCTCGTGGGCCTGCCCGAACAGATCGACCGCAAAGAGGCGGATCTGTGTCCAGGCGTGATTGTCATGCAGGGCGGGGTTGCAGTCGCTGGCAACGATCAGGGCCTTGATGGCCTCGTAAGCCTGTTGTGCCTCTGCGCTGCGCTGGTGGATGATGGGAATGTCGTTCACAGCGTCACCTCCACCCGACCGGGCTTCTCAGGTGCGGCGAACTCATACGAAGGCAGAAAACGCTTGTCGTTCACGCCTAGACCGTCAGCAATGCCGTCGATCAGCGCCTTGATGCGGTTCGGGAAGTTTACCCGGTCGCCAAGATTGTTCGGCGGCACGAAACGGAAGTGGATCGGAATGTCCCCGTCCTTCGGAACGGCAATTGATGCCGCCTTGACCTTTAGGCAGGCTTCCTGACGCAGCGCCTTGATCTCCGGCGACTTATGCCGCCAATGGCCCTTGTTGTGCCCTGAGAGGCTTGCAGAGGGGAACGGCAGGACGATCATTCGGCCAGCCCCTGTTCCAGAGCCTCGGCCTGCGCACCGATACGGCGTGCAGCGATGCCCACGTTGTAAGGGGTGGCGTCATCCTCATGCGCCATGCGTTCAAGATCGGACTGGATCTTGCGAAGGGCTTGGGCCACGTTCATGCGCGCTGCCTCCGGTCGATATAGTCGATAATGACCGGGTGCTTCATGATACGCGAAAGGCGCTTCATCCGGCGCTGCGCAACCTCAAGCTGCCCCATGATGCTGTAGGACGACATGCGGACGAACTTGTGGTGCATGGCCAGTTCGTTCGTTTCAGCATCGGACAGGGCGCGGGTGCGGCTTACGCTGTCCAGAATGTCGATGCGGGCAAGGCGCTCTTCGAGATCCATCACCGCTTCCCCAAGCTGGAGATGTCGAGCAACAGGCGAATGAGCGTGTCGGCTGCATCCTGGCAGGCGGGCAGTTCGTTATGGTCGATCCGGCCATCGGCCGCCGCCGCTGCAATCACCGAAAGGCTTTGCAGGCTATCCGCCACCATGGCAGACAGGTTGCGCTTTTCATCGTCACTGTCGATCAGGACGGCGCGGACACCCATCAGCCCCAGGATCGGGTCGGTCGCTTTCGGGCCAAGCACATACCAGAGTGACAGGGCGTTCGAGAGCGAAGGCTCCTTGCCCTCTACCCGGTAACTGCGGATCGTGCGCGTAGGGACGCCTGACAGGTTCGAAAGGTCGTCATCCTTCCAGCCTTCGACCTGTGCTTTGCGGAGCATGGCCTGAATGCGAAGAACGACACTTTCGTGAGAAATGATTGAGGCATTAGCCGCTGCGGTTTGCTCAGGCATTGTTATATTCCCCTCCATGGAAAGGCGAAACAGACCCACCAGCGAAGCCAGACCTCTGGGTGAGGTCGCCGCTGGTGTGGTCGAGAAGATAAGAGCCGAACTGGTCGGCCAAGGCTGCGGCAACGCCGGGCAAGGTGCGCGAACGCTCCTTCCAGCGGTCAAAACCGGGGGCCATCTTGTGAACCCGTGCTTCCCGGCCATCGACAATGTTGGAGGGCTTCAGGACGGGCAGGTTCTTGAGCCAGAGGCAGGTGCGCTTGACCTCTCCGTGGCCGTGCTGCCAAGGTTGAAATGTGCAGTCGGGCTTGCGGATGCGGCTCGAAATGATGCTGACAGGGTTTTCCAGTGCGATATGCTTGATCGGGGCGTTCAGCAGGGCTCGGACAAAATCCAACGCCTCAACCTGTTCCGCCTGCTTGTCCTTGAACCAGCGCGCTCCGCTTACCGCAAGGTGCGTGCATGGCGGATGGAAGCAGGCCATGTCCCAGCCATCATTGATGACATCGAGAAGATCGCCCTGGATATGCCAGCGGGGATCGCCCTCGGTCGGCAGAATGTCGCAGGACCATGCGTCGAAGCCACGACGGCGGAAGGCATCGCGGACAACCGCCGAATACTCGCAGCCCACCAGGACGCGAATGCCGTTGGGCGCGAAAGCGGGCAGTTCTGCCCCGTCGCCAGTGTCGGGAATGTCGAACACTCAGCGATACCCCGCCTTGCGCAGGGCGATCAGGCAGAAGAGCCAGCGCAGCTTCCATTCGGGGGCGCTCATGCTGCCAGCCCTACGGGGCGCTTCAACGTGGCCGGCACATGGTCCCGGTTGAAAAGGTCCGCCCCAATCCCCGCTGAAAAGATGATTGCGTGGCGCTCAATTGCCTTAGCTTCATCGCGCGTATCGACTTCAACCACCGAGACAGCTTCAATCTCAGATGCGTTCCTAATCAACCATTGGCCAAATCTTGTCCGCTGCCCCCCAATAGAGCGGGCCTCGCTCAAATGAGCGTTGAAGCGGTGCTGCGGGGAATGCTTGGTCTGCCCAATGTAGCGGGGCAAATCTTCACCGCGTTTGCGGAGGATATAGACCGTGTACGTCACGCCGCCTTCCCCTGCTCGAAACCCCGCAATGCGCGGTCCAGCTTTTCAAGGCTCTGGAGCGTTGCGCCGATGGGTTCGGGGTTCCGTTCGGAAACCTTCCACCGGCTGAATGTCGTGGGATGCACACCGGCCTCGATGCACACCTTCCGCATGGATACGCGAGCGGCTTCCGCCCTCGCCTCCATTGCCCTAATGATGAGTTGCTGATCCATGATGGCTTTGCACAATAATTGCACGATTGCTAATATGCAAGTGCAAAGTTGCAAAGAGATTGCTAATGGCGCTTTTGCTAACTACTGGGCGGTGGAAACCGATAAAGAACTCATCGAAGCGCTCATTGCGCACACCGGCCTGTCAGCCAGCGAATTGGCAGTTGCGGCAGGACTGACCCCATCAACTTTGACCCGCCCGTTGAACAAGCCGGTCAATCACAAGCTATCGCGGGCGACTATCGACAAGCTGCAATCACGCTTCTCAGATTTTCCCGGCTTCGGTGAACTGCCCGATCTACCAATGGCACCGTCGCAGCAGACATACCTCCCGGTTGAGATCATGCCCTCGTTTGGCGGCATGGGTGGCGGCGGCACTGGTGAAGGCGATGTCGAGCATGGATTAGTACCGCGCCGATTGATTGAGGACGAGTTGCACGCCAAGGCAACCGACCTGCTACTAATCGAAGCGCGCGGCAGCAGCATGAAGCCCGACTTTGAACATGGCGACCAGATACTGATTGACCGGCGCGACAAAAACACTGCGCAACCTGGGGCTTTCGCCCTTTGGGATGGTGATGCTTACGTTATCAAAATGGTGGAACGCTTGCCGGGTGGCAGGCTTCGTATATTCTCACGCGACAAGGAATTGACTGCGCACGAGTATGGCGCGGATGACGTTATTATCATGGGGAGGCCGGTATGGTTCGGGCGGCGGTTGTAATTCTTGGCTTGGCGCTTTCAGGGTGCGCCAGCTCGATCATGCAGGGATATGTCGGGCAGCCCGTCCAACAGGCCATGGTGGATTATGGCCCGCCAAGCACAGCCTTCGACATGGGCGATGGCCGCAGAGCGTTCCAATGGGCAATGGAATCGACCGGCAAAACCCCAACCTATGTCCAGAACAGCGGCAACGTGCAGGGTTACGGCAACAGCGCATGGTGGACGCAGAACACCACAATCACAGGCGGGCAGACCGTCACCAGCAAATGCAATTACACGCTCTATGGCCGATGGTCAGACGCATCGAATGCATGGCTGATCGAAGGGTTTGAAAAGCCAAAATTCCTATGTGAGTGATTCTCTCGCTCCAAAAATAAATTAGCATGATTGCAAATTAGCGTTTGCATTAGATTGCAATCGTGCTAACAAGACCTCCAGACGCAGCACACCGCTGCAATGGAGGCAAAGATGGCAACTCTCGCCGCTCTCGAAAATCTGGTCACTGAGCAGACCGCACACTTTTACGCGCTCGGCACCGCCAACGAGGCGAAGGCCGAAAGCCGCCTGTTCGATGCCGCCATTGATGCTGGCATGGATTGGCAGCACGACGACCTGCATGGCTGGGTTGCCATCAAGGTTGGCGAATTTCTCACCTCTGGACCGTCCTGCGATGACGAAGCCCCCGAAGATTGGGGCAACGAACTCATGGCCCGCGACGAGTTTGGCCGGTGGGAGTATGCGGCATGAACGCGAACGCCCACAGCAAGCCCCGCGTCGGAACGTGGATCGACAGCTTCGCCGCTCGCCAGATCCTTGCCGCCGCTGATCGGCAGAACTTTCACCACTATCGCCGCCCTGCAATGTGGGGAGAGGATCACCTTGACTGGGTGGCATCCGATGAAAGCGGCGATGCGGTGGTGGCTGAACTGTCCGCCATTCGTGAACGGGTTCTGTATGGCCGCACTGGCTATGCGAACCTTGAGGATAGCTGGCGCGATGGCAAGGCGGGTGCGGAAGCGTATCTCGACGCCCATTCGAGCATCCCCACCATTTCCGATGCGCTGGAAGCCGAGTTTGCCCGCCGTGAAGGCCGGGGCATCAAGGTCCGCGTTCGCCCCACCGAGGCA
>Ga0075472_10001183_pt1 | contig 10613 bp, 12 predicted proteins | sample DEB19_08_DNA_3_FD_77014 | JGI IMG/M metagenome (GOLD analysis project Ga0075472, IMG submission 77014) | Aqueous microbial communities from the Delaware River and Bay under freshwater to marine salinity gradient to study organic matter... | ecosystem: Environmental > Aquatic > Marine > Coastal ...
CATCACCAAGGCGCAGGCTCGCAACCTGTACCGCGTGTGGCTGCTGCAGGGCCTGGCGCCGCAGCCGCTGACCGTCGGCCCAAGCTCACGCTCTGCGGGCGGCGTGAGCCAGACCATCACCCAGGTCGACGACACGGTGACCGTCTCGACGACCGCCTCGCCCACTGCGGTGGGCGCTGACCCGGGCACGATGATCGACGAGATCGCCCTCCTGCACGGCCTGGGCTCTGACCTCGTGGTCACGCCCCTGGCGCGCAGCGCAGGCGCCATCAGCCAGACGATGGCCACCGTCGGCTCGACGACCACGGTGACGAGGGTCTGATGCTGAACCCGTTCGCCATCGCAGTGCAGGGAATCGGCTTCACGCCCCCTGTGGTGGCCGTGCAGGGCATCTCCACGGCGGCCGCGCCGGGTGCCGGCAGCGTGCAGTCCGGCGGCTTCATCGTGAACATGGGCAGGATGATGTCGCGATGACTCTTGCCCCCAGTATTTCAATGCTGTATATTTCGGCCCGGGTCAGTGTCTCTCCGGTTGCTGACCCTTGCCATAGGAATCTCTTTTACGGCGCCCCGCAACGGGCGCCGTTTTTTGTTTGGAGCTCTGATTGTTGAAGGCTGAGGACTTCCGCAGCACGACGTGGAAGCGGCTGACGCAGACCCTGGAGGAAAGACTCCAGGAGCTGCGTGAGCTGAACGACTCACCATCCTTCAGCGCAGAGAAAACAGCCCTGATCCGCGGTGGGATCGGTGAGCTGAAACGAATTCTCAGCCTGGCCGAGAAAGCCAGCCTGAGTCCCGCAGTCGACCCCGACGAACTGAGCGGCGTCGACGAACAAGGTCCTGAGTGACCACACCGAAGTGAGACGACATCAACATGCAAGTACAAGGAACAGCAAGTCAGGAAGACGCGCAAAAGATCTGGGAACAGCTCGATGCAGAAGAGTCCGACCGTGCGCCGGCGGCTGATGCTGAGCTTCCTGCAGACGACGCACCCGCTCCCGCATCCACCGACCCCGCGCCCGCCGCAAATCACATTGCTGATACGGCCGACGCAACCAAGGGAGGTGACGCCGCGACGCCAACGGGTGACCAAGTTCTGCTGGACAAGATCGCTGGCCTCGAGACGATGTTGTCTCAGGTCACGCAGCGTTTGAGGAATGCCGAAGGCCACATCGGTGGACTCGGTAGTCAACTGAAGCAGCAACTTCAGACGGCTCAGCAGGTCTCTGCCAAAGGCGGCGACGCGCCCACCGCGACGGAAATTCGCGACGCGCAGCGCAACCCCGAGGCGATGGCCAGGCTGAAGTCGGACTACCCCGAGTTTGCGGAGGCGATGGAGTCCGCTCTGAACGAGCGGCTGAGTTCGCTGGAGCAGCGCCTGGCGCAGCAACAGCAGCCGGCTCAAGCAGGGGTAACCCCGCAAGAGATCCAGCGCCTGCGATCTGAGATGGCCGTCGAAATCCGACATCCTGGCTGGCAGGACCGAGTACGGACGACTGAATTCATGGGATGGCTGCAGCGTCAGCCGCGGGAAGTTCAGATGCTTGCGGCGAGCGACAGCCCGCAAGACGCTGTGCGCCTGCTGGACCTGCACACCGAAGCCACGAGCTCAGCCTCGACTCAAAGGACGCAGCGCCTGAATTCGGCGGCGGCGATTCCTTCCGGCAGATCCGGCGCCAACGTGCGTCAGAAGGCCGTGGAGGACATGACGCCCGACGAGTACTGGCGCTACTTGGACGAACTTGATCGACAGAAAAGGTAACCAATCATGCAGACCTATTCCCTTGTTCCTTCCCGGAACCTCATCATGGCGGAGCGCGAGATGCTCAAGCACGCCATGCCCATCAAGGTGCTGAGCACCTTCGGCTCGCAGAAGCAGATCCCCCAGAACAAGACCGACACGGTCGTGTTCCGTCGCGCTCTGCCGATCGACGCCGGCTCCAACGGTGCTCCGAGCATCACCGCCAGCAACTACCTGCTGCAAGAAGGCGTGACCCCTGGTGCTCGCACCATCGCCTACCAGGACGTGCAGGTGACCGTGCAGCAGTACGGCGTGCTGATGAAGCTCAGCTCCAAGGCTGAAGCCATGTACGAGGACGACATCCCCGGCGACATGGTCAAGCTGGTGGGCGAGCATATGGCCAGCATCGAGGAGCTGATCTCCTACGGTGTGGTCCGCGGTGGCACGAACGTCGTGTACGCCAACGGCTCTGCCCGCGCCTCGGTGAACACCGGCATCACGCTGAACAAGCTGCGTCAGGCTGCCCGTCAGCTCGAGGCTGCGCACGCTCAGCTCGTGACCGAGAAGCTGGCCTCTTCGGTCAACTTCGGCACGACCGCCGTCGAGCCTGGCTACCTGGTGTTCATCCACACCGACATGGAAGCCGACTTCCGTAACCTGACCAACTTCGTGCCGGTGGCTCGTTACGGTCAGCAGAAGCCCACGCACGAGCGTGAGGTCGGCACGGTGGAGCGCTTCCGCGTCATCACCTCGCCGTACTTCAAGCCGTTCCTGGCGGCCGGCGGTTCGATCACTGCGGGCACCTTCCTGTCCAACGGTGGTACCTCCGGCACCACGGCTGACGTCTACCCCATCATGGTGGTGGCTCAGGAGGCCTGGGGTCAGGTTGCTCTGAAGGGCATGGGCGCGATCCAGCCGATCTACTTGCCTGCAAAGCAGATCACGCACGCCAACCCCATGGGACAGTTCGGTTACGTCGGCGCCAACTTCTACAAGAACGCGGTGCGTCTGAACGAGAACTGGATGGTCCGTATCGAGAGCGCCTGCTCGGCTCTGTGATGACACGCTAGGGCGCAAGCCCTAGCGAACCCAAAGGAACCGATATGCCAATCGAATCTGTCAAGCAACGTGTCAACGCCCTCGCTGGCCCCGGCGATCGTCAAGAACTGGCGATCTTGCTGGCGGCCGTGGTCGACGCCCTGCAGGCCGTAGCGGCCAAGCTGGATGCCGACACTGGCGTCAACGACACGAACTACGCGGCCACCGTGGCTGCGATCGTCACTGACTGAAAGGAACTCTGACCATGTCTGACAATCTCTCCCTCTCTGCCGGCTTTACCGCCGGTCTCTCGAGCGGCGGCTGGGCCGAAGGCACCAACGCCAACACCATCCAGAACGCCAACACGGTCACCTTCGTGATCGACGGCCGTTTCTACAGCAAGAGCGCGACCGACAACATCGCGATCAGCTATAGCGGCCCGTCGGTGTACCAGGCGGCTGCCGGCGGTATCCAGAACGTCAACGGCGGCTTCACGGGTGGCGTCAACGGCTCCACGCGGAACTACCTGATCTGCCTGGATACGAGCGGCGCTGTGTCGATCGTGCCGGGCCCGATCGTGGACTCTGCCGAGCTGGCTGCTGGCCGCGTGGCTCTGATGTTCCCTGACGCCCCCAACGGCGTGTGCCCGGTCGCCGCTCTGCGCATCGCGCTGACGGCTGGCACGACCTTCACTCCCGGCTCGACCGACCTGTCGGCGTCCGGCGTGACGGACACCTTCTACAACCTGGCCACCGTGCCGGCCAACCCGCTGACTGCCTAAGTCGGCAGGGGGTCACCTTCGGGTGGCCCCCATCCTTGAACACCAGGAGACTTCACCATGACCAGTCGCACCGTCAACAGCTACGAACGCAGCAAGTCCGTCGCGTCAGAGGACGTGGACATCGTCAACCGAGTCGCCCCCGCGGCCGAGGCTTCAGCGCCAGGCGGGATCGAGATCGACACCGATCGTGTCATCCGCGCCGACCAGCTTGACGAAGAGTCCTTCATGCGAGACGAGCTCGAGGTTCACTTCAACGAGCCGGGCAACGAGAACGAGCCCAGCTTCGTCGAGGTCAACGTCAACGGCGACTACCGCATGGTGGTCCGAGGCGACACAATCAAGATGCGTCGGTATCACGTCGCAGTGCTGGCCAATGCCAAGCAGTCGCGTGTGCGCCAGCGCAAGATCGTCAATCAGGACGGCAGCATGGGCTTCCAAGAGGAGAACGTGCTGTCATTGACCTACCCCTTCCAGGTCATGCACGACCCGAACCCTCGGATGGGTGTGCCCTGGCTCAAGAAGCTGTTGTCGCAGCCGGTCTGATCGATGAACTACCTGCAGCTCGCGCAACGTCTGGCCGTCGAGTGCGGTGTCGCCGGTGGCGGCCCTGCCTCTGTTCTGGGTCAGACAGGCATGTACCAGAAGCTCGTGAACTGGACCAACGACGCATGGGTCGAGATTCAGGGCATGCACGACAACTGGAACTGGATGCGCGAGCCGTTCACGTTTGAGACAGTCGCCAGCACTGGTGACTATCTGCCGGCGACTGTTACGAACACAGTCACCAGCACGCTGATGACCGACCTTCGGTACTGGTGGAAGGACACCTTCCGCTGCCAGAAGAAGAGCATCGGGGTGCAGGACGAGCAGTGGCTGGTGGAGTGGGAGTACCAGGTCTTCCGCAACACCTACCGCTTCAACGTGCAGGTCAACGGCCGGCCCGTGGTCTTTGCGATCAAGCCCAACGGCAAGGCCGTCATGCTGGGCCAGATTCCCGACGACGTGTACCTGATCAGCGGCGAATACCAGGTTCTGCCGACGTCGATGACCGCGGACGCTGATGTGCCCGCCATGCCGGAGCACCTGCACCTGGCCATCGTCTACAAGGCCATGCAGTTCTACGGCCTGTTCGAGGCTGCGCCCGAGGTGCTGAGCAAGGGCAACACCGAGTTCAGCCGGCTGATGAATCAGCTCGAGCGAGAGCAGCTCCCTGAGCTGTATCTGGGGAATCCGCTGGCTTAAGTCGCAACATGCAACAGGCTCAGCTTCCCAAGGTCCAGTACGAGCTCATCACCCTTGGTGGCGGCCTTGACCTGGTCACGCCATTGCTGTCGCTGCCGCCGGGAGTGGCGCGCACTGCGGTCAACTTCGAGTGCTCCATCACCGGCGGCTACACGCGCATCGCCGGCTACGAGCGGTTCGACGGCAGGCCCAGTCCATCGGATGCGATTTACAGCACCCTGACCGCCGCCATCACTGGCTCTATCGTGGCGGGCAACACCATCACCGGCGCCACCTCTGGCGCCACGGGTGTCGTGTTCCTCGTCAGCGGATCGACCGTCGCCTACACCAAAGCCACCGGCACGTTCATCGCCAGCGAAACCATCCGCGTCGGTGGAGTCGCCCAGGGCACTGTGACTGCGCTGGGCCCCGCCACGCCGCTGACATCGCAGCAGTCGGCGCAGTACCTCAACCTTGCGGCCGACGTCTATCGGGCCGACATCGGCACGGTGCCAGGCTCGGGCTCGATCCGCGGCGTGGCCTACTACAACGGCGTGGTGTATGCCTGGCGGGACAACGCCGGCGGCACTGCGCTGGCCATGTACAAGTCTTCCGTGTCGGGTTGGACGGCAGTCCCCTACGGCATCGAGATGTCGTTCGACATGGGCACGATCGTCCTGGTTGACGGCAACACGATCACCGGGCAGACCAGTGGCGCGACGGCCACCATCAAGCGGGTGGTGGTCGAGTCTGGATCCTGGTCGGGCAACGACGCCGCCGGCCGGCTGATTTTCTCGTCGGTCACCGGCACGTTCCAGGCCGGCGAAAACCTTCGGATAGGGGCTACCACCCACGCGCACGCGGTCGGGGCACAGACGGCCATTACGGCCCTGCCCAATGGACGTGTGGAGACGGTGGTGGCCAACTTCGGAGGCAACGTCAACACGACGAGGCTGTACGGCTGCGACGGCGTCAACAGGGCCTTTGAGTTTGACTTCACGCAAGAAGTCTATGTGCCGATCAACACTGGCATGGCATCTGATAGGCCGGACCACATCGCGTTCCACAAGAGCCACCTGTTCCTCAGCTTTGGCAGCTCGGTGCAGCATTCGGCCATCGGCGACCCGTATGTGTGGAGTCCGATCTTTGGCGCGGGCGAGATCGCACTGATCGACAGCGTGACGTCGTTCCTCGTGCTGCCTGGCGACCAGTCAACGGGCGCCATGGCGATCTACGCCGATGACAACACCTTCATGCTGTACGGCACGAGCTCCGCCGACTGGAACCTGGTGTCCTACAACGTGGGCACAGGGGCCAAGCCGTACAGCGCACAGAACCTGGTGTCGAGCTTCGCGTTCGACGACCGGGGGATCATGAGCCTGAAGACGACGCTGAACTACGGCAACTTCGATGCCTCGGCCCTGACGCTGAACATCCGCCCGTTCGTGCAGCAGCGTCGCAACAAGGTGACCGCCTCGGGCGTGAACCGGGAGAAGTCGCAGTACCGCGTCTTCTTCAGCGACGGGTCCGGCATCTACGCGACCCTGTTCAACGGCAAGTACATGGGCTCGATGCCTGTGGAGTTCCCTGACGCCGTGACCTGCATGTGCGACGGGGAAGACCCTGATGGATCCGAGACGGCGTTCTTTGGATCAACCGACGGGCGCGTGTACTGCCTCGACGCTGGCACGTCGTTCGACGGCGACGAGATCGGCGCGTCGATCATCCTGACCTACGCTTTTGCAAAGTCCCCGCGGATTCTCAAGCGCTGGCGCCGGGCATCTCTTGAGGTCGACGGCACTGCCTACGCTGAGTTCTCGTTCAACTACTCCCTGGCCTACGCCTCGACGCAGGTGCCGCAGGGCCTGCAGGAGTCCTACTCGACGAACCTGGCGGCGAGCTTCTGGGACAACGTCAACTGGGACAGTTTTATTTGGGACGGCCGCACGCTTGCGCCGTCTGAGGTCGAGGTGGTTGGCACGGGCGAGAACATCGCCGTGCAGATCGCGTGTAGCTCGGACTACTACGCGTCGTTCACGATCAACTCGGTCATTCTTCACTACAGCATGCGCAGAGGACTTCGATGACCAACCCGTACTACAACGGAGGAGCATTCCCCGCGACCGGCGCGCCGGCAACTTCGGCCTCCATGCGGGCCGAGCTTGCGTCGATCTCGACTGGTTTCGACAAGCTGCCGACTCTGTCGGGCAATGCGACCAAGCTCGTCACGGTCAACTCCTCCGGCACGGCGCTGGAGGCCGTCAGCGTGCTGCCACCGCTGACCATCACCGACACGAACCTGGTGGTGGAAGACAACGCCGACAGCACACGCAAGTTCCGATTTGAGGCCAGCGGCATCACTGCCGGCGCGACCCGCGTGCTGACGGTGCCCGATGCGAACATGACCATTGCGGGTCTTGATGTTGCGCAGACGCTGACCAACAAGACCATCAGCGGATCGTCGAACACACTGAGCAACATCGGCAACGCCAGCCTGACCAACAGTTCGCTGACGGTTGGCTCCACCAGCATCAGCCTGGGTGCCACGGCCACGACGCTGGCCGGCCTGACGTCCGTGACGTCGACGTCGTTTGTTGGCGCCCTGACGGGCAACGCGGACACCGTCACCAATGGCGTCTACACGACGGGCAGCTATGCGAACCCGGCGTGGATCACGTCCTTGGCAGAGACCAAGGTTCTGCCGTCACAGACCGGCAACGCCGGCAAATTCCTGACGACCAACGGGACCAGTAGCTCCTGGGGTCCGATCATTGTGCAGACGGCCACGCCGTGGCTGACGGCGGTGGGCGGCAGCGCAGCTACCACCACCACGGGCATCCGCAACTCCGCTTTCGGCTTCGAGGCCCTGAGGGCCAACACCACCGGCGCCAACAACACTGCGGTGGGCTACAGGGCACTGGACAGCGCCACAAGCAGCAGCAACGTCGCCGTGGGCGTCCAGGCCGGCGACAACGTCACTACGGGCGGGAGCAACGTCTACATCGGCGTGACCGCCGGCACGGACAACGCCAGCGGTGCGAACAACGTGGCCATTGGCACGTCTGCCCTGCTGACCACCACCGGCAGCAGCAACAACGCCGCGGTGGGCTACTACGCACTGGCGGCGGTGACCTCGGGAGCCAACAACACTGCCCTCGGCTACCAGGCTGGGTACAGCGGCACCAACAACCTGACGACCGGCTCGAACAACATCATCATCGGCTACAACGCCGAGGCGTCTGCTGCCGGCGTGAGCAACGAGATCACGATCGGCAACAGCTCGATTACTGGCCTAAGAATCCCCGGCATCGGCTTGTACTCGTCCTCCGGCAACCTCGGGATTGGGACGAATTCGCCAAGCAGAAGACTACATGTCGGCGCCAACACTCAGGGCGTCGGCGAATACAACGTAATCCTTGAAGGCTTTCCAGGCGGATACGGCGCTGGCATAAGTTTCCAGTCCGTGCCGGGAGGCGGCAGTACGCTGGCCGAGATGGCTCGCATCACTGCTGATGGTGAAAGCCCCTGGAACACCACCGCCACGACTAGAGATGCTGGTCTGCGTTTCTACACCGCGCTCGACGGCACGGTAGGCGAGAAGATGCGTCTCGACGCCTCAGGCAACCTGGGGATTGGGACGACGCCGAGCGCCAAACTCCATGTTGTCGGTAGCGCATACCGACAGAACGATGCGTCTGGGTCTTTTGGCTTCACGCTAAACACGACCAGCGCCATCACGACCCTTGCCACACTCTTTGGTGGGTCTTCGTTTGCAATTCAGACAGGCGGTAGCGGGACAAACCAGTTGATCCTCAACTCCTCCGGCAACCTCGGATTGGGGGTGACGCCTGCCGTCAAGTTGGATGTGGGTGGCGCATCGACTGTGCAAATCAGAGCATTGATGACGGGGCAGGCGGATGTAAGAGTTATTTCTGATACAGGCGCTGGGATAGTTGGGACTTACAGCAATCATCCGCTGCTTGTACGCACCAACTCGGCCACCGTCGCTACGTTTGATACCTCCGGCAACCTCGGCTTGGGGGTGACGCCGAGTGCGTGGAGTGGCACAACATCTGTTTTCCAAAATCCTTCTGGCTCGATTTACAGTTTTGCTGCTAACTACCAAAACGGATTTAACGCAAACGCTTACTGGAACGGATCAAATTGGATTTACAGAAACACGGCTGCTGCCTCTGATTATTTCCAGCAAAACGGTTCGCATGTATGGCGCAATGCCCCCTCCGGCACCGCAGGCAACAACATCTCGTTCACGCAGGCGATGACCTTAGTAGGGACTTCGACGCCAGCACTGCTTGTCGGCACCACAAGTGACGTTGGGGGTTTCAATTTTCAAGCCAAAAACCAAGTTGGTTTTAGTGTCCACAACTCAGCGGATAGCGCAACAGCCGCCTACTTCAGTGCTGCTGGTAATGTGACTCTTACCAGTGCAGGTAGTTCTGCTGTGTTGAACGGTGTAGACGGCATATTGCTTGGTGTCAACGGCACCGAACGCGCCCGCATCACGAGCAGCGGCAACGTAGTTGCAGGTGGATCAGTAGCACTCGCCACAACTGCGACCGACGGGTTCCTCTATGTCCCCACCTGTGCAGGAACGCCTACGGGCACGCCGACGGCTATTACAGGCATGGCACCTATCGTGGTAAACACCACAAATAACAAGTTGTATTTCTACTCTGGCGGCGCTTGGCGTGACGCTGGGCCTTAAATCCTGAAAGGACAACCATGAACTGGACCATCTCTTCTCTCGACCGTGCCCTGCCTGATGGCGTGGTGCTGACCGCCCACTGGCGTGTCAGCAAGACCGACGGCGCAGCCACAGGCTCTGTCTACGGCACGATCAGCCTGCCCCACAAGGATCACACCGATCCGACGTTCATTCCCTACGACCAGCTTACCGAAGCCGTTGTCGTCCAGTGGGTCAAGGACGAGATGGGTGCGGACACCGTGGCTGCTCATGAAGCAGCCGTTGACGCGCAGATTGAGGCACAAAAGAACCCGACAGCGGCATCTGGTGTGCCTTGGGGTGCGTGATGAGAGCCGCGCTGTGCTCACTGATGGCGCTGGGGCTGACAGCCTGCGCCACTGACAAGGCGTACTACGACGCCATCGAGGCCCGCACCCGCGCCGACCAAGCGGTGGCGGTGGCCAAGGCCGAAGCCGACAAGGCGCGCTTCGCTGCCATCGCAGCGATGGGCAACGCGGGCGGCGACGCAGCCAAGGTTGCAGCGATGTTCTCGTTGATGCAAGGCTCCGTCGCCGTGCAAGCTCCTGCCGCGCCCATCGCACCGGCTCCGTCGCCGGTTGACCGTGTGCTGCAGGTGCTGCAGGTCACCAACAGCTTGGTCACCCCGTGGATTGCGCCAGTGATGGCGTACAAGCAGTCGCAGGTGAATGGCAACGTGGCTGTCGCGCAGTCGCAGGCCAACCGCGACATCTTCCTCGGCTCGTACAGCGCACTGGCTCAGGTCGCCGGCAACATCCCGCAGCCGACCACGACGACGACAACAACCAACACAACGACCAGCACCACCACCGCCAACCAGACGACCACGAACTCCGTAGGCCGTGACGGCGTGATCGGTGCGGGTACGTTGACGCGCACTTGCTCGGCTGGTGCAGGCGCTCCGGGATCTGCGGGTGCCGCGGGTGGCTACGCCGTCTCGTCGCCCAGCCTGGCCGCCTCGGGCGTGCCGGGCAACTCGTTGGCCACTGGTGGTGCTGGCGGCGCTGGCGCACCGGGTGGTGCTGGTGGGGCTCTCAACTGCTGAGGTGTTTTGATGACGGAGTACACGGGCCCCGAGCGGCGGCAGGC
>Ga0075472_10001184_pt1 | contig 10613 bp, 9 predicted proteins | sample DEB19_08_DNA_3_FD_77014 | JGI IMG/M metagenome (GOLD analysis project Ga0075472, IMG submission 77014) | Aqueous microbial communities from the Delaware River and Bay under freshwater to marine salinity gradient to study organic matter... | ecosystem: Environmental > Aquatic > Marine > Coastal ...
GACCTAGGCGGTGCGCTTCTTGATGCGGATGGAGTGCTCCGCGGCGTTGCGGCAGTGGCCGTCCTTCAGCGAGAACTTCCACCCGTGCAGCGTGCACACGAGGTTGTCCCCGTCGATCTCGCCGAACACCGAGAGGTCGGCGTTGCGGTGCGGGCACCGGCGCTGCACCTCGTAGTCACCCACCACCACGTCTGCCTCGTCGGACTCCACGCCCTTCAGCTTCAGCGCGGCCTCTGCCTCCGTGCGGGCCATGCGCTCCACCGAGAGTGACTTCAGGAAGTTGTAGAGGTACTCGTTGTACTCACCCTCCCGCCACGCGGTGAAGCGCGCCGACAGGAACAAAGAGTTGGACCAGTCCACAGCCCGCTCGGCGACGACGGTCTCCAGCAGGTCGCGCGGGATCTCGAACCGGAACGCGTACGGCTGTGTGCCCGTCGGGATGTTGCCGTTGTAGGGGAGCACCTTGCCGTTCGGGAAGTCGAGATAGATCGACACGTCGTCGGCGATGATGAGGCATCCGCTGCCGATTCCTGCCCGAACGTTCGGCGCCATCGACATCAGCGGCTCGAACCAGTACTTCATGGTCTCCACCAGGTCAGTGCGGTTCGCGTGCCACCCGGCCTTCTTCTCCGCGAGCCACTGCGCATAATCAGCCTGGTACTCGCGCAGGTACCCGAGCTTGTCGTCGAAGATGCGCGACACACCGTCACCCGGCAACGGTTGCTCCACCGTGACCACGCCGGATCCGCCGTGCGGGTCGGCGACAATCGTGAACGACGTTCCGGGGATGGTGGTGGCCACGTTGTGGCGCCCGAGCGCGCCGAGACGCGCGATGAACTCCCGTTGGTCGGGGAAGATGCTCATCTCGTCGCCCGTGATCATGTTGAGCCCGAAGAGGTCCTCATCCAGGAAGCACGGCGGGCCCGCGGAGGGCACGACCGTGGTGGCGTCGATGCGTTCCACGTAGCGGATGGCGCGGGCGAACTGGCTCTCCACCTTGTCGAGGCACAGTTGCTTCTTCGTGTCGGCATCCATGTCGTAGACCATCGGGTACCAGATGGCACCGCTGTACTGCAGCCAGTGCAGGTCGACCGGGCCGTGGGCGCGCAGCGCGTCGAGGTCGTTCGTGCGGCAGTCGTTCTGGTTGACGAGCCGCGACGTGCCGTCACTCACCACGAGTGCGCTGTCACCGCCGGGGCCATCGGTGATCGACGTCTCCACGTGGACGGCAACACGGACCCCCTCGGCGATCTCCGTTTCTTCTGCGTTCTGCGTGCGGACGAACTTCCTGAAACCGAGCTTCGAGAAGTTGCGCTCCAGTTCACGCGTGGGGAACCCGGGCAGGATGACCGTGGTGTTCTTGTTCATTCGTTCCGTCAGGAACGGGATGTCGAAGTGGTCGCCGTGCAGGTGCGAGACGTAGAGGAAGTCCGGGTTGCAGACGTCGTGCATGATGTCGTCGGGCAACTGGTCGTTGCGCGGGAACACGAACCAACTCGCGAAAAACGCAGGCTCGAACCACGGGTCGCAGACGATCGTGATGCCGCGCGTGCGGATCAGGATGCCGGCGTGGCCGATGGAGATTGCCTGCATGGTGGGGGCCGGCCGCGGGTGGGTCGGTTACTTCCTCGGCGGGTCGACGGATTGCTTGCCGGCAGTGGCCACGTGCTCGGTCCACTCCGTGCCGTTCCAGTACCGCATCTCGAAGCGGCCCGACGGGTCCTTGTACCAGTTGGCGGGGACCGACGGAACTGCGCCGCCGGACTGCGGCTGTGTCTGCGCGGCGGCAAAACCGGCAGATGCAGGTGTCGAGGTGTTGGCCGACTGCCACGGTGAGTCCGACGATGCGGAGGCCGCTGGTGCGGTTGCGGCTCTCTCGGCTGCGGGTGACCCGGCGGATGCACTCGCGGTCGGCCACGGGGCAGTGGCGACCTGACCGTGGTGACGCACGAAGGCGTGCACCCAGTGCTGGCCGTCGTGGACGATCTGGACGACTTCCCATCCGGCCTGCGACCGGCGGGTCAGCTCATTGGCCAGTTCCTTCGGGTTCTTCACGGATTCCGAGACAACGTCGTATGTGTACATGACCAAACCCTAGTTCCGCTCGCCGTCATGTTCGCCTGCGGGGTCCTCGGTTCGCACCAGACGGTCAACGTCAATGCCGGCCGAGGGGCCGTCGTAGACGAGACGACCGTCCCGCAGGGCGACGATCCGGCTGACGGTGTGCACGAAGGACAGCTCGTGCGTGGCGACCACGACGGTGGCACCATCGTCGGACGCCTGGGCGAGGAGCTCCAGCAGGGCCTCCTTGCCGGCAGAGTCGAGACCCACGAACGGTTCGTCCACGATGAGAACCTCGAACGGGCGGATGAACCCAAGGGTGAGGGCGGCCTTCTGCTTCAGGCCGCGGCTGAAACGGTTCGGCATGTCGTCGGCACGGTCGTACAGGCCGAGGTGCCCGAGCAGGTCTGCTGCCTGCTGTTCCCATCCGGAATTGCCGTGCAGACGTGCGACGTACTCGAGGTGCTCCCACAGCGTGAGGTCGTCGTAGAACGTCGGTTGGTCGGCAACGTAGCTGACCGCCGCACGTGCACCGATCGAACCCGTGGCATGACCGCAGATCGTGCTCGTGCCCTCTGTTGCGTCGAGAAGACCGGTGATGATGCGGATCATCGTGGTCTTGCCGCTGCCGTTGTGGCCGATCAGCGCGACACGCTCGCCGTGCTCGACGCGCAGGTTCACCGGTTCGAGCGCGGGTGCATCGCCGTAGTTCTTCGCGATGCCGACGATGTCGAGTGCACCCGGCGGAAGCGGTGCGGGCTTCTCGGGTTCCGGTGTGCGCGGTCGCGGTGTGCGTGGTGTGCGGGCCATGGTTCAGACCTTCTGTGTGGACGTCGGAGCGGACGGTGCGTTCTGCGGGTTGGCGAAGTTGCGGAAGGCGGCACGGATCTTCTCGCGCTGGCGCACCCAGCCGGCGGTGAGGAAGCACACCATGCCGATGCCGAGCGCGGTGCGCACGAGTGCAGCGGGGATGTTGTCTCCGTTCTCGCTGGCCTTCACCAGTGCGACTGCGGGCGTGCTGCCGATGATGGCGACAACGGGTGGCCAGGCCGCGCGGATGACAGTCGTCATGCCGCTGACCTCCGGCGGCATGTACAAGCCCGAGTTCGCCTCGCTCAGCGGGTCGGGCGCGCCCTTCACCGCGTTGATGACAGCGCCTGCGACGCCGGCAAGTGCGGCGGGGATGCCGATGAGCACACCCGCGATGAGCGTCATGCCGTGTGGTTCGAATGCGTACGCAACTGCGATGCCGACAAGAACGAACGGGACGGTGGTGAGCGCCGGGACGAGCAGGTGCTGCGTCAGCAGGAGACCGCGTTCGATGGGCAGGGCGTCGGTGCGGTCCGGTTGGTCGACCTCCTGGCTGAGCGGTTCGATCACGTCGAGTCCGAGCATGAACAACGCGAGTCCGCTGACGACGAGCGCGGGCGTGGTGCCGCGCCACACGGCCACCAGGCTGACCGCCGACGTGACCGCGAGCAGTGCCATGCGGGCCATCCTGCGCGCGGGGAAGTGGGCAAGGCTGCGCAGGCAACGCGTGACGGCAATGTTGCGGCGCAGGAACGACGGCACCGCGAACCAGGGCTTCTCCCGCATGTGCTCCTGGCTGAGCTGGCGGCGCAGCAGCACGACCGTGCGGATGTCCTGCAGGGTCACCGCGAACTTCAGCTGCGACACGAGCGCGCTGCGCCGGGCGAGCGCCTCGATGCTGAGGTGACCGGCCCGCCACACGGCGAGTACCGCGAGGAGGATGAGTGCGGCGATTGCGATGAGATTCGTGGCATGAGAGACGGCGAGCATGAACTCGCCGAACTCGTTGAACACTGCCCACGGATGCGAGCCGAGGAATGCCGACGCTGCGTGCCACGCGACGATTGCTGTTGCTGCGACTGTCACGATGCGGCGGTCGATGCGGAAGGAGTGGACGAGGAGCGCGGCAATGACGAACGAGGCGCCGATGAGGGCGCCGGCAACGGCACCGCAGACGATCCACTGGTTCGGTCCGCGCCCCCATTCCTTGGGGACGCGCTTCGAGAGGACGAGCCCGGTGACCCCGCCCGCGAGTGTTCCCGTGAAGGCCATGGTGCGCAGGCGCTGGACTGCGGGGTGACGCAGCACCGCCGCGCGGTTCACGGGCGCGAGCAGGACGTGGCGCACCTCTGCCTCCTCCACGCTGACGGGGCCGCCGTTGGACCCGCTGCGCATCCCCAGGAACCACACGACGGACATGACGAACCCGACGTAGCGGGGACCGTCATGGATGAGGGTGTCGAACTGTGACTGTGTGAACGGCGAGTCGGTGACGAGCGACGACAGCCAGACGAGGAGGAAACCACCGATGAGCGCGGTGATGTACACGCGGTACAGCAACTCGAACCATTCCATGTCGGCCACGCGGCGCCTGCGCCGGTCGGTGCGCATCTGCTTCAGGGCATCGATGCCGACTGATGTAGCGGTTGTCACGGCATCAATCCTGCCAGCAACGGGGCGGTTCGCCACAGTGCGTGCGGCCCGCGCGGGAAGGGGCAATCGCACGTGCTGGGGCAGAATGGGTGCATGAACACACAGGCCGTGCAGATGTTCAGTGCGCTGCTTGCCGTGGCTGCCATCGGCTGGTCGTTGCTGCTGGTGTGGGCGTTGTCGGTCGGCTCCCGCGGCGAGACCGGGCGCGCCGTGCTGCAGGTGGCACGGGACAACGCCATGCGGTTCGTGTTGCTGCTGGCCGGCGTGTCGATGCTCGGCAGCCTGTACTTCAGTGAGATCGCGCACTATGCGCCGTGCAAACTGTGCTGGTACCAGCGCGTGTGCATGTACTCGGTGGCGATCATCTCGTTGGTCGCGGTCATCCGTCGCGAGCGTTCCGCTGCACCGTACGTGCTGACGCTGTCCCTCGTCGGGTTCGTCGTCTCCACGTACCACTACTTCGTGGAGTGGTTCCCGCAATTGGAATCGCAGGTGTGCGCCGTCGACGTTCCGTGCACCACAATCTGGTTCCGCGAGCTCGGTTTTCTCACGATGCCATCCATGGCCGGCATCGCATTCATCGCGATCATCCTGACCATGGTCGCCGAAAGGAAGTCATGAAACTCAGCGGAAAGACCGTGTCGGCAGTCGTCGGCGTTGTGGTTGTCGCAGCAGCAATCGTCGCCGTGTCAACGAGCGGGTCATCACCGACCGACACGACCGTCGCAACGACATTGCCTGCATCGGACTCGACGACGCCGGGCAATTCACCGGCACCGGACAGCGTCCCGCCGGCGGAGTACCAGCCCGTGCGCATCACCGGCGATGCGCTGCCCCCAATGCCCGAGGCCGGTGCGGATGCCGGCATCGGCGCGAAGGTGCCGGTGGTGAACGGGTACAACTTCGATGGTGACCCGGTGTCACTCGACATCGCAGCGTCAGGCAAACCCACGATGGTCGTGTTCCTCGCCCACTGGTGCCCGCACTGCAACCGGGAGATCCCGCGCATCCTCGAGTGGGCGGCAACGAACGGCGTGCCGGAAGGATTGCGCATCGTGGGAGTCGCCACCGGGTCACGCAACGACTACCCGAACTGGCCTCCGTCCGCATGGCTCACGGACATGGGGTGGAAGTGGGAGAAGATGGCCGACACGCAGGACGGCCAGGTCTTCGGTGCGTACGGCGGCACGAGCTTCCCGACCATGGTCCTTGTCGGCCCCGACGGGACCTTGAAGAACCGGTTCAGCGGTGAGGTGGAGATCGCCGACCTAGACCGTCTCGTCCGCGAGTTCGTGAACTCCGTGACGAAGGCGTAACTGCTCCTTCGCACCGTAAACAGGCGCGATTCGTCACGGGGCAGGGCGTAGCCTTGCCAACCGTGGCAACTGCACCCCAGCGCATCGGGTTCTTCGGACCGTTCGGCACGTTCACCGAGCAGGCCCTGCTGACCCAGGCCGACCTCGCGTCGGCTGAGCTCGTGCCGTACCGCACCGTCCCCGACGTTCTCGACGCTGTCGCGTCCGGTGCCGTCGACGCGGGCTTCGTGCCGATCGAGAACTCGATCGAGGGCACGGTGAACTTCACGCAGGACGCGCTGATCTTTGACTACGAGCTCCTCATCCAGCGCGAGGTGGTGCTGGACATCGAGCACTGCCTGCTGGGTGCGGCCGGTGCATCGCTCGGGTCGGTTACAGAGGTGTACTCGATCCCCGTCGCGACGGCGCAGTGCGCTGCATGGCTGCGCAACAACGTCGCGTCTGCCGAGGTCCTCGCGGCCAACAGCACGGCCGACGCAGCTCGCCTGGTGGGCGAGAAGATCTCGTCCGGTGCGACGGGAGTCGCCGCATTGGCACCCGCGAACGCCGCTGCGCTGTACGGCCTGGACGTTCTCGCGCGGAACATCGCCGACCACGCAGGCAACCAGACGAGGTTCATCCTGGTTGCTCGAGAGGGTGTCCCCGCATCGACCGGCCACGACAAGACCGGCATCGTCGTGTTCCAGCGCGCCGACGAGCCCGGCTCGTTGATCTCGATCCTGCAGGAGTTCGCCGCAAGGCGCATCAACCTGTCGTTGTTGTCGTCACGGCCGACGAAGGCCGGTGGCCTCGGTGACTACTGCTTCATCATCTACGCGGATGGCCACGTCGATGACGAGCTCGTCGCCGATGCACTGCGCGAACTGCGTGCGAAGCAGGGGGACGTGAAGTTCCTCGGTTCGTACCCGGCAGCGGGCGAGCACGCCCACACTGCCCGTGAGCACGCCGATGCCCGTTGGCAATCTGCTGATGACTGGGTGACGTCATTGCGCGCCCAGGTGCGCCGCTAGGGCATCACCCAGCCACCGCGCCGATAGCGTGTCGGACGGAACAGTGGCAGAGCGGACTAATGCACCCGCCTTGAAAGCGGACGGCCCAAAAGGCCCGGGGGTTCAAATCCCTCCTGTTCCGCCAGTGATGGCGCGGCGCCCGGGCGTTGCGGTCGTCAGGAGTTGATGAGGCGCTTCATGATGCGCCGGAACTCGACCGTGTTGCGGTCCGCGCGCGTGTGCGTCTGCGGCGGCACGGTGCCGTCGGCCGATGCGCCGGTGTCGAGGGGGATCTCGTTGTCCCACAGGTTCTCGATGATGCGCAGGTCCTCCGCGAGCACCGCCAGCTCGTAGTCGATGGCCTCCTGTTGCTTCTGCGCCGTGTCGCAGTCGTTGCGGATCATCGCGCAGTAGAGGCGCGAGATGTCGGAGTCGAGCGGCTGCAGGAAGATGGCGAGTACGTTGGTCATCCCCGCGACCGGCAGCTCGAGCCGCAGGCTGGCGATGAACGGCGTGCCGAACTCGTAGCGCATGTTGCGCGGCTGCACCAACGGGTGCTCGCCCGTGGCCACCAGGGGGTCCTCGTTGTTCTTGATGAAGTGCGGGTACTCGACGACGAACGACCAGCCATCGGGGGACACCTGCACGTCGTAAGGAGAGATGCCGGAGTCCTCCCCGGCGCCGAACGTTCCCTTGTGGACGAAGGGGAAGTGGCCGAAGTCGAGGAAGTTGTCGATGAACTGGCCGGCTGTCGCGTTGATGTCGGTGCACGGCAGCCACATGACCTGCATCGACGGGTCGTCGAATGCGGGGATGTCGAGGATGCCGCACACCGGTTCCTCGGGGGCGATCCAGACGAGCCCGTACTTCACCTGCACGCGGGCGGGGACGAGATGGGACGTGGGCGGAACAGTGGCGCCTTCCCCGAGCGCGGGGATGAACGAGCACGAACCGGTGCCGTCGAACTCCCATCCGTGGTACGGGCACTGGATGTGCTGGGTGGACCCCGAACCGACGGCCGCGCCGCCCACACTGACGACCGTGCCGTCACTGAGGCGGGCGTTGCGGTGGGGGCAGCGGTCGGGGAACGCGACGATCTCACCGTTGATGCGGCCGATCACGTAGCCCTCGCCGAGCAGCTCCACCCGTTGCAGGCCGTCACCGAGCTGCGCAATCTCGAGCACCGGGTGCCACGCCCGGCGCAGACCCGGTGTGTCGTTCCGCAACACGTTCTTCACGCTTCCACGCTAGTTCCGCGGGTCATCGGAACAGGTGGTGACACATAGAATTCACGCATGGCACGCCCTCCCGCATCACTCCGCGCACTCGCAGTCGCCCGCGGTGACGAACCCGCCGACATCCTGCTGAAGGGCGGACACGTTCTCTCTCCCGTCACGCGCGAATGGGTGCGGACGGACCTTGCGATCGCCGACGGTGTCATCGCCGGGTGGGGCCACCGCGAGGCGAAGGAGATCATCGACGTCACCGGATGCTGGTTGACGCCCGGTTTTGTCGATGCGCACATGCACCTTGAGTCGTCGAAGATGTGGGTCAGCGAGTACGTGCGCGCCGTGCTGCCGATGGGCACCACCGCCGTCGCCGCCGATCCGCACGAGATCGCGAACGTCGCCGGCGTCGAGGGCATCGCCGCCCTCATCGACTCCGCCGAGAAGCTGCCGTTCACGTTCGGCGTGGCGGCGAGCAGTTGCGTGCCGGAATCACCCTTCGCGTCTGCCGGTGCGGCGTTCGGGGTGGACGATGTCCGCCGCCTCATCGAGGAGTTCGGCGCCATCGGTGTCGCCGAGGTCATGAACTACCCGGCCGTCATCAACGGTGACCCAATGTTCCGCGACATCATCGCGACAGCGGGTTGGCGCCGTGTCGATGGCCATGCGCCGGGCCTGCGAGGCAACCAACTGGATGCGTACATCGCTGCCGGTGTGGAGAGCGACCACGAGACGTTCACGCCGGAGGAGGCACACGAGAAGCGCCAGAAGGGCATGTGGGTGTTCCTGCGCCAGGGGTCCGTGTGCCAGGACCTGGTGGAACTGCTGCCGTCCGTGGTGAAGCACGGCCCGATGGGGTCGTCGTTCTGCACCGATGACCGCGAACCTGACTTGCTGCGCGATGAGGGCCACCTGAACCACTGCATCCGTCTCGCCGTCGGCGCCGGCCAGGACGTGATCGACGCGTTCAGCACCGCCAGCTACTTCCCGGCGATGTACCACAACTTCTTCCACCTCGGTCAGCTCGGGCCCGGTTACCAGGCCGACGTCGTGGTGTTCGACTCGTTCGAGGGCTTCGTGCCGAGGATGGTCTTGCAGAAGGGCCGTCTCGTCGCGCGCGAGGGCAGGATCCTCGACGGCGTGGTGCCGCAGACGTCACCACCGAAGTCTCTGTACAACCGTGTCAACCTGCACCATGTACCGACGGCCGCTGAACTCACCATCGAGCCGCCGGCGAACGGGATGGCGAACGTGATCGGTGTGAGGTCGGGGACGGTGCGCACCACCGCACTGCAGCTCGACGTGACCGACCCCGCGAACGACATCGCGCGCATCGCGGTGGTGGAGCGCCACAAGGCCACGGGCCGCATCGGCCTCGGGTACGTCTCCGGTTACGGCATGAAGCGCGGCGCGATTGCCTCCACCGTGGCGCACGACGCACACAACATCATGGTGGTGGGCTCGCGTGATGCGTCCGGCCCGTCGGACATGTCCGTGGCCATCGCTCGCGTCTCGGAGATCGGAGGCGGCCAGGTCGTGGTCGTCGACGGCAAGGTGGTGGCCGAAATGGCGCTGCCCGTGTGCGGGCTGATCAGCGACCAGCCGCTCGAGGTCGTGGCCGGCCAGGTGGACAAGGTGGTGGAGGCGGCACACGGGATCGGCATCACGCTCGATGCGCCGTTCATGTCGCTGTCCTTCCTCGGGCTGTCGGTCATCCCCGACCTGCGGATCACTGATCTCGGTCTGATCGACGTGAACAAGTTCGCACCGATCCCGGTGGCGCTGTAGCCGTTTACATCTCACGGCGCCGGCTGGGGCGCCTCCGTGCGGGTCAGCGTTCTTCGCGCTCGTACGGCACACCGAGCGACGCCGGTGCACCGATGCGCTTGTGCGCGAACCTGGTCGACACGAGGACCAGGACGATGATCGTCATCACGAACGGGATGGCATCGAGCAGGTCACCCGGGATGCCGACACTGCGCGACTTCAGCTGGATGCCGAGTGCCTGCAGGGCACCGAACAGGTACGCCCCGAGGAGCGTGAGATCGGGCCGCCAGAACCCGAAGATCACGAGAGCAATCGCGATCCAGCCGGCACCCTTGGTCATGCCGTCGACCCACGTGGGCACGATTGCGAGGCTGTAGAACGCACCGCCGAGACCGGCGAGCGAGCCACCGAGCATGGTGTGCAGGTAGCGGTACTTGACCACGCTGATGCCGATGGCATCCGCGGTCTGGGGTGACTCACCGACGGCGCGAAGCTGCAGACCGATCTTCGTGCGGAACAGGTACCACGTCGCCACCGCGCACATCACCCAGGACACGTACGTGAGGATCGTGTGGTTGAACAGGAGCGGTCCGGCGATCGGTGTGTCCGCCATGCCGAGCACGTCGAGCTTCCGGATGGGGCGGTCCACCTGGCGCTCCGCGACGTGCCACACGTTCGCGAGGTAGCTGGACAGACCGACCGCTCCGGCGAAGATGGTGATGGACAGGCCTGCGACGGTTTGGTTGGCCTTCAGCGTGACGCACAGGAACGCATGGACCGCCGCAACGAGC
>Ga0075472_10001187_pt1 | contig 10600 bp, 12 predicted proteins | sample DEB19_08_DNA_3_FD_77014 | JGI IMG/M metagenome (GOLD analysis project Ga0075472, IMG submission 77014) | Aqueous microbial communities from the Delaware River and Bay under freshwater to marine salinity gradient to study organic matter... | ecosystem: Environmental > Aquatic > Marine > Coastal ...
ACTCCTCAAGTATGCTGGTTTCGCCCTTGCCTTCTAACTCAGCGACACGCTTCTCAAGGGCTTCTATCTTCTCAAGTAGCTCGCGCTTCTTCATGTGCTCTCCTTTGTTCCTCTGTCCACACTTCCCGTTTCGCCGCTTCCTTCAATGCCTCTGCCGCGAGGTACTTCTGATACACGCCCCACGCCATCGGCGCACACACCATCAGCAGGCCGACAAGCGAACTGGCGATGTCGGCGGTAAGGTAACCTTTGCCGACAAGGTAGCCCGCGCCGGTGGATAACAATGCGCGCAAGACGCTGAGTAACGCTTCGATCAGGGTAGGATTCATCGTTTCCCCTTGAACCGGTTGGCGAGTCCGGTCAGATAGTCGAACATCCAATTTATCAGCGGATCAGGGCGCACCGCCACGAGACCGATGATGATGGCGTGCATGTGCTGCGGGATGACGCCGCCGCTGTAGTAGTAACGTATCGCGTTGTCGGCGAGGTACGCGGCGAATCCGGCGTAGACCATGCGCGAGAAGAAGCCGTAAACGTGCCAGCGGAACCGCTGTTCCTGATGCAGCCGCTCGTATTCTTTAAGGTGGGCGACCAAGGCACCGGCTACCACCACGGTAATGTACAGCCAGAGTTCGGTAATTTTATCCGCCATTTTTGCATAGTGTCCTTGGTTTCCGTCGAACGTCTACGATGAAGGTCTGAATCGCCATCAACGTAAACAGCATGAACGCGGCGGACATTGGCGAATAGAGCCGCCCTGAATTACTGTACATTGATAGCGTTGCGAGCCAGAAGAACACCACACCTGCGAGTCCATGATGGCGGCATGTCGGGCGGCGGCGTATAACGCCCAGCGCCATGGCCACAGCGCACGCTACCAGGTATCCGGCCCATACCCACCGATTACCCTGCGTCTCCACGAGCTGCCAGAGGCGCACCGAGGGGTCGGTGAGCCACGGCATGGGCGCGTAGACGAGGCAGATGATAATCTGCGCAATCGTGCCGGTGTGGTATGTGGTGCGTGGCGTCATAGCGGGGAATTCCTGCGCCATACATCGACGCGCAGCGTGCCGGATGCAATCGTTTTATTGCCGCCAGACAGGTTGAGGATGTTGAGCGTGCCGGTGTTTGCCGAACTCACGTAGACGTAGAACGCGCAACTATCCGAGTTCGACGTATGGCTTACTGTGGCTATGTCACCCTGATCCGCCCCGGTTAGCACGAGGCTACCCGTATAGGCCGCAGCGTTCGCAATCGGGCCGTAACTTACACTGTCAAATCTAAACTGTAACCGCCCGTCTATCTCGATGCCGGTGACACTATTCAATTCCATTGTGTAAGACACGCCAGCGCCAAACGTATTGCCGCGCAGCCTCAGACGCACAGGAACGGGCGCAGTCGAGTCCACGGTGATGGCGCTTCGGGCGTATGTGGAACCGGTGCTGATGTTGCCGGCGATCAACACATCGGTGCAAGCGGTAGTTCCGTCTGACCTTACGTTAATGTTGGCAGATGTCCCTGCGCTCGCCGTGCTGGACTCATGAATGATGTTACCGATGACGGTGCATCGTATGGGGGATATCAACTGAATCCCGGTCGTGCCGCTGTAGGAAACGGTATTGCCCATCACCAGCGTATTCGCGGTATCCGTAACCCCGGTGCCGTCAACCGCAATACCGATCTTGCCCGACGCGGTAATCGTGTTGTTCGAGATAATCGCCCCGAAGGTATGCTGATACACGCCGATAGCGCCGGACGTTGACGCCCCAGCAGCAGCGCAGGCATACACGGTATTGTTCGCGATGATATTGCGCGCGCACGCGGGCTGCACGCCAGTTGCGTATTGCGTGATGCCTTCGTAATCAAATGAGCGGATATCGTTGAAGGCGGCCACCGAATCCGAACAGCCAGCGGAGAAGTAAACACCGTGCCGACCGCGCCCCGATGCGCCGATCATGGTGTTGTGGAGCACACGGCCACCGACGGCGTTGCCTATCAGCACGCCATACCCGCGCCCTGACGTGTTGCCCCACAGTGAATCGATGGTGCAGTTAATCACTCGACCGTAGTTGCACGAGTCATCCAGTTTCACCGCGTTGTTAAAGCCGGTTGAACCAGACGAGCCGGTGAATACAACATTCTCGACGGTGAGGTAATTGGCTGGCGTTGCCGTGGCAGTAAATACGCCAAAAATTGTGTTTGTGGTGCCAGTCTCTATACCCTTGAGTTTCAAATCGCGGATCGTGATGTTCGCGGCCTTCGGATACAGCAAGTTCGCGCCTGTTGATTCTTGCTGAATTACCGAAAGCGGCCCGTCACCAAATACCGTTTGGTTTGCTGTGGTCATGGCGATAACGCCGCAACGGTAAGTGTGGCCTGCGGGTATGTAGACGTTCTTGCCCGTCGCTAGTGCATAGTCGAAAGCAGCCGTGCTGGACGCTACGCCTGTCGGATCGCCACCATATTGGGAGGGGATAACGGCAAGAGCGCGTAATTCCGTCTCCACGGTAGAAACCACAGCACCAGTGCCTGCCGGCGTGTAGGTGGTCGCCGACGCCGTTGTCGGCTCACCTGTCTGTGAAAAAGTGATATTTGAGGTGTCGATGGTTATGGGATTAGAGGACGATACAGTCCACCACGATCCGGCCAGCGAAGAACCGTCTGTGACCAGCACCATTGTTCCTTTGGTCACATCCCTGTTCCCGTCAAAATCAAGGGCGCGCGACCAATCACCCGAGTCAGCTACGTATATGCCATTCTGCGTTTGGGTAGTCTGACTTTTGACCAGAACGCGATCACCTGACGCGACCGTCACGCCATCCACCGTGAGCAAGCCGTTGAGCGTAGTGAGGTTGGTTATGGTGGCAACGCGCACCGGAACCTTAACGGCCATGGACGTGTTGACACCGTAGCGACGGTCTGTAGTAGGGCTTGTCATAATTGCTCCCTAGAATAAGGATTTATGTCGTCTGGTATTGGCAAGGGAGGGGTCTGTCCAACGCCTACGCCACCGCGAGAGGAGGAGGAGGAACGCGATAATTTCAGCGCTGGACAGACTTTCTGGTCCCGGCGTAAACTGCCGGGTATGCGGTCACTAACGGCATTCCTTGCCATCAATGGGTTATTCATTGCCATGAATGCGGCTTTTGCCGTGGCCATCATTGGCGTGTTTAAACTGGTCGAATGGCTATGGCCTGACGCAATGGAGCAGCCCTTGGTTGTGCTGGCCCTCGGTTCGGCGGTAACAGTGGCTGTGCTGTGGGCGTTCAAGTCCCTTACCTCCCGAAAACGCGGTCAAAGCTAGGCGCGCGATCTGGCTTGGATTCGCCAGGTTCCCACCACCACGACTGCCCGTATTCCTTCATCATCCTGCTGCGCATGGTGGACAGATACCCCGGCGACAACATTTCCTGCGCGTTCTGGAATATCAGGTGATCCATCGCCGCCTTCGTGTACCAGAGGTTATTGCCGGGGATGAAACCCTTGCCGAGCGTCAGATACTTGGCCATCAAATGCGTGTCTTTGCCTTCGGTGGCCTGCTTCCCGGCGTTCATGGTTGACGTCAGGAAGTCCAGCGCGGTGCCGATAGTGGGGCCTGCAAACGCTTCCAGCGGCCCACTGCCGATGCGCGTCTGATTCACGCCATAAAGAAAATCACCGTAGATGCCAAGCGCCCCGCCTTGCAGGAAGCTGGACAGGCCAAACTTCCAATCCATCGGGCGCGGGTCTTTGCCGGCCAGCATCTCGCGGGTCTGAATGATCATTGCCCCGGCCAAGGCTTGCATCGTCATAATCGCCGCCAGCGTTCCGGCCTTGCCACCGGTTGTAGGTCGGCTCATAGCCAAGTCCCACATGCGTTCAAACTGCGCCAGCGGGAAGGTCTTGAACTGCCAAAATGAACGGGTTAATTCACCGATCATGGTGCCGCGCTGAATGTTGGCCATGATCTGCGACCGCTCGCGCCATCCCGGTTCGATGATGGCATTCTTGGATTCAGAATTGATGGCACCAAGCAACTTGGTTACGCCTTCCTGCCGAATCTGCTGCGGATTAACGCCATCACCAAAGGCTGTTTTTATCGCATCATCCGGTATGCGCGCGATGGCGTCAGGCGTCAGCCCTTGATTGCCGTGGCCAAGATCATCAAGATCAGCCAGTTTCCATAATTTCCAGTCGTTGGCATCGATCCCGTAGGACTTCATCAAATGCATGTCGGTATCGGATGCCTTGGCGAAGTCAGTTGTCTTGACAGACTCGCCCAGCGCAGACATCAGCGACAACCCAAATGCCCCGCGCCTCCACTCGTTGATCGCGTTCATTCCGGAAACACGCATCACCGCGCTGGCCATTTTCCCCGACCACGAATTCGACCCGTAGCCATCGCCCCAGCGGGACATAGCCGCGCTCATGTATTCGAGCATCAAGCCTTGACGTTGCAGCATGCGGCGCTCTGCGCCATTGGCAGGATTCAGTAGCCTGACTTCGTTGTACCATCGTTGCATCGCAGGCAGATTGTTCAGATGCGACACGGTTTCCATCATCACCTTGTCACCGAAGAACGATGCCCAAAAAGCCGATCCGAGTTTTCCCGCCACATTCAGATCGCGGATGGTGTCGAATATTTTTGCCATATTGCGATTTGCTATCGGCAGCGTCTTGCCAGAAGCGGTATTCCACAGGTTGTCTATTTTCGCGGCGGCCTTCTCGACCTTGCCGAGATTTGCCGGGTCTGCAACCGCCTGCTGACGCACCGCCATGTCACGCAATGTGCGATATGCCGCATCGGGATTAGGGCCAAAGTGTTCGATGAATGCCAAGTCTTTGGCCATCGACTCCACGTGCCCCATCAAAATGTCAGGGAAAGTTTTGTCCCCGAATGCCTCCCAATAATTCAGATAGGCGTCTGCGTCCTTAAAGTGAATCTGCCGCTCATTGGCGTGACGGTTGGATTTCGCGCCGGTGCCTTTAAATTGCCCCGGTTCTATGTTCGCGTATCCGTTGGTGGCTATCGTGTCCCACGCCTTACCTAAAAACTCGCGAAGCCTCAGCTCATTGAACGGCACGCCAGCGTCATCCACATATCGAGCACGGTCAAGGGCAGGCAATACAGCATTGACCCACGCATCTTTCCCGGCCCTAGCCACCAGTTCTTGCGAATGGTGCTGCGGGAATCCCCAATCATCCAGCTTGCCGATCTGCCCGCCAGAATCGTTAAAACGCGTGCGGAAATCCTCGGCCATTTTCTTCCACACCTCGGCCCCCTTCTTGGCCATCGCGTCGCCGGTATCGACACCGCGCATTTCGCGTGCCAGCAGTGCTATTTTTTCCTTGTTCTGCACGAACCCCATGAAGTCATCGCCAAGGGCTAACCATGCATCCTGAATGCCGCGCTTCATGTCGGTGGCGATACCATTTACCCGAGCCTCAAGCGCGAATTTGTTCGCCCTGCCATCAGCGCGATTGGCTATCGTTCGGGATAGCGCATCCAGAGGCGTCAACCCTGCCGCGCTGATAGCCTTCATGTCATCCAGACGCTGCGACAGCTTCACTACATGCATCGCGGCATTGCGCTCCGCACGCTCTGCGTCGGCAATCTTCTGCACCGCCGCCTCTTGCGCCGCCGCATCGATCACCCCATCAAGACCACCGCGTCCCGCCTGCGGGGTTTTACGTCCGGCCTTGATGTCGTTGGCTGCCTTGTTGATGCGCTCAAAAATGTCCGACAGTTCGGCGTCAGTGAGTTCGCGCCCCGCCGCTTTGTTCAGTCGCGCTTCGCAATTGAAATAAGCCATCTATGTCGCCCCTTCAAGGAACTGCAACAGCGCTTTTATGTCTTGCGCGTCACGTTCGTCATGTGGCAACCGGCGGAAATAACGCGGTTTCCCGTCGCGCGTTAAAAACGTCTGCGACCCATCAAGCAGTCCGCCATCTCCCCAATACCTGGGGCCGAAATAACGCGCGCCAAAGTAGCGATGTCCAAACATATCAAGTCAAGTCCAACGTAACAGAAGTGCGATTTCCATCGGCGTCTACTGTTGCCGTTATCACATCCTTTGTGTTCGCCACGTTTCGATACACGGCAGTGGTTCCCTCAAGACCAGACGACCTGCCAAGCATCGCCGCAAGAAACCCGCGCACCGCTTGAACCGCCGTTGTCGTTCCCGTAATTACATACGCCCATATCGACGTAACTGACGCGGAGTCAATATTCACTGTCGCCGTGCCCAAGTCGAACGCATGTTGCGCGCTGGCGTTGCCGTAGGTTTCGATAATGAACCCCGTGTCGTCCACAGCCTTGGTTGCGCTATCAGCAACCGTCACCATGACCTGCGCGGCCTGCATTTCGGTGGCCGTCAGCGAGAAGTCCCAAATCGTGGAGTTACCCATGGCAATGGCCGTGGGTAAATTGGTTACGTTTGCCGCCGCGCCGCCGTCTTTGGAAATCTTCACGTCACCCGCTGCGGGCGTCCAGTCGGCGTTAACCGCATGGTTAGCGCTACCGGCCTTTGGGATAGCAATGTAAATGTGACGTGCTACGCCGTATTTGCTTGTGAACATTCGTTACCCCACCATTCCGCGTAGCATTGGTGTGCCTGCGATTGTTGTGCCGGTGCCGCCAGAGGAAAGTTCATTCACATAAGCCCCTTGCGGCAAGGCGTAAGACTTGCTCACTGTCACGCCTGATATCTCCGGTTTCGGGTCAACGTAGAACGTGCCACTGGCGGCCCCCAGCTTTATAGTCAATGACAGCGGCCCTTTTTGCCCCGGCGTGAATGTCGCGCTCATTTTGAATTTGGTAGTGCTACCGCCCCAAGTTGACGTATCGCTTGCCCAGTTTGACGCCGCCGCCAAAACATCGGCGCGGCCTGTCGATAGCTCCGTGAACAGCGGAGAACTAGCGTCACCCAAATACGAAACGTCAAACCAGATATCCGTATTCGTCGGCACAGCGCCGCCGCTCCATATGCCATAGAGCGTCACCGTGATGCTGCTGGTCGAGTCGTTCCAAATCGTAATTGGCGGTGCTTCATACGGCAGCGGGATTTCGTTGTTTGTTGTCGGGACAAATTTCCACGCTATCGCCGTTGTGCCATCCGTCGCCCCGCCCGTGCGCACAATCGTTGTTTCGATTGTTTGCGTGCATTGGTAGGTATAGCGTTCCTGTATGTAGTTGATGCCGCTGCTGGCGACATCAATCACATCAATCACAGCCGCATTGCCTGTCGGTGTGGTGGCAACCGTCGTAGATGCGTGCCGCTTGCAGCCGATCAACTGTATTTGCGGGCGGCCAGATGTTGCGCCGATCAACGTTCCGATGGCGTTGGCACTAAAGTCCATGCCGCGAATAATCATGGATTGCAACTGCGTGCCCGGCGCAAACATGGTAGTCGGCACCGAGCTACCTGTCGCCAAAGCCGTGCCGCCGATAATCTCCAAGTTACTCGGCAGCGAGCCGTTAATGCCGTCGCCAGTCGCCCCAAAGTAAAACGAACAATTGATGAGCTTGACCTGATAGTTGTTTGAACCACCGCCGCTCACCGCGATGGCAAACGAATTTGCCGTAGTACCTGCCTTCTTAAGCACACACTGCTCAAATACAGTCTTGTTTGGCCCGCCACGCGAAATTGTCAGCGCCGAGTTAACCGCGCCAGTTCCGGCTGAAAATGTAATGCCGTAGTTGTAGCTCACTAGCAGGTCTAGCGTCAGTGCATTCGCACCAGTGGTGCTATAAACCGCCGTGTTTCGCAAATCCGCCGACACTGGCGGCACAGACCCCGCGCGGTCAACACAAATCACATAGCTTGGCGCTGCTGCCGTGCCCTTGCCCGTTAGTGTTGTGGCTGCGGCTATCGCTTCATTGTGATCGTGCGCAACATAGAACGTATCGCCAGCAGCGCGAGCCGTAAACGCCGCCTGCAACGTGGTATAGGCGTTGGCCCAATCTGCGCCGGTACCAGCGCCAGCCGCTCCTGAATAGACGTAGTAAGAGGCCATTACGCGCCAACCGCCGAATTGATTGAAGCTACGATATTGGCCGATGGCACAAGTCGGTTATTGCGCAGTGTTGTTACCTGCTGCGCCGTCATGCCGAAAACAGTCTGCAACTGCGCGTCCGTTAGCGCGTTCAGGAAATCACCAATAAACGCGGCGTCCTGCCGTGTTGCGTTTCTGAATGTCTCGCGCAACACCGTGCGCATCTGGCTCGCCGTCGAATGATTGAACGTAAGCGCAGCCTGCGCCCCGTCGCGCAATATGAGTGCGATATTCTCGGCAATCTCCGCTTGCCGCAGGTCACTCGGCATCTGTGCGGCATGCTTTGCAAGTTCCGCGTCATCGTCTATAGAGCCGTTTCGCAACGCCACAATACGCCGCACTACGCCAAGGTGATCCGTGTGCGCTTCAGTCACGTAGCGCAGCCCGTCTTTTTGCTGGGATACAGACTCGATTATTGATGCGGTAATGCTCATTTATCAGTCCTGCTTAACTAAAAATGTACGAATATCGCCATTTCCGTCACGCTCCGATACCACCACACGCATGTTTTTCTTCGCTGGCATGGGCGCTGCCGGTGGCATTGTTTTGTTGGCCGCCATTGCGCGGTTAATGGCCTGCGTGATGGCTGCGAGTTCCGCCGCTTCCTCGGCTTTCTCGCACGCGGCTTCGGCCTCTGCTGCGCGTTGCTCTGCGGCTTTGCGGGCTGCGCACTCGGCGGCTAATTCACCCTCGGCTCTAGCTGCACGTTCCCTGCAATCAGCATCGAGTTGAACACTGCTTTCCTTGATCGCAGCCAGTGCTTTTTCTGCCGCATCCTTGGCGTCCATCAATAACTGACGCTCCGCCTTTTCTTCGGCATTTTCAGCGGCCTTTTCTTCCTGCTCGCGCTTTCGTTCATTGCGCTCGACATCCAGCAGGGTTTGCAGTTCGATCAACTGCTTGGCCTGCGCCTCGATCAACCGTTCCAGTTGCAGACTGATTTGCTTGTATGATCCTGACTCGGCCTGTTCGTCCGCATCGGGAATATCGTATTCCCTGCCGGTAAGTATGGATTTGATTTTCGCCATTACAGCGCTCCCAGCAGGCATTGCGCCGCGACCATGAACAGGTTGGCTTCTTTTTTGGCAGCGGCCACACCATCGCTGGCTTCCTTCAGCGTGTCGGCCAATGGGCGGGTTATGGGGTTGCCGTCAGCGTCAACCGCGCCGGTATGCATGACCAGATCGGGATTGGCCGCGATGCGGGCTTGAGCTTCGGCTATTACTGGATCAACCGATTGCTGCGGTTTGGATGCGCCTTGTTTCGGCTGTGGCGTCTTGGCTATCGGTGGCGGTTCTGGTGCCTTTATTTCTGCGGTCAGGTGATCAAACAATCCACCCTTCATTGCCGCGTCAAAAAATATCTTTTCTTCGGCGGTGCGCAGAAACCCCGGCTTGTTGGCGATCTCAATTGCTTTCGCCAGTTCCGGCGCACCTTCGGGAATAACCTGTCCCTTTTTGAGCGCAACCAACTGCTCTGCCGTTCTCATGAATCCCGGCGTTTCTTCAGCAATACGCAGGGCTTCGTTTTGCAATATGGCTTCGACTACTGCGGCGCGTCCTTCCTCTTGCACCGCCTTCGCCACCTCCATCTGCGCCGCCGCCTTAACCGCATCATCCGCAAACTTCACACCCGCCATCGACTGCTCGACATTCACCGCGCGCCCGTTCAGCAGGTCATCCACGGCGGTCTTGATGGCTTCAGAATGCGCGGTAAGGTCAACGTCGCTCACCGGTCTGCCCGGTGCCGTGGTGTCCTCTATGTGCCGCGCTTGGTTGGCGGTGAGGATGGCGTCTTTGTCCGCCGGTGTAATGTCTTTCAGTAGCGCCTTTTCCGGTGCGGTCAGATGGGCCAATGCCCCGAACCCAGCACCCATCAGCGCATCCAAAATTAACGACTCCGCATCCCACGGATTGAAATCTTTTTCAGCGGTGGTGCCTTTCAGCACTTGCTGATTGATGCCGCGAACCGCAACCCCTTGCATCACGTTGCCAACCGCGCCGCCAAGGATCACCCGAGAAGCCAGCGTATTGCCAAGGATGGGCATGCGAATGCCGATGCCAAGGCCAGTGCCAGCCACTGCGCCAGCAATCTGCGCCTTGGTGGAATCAACGCCTTTGCGCACCAAGTCTTCGGCAAGCCCCAATTGTGCAGAACCCACCGCGAGGCCTGGGCTGATCAGGATGGAGCCAAGCCCAGAAACCAAGCCACCCACCGCGCGTCCCGCCAAACCGACCTCTCCCGGCTTCGGCGTCCAGAAATCGACCGCGCGATTGAATACCTCGTCGTGCTCCTTGAAATACTGTTCCGTGTCGTTACCGCCGGTCAGTTTGTCGGAAATGATCGGGCCGACCGCGCCAAGTAAATCCACCGAGCGCGCGACTTCGGCAAAGCCTTTCATGGTGTAGTCGCGCACACCCGGGAAGAATCCCTTCCATATTCCCGGCTCATCCTGCAATGACGGATGCGCTGCCACGCGAATAGCGTTTTCGCGCTGCTCGTTGGCGAAGAAATCAAAAGTCATCGCCGCACCCCGGTCGCAGCCCCAGCCTTGGTTTCAGAAAAC
>Ga0075472_10001190_pt1 | contig 10588 bp, 8 predicted proteins | sample DEB19_08_DNA_3_FD_77014 | JGI IMG/M metagenome (GOLD analysis project Ga0075472, IMG submission 77014) | Aqueous microbial communities from the Delaware River and Bay under freshwater to marine salinity gradient to study organic matter... | ecosystem: Environmental > Aquatic > Marine > Coastal ...
CCCGCCTTGTCGACGACCTTCAGGTAGCGGGCGGGGACGATCTGATCGGTGTCGACGTTTTCGGCGGGGAGTGGCACGAGCCCCGTGGTGAAGGTGCCGACCTTTGGGGCGGCCATCAGCGGCTCATCCCTGGAAGGGTGCGTGGATCGGCGATCACGCCGGTGAGGGCGGTGGCGGCGGCGGTGAGTGGCGAGGCCAAGAAGGTGCGGCCCCCCTTCCCCTGGCGCCCCTCAAAGTTGCGGTTCGAGGTGCTGATCGCGTACTCGCCGGGGGCGAGCTGGTCGCCGTTCATGGCAATGCACATCGAGCAGCCGGCCTCGCGCCAGTCGCCGCCCGCGGCGCGGAAGATGCGGTCGAGCCCCTCACGCTCGGCTTGGCGCTTCACGTCGGTTGAGCCCGGCACGACCATGAGCCGGAGGCCGGGCGCGATCGTGCGCCCCTTGAGGACATTTGCCGCGAGGCGCAGGTCGCTGATCCGCCCGTTCGTGCAGCTTCCGATAAAGACGGTGTTCACCGGCTGGCCGAGGATTGGTGCACCGGCGGTGAGATCCATATAGGTGAGCGCATTCGCGAGCGCACGTGCGGCAACGGGGTCGCTCTCCTGCGACGGATCAGGAAGGCGGCCACTGATCGGCAGGCCCATGCCGGGGTTCGTGCCGTAGGTCACCATCGGCTCAAGCGCATCGGCATCGATCACGATCTCCTTGTCGTAGCGTGCGTCGGCGTCGCTGGTGAGTGTGCGCCAGTAGTCAACGGACTTCTCCCACGCAGCACCCTGCGGCGCATGCGGTCGACCCTTGAGGTAGGCAAACGTTGTCTCATCTGGCGCAATGAGCCCCGCTCGCGCGCCGCCCTCGATGCTCATGTTGCAGATCGTCATGCGCTCCTCCATCGAGAGTGCGCGAATCGCAGACCCTGCGTACTCAAAGATGTGGCCGGTTCCACCGCCAACACCGATTCGTGCAATGAGGGCAAGGATGATGTCCTTTGCAGAGACGCCAGGCTTCAGTTGGCCGTCAACGCGGACGAGGTAGCTCTTCGGCTTGCGTTGCAGGAGGCATTGTGTGGCGAGCACCATCTCGACCTCACTGGTGCCGATGCCGAATGCGAGCGCGCCGAATGCGCCATGCGTTGCGGTGTGGGAGTCGCCGCAGACGATCGTGCTCCCGGGCTGGGTGAGACCGAGTTCTGGTCCGATGACATGGACGATCCCTTGATGCGCTGAGCCCCAACCGTGGAGCGGCACGCCGAAATCGGCGCAGTTCTGCTCGAGCTGCCGCACCTGGTTGGCCGCTGCTTGGTCGGCGATCGGGAGGTTGTGGGGGGTGGTTGGCACGGAGTGGTCGGCGGTGGCAACCGTTCGATCGGGTCGCCGAACCGGCAGCCCGCGAGCGCGAAGCCCGCTGAATGCCTGTGGGCTCGTCACCTCATGGACGAGGTGGAGGTCGATCGCGAGGATCGCGGGCGCACCAGGCGCAGCGCTCACAACGTGCTCGTCCCAGATCTTGTCGATGATCGTCTTTGGCATAACGCGAGCGTATCAGGTGGCTTGGGGGCATTCGGCGCAGCGATCGTGGGATACTCGCCCCCATGGGAGCAGCCGTTCGACCACTCGCCACACTCGCGGCGACGCGCCTCTTGCCCGCAACCGCTGCGCAAGACGCTGCGGTACTTGCCGGCTGGGCCGACGCATGCCGCACCGCAGGGGTTCCTGCGCTCGAGCTCTTCTTGCGCGGGGCGGGTGCCGAGGCGGCCGTCGTGGCAGGGATCGCCGCGCTTGCGCGCTCGCACCCCGACATCGCTGTCGGCGTTGGGAGCGTCTATGACGCCGCCACGGCAGCGCGCATGATTGCTGCCGGCGCGCGCATCATCGTCTCGCCGATCACCGATCCAGCAACCGGTGCGGCATGTGCTGCCGCTGGGGTCGACTGGCTCCCAGGTGCCTTCACGCCAACTGAGATTGCACTGGCGGAGCGCGCCGGCGCAACGCATGTGAAGCTCTTCCCCGCGTCGGCGATCAACGCGCCTGCATTCATTCGTGCAGCGCTTGCGCCGAGCCCCGCCTCCTGCATCGTGCCAACCAATGTCGCGCTGGCAGAGATCCCTGACCTTCTCGCCGCTGGCGCCGCAGGCTTCGGCCTCGGGCCGCGCTTCCTCGACGGCGTTGATCCGCGCGATAGTGCGGCACTTGCGGCACGACTCCATGCGGCACGCGTTGCGGCGGGCACCGCGACATGAGCACGCCGCGCGACGAGGTGCGCGGCCCCGCAATCGTTGAAGGAGCACTCCCATCCGCAGTTGACCTCGTGATTGTTGGCGGTGGGATCGCTGGTGCAGCAAGCGCCTTCTTTGCAGCGCGTGCAGGACTGCAGGTGCTCGTGATTGAACGCCGCAACGAGATTGCCTCACTCACCACCGCGGCAGCAACAGGTGCATTTCGTTTACAGCACGACAACGCTGAAGAGTTGGCACTCGTTCGCGAAGGTGTTGATCTCTATCTGAACTTTGCCGAGCGAACAGGATTAGACGACTGGGATCTCGGAATCCGTCAGCAGGGCTATCTCTTCTGTAGTCGAACAGACGCATCAGCAGCGAAGGCGCGCGACCTTGTGGAGCTGCAGCGGGGCTTTGGCCTTGACGATGTTGAGCTACTCAGCGGAGATGAGGCGCGAGCGCGCTGGCCCTTCCTCGCACCGTCAATTGTGCAGGCGCGCTTTCGTGCCGGCGATGGCTTCATCGACCAGGTGGCACTCGCGCGGGGATATGCAGCAGCGTCGTCGCGGGCGAGCCAGATCCCCGGGGCGACTGGCAGCGGACACGCACAGTACGCCCTCAGCGTTGAGGTCACGGGATTCCTCCGCGGGGAGAGTGGCGCAATCACGGGTGTTGAGACGAGTCGTGGCGGCGTGCACGCCCCCGCCGTCATGATCGCCGCGGGGCCATGGAGCGGGAACGTTGCAGCACTCGCTGGCCTCACCCTGCCGATCGCGCCAACAATCCGCCAGAAGCTCGTCATCCCCAACCTCCCGGTGATCGACCAGGCGGGACCCATGACGATCGACGACGAGACGGGCTCGCACTGGCGCCCCGCAGGTGCTGGCTGCTATGCGCTGCGTACCGACCCAGCCACCCCTGCCGGCCCACCACTCCTCAAGGTGCCGACCGATGATCGCTACGCACACGCCCTCCTCGATCCAGCCTCGCCGAGCGCCCTTGCGCTGCTTGCCCCCTTCTGGCGCGACGTGTGGAGCGCGGGTCTGCCAGCCTGGCACCTGGCGGCTGGTCAATATGAATACACGCCCGATCACCGCCCCTTCATCGGTGCAACCGAGGTGGCTGGGCTCTTCGTTAATACCGGCTACTCCGGTCATGGGGTGATGTGCTCTGGAGGCGGCGCGCGGCGCGCCATCGATCTGCTGCTTGGCCGCACCGATCAGCGCACCGAGCCCTTCCGCGTCGATCGGCCGATGCACGAGCGCGCTCGCGACGTGCTTTGAGCCCTCGCCCTCGCTCTGCTAACCTAGTCCGATGACGACACGCGCAACGCTGCAGGTTCCAACGGCTCCTCATCTTGTTGCGCCGTTCGCCCTCATTGGTATTCGCAACCTTATTGGGTTGCTTATTCAGCCCCGGCGGGGCTGAGGAGACCAGAGGGCGGAAGAACCGCACCAACGGGAAACTCAGGACCTCCGCCAAGAAGGCGGGGGTTTTTTATTGACCAGAGCAGCAAGCACGCGAAGCAGGGAAGGGTGGATCGATGACACAGGTGGGACACGTGCCAGGTGCAGGGAGCCCAGCCGCAGATGCGGCGGAGCGCGCGCGCAAGGAGATGCTGCGCGACGGTCGCATCAGTGCGCGCAACGGTACGCGTCCGCGCATCGGCGCCGATGTGCTCTGTGAGGCGCTCCTCCTGCAAGGTGTTGATGTGATCTGGGGCTACCCAGGCGGCGTCATCTTGCCGCTCTACGATGTTCTCTCCGACCATCCTGGCCTGCGCCACATCCTTGTCCGCCACGAGCAGGCTGCGGCGCACGCCGCCGATGGATACGCCCGTGCATCCGGGCGCGTCGGCGTCTGCCTCGGAACGTCTGGGCCAGGGGCAACCAACCTGGTGACGGGGATCGGCACGGCGATGCTCGACTCCGTGCCGATGGTGGTGATCACCGGCAATGTCCCCGCCGCACTCCTCGGCAAGGATGCATTCCAAGAGATCGACATCACAGGGATCACGCTCCCCATGACGAAGCACAACTATCTCGTGCGCAACGCCGACGATATCCCTCACGCCGTTGCAGAGGCGTTCCACCTTGCACGTTCAGGTCGTCCTGGCCCGGTGCACGTCGACATCACGAAAGATGCACTCATGGGCGAGACGTCTGCGCCACACCCATCGCAGTCAGAGATTGAGGCGGGCCTGCCAGGGTATCGACCGAAGCTCGACGGGAATCCACGCCAACTTAAAACGATCGCCGCGGCGATCGCCGCTGCCGAGCGGCCGATGCTCCTTGTTGGGCATGGCGTCTTAATTGCCAAGGCAGAGAGGGAGCTCCTCGAGCTTGCCCGCCTCGCACAGATTCCGATCGCATGGACACTGCTCGGCATCGGCGCCGTTGACGAGCGCGACCCGCTCGCGTACGGCTATATGGGGATGCACGGCTGGAAGCATGTCAACCGCGCGATCCAAACTGCCGACCTGCTCATTGCCGTCGGGATGCGCTTCGATGACCGCGTTACGGGGAACGTCCGCACGTACGCCCCGCACGCAAAGATTGTCCATATTGATATTGATCCGGCCGAAATCGGGAAGAACGTCGTTGCCGACCTCCCGGTCGTGGGCGACGCGCAGCACGTGCTTGCCGCACTCATCCCACTCGTTGAGCGCGTCGATCCGTCGCGTCGAGCAGGCTACGTTGCCGAGCTCGCCGGATGGCGCGCGGAGAGCGAGGGGGCGGCGTGGCACGGCTCGGGTGCGTGGCGCGATGGGCTCCTCTCCGCCGACTTTGTCGTTGAGCGCATTGCGGAGGGCTCTGGCCACGATGCAAACCTCATTGCCGACGTTGGGCAGAACCAGATGTGGGTCGCACGCTACGGCCACTTCCGTCGCGCGAACTCTCACCTTTCGTCGGGGGGCCTCGGCACGATGGGCTTCGCCCTCCCCGCCGCAATGGGCGCGGCGATCAGCATGCCAACCAAGGTTGCGTGGGCGATCGCTGGCGACGGCGGATTCCAAATGACACTGCAGGAGCTCGCCACGATCGTGCAGGAGCGCATCCCCGTAAAGATTGCCCTGATGGACAACAAGAAGCTCGGCATGATTCGGCAGTGGCAAGAGATCGTCTACGGTGGGAACTACCACTCGGAGCAACTCGCCGGCCCAGATTACGTGAAGCTCTGCGAGGCCTACGGGCTTCCTGCATGGAAGGTGGGCACGCCGGGTGACGTGGATGCCGCCGTTGCCGCTGCACTTGCCGTTGATGGTCCGGCACTCATCTGGTTTGAGATTGCCGAGAAGCAGAATGTCTTCCCCATGATGCCGGCTGGGAAGGGACTCTCCGACCTCATCGATAAGTGGGGCGACGATGGCGAAGATGTGACAGATGGTGCGGCCGGCCCGCGGCCAGATCCATCGGAAGGAGCGAGCGCATGAGCGGCGCACCGACTGAGGCGCGAGCGGTCCCTGGCACGGGCGAGGCGCGCCGCCACTTGATCGTGGCGATCGTCAACAACAAGCCAGGCGTCTTGAATCGCGTCGCGAGCCTCATGCGCGCGCGCAGCTTCAATATTGAGTCGCTCGCCGTCTCTGTGACCGAGCGGCCCGACGCATCGCGCATGACCATTGCGATCATCGGCGACGCGGTGCAGGTGGAGCAGGCAACGAAGCAGCTCTACAAACTCATCGACGTCTTGAAGGTGCAAGACGTGACGAGCGAGGCGATCGTTGAGCACGAGCTCGCGCTCGTGAAGGTGCGGGCCAGCGTTCGCACGCGCGCAGAGGTGGTCAGCATCGCCGAGATGCATCGCGGTCGCGTGGTGGACCTCACCGACGAGAGTGCGATCATTGAGGTGGTTGGAGAGCCGGCCGAGGTGGATCGGATGGTCGAACTCCTCCGGGGGTTCGGAATCAAGGAGCTGGTGCGAACCGGCTCAGTAGTGATGTCCCGCGGCAGCGGGTCAATTGAGGAGCAGGTGAAGCGATGAGCGTGAAGATGTATTACAGCGCCGAGGCGCCACTCGGAGCACTCACAGGACAGGTGGTCGCGGTGATCGGGTACGGGAGCCAGGGGCATGCCCATGCGCGCAACCTGCACGAGTCCGGCCTGAAGGTCCTCGTGGGACTCAAGGAGGGATCGAAGAGTCGCGCTGTTGCTGCGGCCGACGGGTTCGAGGTGCTCACCCCCACTGAGGCGGTCAAGCGCGCGAACGTCGTGATGATTGCTGCGCCCGATACGGCGCAGAAGGCGCTCTATGAGAGTGAGATCGCCCCAAACCTTTCGCCTGGCACGCTCCTCTTGTTTGCGCACGGGTTCAACATTCATTTCGGTCGGATCAAGCCAGCCGCCGGCATCGATGTCGGTATGGTCGCGCCGAAGGGACCGGGGCACCTCGTGCGCTCCGTCTACGTTTCTGGCGGTGGTGTGCCGGCGCTCTTTGCCGTTGCCCAAGATGCAACCGGCACCGCGCGCGCACGCACGATGGCCTACGCGAATGGTTTGGGCTGCACGCGTGCAGGGATCATGGAGACAACATTCAAAGATGAGACCGAGAGCGACCTCTTCGGCGAGCAGGCGGTGCTCTGCGGCGGTACGGCGCAACTCGTGAAGAGTGCGTGGGAGACGCTCGTTGAGGCGGGCTACGATCCTGAGCTCGCCTACTTCGAGACCATGCATGAGCTGAAGCTCATTGTCGATCTCATGTATCGCGGCGGGCTCGACTACATGCGCTTCTCTGTCTCTGACACTGCTGAGTGGGGCGATTACACGTCGGGCCCACGCATCATCGACGCGTCGGTGAAGGCACGGATGAAAGAGGTGCTCACCGAGATCCAAGACGGCACCTTTGCCAAGCGTTGGATCGCCGAGGATGAGGCGGGTCGACCAGAGTACAAGCGCCTGCGCGCTGCAAACTCGGGTCACCCCATCGAGAAGGTTGGCAAGGCGCTGCGCCATCAGATGACCTTCTTGAATCCGGTTGAGGTCGACATGGACGGCGCACAGGGTGCAGCCGAGAAGGGCGGCGCCAAGTGAACGGTGCTCCTGGGCCAGGCGTCATCGCTGGCGCAGTACGTATCTTCGATACGACGCTGCGCGATGGTGAGCAGGCGCCAGGAGCCGGCCTGACCGTTGCCGAGAAACTGGAGGTCGCCCGGCAACTCGCCAAGCTCAAGGTCGATGTGATCGAGGCCGGCTTCCCGGCCGCCTCTGAGGGCGACTTCGAGGCGGTGCGACAGATCGCCCTTGCGACGAAGGGGATCGGCATCGCCGCCCTCGCGCGCTGCAAGGAGGGGGATCCGCAACGGGCGATCGAGGCGATCAAGGTGTCGGATCGCCCACACCTGCACCTCTTCATTGCGACGTCAGATATTCACCTCACGCACAAGTTGCGCACGACGCGCGAAGCGGCACTGGCCGAGGCGGTGAAGTGGGTGCGCTACGCGCGAGAGAAACTTGGCCGCGATGCCGAGATTGAATTCTCGGCCGAGGACGCGAGCCGCACCGACCATGAGTACCTGCTCCAGGTGTACGAGGCCGTAGTTGGCGCTGGTGCATCAACGGTGAACATCCCCGACACGGTCGGCTACGCGATTCCGTCGGAATACGCCGCCCTGACGAAGCGTGTCGTCGATCACGTTGGCCGCGATGCAACGATCAGCGTGCACTGCCATAACGATCTCGGACTCGCAACAGCGAACACGCTCGCAGCGGTACAGGCGGGTGCGCGACAGGTGGAGGTCACGATTAACGGACTCGGTGAGCGCGCCGGCAACGCATCACTCGAAGAGGTGGTGATGGCACTCCGCACGCGGCCAGGACAATTTGCATCGCACGATATCCAGGTGCAGACCGAGCAGCTCACTGCTGCGAGCAGACTCGTCTCGTATCTCACCGGCTTTGCGGTGCAGCCAAACAAGGCGATCGTTGGTGCCAATGCCTTCGCGCATGAGTCGGGAATTCATCAGGATGGCGTGCTGAAGAATCCACTCACCTACGAGATCATGACCCCGCAATCGGTTGGTCTGCTCGGATCGAGCCTCACGATCGGCAAACTCTCGGGCCGCCGTGGCCTGCAGGCAAAGCTTGCGGAACTCGGCCACGACCTCACAGGCGAGGCGCTCGACGCGCTCTATCGCGAGGCGATCGCCCTCGCCGACATCAAGAAAGAGCTTACCGACGCTGACCTTCTCGCCCTCATCGATAAGCGAGCAGCAACGGGCAGCGTTGCAACGGTCGAACTGGTCGACTGGAGCGTGGCGAGTTCGCACAGCGGCGGCTCATCGGGGCGTGTCGAGCTGCGCGTTAATGGCGCGCACACGACCGCAGAGTCAACAGGGAACGGGCCGGTCGATGCGCTCTATGAGGCGATCGACGCCGCCGTTGAACCGGTGCTCGGGTGGTGCCCCGTGCTTGCCGAGTATGAGATTCGCGCCGTATCCGAGGGCGAGGATGCACAGGGACAGGTGACGACAAAGTGCCGCCGTTCAAACGACCTCGACGAGGCGGGGCGCCCGGTGCCGAACGCGCCGATCGTAACGGGGCAGGGGCTTTCGACAAACATTATTGACGCGTCGATCGTTGCCTATGTGACAGCGATAAACAAGCTCGCCGCACTCGAGGCAGGGGCGGCGAGTGCGCCAACGAAGGGGTCGCGCGAGGCGATGCAGTGAGCCGTGCCGCGGCTGCGCCAGAGGTGGCACGACTGCGACAGGCGGGCGATGAGCCACGAATCGTCGCGATCCCCGGAGACGGCGTTGGACCCGAGGTCATTGCTGCGACACGGCGTGTCCTTGATGCCGCCATGGCACGGCAGCACCTCTCGCTTAACTGGCGTGAGATCACCGTTGGCGGCTGTGCGATCGACGCCTACGGCGTGGCGATCCGCGACGAAGATCTCGCTATCGCCGATACGGCCGATGCACTGCTCCTCGGCGCAGTTGGCGGACCGAAGTGGAGCGATCCCGCAGCGGCGGTGCGACCGGAGCAGGCACTCCTCACCCTTCGCACGCGATACGAGCTCTTCGCTAATCTCCGCCCGGTCTCGATCCTTCCGGAACTTATTGCACACTCACCACTGAAGCCAGAGCGGCTGCACGGTGTCGATATGCTCATGGTTCGCGAGCTCACCGGTGGTCTCTACTTCGGCACACCATCAGGGGAGTCGGCTGACGATTCTGGTCGACACGCGATCGATACGTTGCCGTATCACGAAGATGAGATTCGCCGCGTTGCGCATGTCGCCTTTGAGAGTGCACGTGCGCGTCGTCGCCTTGTCACATCCGTCGATAAGGCGAATGTGTTGGCAACGAGCCGCCTCTGGCGCACCGTGGTGAGCGAGGTCGGGCAAGAGTACCCAGACGTGCGCCTTGAGCATCGCCTGGTCGACTCGACCGCGATGCTCCTAGTGACGCAGCCGAGCCTTTTCGACGTGATCCTGACGGAGAATCTCTTCGGCGACATCCTCTCTGATGAGGCGGCCGTACTCGCTGGCTCGCTCGGACTCCTCCCCTCGGCATCACTCGGGAGCCGACGCACCGCGCATGGACTCTTCGGCCTCTACGAGCCGATCCACGGATCAGCCCCCGACATTGCTGGCACGAACAGCGCGAACCCGATCGGGACGATCCTCTCTGGCGCGATGCTCGCCCGCGAGTCGCTCGGACTCCCCGAGGTGGCGGCCGCGATTGAGCAGGCCGTCGCCGCGGTGATCCGTGACGGGGCGCGCACAGCAGACCTCCTCCCTGCAGGCGATTCGCCCGTGGCCGGCAGTGCCTCGGGACTGACGCTGGTCGGCACCCGTGAGGCAGCCGACCTGATCGTTGCGCAGCTCCTCGGCGCCTAGCTTCGAGGGGGCGGGCTAGACTCGCTGCATATGGAGCCGCAGAAGATCCTGATCGCTGGAAGTTGGGAGACGTCGCCGACGCTCCACGAGGTGCGCTCGCCGTTCGATGGGCGTGTTGTCGGAACAACCTATCTCGCGAGCCCTGACCAGGTCGAGCGCGCCGCGGCCGGGAGCATTGCTGGATTTGCCGCCATGCGCGCACTCGGCGCATGGGAGCGCAGTGCAATCCTCCGCACGACTGCTACAGCGATTACGGCCCGGCGCGAAGAACTTGCCGCACTCCTCTCCGCCGAAGCGGGGAAGCCCCTGCGCGATGCGCTTGCCGAGATCGATCGTGGCGCGCTCACCTTCCGCCTTGCGGGAGAAGAGGCAGAGCGCATGATCGGAGAGACGATTCCACTTGATTTGAACGCAGCTGGCAAGGATCGTCTCGGGATTACGCGTCGCTTCCCGATCGGTCCGGTGCTCGGCATTAGTCCGTTCAACTTCCCTTTGAACCTTGCCGCACATAAGGTCGCGCCGGCGATTGCGGCCG
>Ga0075472_10001191_pt1 | contig 10586 bp, 8 predicted proteins | sample DEB19_08_DNA_3_FD_77014 | JGI IMG/M metagenome (GOLD analysis project Ga0075472, IMG submission 77014) | Aqueous microbial communities from the Delaware River and Bay under freshwater to marine salinity gradient to study organic matter... | ecosystem: Environmental > Aquatic > Marine > Coastal ...
GAGGTCGGTCCATCCGCGCGACGCGAGTACGGCCCCGCCGATATCCAGGTGAGCGATGCATCATCGCCACTCTTGCGCGGCGTGGGTGACGCAGATGGGCGAGCGCGTGTCTGGATGAGCCACGGCGACTCGATCATTGCGCCGCCGACCGGCTTCACGCCACTGGCGGTCACCGACTCCACGCCGTATGCCGCGCTGGCGAACGAGGCAGAGAAGTTGTGGGGGATTCAGTTCCACCCCGAGGTGGTGCACACGCCTGGGGGGAAGCGCCTGCTCGAGAACTTCGTGGTGGGCATCGCCAAGGCAGAGCAGAGTTGGACGCGCGGTCGCATCGTTGCCGATTCCGTTGCTGCAATCTCCGCACAGGTTGGGGCGACCGATCAGGTCCTCTGCGCCCTCTCCGGTGGCGTTGACTCCGCCGTGGCCGCTGCGCTGGTGCATCGTGCGATCGGCGACCGCTTGACCTGCGTCTATGTTGACCACGGACTGATGCGTAAGCGCGAGTCTGAGCTGCTCCGCGAGGTATTTGCGGAGACGCTCGGCATGAAGATCGTGATGGTCGACGCGCGCACGCGATTCCTCAACGCGCTTGATGGGGTCGAGGATCCAGAGGAGAAGCGCAAGATAATCGGGCGAGAGTTCATCCGCGTCTTCGAAGAGGAGTCGGCGAAGCTCGGGAGTTTCCGCTTCCTCGCCCAAGGAACCCTCTATCCCGACGTCATCGAGTCGACCTCAAAAGATACGAAAGCCGCCCAGAAGATCAAGACCCACCACAACGTTGGCGGCCTTCCGGAAGATCTCGCGTTCGAACTCGTGGAGCCGCTCCGCGCACTCTTCAAAGATGAGGTGCGTGCCGTTGGCCTAGAGCTCGGACTCCCTGAGTCGGTGGTGCTGCGCCAGCCGTTCCCCGGCCCTGGTCTTGCGATTCGCATCATCGGCCCCGTCACCGAAGAGCGACTCAGCGCCTTGCGAGATGCCGACTGGATCGTGGTCGACGAGATCAAGAAGGCGAACCTCTATCGAAGCATCTGGCAGTCATTCGCGATCCTCACCCCCGTGCGCTCAGTCGGCGTGATGGGCGATGGGCGCACGTACGGCAACGTGTTGGCGATCCGCGCAGTGACGAGTGAAGACGGGATGACCGCCGACTGGGCGCGCCTCCCATTTGAGTTGCTCGAGCGCATCTCGGCGCGCATCGTCAATGAGGTGCCGTCGGTGACGCGCGTGGTGTACGACATCACCTCAAAGCCGCCGGCAACGATCGAGTGGGAGTGAGCGACGATCGCGAACGCCTGCCGACGCCAGGCGCGAGCTATTTAAAACTGCGCCCGATTCGCCTCAGCGCCTACCCCGATGCCGCCGTGCAGGCGGGGATGAGCCCGCCCGCCACGATGCCCGACGGCTGGTGGGTCACGCTCGTGTGGGCACAAGATGCCGAGGGGGTGGTCAGCTGCCGCGCGATCGCACCAGTTGCCGGGCCGCCGCCGATCTCGCCACTTGAGCGTCTCGGCGTGCTTATGACGAATGGGCTCGGCGACCTCCTTGCCGTCGAGGAGGGGCGATCCTGCCTCAAGCTGCGCCTCCTCGGCGAGGCGCCAGACGACAACGAGCCGTGGCGTCGCCCCCTCGCGCTCCAGGTGGCGGCCAAATGGGATTCCGTGCGAGTGGCTACGATGACAGGAGCGAAAGTTGCCGAGGCAGCGCTTGATGCGTTTGCTCGTGCAATTGAAGTGACGCACCGCCCGTAAAAAAGGGGAGAGATTCGTGGCTGATCCGTTCAAGGAGTTTCTCGAAGAGCTTGAACGCCGACAGCGTGACGGCGCGCCCAAGCCCGACGTTACGTCAGATGAAGATGGTCAGCCACCTCGCCCGCGCGCGCGCCGGCCAGGTGGATCCGCCCCCCGCACCCCTGGGCGCAGCCGCCTCCCGCTGAGCCTGCTTCTCGTCCCCGTCGTTATCGCCGTTGTCTTCGTTACCGGGCCACTCGTTGGCCTCATTACCGACTCACGCTGGTTCACCTCGCTGGGCGCTGGCGATCTCTTCTGGCAGCGCTTGCAGATTCAAGGAACGCTGTTCACGAGCGCGACCGCGGTCTCGTTCGCCTTCTTGCTCATCATGTTGTTGATTGCTGGGTGGCTTGCGCGACACGACGCTGGCGATGCTGCACCAGCCGAGCAGGTTCGCCGCCAACGCCCGCCACTCGTTGACGAGCGCGGGCAGGTACAACTTGATGCGCTGCTCGGCTCCTTTGAAGGTGGCAGTTTCACGCGCAATGGACTCCCGCCCGCACTCTTGCGCATCGGCGCGCTCCTTGTCGCGATCCTCATCGGAATTCAGGCCTCGAGCAGCTGGGAGGTGATCAGCCTCTGGCAGCATGCGGTTTCGTACGACCCGAGCGGCGCAAGCGTGGTTGATCCAATCTTTGGTCGCGACGTCTCGTTCTACCTCTTCTCGCTGCCCGTCTTGCGACTCGCGCAATCGATCGGCAGCACGCTGCTTCTGGCCGCACTCATCTTGAGCGCGATTCGCTACATCCCCGGCATTGCGCAGCGCGGACTCGCCGCACTCGGGAGTGCACCACGCTTCCACCTCGCCCTGATGATTGGCGGCCTCCTCCTCATCACCGCATATGGCTACCAGCTCGACAAGGCGGAACTCGTCTACTCCACATCGGGAGCCTCAACAGGCGTCTCGTATACCGACGTGGCGGCACGCATGCCCGCCTTCGACATCCTCACCGTGTTTGCGGCAATCGCTGCCGCGTTCCTCGTCGGGGCGGCGCTGACGCGAACCGTCTGGCCACTCGTGCTGACGCTCGTCCTCTGGGGCAGTGCCTCGGTTGCCCTGACCGGGCTCTATCCAGAGTTTGTGCAGCGGTTCCAGGTGACGCCGAACGAGTTTGCCCTCGAGGAGCCGTACATCGCCAACAACCTGAAGATGACCCGCCTCGCATTCGGCCTCGACCACTGGAGTGAGCTGCAATACGGCGGCGAAGAGACGCTCACCGCAGCGGCGATCGCGAAGGATGCGGAGAGCTTCACCGACGCACGCCTCTGGGACTACCGCCCGCTGCAGGCGACACTCGATCAACTCCAGACGGTTCGCCAGTACTACAACTTTGTCGATGTCGATGTCGATCGGTATGAGATCAACGGGCGCCAGCGCCTGATGATGCTCTCCGCGCGCGAACTCAACCCGCAGCGCGCGCTGCAGTCGGCGACCTGGGTGAATCGTCACATCGCATTCACCCACGGGATCGGCATCGCAATGGTCCCCGTTTCGGGAGTGGCCGATGGGGGCCTGCCAGAGTTGGTGATCCGCGACATCCCACCCGTGTCGAGCGCGGGCGCGCCAGTCGTTTCTGAGCCGCGTATCTATTTCGGCGAGCTCGATGATGACTGGGTGATTGTTGGCGCGAAGACGCCAGAGTTCGATTATCCGGTAGGAGATGCGGCAAGTGGCGAGGTTGGAACGGGTGACGCAACTACCAGCTGGACTGGAACTGCCGGGATTCCACTGAAGACCTTCATCGATCGCCTCCTCTTTGCCATTCGCCTCGGCGACCTGAACCTCCTGATCAGCGATCAGGTGACGACGGAGAGCCAGCTTCTCTGGCGCCGAACGATTGGCGAGCGCGTGAGCGCCCTCGCGCCGTTCGTGAAGTGGGACGGCGACCCTTACCTTGTGGTGCGCAAGGACGGCGGACTCAGCTACATGATTGACGGCTACACCACGAGCGATCGCTTCCCCAACGCATCGCTGTTTGACCCCTACGGTCTCGGCATCTCGGCGCTCGACGCGCCCGTGAACTACATCCGCAATAGCGTGAAGGCGACGATCGATCTCTATACGGGAGAGACCCTGCTCTACGTTGCCGACTCGGCCGATCCAATCGTGCGTGCCTGGTCGGGCGTCTTCCCTGGGCTCCTACACCCCCTGGCAGAGATGCCCGCCGACCTTCAGGCACACCTCCGGGTGGGTGAAGACGGCTTTGATGCTGCGACGCGCGTCTACGCGCGCTATCACGTGACCGAGCCACAGACCTTCTACCGCCAAGACGATGTGTGGACGGTTCCGGAGTCGGCTGCAGGCGCACAGTCACTGCCAGGTGAGGCCTACTACGTGCGCGTGCGTCTCCCGGGCGAGAAGTCGACCGAGTTTGCGCTGATCCAACCGCTCGTGCCAACGAACCGCCCCAACATGATTGCGTGGGTTGCCGCGCGCAATGACGGTTCGAACTACGGACAGGTCGTGAGCTACCGGTTCCCGAAAGACAGCTCCGTCTTCGGCCCGAGCCAGATCGGCGCGCGCATCGATGCAGATCCCATCATCTCGGCGCAGACCACGCTCTGGGATCAGTCGGGATCAACGGTGACACGGGGCAACCTCGTTGTGACGCCGATCGGTGGAACACTCGTCTACTTGCAGCCGGTCTACCTCCAATCAACAGCGAGCTCGTTCCCAGAATTCCAGAAGATCGTTGCCGCAACCTCAACAAAGGTTGTCTGGGGCGACACGTTGACCGAGGCGCTGAACCTGCTGGTCGGTGGTGGCGTCGTTGATCCGGGCAACGGGGGGACACAGCCGAGCGATGTCGCTGGGCTTGTGGCGAAGGCCTCACGACTCTTCGATCAGGCGCAGGCCGCGTTGCGCGCGGGAGACTTTGCACGCTACGGCGATCGCATCGCAGCGCTGCAGGTGGTACTCCAAGCGCTTGCCGATCTTACGGATTCACCAACCCCGTAGTTCGCGTGAGCCAACAGGAAGCGCGACCCGGCCTGCTCCAAATCAATGGCCGTGAGGCGCCCGTGCTGCAGCTCCTCGGACTGGTGGCGAGCGCACTCGGGCTCGGGCTTGCCCTTGCGGGGATCCTTGGTGCCGGCGCTCCACTCGCCATCACCGGCCTCGTCCTTCTTGGCATTGGGCTCCCCGCCCTCGCTGGCGCGTCGGCACTGCAACGCCAGGTCGATACGCCAGTCGCAGGCTGGCGTGGCCCTGGCCCCGTGGCGACCTTCTTCGCAACCCTCCCGTGGGTGATCCTCGCCCCCGTCGTCCTCGTCATTGCAACCGCACCATTTGGCGGCTTCGATCGCCTTGATCCAGCGATTGCGACGCTCCTGCAAGTACTCGTCGGGAGCCTCGCCACCGCTGCGGTCATTGGGCTAACGGTCGTCGGTAGCGGCGCGGCAACATGGCGCGACCTCGTCAGCGCGACACCTGCAGCCGCTGCACCAACGCTTCCACCACCAGATCGCCGCGGCGGACTCCTTGGTGATCTCGCCTGGGGCCTTGCGATCCCGATCCCCGTCCTCGCTGGTGCAAGCATCGTTGCATCGTTGCTGGTGAGCAGCTCTGGTGCCGTGCCGCCGTCGCCACTCCCCCCCGCCGGCAACCTCCTGCAACTCTGCGCGAACCTCATCACGGCGGGCCTGATCGCGCCGATCGGCGAAGAGCTGCTCTATCGCGGCGTGATCGCACAGGCGTGGGGGCGCCAGTCTGGTCCACGCCGCGCGATCATCTTTTCGACACTCCTCTTTGCGTTCGCCCACACGCTGAATCTCGGTGGCACCACCATTAGTGAAGGACTCCTCATCGCCATCGTTGCCTTTGCAATTCGCCTGCCACTCGGCCTCGCACTCGGCTGGCTCTGGGTGCGTCGCCGTTCGCTCGTGGCAACAATCATGCTGCATGCCGTCTATAACATCGCCATTGTCCTGATCTCCTCGTAGCGATACGCGCGCGCTACGCGCCCGCCCTGATGATGCGCATGCTTCCAGTGATATGGCGGGATCACGGCGGGCTCGCTGATCACTGGGGGCACCGGAGGGTGAATGCAAGGAGCGGTGCAGGTGCGCGAACAAGAAGGAGCAGAAGCTCACGATGATCTACGCGATGCACGCATGTACGCTGCAGTCGCCGAGCTTGCGCGTGAGGATCAGCTCGAACCACAGGATCTTGCGCGAGCACTGCGCGACCCCGCGTCGCTCTTCCTTCCCGATCTAGCACAGCGGCTGATTGCGCACGGCATACGCGAGGAGCACGCGCGACGAGCTGCAACAGTGATGCACGCCGTACAAGAGATTGCGCGGTGGTGGCCCGCGCCCCGAACGCGCGTGCAGTCACCGGCCGACCTCGCCGCCATTGCGATGCCGATCATTGGCCGCGCACAACAAGAGGAGCTCCATGTGGCGGTGGTCGATGGGCGCAACGGCTTGCTCGCGCTGCGCAGGGTCTATGTCGGGACGGCGACAGGTACGAGCGTGCGTATCGCCGAACTGCTCCGCCCGGTGCTGGAACTCGGCGGGGTCGGCGTGGCCGCCGTCCACAATCATCCGAGCGGCGACCCGGCCCCCTCAGACGAAGATGTGCGCCTCACGAGCGAGCTGCTGGCCGCCACCCGGCTGCTCGACATTGAACTGCTCGACCACCTGGTGATCGGGCACGATCGGTGGGCGAGCATCCGCTCGCTGCACGGGGCGATCTGGGGAGACGCCGTCGAGCGTGGCTGAGGGGGGAGGCGAGCGGCACGGTGCTACGATCCCGCCATGCTTAATCGTCTCTACAGCCTCTTCTCCAAGGACATCGGGATCGACCTCGGGACGGCGAACACGCTCGTCCATGTGGACGGGCTCGGCATCGTCATCAGTGAGCCATCGGTGGTCGCCGTCGAGGCAAAAAGCCGCAAGGTCCTTGCGATTGGCGCAGAGGCGAAGCGCATGCTCGGGCGCACCCCCAGCAACATCGTGGCGATCCGCCCACTTCGCGACGGGGTGATCTCTGACGCGGCGGTGACCGAGCAGATGATCAGCTACTACGTCCGTAAGGTGCACGAGGGGGGCTGGCTCGCCGCCCGCCCGCGCATGATCATTGGCATTCCATCTGGCGTGACCGAAGTGGAGAAGCGCGCCGTTCGTGACGCCGCAATCAAGTCGGGCGCCCGATGGGTGCGCCTCGTCGAAGAGCCGATGGCGGCCGCCATCGGCGCAGGACTGGCAGTTGGCGAGCCGAGCGGAAGCATGATCGTCGACATCGGTGGCGGTACGACCGAGGTCGCCGTCACGAGCCTTGGGGGCATTGTCACGGCGCGAAGCATTCGCATCGCCGGTGATGAGATGGACGAGAACATCGTGGCCTATGCGCGCCGCCAGTACAACCTCCTCCTTGGCGAGCGCACGGCAGAAGATATCAAGATCGCCATCGGATCTGCACACTCCGGTGAATGGGATGCACAGCGGATCACCCTGCGCGGTCGCGACCTTCTGACGGGACTCCCACGATCTGTAGAGGTTGGTGCCGCTCAGATTCGTGAAGCACTTGAGCCATCAATCATCGAGATCGTCAATGCCGTTCGAGATACGATCGAAGAGACGCCGCCAGAACTGGTCGCCGACATCATGGACCAGGGCATCGTGCTTGCCGGCGGCGGTGCACTTCTCCTCGGTCTCGAGGTGCGACTCGCCGCAGAAACGAACATGCCTGTGCGCCTTGCAGACGATCCGCTCACCTGCGTTGTTCGTGGCACGGGGATCATCTTGAAAGAGGTAGACAAGCTCGAGAAGATCCTCGTCCCCGAGACCTACCAGCGACCACTCCGCTAGGCCTAGCGTGCTACCGCGCGACCGCGCTCAGCGCACGAGTGCCAAGGGACTCCGAACGTTTCTCGTGCTCGCGCTCATCTCCTTGGTGTTGATTCTTGGTGCGAACCTTTCCCCTGTTGTTGCACTTCGTGCGCTCCTCGGTAGCGTTGCCCGTAGCGCGAGTGAGCCTGTCGCAGGTGTGGGCCAGGGGGTTGCAGGCATGGCCGCAGGCTTCTCCGACGCACAGCGGCTCGTAGAAGACCTCGCCACGGCCGCCGCTGATCGCGACCGCTACGCCGCCGAGGCGGCCCGCGTGGCGAGCCTCGAGCGTGAGGTTGCCGAGCTCCAGGCCGTGCTCGACCTGCGTGCCAGCACCGCGTTCGACACGGTTGCAGTCCAGGTGCTCGCGCGTGACTTCTCACTCGCACGACGGGTTGTTGTCATTGACGGCGGGGCAGCCGCTGGCGTCGGCGTTGGCGATGTCGTGATCGGTGCGGGAGGGACCCTCGTTGGCCGAGTGATCACCGTCAGCCAGAACAGTGCCGAGGTGCGACTCATCACCGACCCTGAGTTCAGCGTGACCGCAGAGGTTGCTTCAACCGGAGCGATCGGCATCCTTCACGGGCGAGGGGCCAGCGCCCTCGTACTCCAAGACGTTGCTGCAGGGTGGGACGTACCCATTGGCGCAGAGGTCACAACCTCGGGGATTGAGCTCAGCGCGTCGATCCGTTCGATCTTCCCGCGTGGCCTCTCCATCGGACGCGTGATTGCCGTCACGAGCCTTGATAGCTCGGTGCTCCAGACGGCAGACATCCAGCCGATCCTCAACACTGAGACGGCGCGCGTGCTCCTTGTGATCGTGAACTATGACGGCGGCCTGCCGATCCCGTCGGCGGCGCCGTCGCCCTAGATCTTTTCGAGCGCGGGGCGCACCTCTTCTGCAAAGCGAATCATCGACTCTTCATCGTGTGGCGTTGAGAAGCCAGCGATGAGATGGCGATAGCCGAGCTGAACGTACGGCGCGAGGTGCTCGATGATCTGCTCGACACTGCCGACCGGCTGCTTATCCCACGCAGGGTTGATCCCGTTTGCTGCAAATTGCGCCTGATGGATGCGCATCGCTTCGGCTGCATCATTGCGAATCACCACGTTGCCAATGCCAACCGTGCGCTCAATCGTCTTCGGATCACGACCAACCGTTTCGCAGTGCTTGAGGAGCACCTCCTCCTTGTGCGCGACCTGCTCTGGGGTGCCACTCACGTTGTTCGCATCGCCGTACTTCGCGACGAGCTTTAACGTGACCTGCTCGCCGCCACCACCGATGAGGATCGGCAGGTGTTTCTGCACAGGAGCGGGGAGGTTCCGCACCGTCTTCGCCAGATAGTGCGGGCCGGCCGCAGTCGGCTCAGTGCCGTCGAGCATGCCGCGCATGATCGGGAGCGCCTCGCCGAGCCAGCGGAGCCGCTCAGGGAATCCATCTCCAAAGTTCAGGCCGAAGTGTTCATGCTCTTCAGCGAACCAGGCGCCACCAATGCCGAGGATGGCGCGCCCATTCGAGATGTGGTCGAGGGTGGTTGCCAGCTTGGCGGTGAGTGTCGGCACGCGGAAGGTGTTCGCACCGACCATGAGCCCGATGTGGATCTGTGAGGTGGCCTCAGCCCAGGCAACGAGGGTCGACCAGCCCTCGAAGATTGGTCCATTCGGGTTGCCGATGATCGGGTAGACGTGGTCCCAGGTCCAGAGCGTGTCGTAGCCAACGCGGTCGGCAGTGACACCCATCGATCGCACCGACTTCCACTCGGTGTATTGCGGCCATACGAGTGCGCCGATCTTGACCTTACCCACGAAGAACACCCCCCACGCTACGCGGCGAGCTGCCGCACCCTCGCTAGCCTACCCCTTTTACATCGGCTGTCGCGTAGAGTATGCAGGCTGGAAATCAGGGCACCTGATTCGGCACGAGTTAGGGAGGCCACATGGCAAAGCGTATCGATGCAGCACAGGCGACAACTGGCAAGAAGAAGATGAGCAAGAAGCGCAAGTTTTTGATCGCGCTTGGCGTCATCGCCGCCGTCCTCGTCGGCGCATGGGTCATCGTGATCAATCCAGCGATCAACAACCTTGTAACCGAGCAGGTTCAAGCCGCTGGCCTCGAAGGCGCCATCGTTGAGGTGCACGCTGACGGTGCAAAGATCACCCTGCCAACACTCCCTGCGTCGATGGCCGGCAGCGGACTCGATGCAACAAACCTCGTTGTTGAGTTTGGCGGCATCGGCGTCGACGATGTGAACAGCATCATGGAGGGCGCCCAGTCCGGGAGCTTCACCCTCCCAGAGGGCACGCACTTCTCTGTGACCGCCGATGCGCTCGCGGGACTCACCGACGTCACCGTTGTGGGCACCGAGAAGACGGCAGAGATGACGGCAACCGTCCCAGATGATATTGCGAAGCTTCTGAAAGAGGCGCTGAAAGGCGGCTCGCTCCAGGGCGTAGACGGACTTGAGAACTTCCCGCTCGACGAGATCGTGCTCACCCCTGGTGCGGACGGGACGGTGATCACGGCGACCATTGACATGGCGCAGCTCCTCGCCCTGCTCGCCGCCCAGAACTAATACGGCATAACTGCGGTATTTAACATCGTGCAGAACGGCCCCTCCGGGGGTCGTTCTGTTTTATGGGCTACTTGCGGAGTTAGCCGACGATGTTGACGAGGCGCCCACCGGCGTGGATCACCTTCTTCGGCGCGCGCCCCTCGAGGGCGATCTGCACCTTTGGTGAGGCGAGGGCGAGTGCTTCGATCTCGGCCTCGGTGGCAGCGGCGCTTACCGTGAGCTTGTCGCGTAGCTTGCCGTTGACCTGGACGGGGATCTCGCGCGTGCTCTCTGCGAGGAGGCTCGTGTCGACGGTTGGCCATGGGCACTGATGGATCGAGGTCCAGCGCGGGTCGCTGGCGCTGATGCCCGCGGCCGCCTGCACGCGGCTGTGCATCTCGTCGACAAGGTGTGGCGC
>Ga0075472_10001199_pt1 | contig 10556 bp, 3 predicted proteins | sample DEB19_08_DNA_3_FD_77014 | JGI IMG/M metagenome (GOLD analysis project Ga0075472, IMG submission 77014) | Aqueous microbial communities from the Delaware River and Bay under freshwater to marine salinity gradient to study organic matter... | ecosystem: Environmental > Aquatic > Marine > Coastal ...
AGAAGTATCTTTCCAAGATACTTCGCTGTTCGTCTGTCTGTTGTATGAGTACACGTGTACACTGACAAGGGGTGACTCATCTAACATCAATTCGGGACTCAGGATACCTAATAAGCCTTAGTCTAACGTATTAGAAGACATGGTCTATCTGCAACATGGCGTACCTTACTTAAAACTATGATAAACTTGTACTATTTCTACGGAGGAATCCGTTGCTTTCCGTTTTTGAGGCTGAGAATCGCCGACAAATCGACGAATCTATTGAACGCTTCCCCTCTGCTGGACGATCGTCCCCTTCACCCAACGTTGAGGACGACCTACGAAACAGACTTTACGAGCGGTCTGCAAAAGATTAGGCTTAAAACGCTTGCTTTGCCGCCGAGATCAACGAAAGCCGCTGGAACGAGACGCAAGCAGCGTGAAAACCTTGGCAAAACACAAAAATCGCACAACAAACCTCTCTTTCGTGACGTCTTGTTGTCTTCGAGTCGATATTTGCAATCGAACATCATCGAGAACATGCCCTCCCAAAAGCCCTCCCTTTCCACCTCTGGTGGACGCTTCGATTCTGGTCTCGGCCCTTCTACTGCAAAGAAGCAGGGTGGCAAGAAGCCTGCTGGCGCGACGGGCGGACCTGGCCGTGCTCCTCCTCCTGGCCGTGCCAGTGGTGGACGAAGCCGTGGCCGAGGCCGTGATGGGCGTGGAGGCGGTCGTGGCCGTAATGGTGGGCGCGGGGGCGGTGGACGCGACACCGGCAACACGACTGGGCGTGGCGATGGCCGCGGCGGCGGTAATGACCTGGCTGATGCTGCTGCTGGTGGATTTTGGGGAGGGAAGAAGGGGATCCCTTGCGCTCAACTTGCAGCTCGCAAACAGGCGGCGGCAGCAGCTGCTCGCCAGTCTGGCAAGGCGGTAGGGGGGATGAACGTCGGCGCTGCTCTACTCTTTGGAGGAGGGGTTGGGGCGGCACCGAACTCCGATCTGGGCAGCACGTCTTTCTCTGCCCAGCAAGGGAATCCTGAGACAGAGGGACAAAGCACTGGCGGGGGGGTTGAGGCTGCTGCTAAGACTGGTGTTGCCTTTGCTGCAAGTGATTCTTCCCAGCAGTTGGGGACTGGAGGGACCTTTGGAGCGAGCGTCGTCAGGAAGGTGATGGGGGGGTTCAACGACCTCGATGCGCTAGCGCGTGAGAGCATGAACAATCTTGTGAAAAAGGAGGATGAAAGGAAGGAGAAGGAGGTGTCCAAACTTAAAAAGCAACAGGCACAATCTTCCAAGAAGAAGGACAGCGCTTCGAAGAAGGCTGCGACCGAGGCGAAAAAGCTAGAGCAGCTCAGGAGGCGCCTCGAGATGGCCGAGAAACGCGCGCAGGACGCTGCTAAGAAGGAAGAACTAGCAAGAAGGAGGACAAGAAACGTAAGGCGGATTTGGCTGCAGCAGGTATTTGCGAGGAGGAGATGAAGGTAGATGTGCAGGAGGACCTGCTGACGTCTGTGGCCAAGCAGACACGTTCTGCCAAGAAGTTGCGTGGGAAAGATGGTGCTGCGGCGCCTGCTACAACTAAGGAGACAGAGGTGGGTTTCAAGATTGCGATTGGGAAACACACCTTCAAACCAGTAGAGGGTGGGGGTGTGGCTCCTCATTCACCTACCAAACGTCGTGGGACGAACAAGCGCACCCAGGTGAACTCCCCGCTGAAGCATGATGGCAGGGGTTCGCCACATGATCAGAAACTGGACTATTCTGTGCTGATGGGAGAGGCGGATGACGAAGAGGAGGATGAAGCTGAGGCTCTCAAAAATCTCTTTCCCCCTTCTGCCACAGCGGGGCCTATGACTACTGGTGAAACTGAGGACGACTACGAGCTGGAAAATTATTTCGAGCATGGGGGTGGATACGACCAGGAGGTTGCTGCTGAGAAGGCTGCAGCAAGGAAGAAAAAGCAGAAGGCTAAGCGTGATCTTAAGAAGCAGCTCAAAAAGGAGGAGGAGGACGAGCAGATTCAGCTTGGCGAGGGCGAGAAGTGGGGAGGGGACGACACGAGCTGGGGCGCTGAGGAGGGCATCTACGGCGATGAAAATGGTCAGGAGGAGCGCCATAGGGAGGACTTTGAGCCTGCTGCAGAGGAGGAGAAAGAGGAGAAAGAAGATGACGCTGATTGGGATGGATTGGTAGAAGACGCCTCTGAATCAGAGAATGAACAGTCACAGGCAAAGGAGGAGGAGGGCTTAGAATCAGAGAACGAACAGTCGCAGGCGAAAGAGGAGGAAGTTCTTGGAAGTTTCCAGGCTGACGAAAGGCAGAAGGAGCATCTTGCACGCCTGCGACGCGCTGCTAACAAGGTTGGAGCTGGTGCGCCTGCTTCCCAGACCTCGCAGGGACAGGGAGGAGCGCAGGGCTCTTCTGGGGCATTGGGAGGGCGTTTCCAGTTTGGGTCTGGAGATTATGCTGGACTGAAGTCCCCACCTGAGCCAGGAGTTCAAGCCCACCTTGCGTCTCAGCAGCCTAGCGCTTCGCGTCCGCCAGCAGTAACTCCTGCAGCATCTTCTGCTCCCACGACTGCCACCTCAAACCTACGACCATCCTCGTATGCGCGAGCGGCGGATGGGCCAGCCGTGGCAGACCCAGTCCCTGACCCTGATGATCTTCCTACTCTTGGGGTGGACGAGGAGCCAGGAGAGCCAGGGAGACCTTGGTATTGGGGAATTAACTTTGACAAGGTCTCTGGAAAGCCAGTCAAAGACAATCTTCACAGTAAGTGGGGATACGCAGTCGCAGTCATCACGACCCTTGCACCTCGTACCAAGTTCCTTTGTCAGCGTGCAGGACTTGCCCTCCCTCCTGTGACTTCCAGCGACGAGGACGGCAACTTCCCTGATACTGGGGCAGGTGTTTTGAACTACGTCCACGTGGGCAACACCTTCTCGCTTCGTCCCAACAACAATCCAAACTCGAACAACAATAAGGGCAAAAAGAAGAAGAAGGGGAGGCACAACTTCGACGATAATGCTGAGTTTGATGGCCCAGATAGGATCTATGGGGTTCTGCTTGTGGACACCCCAGCCAATTCGATGGAGCTTTGCAACATGGTGGCTATGGAGCTAGAGGGCTCTGGAGTTATGGTCAATTTCAAGCGTGTGCAACGAAAGGTCACGGCGACCACTGTGGCTATTCCTGGGCTACCACTTGGACTCTGTGAATCAGGCCTGAACATGCAGCTGGATTACCATCTAAAACAGTGCGAGAAAGAACTGATCACGATGGGGAAAGTAGACCACAACCTGATTGACGTCCCTCTGCCTCCTCACCAGTGGAGGTACAACTTCTCCAGAGGCATCAGATTCGAGACGGAGGCTCTCAAGCAGAAGTACTCTCTTAATGGCATCAAAGCCTTCAGGGAGAATGGTTGCAAATGGGTGGTGTGTGAGCAGGATCCTTCTGACATGGGCAGGATGGGGGCTCTATATCACTACATGATGGCTTCTGGGAGGCTAGAGAAGGTCTGTGGGCCTCAGTCCAAGATCATCATGATCCCAAAGAGCCCTGATGGCGACGAGAAGATTCGCATACAGCGCTTTTGCAAGCACGCTGTTGTCGCCCCCAGCTTCATGGAAGTCATCGCACACAAGGACGTGGAGGAGGTTAACAAGCGTGTCGAGGTGGTGATGGCAAATGGGAGCGCGCCTCGCTCGAAGTTCACCACGCTGGTCGAGGAGTACCATTCTTTGCAGACGGCGGAGGGGGCTCCAGTGGTGCACATGATCATGCCTCGCACTGCAGGCTACAATGCTGGCTCGATTGATGTTGCAGTGGACATTCGAAACGAGGAGGCACTCAGGATCGCGCGCAACATTCGCGTCTGCCCTCCTGCGTGGTGGTGGCATGCCTGGGAGCTTAAGGGATACTCTCTCGCGACGAGGCAGAGCCTCATGACGTCCTTTGAGCTGGACGCTGCGAGACTTGCCAACCAGTCTACTTTCGATGTTAGCACGTGGCAGGTTCATTCCCACTTCGCCAACGATGATGGCTTTCTTGACAAGTGGGAAGCAGAATACCAGCTCAGCGACCTCGAGGATGACGAGGTGGGGCATGGTGGGGTGGATATCCCCGAGGACGCTCGCGAGAGGCTGGCCAGCACTCTGCGCGAGGATGATGACGACATTGACCTGGATCGTGACCCAGATGAGGCTTTGAGGAGACCCAACTTCGAGGGGTCTGTAGGGAATCTCTCCCATCGGTCTATCACTACCAAGAATCTTGGAGCAGATTACAAGGAGACCAAGCTGGAGGCTGCTAGGGAGAAGGTGCGCGCCGCCACAGCGGAAAAGAAGCTGGAGGAAGCAGAGAAGCAACAGAGGGCAATGCAGAAGGAGATGCAAAGGATGCAGCTGCAGATGGCTGCGTATGAGCGCGCACGCTCTCAGGGTTCAGCTCAACCCTCCGTCAATGAGTTCTCCCAGAATGTGGATGCTGATGAGTCAGCCCACGGGGAGGACCTCTGAGGTCTTTTGGGGATAATTTCTGCTGTGCTGGGGCTTAGCAGATACGCTTGGGGGTATTTTGGGGGATTCTGTACAAAATTAGGGGTTACTTTGGGGATAACTAATCATGGGGACTGATATGTTGGGGGCAACCAGCCTTGGGGCTGACACTTTGGGAATTACTGGAGATGCTAACACACTTGAAGATGACGTACGCTGGACTGCTAACTGGGCGAGAGGCTACACGATTGATAATCTGCCTGCTGCGCCTCAACCCGCCCCTTTCTCCTTCACAAAAGACAGGGCTGACACTTCAACGAGGCGTGACTTAAGACGAGATAGAGTTCGCGAGCGCCTGCGCAGCCCGAGCAATGGGAGCGCTTCTACTGGGCATAGCAGCTATAGCAGTGGGCACAACAGCAATGGAGACGACAAACGCAACCGCCGTGACAGGCGAAATAATCGTCGCAACAACAACAACAATCGTCGGCATTCGAATCGTCGCATAGCTCGACAGCAGCGTGCGAATAGGTGGGAGGAGGTCCAGGCGGCGCGCTCCTTCAGGGATCAGTTCCGACAGTTTGATCGTGGTGGTAGCAAGTATCGAAAGAAGCTCAAGGCGACTAATGAACAGCTTCTGAAATACGTGCAAGAGAAGCACAATGTTGCCACGAAGGATAAGTCGCGTGCAGAAATTAAGGCGACAGCGTGGGAACTCGCGAGAGCAGAGAGTGCAGCTGCCAAGGCTGTGAGACATGAGGTTAATTCCTTTTGGCGCAAGGGACGTTATGGCGACGTCCCAAAGCAAAAGCCTCCTAACGTCATTCGTGGCGTTCTCGAGAACTTCAATAGCCTCGAGGTCTTCACTGGCATGCAGAATGGCGATCGCAAGGCGAAAACAATCGATCGTCTGTGCAGGGACTACGACGCAGACTTTCTTGCTGGGACTGAGCCACAGGCGGACTGGCGTTTTGCTCCCGAGGAGCGACAGTTCAAGAATCTGCTGGGCAAGGGACGTCAGACGCAAAGCGTCGTGGGTTACAACTCGACAGAGGAGCTGGAGAGGTCCCAGGCTGGAGGGACATGTCTGATGGCATTTGATCGCTTCTCGTCGTTTGTCAATGTGCGAGAGTCTGGCGCAGATGCGCGCAATCTAGGACGCTGGTGTTGGCTTGTGGTTGAAGGCGGAGGCAAGCGCACGCGAATTGTTGTGGCATATCAGCCTTCAGGTGAACCTGGCAAGGACAGTGCTGGATTCACAGCGTGGGATCAACACAGTCGCTACTTCGAGAGTCAGGGCGATGGACGCTCGCCTCGCACTATTTTCTTCGAGCAACTCGTCTCGCAGTTATTAGTCTGGAAGGCAAGTGGCGAGGAGATCATTCTGTTGGGAGACCTCAATGAGAATGTCTATACTGGTCGCATCACGAAGAGGCTCGCGCAGGAAGACCTTGGGATGACTGAGCAGTGTCTGAAGGTCAATGGTGTCCGACTCCCTGCGACTCACGTGAGTGGCTCGCGTCCAATCGATGGAGTCTTCGCCACGCCTGGCATCACGAGTGTCAATGCCATGGTGCTTCCCTTGTATGGCAACCTGGGCGATCATCGTTGCCTTATCATTGATTTCACATCAGAGTCGGTGCTTGGGACTGTTTTCCCTCGAGTGATGAAGCCAACGTCGCGAAAGCTGCACTGCATTGATCGTCTCGTGCGTAATTACAACGAGAAGTTGGACAAGTTGTTGGACGAGCATCGAATGTATAAGAAGATGGCGGATTTCTACTCGTGTATCGACCTGCTCACGCCAGAGGAATTTCTGCTGCTTATGGATCAATGGGATGATCAGCTGACGGATTATATGCTGTGTGCAGAGAATAACTGCAACAAGTTCAAGTCCAATCAGATCCCTTGGACTCCTGAGGTTGGCCTCTGGATTAAGCGTCAGAGACTCCTCTATCGAGTGCGGAGCTTCTTGAATGGGCGAGTTCCTGACCCTCGTAATCTTTATCGTGACTGCAAGGCAGCCAATGTCCTGGACCCGCGTCAAATGACTGCTCAGCAATTGGCAATCGAGCTACACGTGTGCGAACAGAAGCTGCTCGAGTTGGCGAAGGACGCTCCTGATAAGCGCGATCAACACCTCAAAGACTGCAAGAAACGTGCAAAGGATGAGAGAGACGAGGAGCGAGCCAATGCCATCGAGCGCATTCTGCGTCGCGAGGCGACCTGCAAACGTTGGAAACGAGTGCAGCATTCTACTGGCAAGCCCCATGGGGGCGCTGCTCTTTCAGTGAAGGTGAAGATTGTGGATAAGGTGGAAGTGTTTGACACAGAGGAAGGCGTCTTTCTCCACGTGAGCCAACATCTCTCTGAGCGCTTTCGATTGGCCTTCACGGCGCCCTGCTTCTCGGGCAGTCTTTTCGACGACCTGGGCTTCATTGGCAACGAGGAGGTCGTTCAGCAGATTCTCGAAGGGACCTACGTCTATGGTCCAGACGTAGATCCTGCGACACGTCTGCTCTTTGAGGAGGCGTCGAAGACGTATCTGTCCTTGTCCCATGAGGAGGTAGCAACATATGTCTCTGCTGAAGATTTCTCCTTCTACTGGCAGCGAGCGAATGAGAGAATCTCTTCATCCTACAGTCGCCTTCACTTCAGCCATTACAAGGCAGCTGCTTTCAATCCAGCTCTCTCTGCTTTACACGCGGCGAAGTTGTCAGCATGCGCGCGAAAGGGAGTACCACTCTCTCGTTGGGGGATTGGGCTGACAGTTCTGTTGGAGAAAATTGCTGGCTACAACTTTGTGCACAAACTACGCGCAATATGCCTTTTCGAAGCTGACTTCAACTGGTGGAACAAACTGGTTTTTGCTCGACGGATGATGACTCTGGCTGGTGAAAAGGGGCTGATCCCTGAAGATAGCTTTGCTAAGCCTGGCAGCAACTGCACCAATGCTGTCATGTGCAAGCGATTCTTTTCTGACTCGTCACGAATTATGCATCATCATTGTGCGATTGGAAGTGGGGACTTCGATCAATGCTACGACAGGACAGCCCATCCTCCATCCAATATCGCGCTCCGAGCCTTTGGCCAGCCTCATGCAGCTACTTCTCTCCTTCTGACAGCGCTGCAGACGATGAAGTTTTGCCTGCGTACTGGTTTTGGAGAGTCGAAGCAGTTCTATGGTGGTTCTGAGGAAGACCCAGTCCAGGGGTCTGGTCAGGGGAACGGCGCTGCTCCCTCGCTCTTCACTGCTCTGGGCACTCTCGTGGTGAATGCCTACAAACGGATGGGGCATGGGGCTGAGCTGACCTCGGCTTACACTGCACGCCTGTTTCTCTTGGCTGCAGTGATGTACGTGGACGATACGGATCTTCTGCACTGGGCTCCCAGCCCTGAGACGACGGATGAAGATCTGATTGAGCATGTCCAGCAGGCCACGATGGACTGGGGGATGCTTGCTCAATCCACTGGAGGGAAGCTCAAACCCCCAAAATGCTTCGTTTACTTCCTCTCGTATTGCTTCGTTCATGGGCGAGCTCGGATGAAAACTCCCAGGAGCTTTGCTGCGCCCAGGTACCTTATCCCTGCTGAGGAGACGGGGCGTGCACCTCTCAAGTCTCACATCGTTGTGCCGCAGCCTGATGGCTCAGTCGCTCCCATCCCTACGCTGGATTGTAAGCAACCTTCTAAAATGCTGGGGATTCACTTTGCTCCTCTCGATGATGGCAAAGAGCACATACTTCAGATGTGCAAGAAGGGGATGGAGTGGGCTGATAGGATCGAGACGCGCCCTCTCCCATCGCGTGATGCATGGCTGAGCTACTTCTTGCAGCTCTTCCCAGGGATGTCCTGGGGCTTGGCAACTGTCTGCCTCTCGCCTAAACAGCTCGACTGTCACTTGCGCAAAGTGTGGTATCGTGTCCTCCCTTTTCTTGGGGTCAGACGCAATATCAAGCTCCTCTGGCGGATTCTGCCAGAGCGCTTCCAGGGGCTTGGAATGCCCAACTTTGTGGTGGTCGCCTTTGCAGCCAAGGTTTTCTTCCTTCAGTGTCATTGGGGCTTCGAAGGAGCGCCAGCAGAAACAATGCTTTGGTGCTACGAGAACTTTCTCATTGAGGTGGGGCTCTATGGCAACATCTTCTCGCAGGACTTTTCTCGTTATCATTTTGTCGCAACAAAAGATACCTGGTTTCGCAACTTCTGGGAGCTGGGGCAGTATCTTGGAGTTGATGTCGTCCTGCACGAGGATGCCCAGCTCAAGCCTGTGCGTGAAGGCGATCGCTCTCTGATCGAGGTCTTTTCGTCACTTGGTTATGCTGGTCACACGCTGATAGCTCTGAACGTGATGAAGAATTATCACAACGTCCTGCACCTCTCTGATCTGACGTGCTGCGATGGCAGGACGATTGATGGGACTGTCCTGTCTCGCGAGCGTGGACACTCTGCTAAGCATCGCTTCCCCTATGAGAAACCTCGACGTTCTGATTTTGCTCTGTGGGAAGAAGCTGTTCAGGCGGTTAGTTCTGCTACGTGGACATTGCCTTCGACGCTGGGCGCTTATCTGCGCGAGCCACATCGTCCCATGGCGTGGCGCTGCAATGCAACTGGGACTAGAGTGGTAATGCAGCATGAGAAAGGGGGTGTTCTCTATGAGGACGTCTACTTGCCCTCGCTCGAGGAGGGTATGCAGCTGCGCTCTGGCCCTCGATTTCGTTGGGTCTCGTCCACAAGGGGCGACTCAGGTCTTCCTCATTACGCAAGCGTGCGTCATCTGGACGAGATGACTGTCCTTCTTCACTCGCATGTGGCGCGACCGCTGCCTCCTCCTGTCGCTACTGACTTCCTGTCAGTCCTACGCTCGTTCAAGAACCAGTCGCTGTGGGAGCACTTCATCTGTGATGGCGATGGTAGCTGGATCATGCATGGGTTGCTCGCGGGATCACTCGTGATCGTGCACGATGGGTCGTATATGCGCGAGGTGTGCCCAAATGTGTGCTCTGCAGCTTATATGCTTTACTGCACTGACACTGGCAACCAAGCGAAGGGCACTGTAGTAGAGTGGTCAGATTCTGCTGACAATTATCGTGGAGAGATTTTAGGAGGTATCATGGCGCAACTTGTGCTGCGCGCTGCATCTCGGGTGCTGGGGCACGACTATCCTGTTACTGCTGTGGACTGCGACAATCAAGGCGTGGTTATTCATGGCAATTCGCCAACACGAAGTCTCAAAGAAAAACAGCCCCAGGCTGACGTTCTCGGAGTCTTCAAGCGTCTCGTGATGGAACAGCCCTTCCAAGTGAACTACTGCTGGGTCCAATCACACACTGACCGAGCGAAAAAGTGGGCACAGTGCAGTCTTAAGGAGAGGGTAAACCAGAAAGTCGATCGTCTCTGCAGGGCGGCCTTGATTGATGGAGTTAGCTCTGGTGAATTCATTGAGTCCATCTTCCCCTTCGAGCAAGTGCGTGTGTATGCTGGTGACACAAAAGTTACAGGCTCCCTTCGTTCAGCGTTTGAGAGACATTGGGGATTTCATGCAGCACGCGAGCATTATCACAATCTTGGTCTTATTGCTCGCGGCGACTTCAATCTTGTGTGGTGGGACGGGATGGAGCGCGTCATGCGTTATTACACCAAGATGTTTTGTGTCTTCGTCACAAAACAGGTGTCTGGCTGCGCTGGCACGAACCATGAACTAGCCAAGTGGAATGACGATGTCGTCGACAAGTGTCCGAACTGTGGCCTCCCTGGAGAATCCACCAAACACGTGACGAGGTGTCGTGATGAGGGTCGTGTCCAACTCTTTCGCCAGTCTGCAGAGGACGTCCTCGAATGCCTTCATGACGCTGGAGTCAAGATGGAATTGATTGATCTCTCGATGATTATCTCTCAGCACAGGGGACGCGTACGATGGAGGATTGCCTGCGTTACTCTGACTCAGACTATCTCCTCCTTGCTCAGGTGCAAGATCGTCTTGGTTGGGATTGCCTAGTTGAAGGCAGGATCAGTACCCTTCTGCTGGAAATAGTCAAGCCCTTCTTGGCTCGTCGAAATAGTCGTCGCTCCCTGGTC
>Ga0075472_10001202_pt1 | contig 10548 bp, 9 predicted proteins | sample DEB19_08_DNA_3_FD_77014 | JGI IMG/M metagenome (GOLD analysis project Ga0075472, IMG submission 77014) | Aqueous microbial communities from the Delaware River and Bay under freshwater to marine salinity gradient to study organic matter... | ecosystem: Environmental > Aquatic > Marine > Coastal ...
ATATTGACGACTCCATCTGGGAGGCCCGCCTGCCGACAGACGTCAGCAAAGAGGAGCGCCGTGAGCGGCGTCGTTGACGCCGGCTTCAGTACGACCGTATTCCCGGCCGCGAGGGCGGGGGCAATCTTCCAGGCGAGCATAAGGAGTGGGAAGTTCCACGGGATAACCTGCCCGACAACACCATGCGATTCTGGGCGCCTCCCTGGAACCGCGTAGGCAAGTTTGTCTGCCCAGCCGGCGTAATACCAAAAGTGTGCGGCGGCAAGCGGTACATCGACATCGCGCGATTCGCGAATCGGCTTGCCTGAATCCAAGGTCTCCGTAACGGCAAACTCGCGGCTTCGCTCTTGGAGAATGCGACTGATGCGATAGAGATACTTTGCCCGCTCGCGTGGGTGCAGGCGTGACCAAACCTTGCGGTAGGCGCGACTTGCAGCTTCGATGGCGCGATCAGCATCCTCTGGAGTCCCCTTCGCAATCTCGGCGAGCGGCTCCTCTGTGGCCGGGTTATAGGTGATCGTCACCTCGCCGCCAGATGGTGCCCGCTCCTTCCCGTCGATGAAGAGTCCATAGCGGGAACGAATCTGCGCAACATCACGGCTCTCGGGGGCCGGCGCGTAGCTCCACGGGCTGCTCGCGGAGAGTGCGGATGGGGCGGGCGTCGCGGCAGGGCTGCTGCCAGCTGACCCCGTCAGAAGGCTCGCCGTCGTGCTCCCGCGCCTTGGTCGTCGCCCAGTTGCCATCTGCTCATCCTAGCGCGCCAACGGGTGCCAGATTTGGCGCGATCGCCTACGCTCACCCGTATGCGACAGGTGAGCCCAAACTTCAAACCAGACCTCCTCATTGGCGGGCTCTCCCGCCAGGCAGAGGCCGGTGCCACCTTCACCCTGCGCCACCCGGCAAGTGGGGAGGCGATCGCCGAGATTCCACTTGCGACACACGCCGATGTCGATGGAGCAATTCACGCCGCACGCGTCGCCTACGACACGGGTGGCTGGCGCACGACGCCGCCCGCAGCACGTGCAGCGCTCCTCCTGAAGTTGGCCGATCTCGTCGAACGCGAGTCGGAAGTGCTCACTGATCTCGAGGTGTGGCAGACCGGTACTGCGCGCAAGCTGCGCCGCGATGGCGATCTTCCAGCAGCGATTGACCACCTCCGCTACTTCGCGGGCATCCTTCGCAGCCCAGAAGGGATCGCTGCGGGCGAGTACACCGGCAGCCACACCTCCATGATCCGCCGCGAACCGATCGGGGTTGCCGCACTCATCGCTCCGTGGAACTACCCGTTGGCGATGACGGTCTGGCAGGCAGCACCTGCGCTTGCAGCAGGCAATACCGTTGTCCTCAAGCCGGCGAGTGCAACGCCGCTCACCGCCATTCGCTTCGCCGAGTTGGCGCGCGAGGCAGGCTTCCCAGAGGGTGTCGTCAATGTTGTTACGGGACCGGGCGCAGCGATCGGAGCCCAGCTCGCCGCAGATCCACGTGTCGACATCATTGCACTCACTGGCGACAGCGCGACCGGACGCACGTTGATGGCTGCTGGTGCCCCAACGCTGAAGCGCCTGCACCTCGAGCTCGGCGGGAAGGCGCCGCTCGTTGTCTTTGCAGACGCTGACATTGAAGCGACCGCGCGTGGCGCCGTTGCAGGTGCATTTGTCAATGCTGGACAAGACTGCACGGCTGCAACGCGCCTCTACATCGAGGAGAAGATCTACGATCGACTCGTTGCACGCGTCGCAGAACTCGCAGCAACGATTCGACTCGGTGACCCCTTCAACCCAGCAACAGATATGGGCTCGTTGATCTCAATGGTGCAGCGCGATCGCGTGGCGGGATTTGTTGAGCGCGCCCGTGCTGACGGTGCTGAGATCCTTCTCGGTGGTGCCCCAGTAGCGCCGACCGGCTTTGAGCATGGCTCCTTCTATGCTCCGACACTCATCGCCGGCTGCAAGCAGGAGAGCGAGATTGTGCAGCATGAGGTGTTCGGCCCTGTGCTCGCGATGCTCCCCTTCACGGGCGAGGAGGAGGCGCTCCGACTCGCGAATGACACCCCGTACGGGCTGGCTGCAAGCGTCTGGACGAGTAGCGTGCAGCGCGCCCACCGCGTCGCCAACTCGCTCAATTTCGGCGCGGTGCTCGTGAACGACCACCTCCCATTCTTGAGTGAGATGCCACACGGTGGATTCAAGCAATCAGGATTTGGCAAGGACCTGAGTCGCTACTCATTCGAGGAGTACACGCAGATCAAGCATGTTGCGGTTGAACTCACAGGCGATGTAGTGAAGCCCTGGCACTGGACAATCTTCGGCGACAAGGAGTAATCCGCGCTAGCTTCCGAAGAGCACCCCGAGCCACACGTCAATCGGTGAGGGGGTCGTTGCACCCGTGGTCACGCGGCGTGCCGCCGAGCCCGGTGCATCATCGGGAAGTGCCGGCGCATTTGCAGCGAGCGCAAATGGCCGCTCCACTGTCGATCCGAGACTGTAGCCGCGCGCAATGAGTGCAAGGAAGGCTGGGTCGTCGAGGAGCACGCGCTCGGCAGCAAGCGCGTCGGCCTGCGCCTGCAGTGCGGCATTCTCATCACGGAGGCGATTCACTTCAAGGGTCGCCTGCACGGCACTGATCACGTTACGCGTGAACGCGACGGTGAAGACCAGGAGGAGCAGCAGTGAGAGCGCACGTGGCACGCGGCCCTTCGGCAGCGGGAGCATGCGAGAGATCCAGTTGCGCATACGAGTAGTGTCGGCGCTTCAGTCAAGAACCGTCAAGTACTCCCCTCCCAGTGCTACTGTCTCCCTATGTTGTTCTATGAGTTACGCGAGGCGGACGACGAGCTTGGCCTTGGGATCACCCTTGCGCATGAGGAGCACTTCTCTCCTGCTGAGTTCCTCGAGGCGGTCGAGGCGGCACGCACGCGTGTCGCGAGCGCATACGAAGAGGAGACCCTGATCGAAGCCATCGCAGCGGAGCTCGAGCGCACACACGGCTTCGCCGCAGCGCTCGACCGCGCCATTGCAGCAGCCGTCATCGTTACTGGTGAGGAGTCGCCCTCCGAACTCGTCGCTGGGGGCCATGAAGAGGACGAGGAGTTGGGAGAAGATGACCCCGACCTTCTTGACGCGGAAGACCTCCTCGCCGGACGTACCCCCCGCCGCACCCGCACGGCAATCGTTGACCTCGACGGTGGCGACGAGCCCGAGCACTAGCCGCCTCTCACGGCGCTATCCTCTGCCGTATGTCCAGCACGCTGCATAGCCCGGTACTTATCGTCTGCGCCCTACCCCAAGAGCGTGCTGCGATCGAGGCGCTTGCGACGGGCCTTGAGGTGGCCCCCCTCCCCGGCCTCGCGCTGGGGGCACTCCTGCGCGGGAGCATCGATGGCACTCCTGTCGCGCTGCTCAACTGCGGCGTCGGCAAGGTTGCAGCAGCGGTTGCGACGAGTGCCGCTATGGCCATAGAGCCGCGCTGCGTGATCTCGGTTGGCTCTGCTGGCGCGCTGGCACACGGGTTCAAGGTGGGCGATGTCGTCGTTGCAGGCGAGGTGCTGCAGCATGACTTTGCCGCCGCGGAGGCGGGTGGCTTTCGCCTGTTCGGCTACGGCGCAGAAACCCCATCGGCTGGAGATCCGCACATTCGCACCAGTGCAGCACTCATCGATGCGGCTACCGCCGCAGCGTTATCCGCCGCACAGGCACGCAACATTACGCTCTCGCGCGGCCGCATTGCAACGGGAGACTGGTTCGTCAACGACGCGACAACGCGAGATGCAATTGCCGCGCGCACAGGCGCAGACCTCGTTGAAATGGAGGGGGCAGCAATCGCCTATACGGCAGCACGCTGGGGAGTTCCGTGGCTTGTGATTCGAAGCGTGAGCGATGCCGGGGATGGCGCCGCCGCTGCCTCGTTCTGGGAATATCTCGAACTCGCCTCAGCGAACGCAGCGGCGATCGTCCGTGCGATCCTCCCGGTACTCCCAGATCGCTAGCTTCGCGCTGGCACCTTGTACTGCTCAACAGTTTCAACGGCGCGCTCACTACCGAAGAGGCTCACGGCTAGCTGACGGAATTGCGCCGTGTCGCCCGTCGTGAGTAGTCGATGCGTTGGAGTTACTGCAATATGCTCTGGCGCCGTATGACCCGCATGCCCAGCATCGGCCGCAGTGCCACGCGATGAGCCAGGTGCCTCCAACTGATTCACGGCAAGAACCTCGCGAAGCGTCCCAGCTGCGGCAGTAGCCGAATCAACAATCGCCACGGTATCGCCAAAGCATGATGCGAACGCCTCGCGGGCAAACGGGAAGTGGGTACATCCGAGGAGGAGCGTATCGACGCGCTGCGCCGAGTCGATGCTCGTCAACGGAAGGAGTGCCTGCGCAACCGCGCTCCTCAGGGCGGCCGAGCCGTGCTCGCCCTGCTCAATCAGCGGAACGAGCTCTGAGGCGGCGACCTGCACGATGTGGAGCGCAGGGTTCTCATCTTTAATTGCTGTGAAATACGCACCAGACCGCACGGTTGCGGCGGTGGCGAGCACCCCGATCCTCCCGTTTCGCGTTGAGAGTGCTGCGGCGGCGGCACCAGGTCGAATCACCCCGATGAATGGCGTTTCTGGATAACGCGTCCGCAGCGCAGGAAGCGCAACTGCTGTCGCCGTGTTGCAGGCGATCACGATCACCTTGACGCCTTCATCGATCAGCGCCTCTGCAAGTTCGCTTGCAAAGTGCACCACCTCTTCGTCACTGCGGGTTCCATATGGATGCCGCGCAGAATCTCCGAGGTAGATCGTCGACTCACCTGGAAGGCGGAGCTGCGCCTCGCGCAACACCGTGAGCCCGCCCACGCCTGAGTCAAAGAATCCGATCGGACGCGTGTCAGCCATGGTGTGACCGTAACAGCCAGCGCATGCGGCTGCTGCCGCGTTGCTCAACGAGTGCAAGACCGGCGGCTGCGGCGGCCGCCTCTACCTCCGCCGGCTGCCAGGCGCGGATCGGCACTGGAGCCCTCTCGTCGAGAGCCTCGCCATCGATGCGGTGGCGAATCTGCAGCAGTGCGACGGAGGGGCGCCCCTCAGCGTCAGCGAGTAGGCGACTCTCGCGATCGATCCGCCGCCCAGCAGCATCGTGCCACGTGATATCACTCCCCCACTCTGGATCACCGATCGCTTCGGCGAGGAGCTGCGCATCGATTCTGGTCGCATCCAGTCCGAGGTGACCATCAAGACGGAGCCATGCAGCCGCCTTAGCGAAGAGATCGCGGAGATCTGCCTCTGTGAGCAAGAGTGGCAAGAGGTCGCCACCAGCAATGACCAGCCCTGCGCGTGGGACACTCGTGTCGGCTGGGCGCCACGTTCGCAGGTCGCCCTCAATGAGGCGAGCGCCTGGCAATCGCTCGCGCGCCAGGCGGAGCGCATGCGGGTCTGCATCGATACCGACGAGGAGACGATTCGGCTCATCGAAGAGTGCGAGGAGGCGCCCACCGCCGCAGCCCAGCTCGCCAACTGGTCCGTTGAATGTGCCGTTGAGGCTCTGCCAAAAGGCACGGTCGTCGTCAGCTCCAGCGGTTAGATCCCCCTCGTCGAGGAGGAGCGCCAACTGGGTCGCGGCTTCGGTCAGCGGTGCCCCGTCCAGCGAATCGTCTCTCCTGCCGCCTTGCGCTTTGCGAGAGAGCTAATCACCTCGAGTGCGGCCCTGTTGGCAATCATCGCCGTGGACTCCGCCCAGTCGTATGGCGGGGAGACCTCGACGATATCCATCCCGGCGATTGGAACCTTCTGCGCGATCTGTCGCAATGCGCGGAGGAGCTCCCGTGTAAGCATGCCGCCCGGCTCTGGCGTTCCCGTTCCAGGGGCAAGCCCAGGATCGACGACATCGATGTCGAGGCTGATCCAGATTGCATCGGGGCCATCGAGCGCCTCAGCGATCGCATCCGCAACAACGGCCTCAGATCCCCGCTCCTCGATCTCGGTCATGAAGTGGCTCCGCATGCCTTGTGCTCGCATCCAGGCAAGCGTCGGCTCATCTGGGAAGTACCCGCGGAGGCCAACCTGCACAAAGTTCTTGCCAAGTACTGCGCCAGATTCGATCAGCCGGCGCATCGGTGCTCCATGACTATGGAGTGATCCGTAGCCATCCATCGCGGTATCGGCATGGGCATCAAAGTGCACGATCCCGATCCGTTGCGGCCAACGCATCTCAGCAACGGCCGTTGCATTGGGCCAGGTGATTGAGTGGTCTCCCCCAAGCACGATCGGAATCGCACCGGTCTCTGCCACCTCACGCACTTTGCGATAGATCTCACCATGCCCATGCTGGAGGCGACCAGGGTAGACCTGCGCATCTCCCGCATCAACAGCGCGGAGCACCTCAAATGGTGCAACGCCAACTTGGAGCGAATGCAGCATGCCGGTCTGATACTGCGCCTCACGGATTGCCCGTGGGCCGAACCGTGTCCCGGGTCGATGCGTTACCGCGTCATCAAATGGGGCGCCAATGATCGCGATATCTGCCTCGCGCCGACGAATCTCAGCGGGATCTTCCACCCACGGGAGTTGACAGAAAGAAACGGGACCCACGTACGAGGGACGGTCGAGCGGTGAGCGATTCTCTTGGGGTCCGCCCCATCCAAGTTCAGCGATTGATGCGGCAAATGGTGGTGTTGACTGGCTCATAAATCACCTTGGTTCTTGTGCGTCGCCGGTTCGAGCCAACGTCCAGCAGGGCGCCGCTAAATGCTACACCGAATGCACGTCCGCGCGGGTGAGGGCAGCCTCTGCAGCGAGAGTAAGGAGTGCGGCTACTGCAAGCCCGGTGGGGCCGCCAAGGCCGAACGTGCGAAAGAGGGCATAGCCGCCGAGGAGGAGACCGAGGAGGAGCCCGCGCCGCACAGCACGCCGACGGCGCAGCGAGACGTGTCCAGGCGTACGACGATGCGCCTCAACGAGCAGGAGTGGCGTTGCGACCGCGCTGACCGTGCCGCCAAGGAGGAGCGCGATGCATGCGCCCAGGAGAGGCTGCTCGAGTGGGTTCACGCTCAGCATGCCCGCGACCGCTGCCGCTGCGCAGAGAAGCGCAATGACCCAGAGTCGCCGAACTAGACGCTGATCCTCAAACGGGATTCGCGAGGGTGGCGGCACATGTGGTGATGGCATTGGGCGGAGCGGTTGCACGGATCGCCGCTCCTCATGGCCAGCGGCAAGCTCATCGAGCGTGAGCTGCTCCAGGTGCTCTGGCCCACTGCCACTCATGCTGGACGCCCCGCTGGTGCCTTCGAAGCCGGGCAAAGCTCGCGATACGAGCAGTAGGTGCATGTCATCAGTTCAGGCGTTGGCTCCATGTTGCCAGCGAGGATACCGTTTGCTACTGCAAGGATCTGGCCGTGTGCCTTCTCAATGCGCTTCGGCTCAACGGGCACGGTGGCGACGCGACTCGTATCGAGGAAGCGCAGGCTCACTGCATCAGGGAGTCGCCCAGTTGTTGCGCGCCAGGCAAGTGCATAGAGCTGGAGCTGCAGCGCCTCCTTTGCGCGCTTGATGCCGTGCTCCTCATCATCACGACCACCTGTCTTGTAATCGCTGATCTCGACCCACTCATCCTCACCGAGTGGCAGCGTTGGGCGCACCACGTCTCCGGTACTGGTAATTTCAGGGATCGGGGTTGTACGCTCACCAGCAGCGAGCTGTCGAACGTCGACACGGTCCCACCGCCCTCGGATGCGGTGACCGCCAAGATCAAACGTGAAATCTTTCTCCACGTACGCTGGCCGCGCACCGTCCGCCATCTCGATAGCGCGGAACTTGCTAATTGCCTCGCTGGCAGCTGAACGGCGTGCTGCCTCGTGAGCACGGGAGATGAAGCCCGCACTCTGCCAGCTCCGATCGATCGCGGCCTCTAGCGCGTCGATCGCGGGCGGCTCACCACGCATCTGGCCTCGATGGAATTCGGCAACCGCTGCATGGAGCGCTGAACCGTAGATCGCTGCGTGATGCGGCGGTAGAGGGATCCTGAGGCGCTGCTGATAGTGATAGCGCAGCGGGCAGGCAAGGTAGGCCTCGATCGCCGTGAAGCTGAGTGTGAGCGGCCCCTGGTCAGTCGTGAGCGCCCCTCGCGCTGCAAGTGCCGGCAGGCGTGGTGGAGCGACCGCAAGCCCAGCAATACGATCGCCCGCCTCCTCCGGAAGCGGTGACTCTTCAAGTTGCGCGCGCGAGAGGTCTAAGGCCTCAGCAACGAAGCGGCTCACCTTGCGCGCACGGACGCCGCTCACTGCACGCTCTGCTGCACTGAGATAGAGGCGTGTCCGGGCACGCGTGATCGCAACGTAGGCAAGCCGACGCTCTTCACGGAGCGCCTCTTCGTCGAGCAGGTTCGGTTGATCGGGGGTGCGGGGATCCTCTGGAACTACCTGCTCGGTGCCACCGAGTTCTGCCGCCAACGTGAGTGGCGCTGCCCTGCCGCGTGCTGGGAAGCGACCCTCCACGAGGTTGGGGGCGAACACAATCGGGAATTCCAGCCCCTTCGCCTGGTGGATCGTAAGGATAGAGACAGCATCCAGGTCGGGATCAACATCCACCGCAGAAGGATCATCCCCCGCCTCCCCCAGCTCCTCAAGGTACTGAATCAAAAACGGCACGCGATCTAATTCGAGAAGGCGACTCCGCGAACGAACGACATCGAAGAGTCTCCCGATATTACGAATCTGCTCGTCTGCCTCTGGCGTAGCTTCGCGTGTGAGCTCGGCAAGTAGGCCGCTCTCTCGCAACCAGCGATAGAGCACCTCGCCACTCGTCCGCTCCGTACTCTCCGTGACGATCTCCGCGAGTCGTCCGAGGAGTTCAGTGGTGGCGGTGTTCCCTGCACCCGTCTCGGCGAGAGCGGTGCGGAGCGAGACGTGCGTGCGACGCGCCGTGCCAACCGCCGTTGCAAGGAGGGTCGGCGGAACGTGGAAGCGCGGATCCGCAGCGATGAGGAAGAGCGGCGCGGGCGCCTCTGGGTCAGCCGCATGGCGGAGGCCAGCAAGTAAGAGGCGGACCTCGGGTCGTCCATAGAGTCCGGCCGCTCCACTGGAGCGCCAGGCGATCTGCGCCATATTCAAGCTGCGGGTCACCTCGCCCGCATCAACGTGTGCTCGCAGCAGCACTGCGTGATCACGGACGGCACGTCCGCTCGCTACCGAAGCTGCAATCTCGTGTGCGATCCAATCTGCCTCATCTGCAGTCGTGCGGAATCGTCGGAATGCGACTGGTTCATCGGTTGGGGCCCCCAGGACTGCAACGAGATCCTTTGAGATGCCGATCTTTACCTCAAGGCGCTCTGGGTCGTTGAAGCGAATCAGTGTTCGCGCCGCCCGCAGGATTGGAGCCGTACTGCGGTAGTTCTTCGTTAAGACAACCTTCGTCGTATCGGGATAGCGATCAACAAACCCGAGAATATTTCCGAGGGCCGCCCCGCGGAAGCGGTAAATCGACTGATCGTCATCACCCACAGCGGTGAGGTTCCTGCTCCCTGAGGCGATACGGTCAACGAGGGAGCCCTGCAGGCGATTCGTATCTTGATACTCGTCCACCAGGATCCACCGGTGCCGATCGCGCGCACGCGCGAGTACGAGTGGATCGTTCTTCAAGAGCTCATGGGCGAGGAACACCTGGTCGCCAAAGTCCAACAGCCCCCTCGTCGCAAGGATTGAGCGGTAGGTACCGAATGCCGAGGCAAGCTCGCCATGCTCTTCGCCAAGTCGCTGAAGGGCGTCTGCGTACTCGTTAAGTTCTTGCGCCATCGCAGGATCACCCTGGTCACTCCGTGCCGCCTTCGCCTGGTCAATGAGTGACTGCCCAAACGCAGCAACCCCCTCGGCATCAACACCCTCATCTTTTGCTCGCGAGAAATATGCCGCGATATCGCCAAGGAAGGAGGTGGGATTACCGAGCGGAAGGAAGCGTTTCAGCCCAAGCTCGAACACGTGCTCGCGAAGGAGGAGCACCACCTCGGCGCGTCCGAGAACGCGAAGATCACCAGCGATGCCGAGTCGATGGGCGTTCTCGCGCAAGAGTTCATCGCCCCATGCATGGAATGTCTTGATCGGCGTAGTTGCATATCCGTAAGGCACCAGGCGGTCGACACGTGCCTGCATCTCTTCTGCTGCGCGGTCGGTAAACGTCAGGGCGAGGATCTCTTCTGGAAGGGCACGCTGGCTCGCAATAAGCCACGCGATACGTCGAGTAATGACCTGCGTCTTACCCGTCCCTGCGCCGGCAACAACGAGGAGCGGACCCTCTCCGTGTGTCACGGCGGCGTACTGCTCGTCATTCAGGTCGTTGACGAGTCCTGCGAGGTCTGGGTCTACCTCGGTTGGCCGCGGTGGGAGGAGCCCACCCCAGACGGGTACTTGTTCATTGCGCAGCCCACGGTCAGAAGGTTTGCCGCCTCGCTGAGGGGCGCGGGGGGTCACCGCTTTGCGGAGCCGTGGCGTGGGGCGGCAAGGGCGGCTGCAATTGCTGCGCCCTCCTCTTCGCCAATCGTGACCTCTCCACGACCTGCTGTGATCTGCTTGACGTAGACAC
>Ga0075472_10001203_pt1 | contig 10542 bp, 13 predicted proteins | sample DEB19_08_DNA_3_FD_77014 | JGI IMG/M metagenome (GOLD analysis project Ga0075472, IMG submission 77014) | Aqueous microbial communities from the Delaware River and Bay under freshwater to marine salinity gradient to study organic matter... | ecosystem: Environmental > Aquatic > Marine > Coastal ...
CGCCCAGGTCTTCGAGTCGCCGAAGACGATGGTCAACTTGCGCGTGCCGCCGTTCGGATCGGTGTCCGGCGTGCCGAACACGGCATGGGTGCCGGTCGTGCTGGTCGTGTCCCACCAGCCCTCGAAGTCGATGTCCGGCAGTTCCTTCAGGCCGGTCGGCAACTGCTTCATGATCGTGTCGCCGTAGGCCGTCGAATCCTGCGACTTGGACGCAATCTTGGCCGCGCCCACCGACGTGATGTTGGCCGTCACCGTCCGCGCCGTGCCGCTTGGGCCGTCGTCGTAGGTGACCGTGACTGAACTTGATCCGTACTTGCCGGCCATGCTGATCTCCCTTTGTTAGTTGCGCTTGAATCCGACAAACGCGGTCGCTGAACCCGTGCCGGTCACATTGACGACGGCCCGCACATACCGATTGACGGTCCCCGACACCGCGACCCGCTCGGCCGTCGGCGCCGACGTGATGGTCGAGAACGTGATCAACGTGGACCACGACGCGCCATCCGTCGAATGCTCGATGGTGTAGATGACGTTCGTCAGGCCCGAGAACGCCGTGCATTGCACGTAGCCCGCACCACCGGCCGTGGTGCCGGCCGACTGGTCCACCGTCGTGCTGTTGGCGTCAATCGTCGCCGCCGCCAGCGGATACAGAATCACGCCCTGCTCGACCGACCCGTTGAAGCCGTATTTCGTGTTCGCCTTGGTCAGGTTGCCGACCTGCGAGATGACGTCGTATTCCGCCTTGAACACGCCGCCGAAGCCCACGAACGGCAGCTCGATGGTGTTGCCGCCGAAGCCGCAGCAGGCCACCGCCAGCGTCTCCTGCGGCGAGTCCGCGACGTCGCTCAGATAGGTGTGCGTGTTGGTCGTGTCGAAGAACGCGCCGGTCTGCACCAAATCCACCGACTGGATGCCCGTCGGCAGCGAGTGCAGAATCGTGTCGCCGAGGCCGGTGGCCTCTTCGTGCTCGGCCTTGATCTTGTAGCTCAGCCCCTTGGGCTTCGACCCGAGCAGGCTCCGGCCGTCGACCAGGTAGAAGACCGACGACGATCCAAACTTGGCCATTACGCGCGCCCTTCCCTGAACTCATGCCCGCAGTTCACGCAGTGGTCGTATTTCTCGCCGAACGCGCTGGCGGGCTTGCGGAACTCCGGCCCCTTTCCACACGACGGGCAGGCCTTCTCCGCGAGCGCCAGGCGCGCCGGCTTGCCGTGCGGGTTGACGATGACCGGCGTCTCGCTCATGTGGTTTCCTCGACGTAGACGCGGAACTGCGCCACGACCTCGCGCACCTTCACGCCCTGGATGATCTGGTCGCTGAACGTCAGGGTCTGGTCGTAGAACACGGTGCCCGCCTGGGCGTAGCCGGTGACCGTCAACTCCTGGTCACGCAACAACTCGATCGCCTTCCGCGCCACCGCCTGCGCTTCGCTTGAGCCCTCGTAGGTCGAGAACGCATGGACGCGCAGTTGCACTTCCGGGAACCCGCCGCCGCCAAACCCGCGCACGTCCTGCGATTCCAAGACCTCGTACCAGACGAACGGAAAGGTCGGCGCCTGCGGCACGTCGTCGTAGATCCGATCGCCCACGAGCGCGATCATCGAGCCGACGTTCAGCCGCTCATAGACGCCAATGCCTACCGGAGACAGTGACAAGTAGCCCCCCGCAGACACGCCCACCGCCGCCCACCGGAACAACGACCCGCCAGGGGCTGCGAGGGGACGACAGACAGAAGCCCACACGTCACGCCACCTCTCCGCAATCCAGCAGCAACCGTTCCGGCCGCCCATCCGCGAGGCGCACCGACAGGATCTGCAAGGTCTTCGGGCTGCCGAGATACGGCGTCCACGACAACCGCTGCGAGGCCGTCACGTCGGTGCGGTACTGGATCTCGACCTCGTAACGCACCTGCGACCCGACCGCGGCGGCGTCGATCTGTTCCGAGCCCGACAAGGCGCGGACATGCGCCCACACCGTCGCCAGCGTGCCCCACGACGACGTGCGGCCGCCTTGGCTGTCCACCGCCGTGGTGTTCGACTGAATCACCACACGGTCACGCAACGCGCCCAGGCGGGTGGTCAGAGCCACGGCACCACCAAGGGGTTGATCAGCGACTGGTAGGCCATCGGGACTTCCTTCATGTCCCCGTCGGCCACGGGTTCGCGCTGTTCGTACCAATGGGTCGCCAGCAGGCGCACGGCCTGGATCAAACCGGTATCCGTAATGTTCGAAGACGCCGCGCCGTAGCCGGCTACGAAGATCACCTGCAGTGCGTTCTGCGGTCGCAGTCCCGTCGGCCAGCTTTGGCCGTCCTTCAGCACCAGCCGCGCCGGGATGCTTGACGCATCCAGCCGATAGACCGAACTCGATACCGTGCTTTCTGTGTCGTCGGTGGCGTAGGACTTCAGACTCGTCACGCTCGACACCGGGGCCACCGGCAGCAAGATCGCGCCACGGCCGGTCGGCGCCGAGTCCAGCGTCATCGTGTAGGTCGTGTTGATCAGGGCGCGACGAGTGGCAAACTCCACCGTCTGCCGTGCCGCCTTGATGTAGGCCTCGATCAGCGTGTCATCGGTAGACACATCGATCTTCAGCGCGGTCTTGAGTTCAGCCGCCGTCAACGGCTCGGCCGCGGCGTCCGTGGTCTTGACGATCGTGAAGTGGATCAGGTTGCCGGAGGCGTCAAACATGATCGCGCCTCCGGCCCCTGGGCTTGACTGACCGCTCTGGCCCCGGTTCCCCGATGGCCAGTTCGATGCCTCCCACCGCGCACGGCACGGCCAACCCCGCGGAGATCATCCGCTTGGCCGTCGTGTCGTCGCAGGTGTAGACGTCGCCCTCGTCCCACGATCCGGCGGGAGACGCGAGCGACGTCAAGAGGCGCACCTGCACGTTAGGCCGTACCTTCCGCCGGCGAGGCGTGCTGTTCGGCGATCTGCGTGCCGCTCACGCTGTTGCCGGCGAGACCGGGGTTGCCGTTGTAGAGAATCGCCCACACGCTCTCGAGCGTGGACGACGCCCCACGGGCGGCCACCACCTGCAGGTAACGTTCCTGCGGCTGGCGGATCTCGATGATCACGTCCTCGTCGCTGGAACCCGAGGCGACCGAAGTGCCCAACAGATCCGCCATGCCGGTCGTCTGGTTGGCGGTATTCTGCTGCACCTTGATCGTGTTGGTGGCGTTCGCCGTCCCGAAGGACGTGAAGAAGACCACGCTTTCGTAGCCGGCGGTGTCCACAATGCTGGACGTAACGTCGGTCGTAGCAGCCGCGGAGTGATCCGCGATCTTGACGAGCTTCGAACGGCTCAGGAAGTTGCGTGCCATGATTGGTTTCGCCCCTTCCTTACGCCATGATCAGGTGGTAAACGGCGGTCGCCAGCGACAGCTTGCCGTCGGTGCGCTTGAACTGCCGGAACCCGACGTGACCGTTGGCGGCGTAGAGCTCGTTCAGCCGCTGCATCGACATCGCCTGGCGATCGCCGATGTAGTAGTACGAGAGGTCGCCGAAGATGACCGGCTTCAGGCCCGTGGTCGCCGCCGGCATGAACTCCGACACCACGACGGGGCGGCCGAACAGGCGATCCGGCTCGCCGTCCTTCAGGCCCGCCTGCCAGAGGTAGGTGTTATCGCTCGAGACGCCCGTCTTCAGCTTGCGGATCAACTGGACGGTGCTGTCCTTCATCACCCAGGTCGCCTTGGCGCGGTAGGCGCGGCCAAGCGAGTGGTAGACGTCGGTCAGTTCGTCGGCGGTGATCGCGTTGGTCGCCGAGGCGGTCTTGCCAAGGGTCGAGCCGCCGACCACGCCCGTGGGCTGGTTGGAACCCGTGCCGTTGATGAAGGCCTCCTCCTCGAGCTTGCCGAGGCGCCGGCCGAACTCCTGGGCGATGAACGACTCGATCGGGAACGCGGAATCGTTCAGCAATTCCTCGGTCACCTTGATCAGCGCCGTGCCCTTGTAGGCGTTCAGCGTGACTTCGGCGAACGTCTCGTCGCTGGTCGCGTAGGCGGTCTCTTCCGTCTTCCACGAGGCCGAGCCGTGCGCGCTGTTGACCGGGATCGTCATCACGCCAGAGGTGGTCGTGAACGTCGTGGCCAGGCCGCGCATCACGTTCTGCTCGTTCAGCGCCATGACCAGTTCCTTGCGGAACTCATCGGGCACCAGGAAGCCACCGAGCGAGTCGGTGCCGACCTTGTGATCGCGCAGTTCGGGGCTGACCACGCCCGAGCGCATCGCCTGCCAGAACGCCGCGCGGTAGTCGCCAGCCTTCTGCTCTGCGGGGCGCTGTTCGGCGGCACGCTGCGAGGCGGGCACGGTGGCCCGATCCGCGGCGTCGGCCTTGGCGCGGGCATCCATTGACGCCTTAAGGGCGTCGATGTCCGCTTCCATCTTCCGGGACTTGTCGAGCTCGTCGGAGTTAAGCGCCCGACCTTCGGCTTCAGCCGCGTCGAGCATCTGCCGCCAGTCGGCGACGATCTTCGCGCGCTGTTCCGCGAGACTGAGAGTTGCCATGATGAATCACCCTTCCGCGGGACTTCTCCCGCTTGCGTGTTGAAGGGCTCTTCACGCCTGGCCTCTGCTTGGTTGTGGCCTCTAAGGGCTCTACCGAACGGTGCGGGCTACTCGGCCGGTCCTCCGACCACGTAGCTGACTTGCTCGCACTTCCCGCACTTGATCTCCACAATCGCGCCGGGCTTCACATGGTTGGCCGAGGCGCGGAACAAAATCCGCCCGCAGGGCTCACCACGGAACTGACCGGCGCATCGGATCTCCTTCAGATCCTTTGCGGCCGTCACCGGCTCGCTGCGTCCGTCAGCCGGCATCGCTCTCTCGACAATTCCACGCTCACCCGCCACGACTCATCCGGCACCGCCAGCGCCGCGGCTTCCTTGCTCCGCGCCGACACGGTCGTCGACTCGTAGGCGGGATACGTCACCGGCGACACGTCATAGAGCCGCACGGACTTGATCGTCCGCAACGGCATCTCTCCGCGCTGGCCGTAGTCCCACTCTTCCTCGGTCACCTCGAAGGCGAACGAGGACTGGTTCACGTCGCCGCGCTGCACGCTGACCATCAGGTCGCGCGCCCAGGTCGTCTCGGGCGGGTCCACGTCGTAGCGCAAGCCCTTGTCGTCTTCCACCAGACGCAGGGTGCCCGCCGTGGTCCGACCGAGCACGAAGTTGGCGTCGTGATTGAACAACGCCCGCACGTCGTCACGCTTGGCCGCGTCGGCAAACGCCCCCGGCGCGATCCGCTCACGGAAAATCCCGGCGATTTCGGTGACGTCGCCAAACACGGCCGCATAGCCCGACAGCCGCGGCTTCTCGTCCGCGCGATACTCCACCGGCAACGAAAGGGTGCGTCGTTCGCGTTCCATCACATCACCTGATCTGCCGGCGCATCGTCCGCGCCTGGCTGGTTGCCGAACGGTTGACGGGCGGGCGCCTCGGGCGCCCCGGTCAACGGGACCATGTTCCCGTTCATGTGGTACAGGTTGCCGCCCTCGGCCTCGGCCACAGGGTTCTCGTGCAGCTTGCGCTTGACGTCGTTGACCGACCACCATCCGTTCTGGCGTCCAATCGCAAGCGCCGCGGCGCGGCTCTGCAGGTCGGCCTCGATCAACGCCTCACGGTCGAAGATGGCCTGATAGCGCGGATACTGGCGCGTCGTCAGCACATCCCGGCGCAACGCCTGCTCCCACATCACTAGGAAGGGGTTCAGGGCGCTGTTGACGTAGTCCCGATCCTGCGCCTCGATGTTGCTGAAGGTCGCCCGCTCAAGGTCGCCAATCTTGTGCGGCGGCACCCGGAACGAACCCGCGATCATGGTTCGAATCTGCTTGCGCGTCTCGTTGAACTGCGCCTCGTCGTTCGTCGTAGACAACGCCGAGAACTTCGTTTCGTTGCCCTCGATGATCCCGATCTTGTGGGCGTTCTCGACGCCCTTGTGCATCGACTCGAACATCGAACGAATGGCCGTCCGGGCCGCGGCGTCCTTCTGCGGCGGGATGTGCAGCAGCCCCGAGAGGCGCGTCCCGTTGGCGAAGAACTTGCCCGCGTAGCGGTCCAGCGCAATCGCCAGCCCCACCATCTCGCGGCAGCGATGGATCGGCGACGGGTGACGCAGCACCAGCAGCGGCGGGCGATCCGGGTCGAACGTCCAGACGATCGGGTCGCCCTGGTCCATGCGGTAGCTGTACCGCTTGACGCCCAATGCGTCCCGCGACTCAGTCATTCGCGTGGAGTCCAGCGGCCACAACGCCTTGATCTGGCCGTTGGGCTTCCGCACGATCTCCGCGTAGGCGACTTCGTTGGCCAGGAGCGACCGCATCATCTCGGCGCGGAACTCGCTGGCCGTCATCTCCGGGTTGGGCAGGTCGTGCAGGATTTCCCACAAGACGTGCTGCTCGGCGTCGGCCCACTCGCCGTCGTCCATGCGGACGCGCAGCTTCAGCGGGGCGCGGCCCACGTCCTGCGCCAAGACCTCGACGCAGGCGTAGACGTCCGGCACCTGCATCGCCGTGGAAGGCGTCACCGACACCCCCGAGGCGACCGCATTCGTCCAGCCGTCCCGCATCCAGAAATCCACCTCGGTCAAGGTGGCCCGCTCTTCGGCCTTCGGCGCCGACAGCCCCAACCAGTCGCGCCAGCTCATGCCGGCACCTTCTCGGCCGCCTGCCGCTCTTCCAGCATGGCCATCTCGGCCAGGCTGCGCTCATACCAGGGCTGCGCGATCGGGTGCTGGGAGACGTGCCCGCACTTGACGCGAGGGTCCACGTAGATCGGGCAGCCCACCGCCTCGGCCTTCTGGCAGAAGGGCACGTCTTCCGTCACCGTCCACGCGCCGGCCGGATCTTGCCGGTATTCGAACCACGGCTCGGCCATCGCATCGAACACGGCCATCGGAACGAGCGTGCAGCCCATGCCGACCAACTGCTCCGGGATCAGCGTGTCTTCGAAGACGCCGTCCTTGTCGTAGTCGTAATCGACGCCCAGCGTCTGCGGATTGACTCGCGCCCGCTTCAAGGCCACCGGCCAATGGGGCCATGTCTTCAGGAAGTACAGGCCCGAGACGATGCCCTTGTCGTGGTGCGCCAGCATTTGCTTGAGGACGTCGGCCGGCCACGTCATGTCTGCATCGAGGAACAGGATGTGTGTGCAACCCTGCGCCCTGGCGATCCGCACGGTCTCATTCCGCAAGTCACTGACCAGCAGGAAGTGATTGACCCACGCGAACTTGACGTCATCGAACCCGTGCGCCTTGGCGGCATCCGTAACGCGCTGGCCCCAGCCGAGTTGCATCAGACTCGCCACGGTCTGCCGGTAGACCGACCGCTCGTTCGAGCAGACCGCCACCAGGCACCGGCGCTGACCCGCAGGCACCGACAGCGACAACCCGCCGACAGGCTTCACGACCACCCACGACGAGCCGACAACGCCGAACGACAGCCCGCGCATGTCCGACCACGGCGTGACCGCCTTCTCGACGCTCGGCCAGTTGATGTCGTGGCCGGCCAAGATGCCACCCGGCTTGATCTTCGGGTACCACTCTTCCAACTCTCTTAGGACGTGGCCCGTCGAGTGGTCGTTGTCGAGGAAGACGAAGTCGAGCGACCCGTCCGCGTAGGTCTTCGCCGCGGCCAGGGAGTCGATCACGCGCACTTTGACGAAGCCGGCCACTGGCGCGAGGTTCGCCCGTGTGGCGCCGGCCAGCGTGCCATCCTCGCCACGGAGGGCTTCCTGATCGAGGTAATCCTTGTCGGTGTGGAAGTTAGCGCGTGCGACCCCTTCGAAGGTGTCGCAGCAGTCGAAGCGGATCTGCTTGCCGCTGTTGGCGATCTCTACGGCCAGGAAGGCGGCAGACTTGCCAAGGAAGGTGCCCACTTCCACAAAGTGCGCGCCGTCGGCAGCACGACTCACCTGATCGGCATACAGATCAGCGAAGTCGAACCAACCCGGTAGGCGTTCGTGGAAATGGTCGATGGTTCAATGGTGAACCCATCGGCGTAGGCGGTCTATTAAGTGAATACGTTAATCTGGCGACGTTGTTGATCGCGCCGAGTCTGAAAGCATCCGATGCAACGCCGTCCGCGCCACCGCCGACACGCTCACGCCGCGCCGCAGCGCCTCTCGACACGCCCGATCGTGCAGGTGCGCCGGCAGTCGAACGGCGACCGACTCGGCCCGCTGGCCCTCAACCAAGGCCGGGCGCCCTCTGCGCTTGCTTACACGCTCCATGCGTAGACCTCCGTTGATGCGGTATCCCTCGCGCGCCGCACGATGGCCCAATCGACCCCGGTGATCAGGGCCGCCATGCCGTCGATCTTCTCGGGCGACTTCTCTTTAGCGATCCGCTTCTCGCCCTTGCGGCCTGACAGGATCACCAGGTTCGAGGCCATCCACGTCAGTATCTTGTTGTTCCCGTGGCACAGGTCGGCGCTCTTGATCAGGTCGAGCGTCTTGGTGATCGCCTCGTGCAACGCGAAGCCCTGCGTCGTCTTGATCATCTGAATGCCGGCGCCCTGTAGGTTCTGCGCGGTCTCTGTCGCCGAGCGCGGGTCGTAGGCCACCGCGATCACACCATCCGCCTCGCAATCCTTGATGATTTGTTCCTGCATCACGGCGTAGTCGGCGACGTCGCCCTCAGTGACTTCCAAGAGCGGCCGGCCGTCGGGCAGTTTCGTCCGCTTCCACTCCTCGTAAGGCCGGTTTGGGAACTTGGCGATCGCCGCCTCTGGAATCCAGAACCGCACCTTGACCGCCACCCGATCATCGTCCATCAGGTAGATCCGCACCCACGCCGACAAGTCATCCGACTCGCCCAGGTCGAGCCCGCCGTAGACCTCCACTCCAAGCAGTTCGTCGTCGCTCGGCATCGGCTGGCAGGCGGCCCACTTGCCCATATCGATCGCCCGGTTCGCGCCCTGCGTCCACACGCAGAAGTTAAAGCGCAGCAGGTCCGACACTTCCGACGGCATCCCCTGCGCCTGGTTGACCAGATCCCGCAGGTAGTCCCACGGCAGCGAGACACCCAGGTTCGGATTGGCCTTCAACCAGTGCGGCCCCTCGGTCTTCCAGTCGTCGCACTTCGCGCACTCATCCGACGGGAACCACCGGCCCTCGGCCAGGCAGTCCTCGCACGGGTCCAGCCCGCAGATGAACGCGAACCACGAGTCAGCCTGCACCGTCCCGTCGAGCACCTTCCGCGAGTATTCGTGCTGCTGCCAGCAGACCGATGTGCGGTCGAACCCGGAGTTCGTGATCTTCACGATCAAGGCGTTCCTGCGGTTCTTGACGCCCTTGCGCATCTTGTTCACGACGGTGCCGCTCGGGTGTTCGTGGAGTTCGTCCACCAAGGCGAAGTTCACGCGCTTGCCGTCCAGCCCCTTGTTCTCCGATGAGATCGGGCGGAAGAACGCGCCGGTCTCGAGCACGGCCAGGTTGTTCACCTTCTGGTCGATCAGGGCGTTGAGCTCGGGCGATGCCTTGACCATCCGCTCCGCGTCGGTAAACGCGAGCTTGGCCTGATCCTTCATCGTCGCCGCGGCGTAGCACTGCGCACCGCGCGCGCCGTCCGCTACCAGCACGTACAGCCCCAAGCCGGCGCCAAAGGGCGTCTTGCCTGAGCCCTTGCCGGTCTCGATATACGCTTCCTTGAATCGCCGGAACCCCTTGATCGTGTACCATCCGAACAGCGATCCGGCGATGAACTGCTGAAACGGCGCGAGCACGAAGGGCTTGGGCTCATCGGTCACATCGGCCCGCTCGGCCTCGGCGTCGTCGCTGGCATCCTCGTCTTCTGGTAGGCACAGCACCTCGGCGAAGAAGTCGATCACCTCTTGCGCGCGCTCGGGACGCCATTCTAGGCCACGCGCGGCCCCCTGCTCGAGGTCGTCCAGGTGCCGCCGGCAAGCGTGAACCACCGACCGCGAAGCCACGATCGAGCCGTCGACCACGCCACGGGCGTACGCCGTCACCGGATCGACGGGCTCAGGCACGCTTGAGGAACCTCGCCAGGCCGGTCTTCTTTTCGGGCTCGTCCTTCGCCGCTTCGAACAGCGGCTTCCCGCACGGCGTCAGGCTGAACTGCAGCATCAGTGCGTTCATCCGCTGCAGTGTGCCGCGGTGTTCACTCCCGCCCGGCGACAGGTTGGCCAGCTTCTGCTCGAGCAGGACCACCCGGCACAGCACCGTCAACGATCGGACGGTGGCCGGCGTCAGGGTGCGCTGTGCAAACGCGAGCGGGGCCAACTCGTTCCACATGGCCACTTCGCCCGGATCGGTCAAGTAGGTCGGCGCGGTCAGGATGTCACCCGTCGGCGGGACTGGTGCGAACCGATCGGGAACCGCCGCATCCGGTGCCGATGGCGCAGCCTTCGATCGCGTCCGAGTGTTCTTGATCAACTGCAGGTGGTCGGGCGCCGGCTTCCGACCCGCACCTGGCCGTCTACCACCCCGTGGCATCGTTCACCTCGTTTGATTCTGTTTGATAAAACCACGCATGAACATTGGGTTCTTTGATTAGTTCCCCACGCACGCCGACCA
>Ga0075472_10001209_pt1 | contig 10534 bp, 14 predicted proteins | sample DEB19_08_DNA_3_FD_77014 | JGI IMG/M metagenome (GOLD analysis project Ga0075472, IMG submission 77014) | Aqueous microbial communities from the Delaware River and Bay under freshwater to marine salinity gradient to study organic matter... | ecosystem: Environmental > Aquatic > Marine > Coastal ...
ATGAAGATTAGGATCATTGAGAAGAAGAAGTGTGGAGATGCGCTTACAAGGGTTTACGTCCAGCGTAAAAGCTTCATTGGATTATGGTATTACATACTTGGAGAGTATAGCCATCAGTATGAAGCACAAAAGCACATAGACTGGTATGTCCGCACAAGGGAAAGCTACACTCGTGTGATTGCAACAGGAGAATACTAAGTGACAACCTCATATCTTGACTACCCGGTGAACTGGCGGTCAATGGAGGAAATTCGGACAAGGATGTACAATGAAATTGACCAGCTACGCAATCAGGTTTCCGCTATGGATGAGCTTGTCAATCATCTTGAGCAACGCATCATTCGCCTCGAACGCGGAGTCGCTGATAGTGAAATGGGCCAAGCATTATCGCGTTGACCCTGAATTTGCATTGATGGTAGCAAAGCATGAGAGTGGAATCAGTTGTGGAGTCATTGGAAGTCACGGAGAACGTGGGCCACTACAGATTCTGCCTTCGACAGCGCGTCAACTGGGTTTTGGAAACATCCGAAGAGCTTCTTGCGACATACAGACCCAAGCGGGAATGGATCATCTCCAAAAATGTCTCAATGGATCATCTGGTAACAGGTGGCGTGCAGCAGCCTGCCATAATCAGGGAATGTCAGCATTGGGAGGACGAATTACGGCGAGAGCTAAGAGATACGCAGATGCGGTCTTTGGGATTCGCTCCAAAGGAACGAGTAGGCATAAGCTTCGCAATAAACCCAAGGTTAGGCATTACACCAATAACTTCGGAGCCGGGCTATGAGAAAGAAGCGTGAAATCAAGGTAAAGCGGCAGCCCTATTACTGTGAAAATCGTAAGGCATGGGTTATTCCGCTTACTGCCGGAAGAGAGGCGCTTGTAGATGAGGAAAATGTTGAAGCTCTTGGCAAATATAACTGGCATTGGGGAATGTGCGGAGGCAGAATTGGATATGCTGTGAGGAATACTGATAAAAAAGCATACATGCACAGAGAGGTAATGATAGTAGAAGATGGATTCGTTATCGACCACATCAATGGCAATTCTCTTGATAATAGGAAAGCAAACTTGAGGGTTTGCTCGCATCGAGAAAACCAGCAAAACCGCTATACGCATAGGTCTGGCAGGATGGTTGGAGCATCATTTCATAAGGGATCAAAAAAATGGCAATGTGTTATGATGATTGACGGAAAATTGACGCACAAAGGTCTGTTCAAGACAGAGCTTGAAGCCCACGAAGCGTACAAAGAAGCACTAAAAGAATTGGCGGGGGGTTAACCCCGCCTTTTCTTATCTGGATCGTGCTTATTCAGAGACTTGCTATGCCGTAGGTGCTTTGGCTTATTGCGCCTCTGGTTCTTGGTTTTGATACGGACAAGCTTATCAAGATCGACTTTCTTCTTAGCCATCATTCATTCTCTGCTGATAAAAGGCCGCCAATAACACCACTCTTCAGCAAAATTCCACGGCGGATTGCTTCAGCCTTCGTAACGCCTGCCGGAGGCTGACGATTAATGGATTCGGCATACTTCTCAAGCTGCTTAACCATTGCAGCCTGCTCTTGGCCGGAAGATGTCAAGAAAGACGCCATCCATTGAGCCTGTTCTGCGTAATCTCGCTTCGACAAAGCATCAGCAGCCTTTTTACCAATCCTACGCAATGCCGTAGCTCCAGCGCCCATAACAGCACCTTGCGGGCCTCCCATAAGGCCGCCAATGGTAGCTGATGCCATTTCTGGTAGATACCCGTTAGAAATGCCTTGCTCAGGGAACATGCGCTTCATTGCTTCCTGCTTTACAGCCGTAAGTGAGTTGCGAGAAGGAATTGCAGCGTTCAATGTCTGGAGTTGAGTTGCCTGTTTGGCAACCTCAGCTGCAATATTCTTGGCAGCTTCTGGGCCAACAAGAATATTAAGCTTTTCACGATTATACGGCTGCTCAAGGATGCGCTCAACTTTTTCTCCAACAGCGCGCTGGCCTTGAGTCAAGCGATCAAGTTCTGTTCGGAAACCTTGAACAACCATTTTTGCAGCTTCAGGGTTCTCCTTACGAAGCTTCATAAGGTATTCATTAAGCTGCCCCGGAGTTACCGCGGAAGGCCCGCCAGAAAGAAGAGTTCTGCCGTAATCATAAGCCTCATCCATAAGCTTTGACCCGCGCCAAAGTTCATTCGCAATCTTGCGATCTGGGATGCTTGTTATGATGGAATTATTGAGGGAATCCCTAACAGGCTTAAACGCATTACCAAGCGTTCCACTTTTCTTGTATGCTTCATCAAGCATAATTTGAATCTCGTCTCGAACGCCTACAACTGCACGTCCATTTGAGATCAAGTTACCAGACCGATCTGTAAGCTTCTTGCGAGCTTCTGTAAGCATTTTGCCAACAGAACTGTTTGGGCCATAAGTCTTAATGCCTTCAGAGATGATCTTCATTGTATCATCTACTGGCACAGCATACTTTTCAACATTCTCAAAAAGCGGAGATGCCCCTTTTCGCAAGGCATCAGTAGCACTCCTTACAGACTGCGGATCAGTGACAGGCCCGATATTCTTTGTAAGAACATCCTCCATAGACTTTGGAGCAGCCTCAAATCGCGGCATCAAATTCTTTGTAATGATGTTTGCCGCTCCCGGCTCCTTACTAGCGACCGCTCCAGTGGCTAGCTGAAGACCCGGAGTTACATCAGCAATTGTTCCAGAGGGGCCAAGAGCTTGAGCATTTGCAAGAGCTTGTGATGGAGTAAGGCCGCTAGCCTCAAGTTCAGCCAGCGTGGAATCAAATGCAGCCTTTTGTCCCGGAGACAGTTTGCTTGTATTTGCCCAATTACGCATTTGAGTGTAATTGAGGCCAGCCTTTACAAGGCCAGTAATTGCGTTTGCTGCAAATGGAATTGCGCCACCGATAGCAGCACCAGAAAGAGCGCCACCCATCACATCTTTATCAGCGGCGGAGGCTGAAATACCACCATAAACTGCACCTTCAGCAGCGGAAATGGCAGGAACTGCAATGTTTCTTCCAGCAAAGCTACCCTGAAGTGCCGGAGCAAATTTAGCCGTAGGCGAAACAGCACCCAAAATAGGTGCTGCAAGTGTCATTCCGGCAACATCCGCCATAAGGGCGGCTGGGCCAAGCCTTTTTGTAGACTCTTGTGTTCTCTGACGCTCCTGCGCCAACTGAGCCTGATAGTCAGCTCCGCCAAGCAAAGAATTTGCAGAGGCTGCTGCCTTGTCTGCGTATCCCAAAGATGTTGCATTGGCAGTCAATCGGATAAAGTCGTCAAGCGCAGTTCCAATATCTCCCGGAAGCTTTGAGAGACTCTTAGCAATAGTATTCCTCTCTTCAGCATACTGAAGATCAGACGGGCTTAGGTAACGCTTTCCAGTTGGGCCAGACTTGCCGCCACCAACTGTAACCATTTTTCCAACGCCAATTTTTGAGGCAAACTCTTCGTACGGCATATCCGAATAGAACTTGCCATGAAACCCACGAGCAAGCTCTTCATCCGAAATATCATCATATTGAGGATATTTTTTCCTGATCTCGGAAATATTCATTTTATTTAGCCTTTACTTGCGAAGTCCAAGGGGATCAGGTTTGTCTGTCTGGGCGATAGTTTCAGGAACTTGACGCATGGCTTCGGCCTTCGCATCATAAATGCTTTTGCCATTTTTCAGCTCAGCGTCAATAATTTCCATACGCTTTATCGCATTTTCGTTAATACGCTTGAAGTTTTTAAGCTCTTCAGCATACGCAGGATCATCTTGAGTACGGTTTTGCAAGCTTGTAATGATGCTTTTAGCGACAAGACCCTCGGCGTCAGAAAGCGCACCCTTGCCAGTAAAGATGTCAATACCCTGAGCAAAAGCACCAGCTGTAAGCTTATCAATCTTAGCAATAGAACTGCCAGCAGAACTACCCTGCAAAAAGTAAGACCCAACTGTTCCTGCGATGCCGGGATCGCGTGGGTCATACTTGCCCTGAACAGACCCAACAACATTGCCAATTTCAGGCTTCATTTCGCCATTTTCTGTCAGCATTGAGTCAATTACATTGAGATTTTCCTGAAGCTGCCTTTTAAGGCTTGGCGAAGATGAAAGGTACTCGGAAGTATCCTTTGCGATTGCATCCCCAGTGGCTTTCATTTCAGCTTTTTGCTGCTGTGTAATTGGAACTCCGCCGCCAGTAATATCTGCTGGCATAATCTTTGGAATCCCATTAGCATCAAAATATGGGAACCCAATTCCGATAGACCCATCAGGCTTTGTATACTCTACGGGTGTCTTCCCATATTCAACACCACCTGTTTTTCCAAGTTTCAATTCAGCAATTTTAGCTTTAGCCTGAGCAAAGGCTTCTGGGCTATAAGAGTTAGCTTTAAGATATTCAGCTTCCTGCGGTGTATAGGTAGGAGCAGTAGGAACAGGAGCAGCCGTAAGAAGCTTCTTAGCAGCTTCAGGAAGCTCACGGAACTCACCAACAGGGGCAGAAGCCGGGGCAGCAGGAGGCGTTCCACCAGTAATAGTTTTGAGTTCCTCTTCCATTCGTTTCTGAGCGGCTTGTTCGGCCTCAGTCCTTTGCAGCATCAGGCGAGCCTGAGCCTGATTGTAAATATCAGTTGTGCTTGGCTGGAAAGAGCCCAGAGCAGCCTGAAGACTCTGAACGCGCTGCGCCGCAGTCTGCGGGATAGCAGCGGCAACCAAGCCCATGCCGAACTGACCCAAGGCATTGGAACGAGCCTGAGCCATAGCCTGATCGTAGGCAGAAGCGCCAGCAGGAGCCGCCTGTGGGCGGAAGAGGCCCATCAAGGCATTGTAAGCATTGGGAGGAACCAAGGAAGCCATATTACTTAACCTTTCCCATGAGGAAGTTGGCATTTACGGCAAGCTTGCCACCAACCTTCTTGACCTGATCTGGGTACTTCTTCTGGATTTCGTCAGCCATCGGGCCAACCACCTTCGGATAAGACTTGGGGTCGCCCTTATAGCGATAGGCGTACATATTGAGGCCAGTTTCCTTATCCTTACCGACCTTTTCAATATCCGTTTTCATGGACGGGTCAGAGCTGGCAATCACGCCAAGACCACCACCAAGCCAAGGATTCCACCCTTGCTGCCCAAAGGCAAGAGCGCCACCCATAGCACCAAGAAGTGGATTGCCACTTGTCGGGGCAGAGCTAACCTGAGTAGTACCGTACGGAACCTGACCAAGGGCAGTACCAATGATATTAAGCTGTTCCAGCGGATAACCACGCATGGCATTGTATTGATTCTGTGCAGCAGTCAGCTCTGCTTGTGTCTGTGCCTGACCCAATCCAGCCGTCTGGAGCCCCTGAAGAGCCGATCCCATAGATGCCTGCTGGCCTGCAAGAGCGTTCTGAACGGCCTGCTGGTAGCCAGTTTGACGAAGCTGAGCGGAAAGCATGGCTTGGTTCTGGGCATTTTCAGATGCGGCAACGCCCTCCTGAATACCAAGGCGAGAACCAAACCCGCCACCAGAGCGAACAGCCGCATCAGAAAGCTGATTAAGGTTCCCAAGGAAAGCCTTCTGACCCTGAGCGAGAGCCTGCTGCTCAACATTGGCAATGTATGGATTAAACTGAGCCTGAATTGTTTCAGGATTAAGCTCGAAGCTTGAAAGCCCATAGACTTGATCCATCAAGGACTTTTGTTCCGGGGTCATCCCAGCAACTGTCTGCCCCTGATATGGCTGTGCAAGGCCCTGAGACACAGACTTTGCCTGAGCATAATAATCCTGAGTGGCCTGCTCCAACCACTTAGGAAGTTTAGTCTGTGTTACGGTCTTCTGCGACCCGCCGCCAAAAGGGTTGCTCATGTTACAAATCCTTCGTCAATACGATCTTGTCGTGTTTCCAGCCGAGCTTATCGGCAAATTTAGCCCATCCCTTGCGGCCACCCATGAACACTCGCTTACATCCATGATCCTTGGCGAATTTCTCTACTTCGGGGAGAAGAGACAAGATTTCATCAAGGTTCCCAGCACACAGGTACAAGTTCATAATTAACCCATTGGGGTAGCCAAGCATCTCGGTAACAATGACACTCTGACCATTCTCAAAGGACTGCATCCTGCCTTCTTTGACTGCCTGCACAATATCCTTTGGGCTGTGAAGGTCGCCACCAATCTTGAGGGCGCGGGTGAGTCGCTTGGTAAGTTCTTCAGGACGGAGTATTGCCATTTTCCACTGCGGTTGAGATGGTGCCAGAATTGTCCACCGTAAGGGCGTATGTGGTGCCGTCTGGAGCCCGGAGCAGAACGCGGTCAACAGCCTCAGTCCGAGAGATTACCGGGATCATCGACCGCTTGATAAAGTCAAGAATACTGCTCCAAGCCGAGGCATCATACTTCTGCGGCGGCGGTGGCATAATAATTATCATCTTCCGGCCCCCGGCGCAACCTCTAGGCGCATTTTGCCAATACCCCAATCCCCGTCTTGTGTAGCCTCAAAACGGACGCGAATGTCACGGGCTGTGACCCGCATATCCATGTATCCGTTAGAACGGGGTGTATAGGGGCCAAATGTGCGCTCAGAGCCCTCTGGTGTCTGACGGCCATATACTGTGGTTTGGAGGGTGTTGTAGCCGAACCCTGTGGCCGGAAGCATCTGCTTGACCTCAAAGTTCCGATCCCCCTGCCCAACGCTCAGAGCAGACGTCTCAACCCAAATATCCCCAACACGGCTATTGCCCGCATCAGTCCAGCCATCCTCATGGCCGTACAGGTTCAAATCCGAACCAGCCATGAGCGGGAACTGGTTAGCCCCGGCAGGATATGCCGCACTGCGGGAAAGAGACCCAATGCCCCACCAGCCTTCATTGTAGTTGAATATGACATATTTGTCACACTCAGTATTGTCTGCGGATGGGTAGAAGAACCAGCACTCATCAAACACGCCATTCTCAGAGGCATGGCTGACGGCGGGCGCATAGGTCAGATTAATGTCACTTTTGAAGAAGTCGAGGACAGGGCATGGTACTGGACGGATAGAGCCGCCTTCATAGACCATAAACCCGCTTTGATCGAACCACATGGCCTTGCCATCGAATGTGGCAATCATGTCCGGGGAAAGGACGGACGAAGCACCAAGCTTCTCCACCGAATAAACGAAGGGAAGGCCAATGTAACGGACAAGGAATACATCGCTTTCCGAGAAGACCAAAAGCCCCTCACGGACATTTACGGCCTTCAGGAGTGGCGTCTGGGTTTCGAGATCGACATAGCCAGCCGTGTTCGTGACAGACGAGAAATTCCAATCAGTATAGTCTTCGCGGCTAGACCAGCCAAGACGGCGAGGATTGCCAGCGACACCAAGCAAAAATACATGACGCTCGTTGCTAACAGCCACAGAGCGATTTCCAATGGGAACTGTAGTGTCACGAACTGTACCACCGCTGCTAGAGCCATCTGTGCCAGTATTTGGGTATGTAAAGGTTGTGGAGCCAGTAACCGTTACGGTAAATGTACCATTGAAGGTATTGTCGGCAACGCCTGCAACAATCACACTCTCCCCAGATGTAAGGAAGTGGGAACTAGATGTGGTAACTGTTGTGACGTTACTCGTACGGGAGATACTACTAATGGTGAACTTTCCAACTTGGGTGGCTGCTGTAGTTGGGTTTGTGATGTCGTAATAATAGAGATTCCCGTCAGAAGAATTGACAAAGACGACATCTTCACCCCAGTTGGCGAAGGTATAGAAGGCAAAGGATGTGTAGAGGGTAGAAGGTACTGAGCGAGCTGTGCCATATGTTTCCTTGCCATATTGGTAAACGCCGTAACCATAGGCACCAACAGCGTCAAGCGAGGCCATACCACTTGGAGTAATGTTTGTCCAAGTGCCAGAGTCGTCCGTAAGAACCTTATCTTTTGTCGCGGCAAGGATGAAACGCTGGGCCGCAGACGAGCGCCAGCAATGAAGCTTGCGAATGATGTTGTCAAAAGGGGTTTCGTTAAGGCGCTGCCACCCGCCAATAGGCTGGGCAATCCCACCATGCCAGCGCACGAGGTTCATGTCGTACCACCTGTCGGGGTAGTCGTAGGCGGTAGAACCGCGCGCCACACCGGGCGGAAGCTGGATAGGAACCAAAGGCATTATTAAGCCTCGTTACGAGATAGTGAACCGAAAGTTGACTTTACCAGTCGCTGTTCAACTGCTGGAGGATGTACTTCCTTAGGCCATCTGACAGCCACGAGCCGAGCTTTGTCAACGCGTGCAATGGATACAGAATCACTCTGATTGCCACCCAGCACATGGTAAGCAGTAGAATCTTCACCAACATAAAAGCCGACATGCCCGCCTCCCGGACGCTTGAAGACGAGAACAGCCCCTTCAGCGACCGGAGACTTCTGGCCCCAATCTGCCCAAGCGAGGGCAGAGAGGGCGGAACCGGAGACTTCCATCCCGTGTTCTTTGAAGCAGTTCGCCACGAAAAGGCCGCACCAAGGGATTTCATCGCTTTTGTAATAACCTGCAATCCAGCCTCCAAGGCGTTTAGCCCAGCCAAGAATTACGTTATTGCTTTGTGGGCCGGGAGTCTCTTTAGTCCCCATATAGCCATAAGCAGTCTTGAGCCAAGGCTGCATTACTTACCGCCGATCATGTCAATTAACTTGAAGATAAGGCCACCGATAGCAGCGCCAGCACTGCCAACGATCATAAAGACCTTCCAGCCACCCGTGGCTTCATCAAGCTTCCGGCGAATGAACTTAATGTCAGACTTGAGTTCAGCCATGTCCTGCTCAAGGCGTTCCACTTGTACTTCCATTCTAGCCACCGCAATATCAACCGTATCCATGTCACATCTCCTTGGTCTTAGGATCGACCAAGAGGGTGCAAGTGCCACCCCATGCCTTAATCTCGCCTGATTTGACCTTTTCCTCCATGAATTGGGTTACTTCGGCCTGATCGGGGCATTGTGGTACGATCACATGGTTGATTTTGAATGAACCATCGCTCAACAGGGCAGCTATAATGAAGATATACGCACTCATTTTGAGCTTCCTTTCCACTTATCAAAGGAACGGAGAGCCCCCATACCAAGCATCCCCATAGTTAGCTCCATGAGAATGTTGTGGTCAATTTCAGGTAGCGGAGTGCTAACTCCAGATGTGTACAAGAGCCACGAAAGCATTGGGTGCAGCAGGAATGTCCACGCGAACCCGGCAGCACATACCCAACCAATCGCAGGACGCCAGCCAGCCACGAAAATGCTTGTGTGGGCTGCCTCAACTTTATTGATCTCAGCCTGACCCTTGCTTTCCTCAACTAGGGCAGCAAGGAGATCAGCCTGCATCTCAAGCTTCGCGCGCTCTTTCGCAGCAGGATCAGGAATCCTGTCAACCAGCTTTTCAACTAGTGGGAGAGCTGCTGAAAGAAGCGCGAACATTACCGATACCCGACAATAGAGACGGCGCCAGAGCCATCAAGGTTGCCAGTGCTGCTAAGTGTGATCTTAATGGCGTTAATCGGGCCAGTAAGCGAAGCAGTCGAGCTTGTGGAGATAAAGGCGTTACCAGCAGAACCTTGAGGGCCAGTAGCCACATTGATAAGGCGAGTAGCCGCACCAGAAGCATTTGCATTGTATATTGTAATGCAACCGCTGATGTTTGCGCCAGAGCCCACGTTATCGCTAATTGTAAGGGCTGTGGTGTAGTTAACACCGTTATCAACGCTAACCTGAAACTGGAAGGTACGGTTAGAACCAGCGTCATGGGACAGGCTGGACAGAAGAACCTCAAGCTTTGTGAAAGAAGTAATGTCCTTCTTTTCGTAGCTTGTTCCAGTATTCGCAGCCGCAGCAGTAACTACATACGAAGTAGTTCCACCCCAGCTAGGCGCAGCAGTAGCGCCCCCAGAGACGAGAACCTGACCAGAGGTGCCATAGTTGGCCCCGCCAATGCCAATCTGCCCCGCGCTGCCAATACGAAGCCTTTCAGTGGCTGTAGAAGCCCCATCAGCCGTAGTAGAGAAAACGATGCGCCCCGGCATATCGGTGACACCGGGCGTGCCATCAACCGCAGCTTCAATGCTGGCAACCGGGATGAAGTTATACCCGTCAGAGCCAGCAAAGTTCACGGCACCAATCGTATCGCCGCTTTGCACAATCGTGTGGGTTCCGACTGTTGCGCTGCGAGAGCGGGCAAATGTAGCGTATGGATTGGTAGAGGCGCTCCACTGGGTGTGCTGATAGCCAGCCGCTCCAACAATCTGCAACAGGCCAGCCGTGGCGCTAGGGCCGTTAATGCTGGCTGTATGGCCGATAACAACGCGACCGCTAGCGTCAATTACAGTAGGTGTGGAGTCAGGGTTAGTGTTGTCCTCGATAAGAAGGGCATTACCTGTCCCAAGCTGAGTCACCCGGAGAGCCGCATTTGTGTTGTCAGTGACAGAGATAATCTGGCCCTGAGTAAAGGTATTGGTTGTGGAGATACCGGGAACATCCAAGTTTGTCCGGGCTGCGGCTGCCGTTGCAGCACCAGTACCACCCTTGGCAACCTTCAGGACGGGGCCA
>Ga0075472_10001212_pt1 | contig 10516 bp, 6 predicted proteins | sample DEB19_08_DNA_3_FD_77014 | JGI IMG/M metagenome (GOLD analysis project Ga0075472, IMG submission 77014) | Aqueous microbial communities from the Delaware River and Bay under freshwater to marine salinity gradient to study organic matter... | ecosystem: Environmental > Aquatic > Marine > Coastal ...
ATCATACACACATCAAGGGTCTTCCCGACCTTGAACGTGGTGGCCAACTCTGCTTGTACCCGAACCTTTGCCATTTTATCTCGTAGGGACTGTCTGTGCATGATGCGCTCCGCACGCACGTGCATGAGACTGTCGACTGAACGCGACTCCGCCACAAGGCGCTGGATGTTGTCGTCCAGAGAGTTCAAAGACTTGGTCTCTTCTGCAATCTGCCTCGCGTACAAGGCGTGTGCGTCGTTCGAGTACTTGTAGATCTCAACAACGATACTCCCGTCAGATTTCTCGACAAGAGGAAAAACCCGATCGTCAACCTCCACAACGCGGTCACAGAACACCCACTCTCCGTCATGATATTGCCGCATGCTCTTCTGCTCCAGGAAGTACTTGAGGTTGAATTTTTCGAATAAAACAAGTGTCCCGATGCCAGAAACTTCCATGAGAAAGATGTTCTGGTCATCCTTGCGCATCATCTTCAATGTGTCTCCGCTGCTCATCATTGTCGAAGAAGTAGGCACGTCGCTGTTCTGGATGAACCACTCCTGAAGATCTTTCTCAGACTGCATGCACCCTTTATGCCTTTCAGTCCACTCTGCAACAGTCAGGAAGTTCAAATCCTGAATTTTGCCCTCTGCGTCTGTGCACTTGAGGACCTGACTGTCCATGCCAATCACGACCAGGCACGGCCAGTGAACAACCGGGAAGAACCAGAACGGCAGCTCCTCCCCCCCCATCTCCAAGTCGACGTGAATCTCCTCATTGCACACCTTTATGCCCCTGCACATGATATCACCCAGCAGATAGGGTGGGAACCTGACCTCTTCCTCGAGAGGCAGCCTGATGAAGAGATTGCCGCTCATATCTTCGGTCTCGTACATCCATTTGTGGGTGGGCTCGACGCTGAAGAGCACCACTCGCGAGGTCTCCTGTTCGTACCTCAAACAGAAGGTATACCCATCGGCGAAGGTGACGCAAGGAATCTCCCGGTTGCTCTGAACCACACAATGCGTGAGCGTGGCAGGGATGTAGGAGACCATCTCACTTCTCACGTTGCATCCATACAAGCGCATTCCTAATGCCACGAGGCTGTTGTATTCCGAGTGCCGCAGCCCACATTCATCAACGCCACTCTTCCTGTCTTGCTCTTTGAGATAGCATGTGTGCACACGCTTCATGATCGTGTAATGGCTCTCCATGTGCATCACGCTCTCCGGAGGGAAAGGGAAAGGGGGGTCATCACAGTCCCCCTTCGCATCTCCTGACATGCATTTGTAGATGATGTATGGTCTCTCTCCCGCAATCTCCGACCATTCAGACGTCTTGCGCGCTCGCATGCACAGCATATCCTCGCTCGACTTGACGGTGTCCACGTGCAGCCGGTCGTCGAACACCACGCGCGAGACATTCCCATTGCCTTCGGGGGAGCGCTGGGGCATAACAACATACCCGTTGTTGACCGGAATCACGGCCTTCTCCACCCTCGTGTGAAGGAACAGCAGCAGCATCTCCAGGCTGATAAACGCCATATTCCGGAGATTCACCAGCACCTCGTACCCTTTCGAGGAGCGCCTCCATCCCCGGCACACCAGCCCCTGCGCAATGATGTAGTACGCCAGCCGCATGCCGAGAATGACCTCCACTCCCTCGATCCTGCGATTGAGCACGTGCGGCTGCGCACCCCAGGCGAACATCTCCCTGCAGTCCAGAATCGGAGCGTTCCACTCTTCGGTGTTGTAGAACCGCACGGTAGATCGGTCCACAAGCCGCTTGTTCAGGTACGGGGTGAGTATGGCTATGACAAGCTCCCGCAGGCTGGTCTGGTCGTCCATGCCACAGAGGACAAGGAAATGCTTCATGACCCCCCTGCAGCAGCCCAGCCTGCGGATGACCTGCTCATACCAGAATCCCGTCTCCCACACCGGCTCGAAGTCGAGCTCGTACCGATCCATCTTGCCCAGCTCAGGGTCAGGCCGAGGCATGCGCGTTCCTTTGTGCACTGCCTCCCAGAACTCATGCGGGCGATGGAACTGAAGGAGCGGCTGGGCATACTCCACACGCGTCTGATGCGCCTTTGGCGTCTGCTCCAGAGCATACGCGTGGGCTATCATGCGCGTCGCGTTGCCTGCGGTATACTCGTCAATCTCGTCCCCCTTCCGTTTCATCCAATCTGCCCTTCCCCGGCTCACGAACTGCAAGGTGGGGGCGACAAAGACACTCACTTGTTTGTCCTGGTTCCTGGCCTCCCTGGCCGCCATCAGCCCCTCCTCGTCACTCCTCCAGTTGAACCACCTCTCCAGACACTCCTTCTTGACCTCCTTCATCAGCCCCTGCCGCAGGTTCTTCACCCCGCTCAGCGGCCCTTTGTCGGTGAGACCTGCGACAGACGGTGTGACCAAGTGCACTATCGACTCACAGAATGCTTCGTACTCCTTCTCCTGCTCATCATTCATGTGCAGTCCGCGAGCCGCCAGGGCCAGGACATTCAGCGGACAGAAACTGCGGAAGCCTGTGATGTACATGAAGTACGACAACAGAGTCATGCTGCTCACGTCCAGCACGTTTGTGAAAAGCCAGGAGTGCAGCGAGGAGAGCTTGGCGCTGAAGGTTATCGGCACGTGCAGGAATCCGAAGATTATGTCCTGGAACGCCTTGTAGAGGTCGATGCTGTCGCCCGCGGCCCTGAATGCTCGCGAAACACACCAGTCCGAGAGCTGCATGCCAAAGGTGGAGAAGGCGCTGACAGTCTGCCAAGGCCCGGTGATGTTGCGCTTGAAAGAGGTGTCGTCCACCATATAGTTCCGCCTGAAGCCTTCGGTGAGCCCGCGCACGCTAATGACCATGTTGTTGAAGCCACTGAACAGGTTGTACTCCCCCACCACGACCCCCAGGGTCATTGTGCGGTGGATGAACGGTATCGCCTTCCTCCACAGGTGCCTCATGAAGAAATAGCGCACATTCTGCTCCACCAACGTGTCGGTGATTTCGCGCATGGCAACCGTGTCCCTGGTCTCTGAGTTTTCCAGCGTGTCCCACAGCTTGGCCGACTTCAAGCGCTTCGGGTGCCGCCCTGCGACATAGGCTGCGTACATGTCGTCGGCTCTACTCCTCGAAGCCTGTGGTGTGCCCTGCGACGCCACGGCGTTCACCACGCAGTTGGGCACAAACAGCCTGCCGGTTGTGTCCATGACACTCGAGCACAGCGACTGGATGCGCCCTCCTCCGAGCGTGGAGGGTGGAAACGCGTCGTCTTGCCGGTTGCCGGCGATCAGGATGACCGGAGCCCCAAACATGCGCACGTAGGTGAGGCCTTTCATGCCACGCGTTGTCTGCCAGCCTTCCTTCTCATTGCCTGTCCCCGCGCCTGAGTCGTTCTGAGTGGTCTCGAAGTTGGCCATCCAGGCCTTGCTCTCGTCGCTGCAAAGCGTGGAAAGTCAGTGGCACACCTGGATGAGTCTCTCCCTCCTCCACCCACTCTCACCTGTGGCTGGCCTGCTTCATGTGCTCCGTGCGTATGAGCATGGTGCCAGTCGTCGTCTGGTGGTTGCTGGCCTCCATGTCTATCTTCCCGTTGGGCATCATCGGGAGCCCGCTTCCGTACAGCGACGCCATGGACAGCTCGCTGATCCTGCTGTTGGTGTGGTCCTTGCAAACCCTCGACGCATAGAAAGCACGCACCTCCGAGGCCAGCACCATGATCTTTCCGTAGGCGTTGTTCAGGTTGCCCATGGTGTCGGCGACGGAATCCACGCCCGATCCCATCTTCTTCGTGTTGATGGTCATCACCGACGGGTGCTTGAACCGCCCCCTCTCCACCACATCGACGGAGTGGCCCACGTCTGCGACCTTTACACACATCCCCCAGTACTTGGATTGCCAGCAGAACATGGCCATCTGGCTGTATGTGAGCACGTCCAACTGCCACGGAGAGAGTCAGGGGCGGCATGCAGCATGCAGGGGCATAACACGAGGGGAGTCACCGTGGCATTGTTCTGGAACGAAAGCTCCAACTGCAGCGTCGAGTCCATGTATGCCGAGTAGTAGGCAAACGCGTTGGACTCGTCGAGCATGCCCGTGTCGTCGAGTAGATTCGCCCGCCCCAGGTGGTCAGCGTACGCCTGCCAGTCGCGCATCCAGATCTGCTTGTTTTGCTTGCCCTGCGCTTTGAGGTCAAGCACGCTGCGGGCGGCCATCGCCCAGTGCAGCAGCTCGCCGGTGATCATCATCGATAGCGTGCTCTTGATGCTGGACACCACGCCATTGTAGCTCACATGCGCCTGGTTCATCACGGCTATCTTGGAGGTCATGTTCTTGAGCATGGCATGGATCTTGTGGGGTGAGTTTCCGTACAGCTGCATCAGCTCGTCGTGCCGCAGGTCGCTGGCAGTGAGGAGGCTGCGCACGCTGGTGGTGGCCAGTTCGTGCATCGCCTCCCTCAGCACCTGCACGCACTCGGGGAGCTTGTTCTCCTCCCGTACGAGAAAGTTCAAGTCTGGCACGATCACCTGCTCGCCAGTCCATACGATGTGCATGGGGTCGATGGACTCCGCGCGGTTAGAAAGGTAGATCTCCAGCACAGGCACGGCCTTGATCAGCTGCGGGATTTTGCTGATGTGTGACTGCTCCTCACTCGTAGTGCGGAGGCGGCTCTTCTGGAAGGGCGGGAACGCATCCATGTTGATCCCGACCATCACCCCAGTGTTGCGAGCCCACGGGTGGCTGTCAGGCACATACGCGTGGGTTTCGTCCTTCAGAAGCGTCTGCCGCCACAGCATGAGTTCATGAGCCAGAGTGGCGCGGGAGCCTTCCTCCTCAAGCTCCACGGCGGCATCGATCATGCCGTCCAGACGCTCGAGGTCCACTGAGCGGTAGTGCACCCCCTCATAGAAGTCAAGACTGAACTCCTCCTCCGGGACATTGAAGCGGCGGAAGCACTGCGGCTTCAGAAGCGTGGTGACGCCATCCAAGACCTTGGTGTAGTGCTCCAAGCGCGCGCGCGACACCGTTTCCTGGTACTCCCGCCAGACTCGCAACTCGTCCTCGTCCTTCACGTCCATGCGCATGCCGCCAAAGTGGATGTGGAAGAGCCCGTAGTCGCTGGCAAACTTGAACACGGCATACGGCAACAACGCTTCGCAGCAGAGGCGAGCGGCTTCCCTCTGAGTCCCTGTGGAGAAAGCGTCGCTCATGGACATGCTCGTCGAGTAGTCATTCAACAGCACCATCTTCATGTGGCTCAGGATGTTGAGCAGCACCGCACTCATCTTGTTGTTCTGCTCCCCGACCTGCTTAACGGCCACCAGGGGGTCGGTCCCTGGAGTGGTGGCTTGAAGACTGATCATGCTCACCTGCACAAGGAGGGCAGCTCAACATACGCTGCACAGAACAGCAGCACACAATCTGCCGGGAGGAAACTGCTTCTACCTTCATGGCCTTTGGCTCGCCAGCCTTGTCTGTCCCTTGGATCACATCCATGAACAGGAACATGCGGAACAGGCCATGCGTTATCTTTGTCTGTGGAATGGACTCGCGCTCCGTCAGCGGCTCGTTCTCCATGTCCGGGTTGTTCAGCGCGCGCTCCTTCGGGATGATGGCGCTGTTGTCGTATGTGTTGGGTAGCAGTGGCGTCCCGTCGTCGCAACAATCAAACCCCAGGATACCTGCTCGGTAGTTGACCGTACGCTGAAGGAGCACTTGATCCACCTCCTGACTCGTGCGCAGCGGCATGCGCTGCTGCAATGCTTCGTTGTCGTGCGTCGTCATGAAGCGTGCTCCTTGCTGCTTCCGGTTGCGGTTGCTGGAGTTGTACTGGTGCAGGTCCGTGTATATTGTTGCGATGCTGGGCCAGATTGTCATGTCGCTGGAGAGGTGCAAGCCCTCGCAAATCATCTGCAGCAAAAGAGGCAGTGGAAGTCAGTGACAGAGAAGAGTCACGACATGTCAAAACGAAGCAATGCACATGCGTGTACCTCTGCCAGGTCCAGAAGTTCCCGGTTGAAGGAACGCAGGTCATCCGAACACTCCAGCTGCCAGAACACGCACGATGCAAGTCCCTGCAGCCCTCCTTCCGGACCACCATCCAGAACTAGATCGCGCTTGCGGTCTTGCTTGTGTTGCAGAAGCAGAACGTCTTGCACAAGCCGCGTCCTTGGAATCTCCATCCATGTCGCTTTCTCCACTGACATCAGCGCGCATAGCATCAACTTAGAGTAGTCCGGCTGCATATTCACAGGCACCACATCACCAGATATCGAGCGAAGCTCCGTTTGGTCGCACAAGGGCGCCGCGAAAAGCTGTGCAAAACGCAGCTGCTTTCTCCTGTCCACCATCCAGTTCAGAGCAGAGCTGTCATTGAAAGGCCCTGTGTAGCTTTCCCTGTTCCCACGCTTGTGCCAAACTGTGCGTGCGCGTGCGAATGCAGATATTCTGTCCCCTGAGTCGTTGTTCCCGAGCCCCCACTCGGAGATGGGAGTGAGTGTTCGCAAACTCGCCTCGCCCTTGCCTCCCTCTCCTTTGCCGCCATCCTCCTCTGCTTCATCTTCTGCAGCCATGTCCACATCCATCTCGCCTACGCTTTCCACTCGTTTTCCTCTCTTTGCGCCCTTTGCATGCTTCTGCTTACGACGCTGTCCACTCTCCGCAGGTTCATCGCCGCCATTCTCAGAGTCCTTCCGCCTCGAAGCACCGGACTTGCTGCTGCCACGCTGCACCAGGTTATGCAGCACCGTTCTCCTGTGCTCTTCATACTCTTCTGCGGTGATCATGTCCTTTTCCCGAAGCTCGTTGAGATGCTCCAGCGCCTGCATGCTTCCGGTTGGCCGATCAGATCAGAGTGGCTTGAGCCCGCGCAGCATCTCTCATCACTTCATCAAAACCGTCCAAATAATGATGACATCAAAATTAACTTTACCACACGGACTCATAGTCAAAAAAGAAAAAAAATAAACCAAAATTGAACCAGAAAGTTAATTTTTTACTGCACAGTGCACAGACTGAATATGAACACTGCGTTTTTTTAAGGGAAGGGTCTTAACTCAAATTTTACTACAGTAGTAGTAAAAATACCTAAGATACGATTTTTCGCCACATCATCATGGGTCAGAGGAATAAGAACATTCCACTGCAGGTGTCCATTGCGAGAGTCCACCATCCACGGGAATCCACCATGCACGTTTACCGTGCATTCAACCATGCAACAGAGGAAGAATTCGACATTGCAGTGAATTACACTCTGCACGAACTGAGCAAGTTTGCAAAGATGGATGTCATCTACATCAGCAGCCAGAGGAGCATACAGAACCAGGCCAGCCAATTGACACAAAACGACAGTAGTGTCTCCTCGTTCCAGTTCTTGCGCTCTGGTGGAGAGGTTATAATGGACCTGTTGATAAAGGACGGAGCACCCGAGGCTGCAGTTTTAGGGGACAGTGCAACGATGCGCCGCAAGACCCTGGACAGACTGTGCAATGTAGTGGAGGAAGTGTACAAACAGAACGATGAAATTAGCGCAACGATGTCTATACAGACTTTTGTAGCGATGCTAATAATCGTCGTTCAGTATGAGATTTGCTTGTTCATTGAAGAGTTCCGCCTATGGGGAAAGATGCAGCTGGTTGAAAGTGAAAACAGCGAGATCCACTACCACATCTTCGATAAGTTCCATAGGCAAGGCCTCATGAACCCAGCATCAAACCCATTCGAATCGTTTCAGGCATTTTACAATCAGATCCAAGCAGCCAAGAAAAACATCGTGTTGCTGGTGCTGGGAGACCAATTTGTGCAAGCGCACACCAATTCGGAGGCTCTGGACCTTAATATAGAAGAGAACCTTGACACGTTGAAGCTTCGCCTCACCCAAAATCTAGATGTCTTGTTTGAGAAAGGTCTTTCTATACTCATGGAATTGACCGGAGGAAGCTGTGAATTCTGGTGCAAGACAAAAATCATGGGCTTGTACATCCGCCTACAGAGTACATTCACTGCCTTCAACATATTCATGCAGCCTGAAATGATCTCTGAGCTTCGGCTGTCTTCCGTCTTACAGAGGCGCCTTCAAAACGACATCAGCGCATTCTTCGGCTCTCCCTGGGAAATGTCGGGCATCACAGGTGAACTGATGCTGTATGGCTTCATAGCCGTGGTGACAGACGATCAAGCGTATTTTTATTCACTCAAGCAGATACAGGAGTTTGAGATGCTCATACTCATGGGGTCAAGCGTACGGCCGTCAATGGACTGCAGACTCGCTCTGCTCGATGAAAGCCTTATCTGGACTATCTTGCGCACACATTGCTATCCTCGCGGAAACTGTATGCATGTGTTGAGTAGCCAGCCAAAGCAGGACACGCTCGCCCACATTAGCGGTTTTTCGTGACGTGATATTAAAGACTATGGTACACATCCAAAATACCACTTCGACTGGAAAACGAGTCCATGCTGGAAAGGGCACTAGACATTGCAGTGCATATTGCAGGCGTCCTTTACGCTGTATTATGCCGGTCTGAGTTAGACGATAGGAGTGGAGCGGGTCTGCGCATCTCCACAGCCGTGCAGCTGTTGATGCTTTCGAGTAGTGCCCTCTACAACTCTTTCTGGTGGTCTAAATTAGGCAAGCTATTCTTGTGGATGGACTCGACAGCCATCTTCGTGATGATCGCAGGGACAGAAGTGTCCTTTATTGTGTCTATCAAAAGCTCCCCACTGCATATGCTCGTGCTCAGCTCCGCAAGCGCATGCGCAGTGGCAGGTGTCATGGGCTGCAGTTACCTCCACTGGCCATGGCCTTGCTGGCAGCAACCCATCGAAAACTCAGCAGAGTACACTAAGTGGCACGCAAGGTTATTCTTGGGATACGTGGTGCTGGCCAGCTTCTCTCTCCTCCTCCTCCCAGCGCTTCTCAGGCAACCTACATGCATGCTGCTGTTCCTGCTCGGCCTCGGCGCTTACACCTCGGGACTGTCCTTCTACATGCACAGCAGTTGGTACTGTCAGCGCGGTCTGTGGCACGCCTGTGTCCTGACAGGCACAGTCCTGCACCACTGCGCAGTACGGATTTTCACATCAGTGCAGGACCATACCAAACTGTAATGTCAAATGAATGAAATTTGAAGGTACTGCTAGCGAGTCTGGCGCTACGGGGTTGCAGCGGCTCCTTGTCTCCTGGGCACTCGCGATTTCTTCTTCTTCACACTACCCGCCTTCCGCAACGGCTCCACCTGCGACGGCTTCACAACAACGCACCCATCCCGCTGCCCCTCGTAGTTGACAGGCCACGGAGACTGGAGCGCGACCGATGGTTCGATGAACAACCTCCAAATGTCGAAGAGGTGAATGCCCCGCACCACCCCCGTCAGGTTCTTCAACTGATTGTGCTTCTTGCACGGGGATGAGATGACGACGCGCGATCCAACCTTGAAAGGAAATAAATGCTTCGCCGTCTTCTTGGCCTTGAGCAGGGGAGGCGGGCCAACAGGAGCTCTGGCGGCTGCAGACGAGGGGGGCGGGGCGGCAGGCGCACTGGCGGCTGCAGGCGGGGCGAGCGCGGCACGTAGGTCGGCAGTCGGCTTGGAGAGATTTTTGAACACATCAGGGTGGTAGATGTGCACAAACTCCCTCTGCATGGGTGAGGGGTTGTAGTCCCGGAGACGTACCTGGATCATGTGCTGGGGCAGAAGCTGCGTGTGCGAGGACACGACAAGCACAGTGTTCTTCTCTGCCACAAGCGTGTTGACTACACGGCCACTTGCATGCATACCAAACATGTTTTGGTGGGCTTCTCCCTCTCTCGTGACTCCTGGGCGCAGCATGGCCCCCAGCACAGTCTGCACTCCTTGTGCGTCAGGCTTTGCATACGCCAGTGCAGTGAAGAACTTGCTTGAAAAGTAGATCCCGGGGCCGTACAGTTCGCGGTGCCCGCATCTCATGTGCATGTCGTGCTGCAGCACGTCCCTGACAACAGTCTCGGTCGTACCATGGAAGACGGGCATCTCTTCCTGCGATTGGAACGAGGAACCGTACATGTTGTAGAACCCGAGGTGCGAACGGGATTGAACTTGCATGACGGACGTCACGATGTAGTTGCTTTTGTCTGCAATGCACTTGAGCAGCGTTGATGCACTGTACACGTCGTGCTCGTCCAGCCCACCGAAGCAGCTCGCGAACGCTTGCAACAGCACGTTCACCAGGTCCGGGTGCTTTTCTTGCAGCAGCGCGTCTTCTGCAACGGGATAAAGCTGCACGGAGAAACTCGCGGCATCTTCTGGCATGGGTCTCCATCCTTTGTACAGAGAGGCGATCGGGGGCTGCACAGGTTTGGCCTCTTCCTTTGCAAAGCCCCAGTCCGCTTCGCAAAATAGCGCCCGTTCCATGGAAAGCCCGGTGTTGAACAGGTCTTCGGTCAGGTCCCAAGCACCGTCCACGTCCAGTGTCTGCTCTTCGTCTGAACGTTCACGGAAAGCTGCATGCAAAGCCATGGCTGCAGCTGCAGCGAGCGCAAAGGTTCTTATTGCGAATCGCGAACGCG
>Ga0075472_10001213_pt1 | contig 10516 bp, 16 predicted proteins | sample DEB19_08_DNA_3_FD_77014 | JGI IMG/M metagenome (GOLD analysis project Ga0075472, IMG submission 77014) | Aqueous microbial communities from the Delaware River and Bay under freshwater to marine salinity gradient to study organic matter... | ecosystem: Environmental > Aquatic > Marine > Coastal ...
ACAGTAAATACAAATAGTCCATATGTTGTTTCAGCCTGGAACTTTTTTCAAAAATTAGAAGAAGATGACTATGTTCAAATTATGTGGGCAACAGACAATCATCATATAGTTATGCCACATAATACTGGAACTATGGGTGGTCCAGCAATTCCTTCAGCAATTATCACAGTCAATCAAGTTGGCTAATATTATGGGATAATAAGTCCATGCCCGTTTCTAAATCTATGGACTTTCCAGGAAATAAAAAATCAAGTTATGCTGCACAGGTTGTAGAAACTCAAAATACTAATACTGAGGTTTTAGTTAACTATGTTCCAGTACCTGGCCCAATAGGACCACAAGGAGTACAAGGTGTGCCTGGACCCCAGGGACCAGCAGGAAAAGACGGCAATCAAGGTCCTAGGGGCGAAAAAGGACCATCTGGCAAAGACGGTAAGAGTTCTCTATCTTCGTCTGGACAACAGGCTGGATGGGGAGCATATTTTAATAAAAATAGACAAGATATAAGATTAGGCGCAAACCAGGGTGATGATGGATGGGTTAGTGTTTGGGTAGATTCAAAAGGTAATAATACAAATGAAAAATACCTACCAGAAGATTGCACAAGTCTATGGAATGAGCATCAAAGAATGCTTAATTTTCACGGTTTAAAGATAGGATCTCAAGTATTTGTAACATACAACTTTGAACTTACAACATACAGTAATAATACAGAGGTTTGGATTAGAACGCTTTTCCCTAAATCTACCACCGAAATTTCACAGTTTGTAGCATCATTAAAATATCAGTATGTCTACAATATGTATGTCACTCAACACTTCTTTATTGAGGATGAGGGTATGTGGTCATCTGGAGCGGTACCACAAATTAGAACCGACTATGATTCATCCGTATTAATGAATTCTATATACGTCAGCGTGGTATAATTAAGCAGGAGGAACCCATGGCATTTCCAGGCGAATTAAATATAAACTATTATAAAGGTGATACCTACGAATTTAACGTGTATCCAAAATTAGCAGGCGGTTCTGCTATGGATTTAACAGACTATACTGTTAAGTTTTATATTGCAGAAACAAGAGGATCATCTACAACCATAGAATGTTTTTCAACAATACCAGAAATTTCAGGTAGTGAAGAGTTTCCTAATTATGTTAAATGTGCAATAACACCAGCAGCAGGAGAACAACTTGATTCTACAAAAACATATTATTATGATGTTGAAATAAGAAAACCTGGCACTCCTTATCCATATGTTTATACAATTCTTACAGGAACAATCTCGCTAACAGAGCAGGTTACATTAACATCATGACAACAAATGTATTGCTTTCTACAGAAGATGTATTAGTTGTAGGACCGCCAACATCAATAGAGGTTGATTTAGATATTGGCGCAAAGGGTCAACGTGGCAGTCAAATATTTTTAGACATGGGTAAGCCATCAGAAGTTTTTACTGGTACTCCTTTACCATATGATTTATTTTTTAATCTAAATCCACTTGATAGCGAATACTTAACTGTTTATCAGTATGTATCTGTTCCAGTTATTGGTGCAACATGGCTTAAAGTATTTAAAATATTTCCTAATGAATTAAGAAAAAATTACGCAGTAGATTTTGTTGATGGTGTAGGAACTAAAGTAATTAACGTTACAGACATCCTTCCTTTATCTTTGATTGGTTCTCTTCCAGAACCAGAAAACTTTAATATTGTTTACAGCATTGAAAACCAGAACCCATTGTCAACATCTATTGATTCAATACAGATAGTGCCAGACCCAAATACAGAGTTTATCAACTTAGTCATAACTCTAAAAGCCTTACAATACAATGGAAGTGTTTGGGAAAATTTAGAAGGAACGAGAACCGTCCATCTTGATATTAGGGTGGTATAATTCAAGGTGGTGATCAAAGGTGGCTTCTGAAGATATTGGCGCAATTTATAAAACGCAGATCCCAGGTTATGAGGATGCTGCAGATATTCAGGCTGCCTTAAGAACATACCATTACGGATCTACAACAGCACCAACAGTAGAAGAGATTGGTGTAACAAATGGCATTATTGCAAATTCTATAGCAGGTCATTTTAAGGCATTAGATACAAGAGTTGACTTTATAGAGGCAGAACCAGCACGTTCTATTTATTCAGATACCGCACCAACTGGAGAGCATCTTGTAAATGGATATATCTGGGTTGACTCTACATCTGTAACTGGTAATGCTCCAACATATGGAACTGCTACATATTCTGCAAGTGCTCCAACATCTGATTTAACTGCTGGTACTTTATGGGTTGATTCTGACTCTACCCCGTTAAAATTATATGTTTGGTCTGGATCAGAATGGCGGGTGATTGGTGAATAATGTCACAAGATAACACTAATCAACTATTAAAAGAAAGAGCAATTGCAAAATTAGTCTCTTTAGGATTAACCGAAGCAGAATTAAGAGCATTGGGGTTGACATCTGATGCCAATTAATACTAATGGAAAAGTAGCATACGTATACAAGGATGGAACTTGGTATGCAATTAGTGGTGCCATTAATACAAATGCATCATATACTTGGACCGCTAGTCAAACATTTTCATCTCCAGTAACTTTTGAAGAAGTATTAACATCAAAGGCTGGAGTAAATAATTTTCAATCACCAGAAACTCGTGATCTTGCATTAACATCACCTATTGATGGACTTGTTTGTTTTGTAAGACAGGTTACAACTGGTGGTACAGCAATAAATCAACTTCAATATTATCATAATAACCAATGGAAGAATATAAATGGTTACTCTACTATTAATTCTAAGTTAAGTGACTATACAATTACCGCCTCAGATGCTGGAAAGGTAATTACAGTAGATAATTCTTCTACATCACTTATTACATTACCGTCAAACTCAACAGAGTCTTTAGATGTTGGTTTTAAAGTAGAAATTATAAGACTTGGTTCTGGAGATGTTCAGATTGTTGGTTACTCTGGTGTTGTTGTAAGATCAAAAGATCCTTTATCATTTAGTGCAATTCCAGGAGAACCATCATCTGGAACCGCTATTGATGAACAATATGGCAAAGTTACAATTTTAAAAATAGATACAAATACTTGGATGGTTTATGGAGATATTGGTGAAGGAACTACTACACCACCTACCCCAACCCCTACACCAACCCCTACACCAACCCCTACACCAACCCCTACTCCAACCCCTACTCCAACCCCTACTCCAACGCCAACACCTACACCAACACCTACGCCAACTCCAACTCCAACTCCAACTCCAACTCCAACTCCAACTCCAACTCCAACCCCTACACCAACGCCTACACCAACGCCTACACCAACGCCTACACCAACGCCTACACCAACACCGACTCCTACAGTCACGCCAACACCTACACCTACCCCAACTCCGACTTATACAAACTATTATGGATATTGTGATTGCTTTACATACTTACCACAAGGTCCATTTGGCCCATATGATATTGATTGTTCTACTCTCTATGCTACACAAGAAAATGCAAACGGATATCCACCTTGCGGATGGGTCTGTGGATCTACACCTGCAGCAGGAACACCAAGTTGTTCAAGTCCAACCCCAACTCCAACCCCAACTCCTACACCAACACCAAGTGGAACAACATACTATGCATGCTGTAATAATGGAGCAAGTGTAAGTGGAGTTTATAATTCTTCAGGAGAAGCAGTAACTGGTCTTAATGCTGCTTGTGAAGCAGATGAACCAGGAATAGGAAATACAATTGCTGGTGGAGTTTATACAACACCTCAATCATGTGGTGGTGCAACCCCTACACCAACACCAACTCCTACTCCAACACCAACTCCAGGTTGCGTACCTAACGATGCTTGGTCATACAACCAGTCCATGTGTCAGGCTTGCGGTTACTACTGGTCATCAACATTTGGCGAGTGTTCTGCAACTCCTTGGGAATCAACCCCAACACCTACACCTACACCAACACCAACGCCTACACCTACCCCTACTCCAACACCTACACCAACGCCTACACCTACCCCTACTCCAACTCCAAGTTGCGTACCTGATGATGCTTGGTCATATACACAATCTAAGTGCCAGTCTTGCGGATACTACTACGATATTAACTTAGGTGAATGTTTTGTAACAGCACCAACACCTACACCTACTCCAACACCTACACCTACTCCAACGCCTACACCTACTCCAACACCTACACCTACTCCAACGCCTACACCTACTCCAACACCTACACCAACCCCAACACCTACACCTACTTGTGATCCAAACCTAGCGTGGTCATATACACAATCTAAGTGCCAGTCTTGCGGATACTACTGGTCAAATACATTTGGGGAATGTTCTTCAACACCATGGACAACTCCTACCCCAACACCAACTCCTACCCCAACACCTACACCTACCCCAACACCAACTCCTACCCCAACACCAACTCCTACCCCAACACCAACTCCAACACCTACACCTACACCGACACCAACACCTACACCGACACCAACTCCTACACCGACACCTACTCCAACTCCTACTCCGACACCAACGGGCGGGGGATGTACATGCGGTTATTGCTGGAGATGTAATATTTGTTGCCCTGGACAAGACTGCGCTTGCTAGTGTATAATGTATAAATACTTATACTAAGTAAGGAGAATTTATGTCAGAAGAAAAATCTGCATGGCAAAGGTATAAAGAAAATCTTGGAGAAACAAGACCGTGGGACATAATTAACCCTGAAACAGAGTGGGCATCTGAGGAAGTGGCCAAGGAAAGATATTCGATTTGTCAAGAGTGTCCAGAATTAATTAAACTAACAAAACAGTGTAAAAAATGTGGATGTTTTATGTTTGCTAAAACTAAATTAGAGGCAGCAACTTGTCCTATAGGAAAATGGTAATATGATTAAAAATGAAATTGCTCCAGGAATAGTTTTATATGATAATGTAATTCCTAACTCAGAAAAATTTAATGAACAAATAGAAGAGGGTATTTTGTCTGCCAATTTAAGTTGGAATGCAGCAGGGGTTAAAGAGGGCGACTATGCACATGTCAATACAACATCTAGAGATACATCAACAATAGGTGTTCCATATTCTAGTGTAATTAAAGAAGATTATTCAAGTTTTGCAGCAACATTTTTTACAACACTTTCAAATACATTTTTAGAAAACTTTGGTCCAGTTGAAAGAGATTATAAAGGCAGTTACGGAATTACAACTACTTGGCATGATTCTTACGGTATTTTAAAGTACGGTGTTGGACAAAAATTTACAAACCATATAGACGATCATACAGATTATCATAGAAGAATCTCTACAGTTTACTACATGAATGATGATTATGATGGTGGAGAAATTACTTTTCCAAGGTTTGAGGTTAGTATAAAGCCAAAAGCAAATCAAATGATAGTCTTTCCATCAACATATGTCTATAATCATTCTGTTAATGAAGTAACATCTGGAACAAGATATGCTGTGGTGAGTTGGTTACGATGAAATTACAGAATCCACAAATAATTGATAAGTTATTAAACGATTCTGATTATAAAAATTTATTATCCAATATACCAAATCCTAAAACTTTAGAATATCAAAAAGGATTTTCCAGATACATAGCATCCGATGGTTCATTAAAAATTTTAAATGATTTAGCAAATAAAATAACTCCAATTGCTAAAAAGATTTTTAATAGTAATACTTTAATGCCAACATATACACTTTTTTCACATTATGAGGGTCCAGAAGCAAGTTTATATAAGCATAAAGATGATAATGCTTGCACCTATACAGTAGACATGTGCGTATATCAAAAAGAAATTTGGCCTTTATGGGTTGAAGGAATTCCTTATTTTTTAAAACCAAATCAAGCGCTTGCTTATTATGGAAATGATCAGGAGCACTGGAGAGAGGAATTTCCAGACCCAGATAATAATAACGTTGCTATGATTTTTTTTCATTTTGCAGAACCAGATCATTGGTGGTTTACCAAAGGTCCAAGTTATTTGAGAGTCATTAGAGGAGAAATGTCAGAAGATGAATGGCTTAAAAAATAAAGTAATAATTAATGCCTGGACAGGAATGTTTGGGGTTAGAATGCATGAATATGCCTTTGCTAAAACATATGCACATAAAAATGATATGGATTTAGAAATTTTTTCTAATTGGGAAGGCTCTGTAATGTTTAAAAATGCTATAGAAAAACAAATAGAGTTTCCAGAACTTATAGCATACTTACGAAATGGTGCAAGATCTTTAGAGGAAAGAAATCAAGAAACAATAAGGTATTATCCAAATTCAATTTACTGGAATGCAAACCATCATCCAGTTGATCCATATAAAAATAATAATTGTTCAATAATAACTAATGATACAAACGCTTATCAAGAATCTATATTTGATGAAATGGATTTATCTTATATTAAACACATATTTGAATTAAGTGATATTGTAAAACAATCAGAATCATATAAATATTGGGAATCTAAGGCAGGTACTTATGATGTTGCCCATCTTAGAAGAGGCGACATTGCTGATGTGCAGTATAACCTAAATAATGAACAAGGATATTCTGTAGTTTCAAAAGAATCTTATTTTAGGGCATTTGAAAAATTTGGGTATGATAAAGATAAAATAGAGTGGATCTCTAATGATAATACTAAAAAGTGGCACCCAGATAGACCAGATACGCCAATGCTTCCGTGGAGATATCCCGAAGGTGCTCAGTTTGATAATAACATTATATTTGATTGGCTAGATGATTGGTTAAAGATATATTTTGCAAGAACAGTATTTCGTGGGAATAGTAGTTTTTCTTTTTGGGCATGTTTGCTATCTCCAACAGCAAAAGTTTATTCTCCAGTTGTTAATAAACAATTAATTTATGGAAGAGATGGAAGAACAGAAGAAATAGATTTAGAGTTTACCGAAGGTAATGAAAATCATTGGATGTATTCAAATCCATATAGGCAGATAAGGATAAGATGAAGACAGCACTTGTATTGGGCGCAGGAGGCTTTATTGGAAGCCATATGGTTAAAAGACTTAAGTCTGAAGGTTATTGGGTTCGTGGTGTTGATTTAAAGCACCCAGATTTTTCAGAAACTATGGCAGATGAATTTATAGAAAGAGATCTTTCTGTATATGAAAATGTTGAAAAAGTAATTCAGTTTAAAGGATATCAAGGAAACTTTTATCATGAAGTTCCATATCGTGTAATAACTTCTTTTGACGAAATTTATCAATTTGCAGCAGACATGGGTGGTGCTGGTTACATATTTACAGGAGATAACGATTCTCAAATTATGGAAAACTCTGCACTTATTAATTTAAATTTATTGAGGGCACAGTCAAGACTTAATGAAAAATACGGAATTAATAAAACAAAAATATTTTATTCAAGTTCTGCTTGCATGTATCCTGATTATAAGCAGTTAGATGTTAACAATCCTGGACTTAAGGAGTCTGACGCATACCCTGCCGATCCTGACAGCGAGTATGGCTGGGAAAAATTGTTTAGCGAAAGAATGTTTTTAGCATTTAATAAAAATAATAAAATTCCTGTAGCAATTGCAAGATACCACAATATCTATGGACCAGAAGGAACTTGGGATGGTGGAAAAGAAAAGGCTCCTGCTGCAATGTGTAGAAAAGTTATACAGGCAGATAATTTTGTAGAAATCTGGGGAGATGGAGAACAAACACGTTCATTCTTATACATAGATGAATGTATAGAGGCAACTAGAAGACTTATGCAATCAGATTTTATTGGACCAGTCAACATTGGTTCAGAAGAAATGGTTACAATTAATCAATTAGTTGATATTGCTTGTAGCATTGAAGGAAAAGTATTGAGCAAAATGCATATTCCTGGACCTTTAGGTGTTAGAGGTAGAAATTCTAACAACGACTTAGTTAGAGAAAAATTAGGCTGGGACTATTCTATGACTCTAAAAGAAGGAATTGAAAAAACCTACCTTTGGATTAAAAGCCAAATAGAAAAGCCCCAGCACTAAATTATTCTGGAAACTTAAGCATTAAATGCTTAGTTCTTGGAGTAATGCCTTTCCAGGCAATCCAATTTTCACCGCCGTTTGACATGTGAAATGCAACTTGAGCATTCAATACTGGATTGAATAACTCATAGTTTGATGTTAAATTAAACTTATCTCTACGCTCAGGACCAAGGTCGCCAATCATATTTATTTGAAATAAGCCATAAGAACTATCTCCAGTTCTTTTACTAAGGTTTAGCGCCATTGGCCTACCGCCAGATTCTTTTTTAGCAATAGCCCAAGCCTCCTTTAGTTTTTGACCTTCAAACCCTACTAAACGTAGTAGATTTTTAAGGTCTTTGTCAGATAGATTTACAGCATTTTTGTATTTTTCTAACTGATCTTCTTTAGCCTCAGAAACACTTTTGGCCACTTTCGTGTCCTCTATTGTTGCTTCAAGTACTATATTACTATCGTTTAATCGGTTTTCAGAAGCATTAGCAGTATTTGACCAAACGCCAAACATCGCTAATATGCTGAGTGTGCCAATGATTTGCCTATTATTATTCATAAAGTTAATCATAGTTTCCTCCTTAGAAACGTAATGACACCTTGTTAAAGGGTGCCATATTACTTCTTAGTATAACATGGATTTGAACCATATGTCAAATATCTCAAAAGTGGTATAATAAATGCATTATGGCAACAGATAAAACATTAGGTCAGTTTGAGATTCATTTCCCTAAGTCTACAGATCCAGTAAACGTTCACGGTGATCTTGAACAACTGGCGGAAGATGTAAAAGAATCATTAGAATCAATTGATGTATCAATAATACAGATAGATGTTAAAAATGTAAGTGGTCTTACCTTATCAGCAGGAACACCTGTTTATATTTTTGACTTTCAGTCTACAGTCCCTGGGGTTAAACATTACACAGAAGATTTATGGGACTCAGAAATAGTAAAACCAGTATTAGGATTATTAAAGACATCACTTGAAAATAATTCTACAGGAAAGGTTGTTGTTGCTGGAGTTCTTGCAAATGTAAATACCTCATCTTTTTCTGCTGGTGATGTTTTATATGTAAGCAGACCAGATGGTGGCTTGACAAAGACTAGACCAGAAGCAGGCAGTGGTGCAGTTGGAATTGTTGGATACGCACATTCTGCAAATGGTGTAATTATTGTTGAAGCAAAAGGCAACGGAACTTGGGGAGCATTGAAGGCTGGTTTAGCCTAATATGATATAATCAACATATGGCAACTTATCGTGGATCCGCTTCTTCATATGACATAGGTGAAAAACCACCAACAGTTATTTGGACTGTAGTGCGTGGAGATACTTCTGGATTTAAGGTTTATGTTGTTGATGATGCAGGAGAGCCATTAATTATTCCAGATTGGGATATTAATATGAAAGTTAAAAGACCAAATCATTCTGCAGATCTTGGAATTATTACGGACGATGCAACATTGGTTATGGAATTAAATCCAGCACAAGATGCAGACGATTTAGTTGGAGAGTTTACTGTTTGGTTAACTTCTGAAGAATCATTTATTTTACAAACAGGAGACATCTTCGATATTCAACTATCTGATGCCACAAGAGTCTGGACAGTATGCCAGGGTAGCATGAAGATACTTGAAGATGTAACAGATTAATGGCAAGAGCAACATTATCAAATCTACAACATAAAACAAAATATATTAAACCAATTGACTATTCTGTTAAACAAATAAATCTTATTAGCCCAACAACAACAATAAAGTATGACTTACCATTTAAGGTAAGATTTAAATCTATACAAATTGAAGGATACAGCGCTTCTAATCCCCCACCAATTCCACTACAAGTAATTGGTTTTAGTAACTGGATACTTTAAAAATATAAAAAAGGAGTTATAATAGGCACATGGCAAAAATCTCAGTCCCAACACTAAAAACCAAGTTTCAAACTGGTGATCGTCCTACACAACAGGATTATGAAGATTTAATTGACTCAACCTCAGCCCGTTCAACAGACCTTGGCTCAGGTGGTAATAACGAAAATACAATTACTGGTATTGAGAATGCCACAGTGATTGATAATTTTGATGCCACAGATTGGCGTATGGTTAAGTATATTGTTTCTATTGCTAAGACAACAGCAGGGGACAATAAATTTTATGCAACAGAGTTGACCATCTTGGTAGACGGTACAAATGTAAACGTCTCTGAGTATGGCACGATAGACAATGATGGGAATATTGGCACCATTAGCGTCTCTAGGGTAGGAAGCACAGTATCTTTAACTGTTACTCCAGACCCTGCAATTAAGCCAGTCACAGTTCGTTATGCACGAATTGGACTTAAGGCGTAAATAAGGAGATAAAAAATGGCAACAGTAGTAAAAGACTTTAAGGTAAAGAATGGTCTTATTGTTGAAGGCACAACAGGTACCATCGACGGTCAAGATATTCTTACAAAGAAAGTAGACGACCAAAACTATATTATTGGTCTTATTGGTGGAAC
>Ga0075472_10001220_pt1 | contig 10483 bp, 9 predicted proteins | sample DEB19_08_DNA_3_FD_77014 | JGI IMG/M metagenome (GOLD analysis project Ga0075472, IMG submission 77014) | Aqueous microbial communities from the Delaware River and Bay under freshwater to marine salinity gradient to study organic matter... | ecosystem: Environmental > Aquatic > Marine > Coastal ...
GAAACGATTGAGCCAGCGATTCTGGAGCGAATCAAGCATCTTCATCAGATGGTTTGTACTGAATTGAAAAAAATTATCTCCCCCTAAAATTAAAGTAACACATGCTAAATATTGGTCGTGTCCTGGTCATTGATGATGACCCGATAGTTCTAAGCGCTCTGGAAGTTCAGCTATCCAAACTGGGCTTGAAAGAGATCACCTTGGTTGAGGCGGCAACCGACGCTTTGGAGCAGTTCTTAAGCGCGAACAGCCCACCGTTCGATATCGTCATCTGTGATCTCCAGATGCCGGTGATGGATGGGATCGAGTTTGTCCGCAGGCTGGCTGACATGCACTACCCTGGCGCATTGATACTTCTCAGTGGTGAAAATGTCCGTACTCTTCAGGCAGCTTCACTGTTGGCCAGCAAACACAAGTTGAATATTCTTGGCACCCTCACCAAACCCGTCGCATTGAACAGCTTGCGGGAGACCCTCGGCACATTTGAACGCGAAATTGTTGATCTGAGGGGCCTACGTGAACAGATCATGTCCAAGGAGGATCTCACCCAAGCCATAGAACAGGGGCAATTGATTCTTTACTACCAGCCCAAAATTTCATTAGCAGATGGCTCCTTAAAGGGATTGGAAGCGGTTGTACGCTGGCAGCATCCCAGACACGGATTGATCAATCCCGATCAGTTCATTGGGGTTGCAGAAAATTACGGCCTGATCGATAAGCTTACCTTTGCAGTGCTGGATCAGGCATTCCGGCAAATGGCTCAGTGGCGCAGGGTCGGAAAAGAAATAAAGGTCTCGGTCAATGTCTCTATGGACAATTTGAGCTCACTTGACTTTCCTGAAATGGTCTTAAGCAAGTTGAGTGAACACAATATCGATCCGAAGCTTCTGGTGCTAGAGATCACTGAGAGTCGGCTGATGCTAAATCCCGATAAGGTCCTTGATATCGTTACCCGGTTGAAACTCAAGCGGATTGGTCTTGCGCTGGACGATTTTGGTACCGGGCATTCTTCGCTAGCCCAGTTGCGTGACTTGCCCTTTGACGAACTGAAACTAGATAGAAGTTTTGTCCATGATTCAACAGCTGATGCAGTTCGAGCTGCCATCCTGCATGGAAGCATTCAGATGGCCGATCAACTTGGAATGGTTTGGGTGGCCGAAGGAGTTGAAGATCTTGAGGACTGGATCTATCTGCGCCAGTTTGACGACGGATTGCTGCAGGGATACTTCATTGGCAGGCCAATGAGGCCCGAAGACCTAGATCTTTGGCAAAAGGAATGGCAGGAGCGCTACCGCGCACTGGCCAAGCAGCGCGAATAGGGTCGGGCCTAAAGTTGACTTGGTGAAGTTCCCGAGTCAGTCCGTCAACTCATAGTACATTCATGCCATGTACTTACCGGCTCAATTCAAATCGCAGGATCGAGCGCATGCTGCCGAGCTGATGCGTACTTATCCGCTGGCCACCCTGGTCAGCAATGATGACGAAGGGCGCCCCTTTCTCACCCACCTGCCGCTCCATCTGATTGAGCAGAAAGACGAATTTATTCTGCTGGGTCATGTGGCCCGCGGCAACCCCCATTGGCGCTACCTCAAAGCGCGGCCTGAGGCCGTGGTCAGCTTTCTTGGACCACACGCCTATATGTCCCCCAAGGTTTATCCGGATGTGCAGCGAGTTCCAACCTGGAATTACCTGGCTGTTCATTGCACTGTCCAGTCCAGGTTGATCGACCCGCAGCAAGCCAAAGACGCCTTGCTCAAGCAGTTGATAGCTGATCATGAACCGGCCTATGCCCAGCAGTGGCGCTCTCTGGAGGAGGATTTTTCAAACAAGATGCTGGCTGGCATAGTCGCCTTTGAAATGCAGGTGATCGACTGGCAATGCAAGCTCAAGCTCAATCAGCATCGACCGGAAGCCCATGCCGCGATGCGGGCCGCCTACGCCCAGGGCAATGAGAATGAGCGGGTATTGGCCGATTGGATGCAACGACTCGGGCTGCATGGTCACTGACCACTATTTTATGCAAGCGGCGCTGGACCAGGCACGCCTGGCCGCCCAGTCGGGGGAGGTTCCGGTCGGCGCTGTGCTGGTTCATCAGGGGAAGGTGATCGCAAGCGGACACAATGCGCCCATCGGAGCGCATGACCCGACTGCGCATGCCGAGATACGCGCACTACGACAGGCGGCCGAGCACTTGGGCAATTATCGGCTGGAGGATTGCGAGCTGTTCGTTACCCTGGAGCCATGCCCGATGTGCGCAGGGGCATTGCTTCATGCCCGGGTCAGACGCGTGGTTTTTGGGGCATCTGATCCCAAAACCGGTGCTGCGGGTTCGGTGCTTGACTTGTTTGCCAACCCAAAGCTCAACCACCAGACCCAAGTAGCGGGTGGGGTGATGGCGCATGATTGCGCCAAACTGCTTCAAGGTTTTTTTCATGACAGGCGTGAACTCAAGCGTCAAAGCCTACAGCCGGTCCGAGAGGACGCGCTGCGCACGCCTGATGAACGTTTTACAGATTTGCCAGGCTATCCCTGGCCTCCAAACTACCTGAGTGATCTGCCCACGCTTGATGGCCTGCGTCTGCATTACCTGGATGAAGGCCCGAAGCAAGCGCCACTGACCTGGCTGTGCCTGCATGGCAACCCAAGCTGGAGCTATCTTTACCGCAAGATGATCCCACTGTTTCTGGCGTCAGGTCATCGGGTCGTAGCGCCTGATTTGATCGGTTTCGGCAAGAGCGACAAGCCCAAAAAGGAGAGTGCACACAACTTCCTTTGGCACCGTCAAGTGTTGCTTGAGTTTGTAGAGCGGCTTGATCTGCAAAACGCCGTGCTGGTGGTGCAGGACTGGGGTGGTCTGCTGGGGTTGACCCTGCCGATGGCAGCGCCCAACCGATACACGGGTTTGCTGCTCATGAATACCTTATTGGCCATGGGGGAGGCGCCACTCTCACCAGGATTTCTGGCCTGGCGCGAAATGTGCGCAAATAAACCCGATTTCGAGGTGGGAAGGTTGCTGGCTCGCTCAAACCCCCATTTGAGCGCGGCAGAATGCGCTGGCTATGATGCGCCTTTTCCCGATCGGGGCCACCGCGCAGCCTTGCGGGCCTTTCCGCCCATGGTGCCGGAAACCACCGACCAAGCCGGCGCAGCGATCAGCCGACAGGCACGTGTATTCTGGCAAACGCAGTGGCAGGGAAGAAGCCTGATGGCTGTTGGCATGCAAGATCCTGTGCTTGGTTGGCCCGTCATGGAGCCCTTGCGGCAAATCATCCGAAACTGTCCTGAGCCGATGCGCATCGAACAGGGCGGCCATTTTGTACAGGAACAGGGCGAGGTCATCGCGCAGGCGGCGTTACGCTATTTCAGCCCCCCATAATTTGCGCCTGAGCCCACACCGAACCCATCATGAAAAAGCATATCTACATTTACTCCCCGTCCGGCGCGGTTCGAGACAAGGCGGCGTTTCGGCGCGGTGTCAACCGATTGAAGGCCATGGGGCACGATGTGGAGTTGGATCAGGATGCGCTGACGAGTCACCAACGATTTGCCGGCGACGACGCCACTCGTCTAGCGGCGATCCACCGAGCTGCGGCCAGTGGCGCCGATGTGGCCATGATTTCACGTGGTGGCTACGGACTGAACCGGATTCTGGGAGCGATCCGCTACAAGCAGGTCGCTCGTGCCATCGACAAGGGCATGGATTTTCTTGGCCTGAGTGACTTCACAGCCTTTCAGTTGGCCGTACTGGCAAAGACCGGTCGTATCACCTGGGCTGGGCCATCTGTGTGCGAGGGTTTTGGGGCGAAGGATGAAGCCGTGCTAGCCAAGGCAAATAGCAAGAAACAGGTGGCGGCAGTTGACGAAGTCATGCGGGCCTGTTTCGAGGATCTGTTAGCCGGTCAGGGCGAGGGTACCGGATGGCGTGAGCCCAGAACACTTGCGGCTGATATGGTCAACGCGGGTGTCTTCCATGCGCGCAAGATGGGTGAGCAAGCGCAATGGACGATTCGCGATGCGCAGCTTTGGGGCGGTAATCTGTCGGTGCTGGTTTCATTGCTGGGTACGCCATATTTCCCCCAGATCAAGGGTGGGGTGCTTTTTTTGGAGGATGTTGCCGAACATCCTTACCGAATCGAGCGCATGCTGACCCAGTTGTTGCATGCGGGCGTACTGGCAGAGCAGAAAGCCATTGTTTTGGGCTATTTCACAGAATTCAATCTGGTTCCACACGACCGCGGCTTCACATTAAAAACCGTGATCAACTGGCTGCGCTCCCAACTGAGGGTGCCAGTGCTGACCAATCTCCCGTTTGGGCACCTGCCGACCAAGGTGTTGCTACCCGTTGGCGCAAGTGTTGATCTTGTGGTTCAGGGTCGAGATGTTTTGTTGCTCTGGGGCCACCTGGATGGTGGTGGCGATCAGCACTGAGTCATAGACACCCTGTCAGGCGGTCAAAACCCCCGACTTTTCACTTGGCCAACTGGCAGGCATTGCCGCGAAACCTAGCGGGCTTCGTTGATCATCAGCGTGGTTTTTTCCTCAACCTCGCGGGCAACCTGATCTAGCACCGGGTCCCTGGAGAGCATGGCCAGCATGTCCTGCGGCTTGATCATGCCAATGCGGGTTTTACCTTTCTCGGTGTAGACCGAGATTCTGCAGGGTAAGGCCATATTGAGCTGCATATCCGCAGCCAGTACTTTGGCGGCCTGGGCGGGGTTGCAGACTTCAAAAACCCGACATTCCTCGGTGAATGTCTGACCTTTGCTGCGCAAGGTGTTGCCAATATCGTGAACATGCAGCACACCAAAGCCATGTCGCTTGACGGCCGCGTCAAGATCGCTGGCTGCCTGTTCAAAGGATTTCTTGCTTTCTACATCGTAGTACATGGTTTGGCTCGCTAAGGTTATCGAAAGATATCGAAAAAAATTGATCTTGCTGCGATTGTGCCGGATTCGACATGCAGTCGATCAATTCATTGGTTCTGGGAGTTTAAAAGCTTGATCGATGGCAATTGAAGCTAGCAAATGTCTGTAACTGGCAACCTCCTGGCCAAGGGCCAAGCAAGCGCTATCCGGATCAAGGGATGACGCGACGGGCGCCGTCAAAGCGGCGGTTCCAGTAGCTGGCGTGCAGGTCCTCAATGCGGACTGCTGCTCCCGGGCGAGGCGAGTGGATGAACTTGTTGTCGCCAACATAAATGCCCACATGGCTGAATGCGCGACGCAGGGTGTTGAAAAAGACCAGATCGCCGGGGCGCAAATCGGAGCGGTTTATTTTCTGGGTCGCCGCAGCCTGCTGATCTGCGCGACGTGGCAGCAAGAGATCCAGGGCCTGGCCATAAACAGCCCGCACAAACCCACTGCAGTCAAACCCTGACTCATAGCTGCCACCGCCAAGCCTGTAGGGAATGCCTAGCGCGCCGTATGCTGTCACCACCAGATCTGCTGCAGTCTTGGCTGGCAAGGATTCAGTTTGTTGTAGCAACCCTTTTTGCGCCAGCAGGGTGTCCAGAGCGTCCTCCTCAGGCAGGGGTAAGGCCTGTGCGGAAACAGCACAAAGCAGAGCAATTAGGATGAGGACTGATCGCATGGGAGTAGCATAAGGGGATCGGCCAGTTGCTGTCAATTAATGTTTTTTCTTTAAAAAAACCATAACGCATTGATTAAATTGAGTTTTAAGACAAACAAGACTTACATGTCTAACAGGACTAAAGATGTTCAGAGCTCTCGTACTCGATAAAGCGGAAACTTTTACGGCCACAGTCAAATTAGCTGATGAATCCGAGCTTCCACAAGGGGATGTGACGGTTGCTATCGCATGGTCAACCCTGAACTATAAGGATGCACTGGCCATCACCAACAAGGCCCCTGTGGTAAGGCAATGGCCCATGGTGGCTGGTATCGACGGGGCGGGCACTGTGATCGAGTCCAGCCATCCTGCCTGGAAGCCAGGGGATATCTTCGTGCACAACGGCTGGGGCGTTGGCGAAACGCACTGGGGGTGCCTGGCTGAGACAGCCCGCTTGAAGGGGGACTGGCTGGTCAGGTTGCCACCGGCCTTGAATCCGCGCCAGGCCATGGCCATTGGCACTGCCGGATATACCGCCATGTTGTGTGTGATGGCGTTGCAGGATCACGGCATTGATCCCAGCTCGGGGGAGGTGCTGGTGACCGGGGCAACGGGCGGCGTGGGCAGTGTTGCTGTTGCCTTGCTGGGCAAGCTTGGTTATTCGGTGGTTGCCGCGACAGGAAAGCCGGACCAAGCAGAGTATCTGAAGGGGCTTGGGGCCAAAGCCATCATGGACCGGGCCGAACTTTCGCAAGCTGGCAAGCCCTTGCAGAAGGAGCGCTGGGCCGGTGTGGTGGATGCGGTTGGATCACACACCCTGGTGAACGCGCTGGCGCAGACCCGCTATGGTGGGGTTGTTGCCGCTTGTGGCCTGGCGCAAGGCATGGATTTGCCGGGCTCAGTGGCGCCGTTTATTCTGCGTGGGGTGACCTTGACGGGTATCGATTCGGTAATGGCACCATTATCGAAACGGCACAAGGCATGGGAGAGATTGGCCATCGATCTGGATCCAGGACTGCTGGAGCAGATGATTGTGGAGGTGCCTCTGGAGGAGGCCATTCCCAAGGCAAGCGAATTGATGGCTGGCAAGGTACGCGGTCGTATTCTGGTACGGGTCAGGCCCTAGGGGGTAGAGCATCATGCTTCTTGATCGAGATGACTCCCAACTCCTTTTGGTGGATTACCAGGAACTTTTGCTGCCGGTACTACATGACAGGGCAGCAGTTTTGTCCAACGCACTTCGACTGGCGCAATTGGCCGAGCTTTTTTCGGTGCCGGTTCTTTTGACTGAAGAAAATCCGGCTGGGCTTGGCGGCACCGTCAATGATCTGGCAAGCCTGGTGAAAAAAGCGGGCGGCAAAACCTTTGCAAAAATGAGTTTCAGTGCAGTTGCCGCTGGTTTGACTGAGCTATTGCGGCCGAGTAACACCAAGCCACAGGGCAATGCCCGTAGTCTGCCCAAGCACTTGCAAAAAGCGCCATCACCGGTTGTACAGCGCAACAGTGTGGTGATTGCCGGTTGTGAAACCCATGTTTGCCTGCTACAGACGGCGCTTGACTTGTTGGAGCAGGATTTTGATGTCTGGGTGGTGACGGATGCCTGCGGCTCGCGTAGCGAGCGCAATCGCGATGCTGCCTTTGACCGCTTGGCCGGGGCAGGGGCAGAATTGCTGACGACCGAAATGGTGGCCTTTGAGTGGTTGCGTACGGCCGATCATGATGCATTCAGGGAAGTGTTGGCGCTGGTCAGATAGTTCGCTTGGAATGTGGTCATAGACAAGATGACACCTGATCAACTGACGATTACAGCCATCCTGGTCCTGGCCATGGGCTTGTTTCTTTGGGGCCGTTGGCGATATGACCTGGTCGCCCTGAGCGCCTTGCTGGCTTGCGTGATCCTTGACTTGGTGCCCGCCTCAGAGGCCTTTGCCGGGTTTTCACATCCAGCGGTAATTACCGTGGCAGCCGTGTTGATCCTGGGTCAGGGGCTGCAGTCCAGTGGCGCCGTGGAGTTGCTTGCAAAGCGCCTGCTTCCATCGTCTGCCGGGCCAACTGTCGGCATTCTGGCACTGATCAGCTTGTCAGCCGCACTCTCGAGCTTCATGAACAATGTTGGGGCCCTAGCGCTGTTGATGCCATTGGCGATCCAGCTGGCCAGGCGACATAACTTTCCGGCGGGTCAAGCCCTGATGCCCCTGGCTTTTGGCTCGATTCTGGGTGGCATGACCACCCTGATTGGTACTCCGCCCAATCTGATAGTTTCCGGTTTCCGCGCGGACCATGGAGGTGCTGCCTTTGCCATGTTTGATTTTGCACCGGTGGGCGGTGCGGTTGCTGTGGTGGGCATTGTCTTTATCGGTGTATTGGGCTGGCGCATGGTACCGGCGCGTAAATCCTCCGAAGAGGTGAGTTTTGATACGGGAACCTACTTCAGCGAGGTCCGTATTCTTGCCGGCAGCAAATCTGAGGGAAAGCAACTCAGCGAGGTGGAATTGCTGCTGGAGGAGGCTGATGCCCAGGTGATTGCACTGGTCAGAAACAACGTGCGACTTGCTGCCCCCAATCCCAGGCGGGTTTTGCTGGCTGATGACATTTTGGTGATTGAAGTCATGCCAGAGTCCCTGTCCACGGCGTTGACCAGTCTTGGGCTCAAACTTGAGGAAGACTTGCCAACCGCAGAATCAACAGAAGAGCCTAAGCCGTCATCAGACCCAAAAAATACAAATCACGGCAACCCGGCTAAAGCGCCTGCTTCTGCCAATGGTAAGACGTCCGACAATAAACCCACCGAAGCCAGATCATCCGGGCAATTCGATCCGGCGATCCAGGAGTTGGTGGTCACGCCAAATGCCGCAATGGTCGGGCGGTCTGCAACAGACCTGGAACTGAGAAGCCGATTCCAGGTCAATCTGCTGGCCATTTCAAGGCAGGGGCGACGCAGCATGAGTCGCTTGCGCAGCGTGAGGATCCAACCCGGGGATGTGTTATTGGTGCAGGGAAGTAGTGAGGCTATCGCAGAGTTCGCCTCGCATCAGGGCGGTCTGCCGCTGGCTACACGTGATATCCAAATGCCACAGAAAGGTCAAACTTTGTTTGCATCCTTGACCATGCTCCTGGCGGTTGTGATGTCGGCTTTGGGCTGGGTAACCCCTGCCATCGGTTTTCTGTCAGCAGCACTGGCTTTTGTCCTCATGCGGGTTGTGCCTGTGCGTTCTGTCTATTCCTCCATCGACTGGTCGGTGGTGGTCCTTTTGGGGGCGTTATTGCCCGTTGCCCACGCGGTCGCCTCAACGGGGACAGCCGATTTGGTTGCAAGAACTTTTCTTTTGGGAATGTCTCAGGGAGATTCTGTCTATGCACTGATTCTGTTGCTGGTTGTGACCATGTTCCTTTCTGACCTAATGAACAACGCCGCGACCGCGGCCGTGATGTGTCCGGTAGCATTGAGTACCGCCCAGCAGTTGGGAGTCAACGCTGATGCCTTCCTGATGGCCGTTGCTGTAGGGTCTTCGTGTGCCTTTCTCACGCCGATCGGTCACCAAAACAACACCCTGATTCTCGGGCCTGGTGGATTCAGGTTTGGAGATTACTGGCGGCTTGGGCTGGTGCTGGAGCTGATCGTGGTGTCGGTGGCCGTGCCAGCCATACTATGGGCCTGGCCCCTGTAGCGCCCGGACCAGTGGTCTGATAGCGATTGGGTCTCCGATAATTACCCGAATATCAATTCTTGTGGAGGCATGCCGATGAGCCGATATGCAGAGTTTTATAAAAAATCCATCAATCAGCGTGATGCATTCTGGTCCGAGCAGGCCCGGTTGATTGACTGGCAACAAGCCCCCAGGCAAATCTGTGATTACAGCCAGCCGCCGTTTGCGCGCTGGTTCGTGGGAGGAACCACTAATCTGTGCCACAACGCGGTCGATCGACATCTCAAGGATCGTGCGGAACAAGCGGCCTTGATCTTTGTCAGCACTGAAACTGACCAGGAGGTCACCTACAGTTTCAGTCAGTTGCATGCAGAAGTTCAGCGCATGGCAGCAACCCTGCAGGCTTTGGGCGTCAAACAGGGTGATCGGGTGCTGATTTACATGCCCATGATTGCCGAGGCTGCCTTTGCCATGCTGGCGTGTGCCCGTATCGGAGCCATTCATTCGGTAGTTTTCGGTGGTTTTGCCTCGGGCTCACTGGCTTCGCGGATTGAAGACGCGGAGCCCAGGCTGATCATCAGTGCAGATGCCGGTTCACGCGGCGGCAAAGTGGTGCCGTACAAGCCATTGTTGGACGAGGCGGTTCGCCTGTCGCGCTACAAGCCCGCCTCATTATTGCTGGTCGATCGAAAACTCGCGCCCATGGCACTGACCGCCGGACGGGATGTACTGTGGTCGGAAATGAGGCAGCAGCACCTCAATGTCAATGTTGACTGCAACTGGGTTGATGCAACCCATCCCAGCTATACCCTCTACACCAGCGGAACCACCGGCAAGCCCAAAGGTGTACAACGCGATACCGGGGGGTATGCGGTGGCCTTGGCGGCCAGCATGCGTTATATCTTTGAAGGCAATCCTGGTGAAACCTATTTTTCGACCAGTGATATCGGGTGGGTCGTTGGGCACAGCTATATCATCTACGGCCCCTTGATCGCCGGTATGGCCACCATCATGTACGAGGGCTTGCCGATACGACCTGACGCCGGTATTTGGTGGAAACTGGTCGAAAAATACAGGGTGACCCGCATGTTCTCAGCTCCTACGGCCGTCAGGGTATTGAAAAAGCAGGACAGCGCATTCCTTAAAAAGTACGACCTGTCCAGTTTGAAGGCGCTTTATCTGGCCGGAGAACCCCTGGATGAGCCCACCGCCCAATGGATTAGTGATGGCCTGGGCGTGCCGATTATTGACAACTACTGGCAGACCGA
>Ga0075472_10001224_pt1 | contig 10476 bp, 17 predicted proteins | sample DEB19_08_DNA_3_FD_77014 | JGI IMG/M metagenome (GOLD analysis project Ga0075472, IMG submission 77014) | Aqueous microbial communities from the Delaware River and Bay under freshwater to marine salinity gradient to study organic matter... | ecosystem: Environmental > Aquatic > Marine > Coastal ...
CCCCAAAACCCCAAAACCCCGTTCGACTGAATTTGAATTTAATTAATTTGTATTGGATGTCGGTTTGAATTATGTGTGGGTATATAAGCGTTACTCTTTTCAAATTAATAATTTTTATTGCGACTATCATTGCGTTTAAGTGAGAAACCGTAACTTATGGATTTATCGCAAAGTTTTCAATAATACGTTACACCAAGGGGAGCCGATAGACGGGTAAGTCCACAGCTGCTCAATCTCACGCGTTTCAGATCGACTTGGACAACTACAGGCCAGACTTGCAAAAGAGCATCCAGCTGAAAAACAGGCTGCAGCAGTCTGGCATCAGCAACATCCCTATGCCGTCGGTAAAGCGACCCATCGAGGAAAAAATTTCGCCGAAACCTTTCTCGGCCCGCATGAACTCCAGCAAGTAAGTCACAGACATTTCAATGCGGTTAAATTCGTCCCATCGAGAGTATCAAATTGCATGCTAATATATTTGCCTTAAGGATTTAGAGCTTGTCGCCTCTGAAGAAGAGGATCCAAGACTTGAACACAAGGATCATTGACAGCCTCAATGAGAGCTACCAGCAAGCTGCTGCTTAAGAAGCAAAGTACCTCGGGCAAGGCAAGGCTGAATTCTACAAGAAGCAGCAGATCATCATCCCCGTTAATCCCGATCTCCCACAGAGTGTTGCGGGCAGGAAGCTGCAGGGTCGAATGGGCGTGTCAGTCGGCCAGCCCCGCATGACAGGGCAGCTGATTCTCACCTCGACTTAACGAAACACTCAACTGCCTCCTCTCGATGTCGAGTACTCAGAGAAAGTGTAGCAGCAGATGGCAAAGACTCGTAACATTTCGCCGGCCAATTTCATGTCAGGGCCGCCAGCGCTGGTCTACGCAGGCTTTGAAGGGGGCGTTTCCCTATCGTAGATAAATATGGAGAAAGCGCGATCAAAGTTCTTGGTGGACAAGCTTACAGGCAAGTTCCCAGATCCCAGGAAGGCAGAGACAGCAGGGTCGTTCAAGAAGCAGGATACCATGCAGATTGATCTGACCGAAAACGAGGTGGACAAGGGCCAGAAGACGAAAAAGACTGCCAAGAAAGTCCAGACGTGGACAGACTTAGACAAGTACATCGAGCTCCTTCTTGAGAGCAGAAGCGAAGAAGAAACCGTCTTCCAGTACTTGAAAGGCAACAAAAATGGCGACCCCTATGACCTTTAGGTCGTCGTCTTCGGCAAGATTAAGCAGGACAACGACATTTATTACACGCTCTCCGGCAAAGGCATCACCCAGTACAACCAATCAGGCCCTGTGGAGTTCCTTTCACTGGGTCAATGGCTTCTGGAGCGCGATTCGTACAAGCATATTCGCGAATTGGACTTCTTCAAGTAGTTCAAGAAGTGGAAGTTCATGCGCATGTGGAAGAAGAACATCAAGCTCAAGAAGCGCAGCACCGCCTCTGGCCTTCTGGAAGAGAAGCTGTTCTGCCTGCAGGACCACTTCCATGAGTCGCTGCTGAAGCACAGAAAGAGCATGATCAGGATGTCAAAAGAGACTTTTATTGAGTCTTTCAAACAGCCAGGCAGCCTTACTGAAAGTCTGAAAATTGAAAATTACAAAGAGAAGCAACAAGCGAAGCAGGAGCAATGCAAACACAACATCGAGGCTGCCTCCGAAGCCTCTCGCAAAGAAGTCAAGTCCTGCATCGAGAAAGTCCTTAAGGAACTTCGTGACCGAATCACAGGCGAGATTTACCTGGACGAGACGCGGAAGAATTAGCCGAACTAAAACACAAACGCGGCTCAGCTCAAGCGCAAGGAGGGCAACGATGTGTTCACAAAGCTTGGCTTCCCACCCGGCATGACCTACGGCCACAGGTCTCAGCTGCGGAAGGAGTGCATCAAGTTCCTGCGCTACGCCTACCTTGTCGACTTTTTGTCGATGGAGGCCCTGGCCAAGATCTACACCAACTCTGTCAACGAGATGCTGGAGAAGCTGCGAAAACTGGACTCGTATGGTACCGACCGCCTGAACGGCATCATGACGATGGACTTTGATGATTCTGGTCCAACAACTGCTGGCCAGGCCACGAACCAGTTCCGACCTCTGTTCTACATCAGCGTGTAGCTCAACGACTCCAAGGGCGTAGACTGCATCTAAGAAGTGCCAATTGACGAGTTCATCTTGCCGCCCAGAGGCGAATCAAAAGTTGAAGACTTCGACTTGATCGCCCACATCGAAGATGAACCTGTCAAGCCCGAAAAAGGCGCTGATGACTCCGAAGAAGATGACGAAGCGGAGGAAGTAGTCGTTCAGAAGTACAAGAAGATTGTGCCGAACATCCACGAGCTCTGGATCCAGCTGTCGCCAAACCTTAACGAATTCGAATCGCTCATCAATAAGACGTTTGACCAAGGACTCCAGTGCATCAAGTCGTTCGTACGCTGGAACAAGCACAAGGACCTCGTCGACTACTCCAAGGTACTCGAAGACTGGGACTGGGAGGACACCGTTGGCGACGATTGGGACACACCTGACACTGACTTCCTCGACCCTGATAGCTGGGTGCACGACGACCCCATTTTCAAGAGAAAGGGCGAGACAGTGAAGAATCTGCTGAACTCAGCTTACAACAAGGCAAAGAAGTTCCTGGGAAGATTCCAGCCGCTCCTCGAAATCTACTGGCGTAACAAAGAGTTCAAAGTCCCCAGGCTCCTTGAAAGACAGCTTAAGAGCCCTGTTGACTATCTGGAGAACACGCTCAAGCTGCTGAAGTACTACTCGCTAATGTTCAAGGCCAAACTACCCGCCCAGACCGACATTGGCCTCTTGCAGCTGGACTCGAAGGCGATTAAAGGCAAACTGATTGACACGCCAGGAGACATCATCAAAGAGATCGAGAAAGTCCTGCCCGAAGAGCTCCGCATCCGCCTGAAAACATCCATCAACTGGCTCAACGAAAGCACCAAGAAGCTGCAGGCTAACGTGACGAACGTCGAAGAATTCGTGGTGCAGCTGGGTTGCCTGAAGGAGATCAATGAGAAGTTCCAAGACTACAAGGACACGTCTAGTCTCGCCCAGCAAATGCTCGAAATGATTACCCACGAGCGAGAAACTGGCATCAAAACGGTCACCAAAGAAGACTAAGTGCTCTTCAAGGATGCCCAAAAGATCATTAACCAGCTCTCTATTGAGATCAGCAGGATCGAGACGAACGAAGAAATGCAGAAAGATCGCTTCAAGAAAGAACTCGAAGCACTCATCCCAATCCTGTTGGCCGATGTGTAGACATTGAAGGAGGAATCAGAGGATGCCAAGTACCTGGACATCGAGCAAGTAGAGGATGAGATGATCAAACAACTCGAGGTCAAAGTGAGCCGATTCCAAGAAATCCAAAACCGTGGCGCCAAGTTCAACATCTGGCAAGAGAAGCTCGAGATCCAAAGCACGCCTTTTAATCAAATCGAGGAGCTTCAGGAGATTGTCGAGAAGAGACACCTGCTCTGGAAGTCACGTATCGAGTGGAAAAAGCTGACTGATGGCTACAAGAAGTCACTGTTCAAGCAAATCAACGAGAAAGAAATCAAAGACAAGTGCACTATTTACGACAAGTACTGCAAGCAGTTCGAACGTGCGCTCGAACCCAACGCCATCGCCGAGGAACTCAGAGCTGCTGTCGAAGACTACAAGGGAGCAATGCCAATTGTGTAGGCTTTGAAAAACAAAAACATGACGCAGGAGCACTGGGACCAGATCAAGACCGTCATTGGCAAGAAAAACTTTGATCCCGATGCCGAAGGTTACACCCTCGCAAACTTACTCGAAGAAGAAGTCGTGCCGTTCATGGAGCAGATCGTTGAGATTTCCTAAAGAGCGACAGGAGAGGCAAACCTCGACAAGCAGTTCAAGGAAGTGAAGGACGGCTTCGCCAACATCTAATTTACGATTGAACCCTACGGAAACGACGGCAAGTACACTCATGTGATTCAACACGACCGCATCTACGAAGCTCTTGACTTGCTGATTTCGCAGATTAACACAGTATTGTCAAACCGTTACGTAGCGAAGATTCGTCATTAAGCAGAGGAGACGAAGAAAAACCTTTCTAGGCTCCAGGAGTTCTTCGAAGAACTAGTGAAGTTCTAGAAGACCTGGAAGTACATGGAGAAGATTTTCTCAAGTAGTGAAATCAAGTAAATGCTAGCTCAAGAGAGTCAAAACTTCTAATAGCTCAGCAAGTTCTTCGAGTAGACGATGACAGATACCAAAAAACTGAACGCCAGAATTGTCCAATCCAAGAAGGGTGAACAAGTCATCCACAACCTTCGAGAAAACAACGAGAAGCTGGATTAAATCAACAAGGCATTGCTTAAGCTCCTCGAAGAGAAGCGTGGCATCTTTCCAAGACTATACTTCCTGTCAGACGACGAAGTGCTTGATCTCATTTCGTCATCGGCCTCGGGTACAGCCGATAATGCGACCATCAAGAAGGCGCAAGACTTGATGCAGAGCATGCTCAACAAGATCTTCGATGGCATCAACAGAGTCAAAATTAACAACGACTAAAACCAACAGGTCGAAGGCATGGAGTCCCGGGAGAAAGAATACGTCTAGTTCACCAAGTTTCCAAAGGCAGCTGGCCCAGTAGAAGGATACCTCGTACAGTTCCAGAACGAGATGAAATCAATCTTGACGAAGAAATTGGGAGAAGGCAACAAACAATACGAAAATAATGAAAGGCACAAATGGGTGATGTCGCCGAACCTTCCAGGTCAAGTAATAGCGACGGTGGCGCAGATTCGTTGGACAGAACAGACGGAAAACGCAATCAATGAGCAAGTCAATGACGTGCAGTCGCTGGAAAACCATTGCGCAGTCCAGAACCAACAGATCGTTGAGCTCGCCAAGCTTGTTGCAGACCCGAATTTGGCGTCTTTAAGCCGACATATTTTGGTAGCCTTGATCACTGTAGACGTGCACGCGAGAGATATTGTTGACGATCTTAAGAACGCCCAGGTTCAATCGACTGACGACTTCATGTGGAAAAAGCAGTTGCGCTACTATATTGAGGGTCAAGACAGTGCTGATTGCGTCATTCGGCAGGTGCAGGCAACTTTGTAATACGGGTTTGAGTACATGGGCGCTACTTCACGTCTGGTTATTACTCCGTTGACTGACCGCTGCTGGATTACAATTTCAATGGCGCTCCACATCCAAAGAGGCGCAAACCCAGCTGGCCCTGCCGGTACTGGCAAGACTGAGTCAACCAAGGATCTGGCGAAGGCAATCGCTCTTTTCTGCTACGTGTTCAACTGTTCGGACTAAGTCGACTACAGACTTGTGGGCAAGCTCTTCTCTGGTCTGGCACAGCAAGGATGCTGGGCATGTCTCGACGAATTCAATCGTATCGATGTCGAAGTGCTCTCTGTCATTGCGCAGCAACTTCTGACCATCAGAATTGCTCTATTGAAGCTAAAGCACAAAAGACGAGCAGTTGATGACGACGGCCAACCTATCGCCGAGGGAGAGGGCGAGTAAGATACGTTCTTATTCGAAGATCAGACGATTCCGATCAAGAAAGAGTTCGGTGTTCACATTACGATGAACCCAGGTTACGCAGGCCGCACAGAGCTCCCTGACAACCTCAAAATTCTCTTCAGACCCGTGGCGATGATGGTGCCTTCCTACAGGATGATTGCCGAGGTTATGCTCGCAGCAGAAGGCTTCCAGAAGAGTTTGAAGCTGTCGCACAAGATGGTCTAGCTTTACAAGCTTTCATCAGAGCAGCTTTCGCAGCAGTCCCACTATGACTTCGGTATGAGGGCAGTGAAGTCAGTGCTCGTTATGGCAGGTGCACTCAAGAGAGCCAACTTGGAGCAGGATGAAAGTGACGTGCTCATTCGTGCCATGAAAGATGCCAACGTGCCCAAGTTTTTGCAGCAGGACTTGCCGTTGTTCATGGCAATCGTGCAAGATCTCTTCCCCGAGTCAACCATTGTCGAACCTGACTACACCAAGTTCATTAGGCAGCTTGACGAATCTCTCGAATCCAAGGGCCTGCAAACCGACCACAAGGTTTTCAAGAAGAAAGTCATTGAGCTCTTAGAAACGTTCAATGTGAGATTCGGTGTCATGCTTGTAGGTAACACAGGCTCTGGCAAGACTCGCTGCTTCGAAGTGCTGCAAGACGCCATGACTCAACTTCGCAAAAAAGGCGACCCATGTAAAGACTACTAAAAAGTCACCGTCAACATTATCAACCCCAAAGCCATTACAATGGGAGAGCTATATGGCGAAGTCGACCTGGACTCTCAAGAGTGGTCAGATGGCCTGGCTTCAAAGCTGATGCGTGCGGCTGCATTCCCACCAGAAAAAGAAGAAGAAGCTGAGGACAGAATTTGGACTGTATTTGATGGGCCGGTCGATGCAATCTGGATTGAGAATATGAATACAGTGCTAGACGACAACAAGACGCTGTGCCTATCGAATGGTCAACGCATCAAGCTACGCGACCAAATGAGAATGCTCTTCGAAGTACAAGACCTCGTTCAAGCCAGTCCAGCTACAGTGTCCCGTTGCGGCATGGTTTACTTGACGGTCGAGGAGATGGGCTGGAAGCCATTTGTCGTTTCGTGGATTGCAGAGAAATACGGCAAGAGTGATATTCTCTCGGAAGAGCTCAGAGAGCACCTGCAGTACCTCTTCTTCCAAACTGTCGACTTGGGACTCGAGAGGATTCGCTCTGGCCTCAAGGAACCAATCAAGACAACTGATCTCCAGCAGGTGAAAGGTCTCTGTGCATTCCTTGAGTCGTTCCTGCAATACGACAAGGGCTTCAAGGGCGATGACAAGACAAAGAAGAAGGACATGGAGTGCATCTTTGCCTTCTCGTACGCCTGGGGTCTTGGCGCATCGCTCGACCTCCGCGGCAAGGATGTGTTTGACACGGTCGTGAGAGATCAATTCAAATCCTGCTCAATCCCTGCCGGGTTTACTGTATTCGATTACTTCTACGACCTACGCAAGGACAAGATCTTCAAGCCATGGCAAGAGAGAGTTGAGAAATTTGAATACGACAAGACTCTGCCGTACTTCGAACTAATTGTCCCAACAGACGTGACTTTCAAGCACAGATACTGCATGGAGCAGCTGCTGTTCGTATAGAAGCCCTTCTTCTTCACAGGAGACACCGGCGTTGGCAAGTCAGTCATCGTCAATAGCGCCCTCAAGATGATGTCAGAGCGAGAAGAAAAACGAGTTATGCCGATCATGATCAACTTCTCAGCCAAGACCTCCGCCGAACGCACCCAGCAGAGCATGCTTGCCAAAACGGCCAAGATGCGCACGAATTATACCGTGGAACCTGGGTACGTCATGAACGCAGTCTTCGTCGACGACATCAACATGCCAGCGGTCGAGCAATACGGCGCTCAGCCACCCATCGAGCTGCTGCGCCTCTTCCTCAACATGAAAGGCGTTTACGAAAAAACCGACTGGACATGGAAAGAAGTGAAAAATACAACCCTAATTGCGGGTGCAGCACCGCCAGGAGGTAGCCGAGCAGAGCTTACTCCCCGATTTACGAACCACTTCAACATGTTCTGCCTACCGCCTGCAACTGAAGGCATGCTCCAGAAGATCTTCGGCGAAATCCTTGGTGGGTTTTTGAAGACCGGCTTCCCAGAAAAGGTTCAAGGCTACAAGGATGCTGCTGTAATTTCAACCATTACCGTATATCAGAGGATCATTTCCGAGCTGCGTGCGACGCCCAGCAAGTTCCATTATACTTACAACTTGCGTGATGTCTCGAAAGTCTTCCAGGGCATTCTCATGACTAAATCTAGCTCGATTATCGATGAAGTCAAGTTCACAAGGCTCTGGATCAATGAAACTTTCAGAGTCTTCGGCGACAGACTCATCAACGAACAAGACACAAACTGGTTCATCGATCTGATGATGGAGCTACTCAACGGCTAGTTCAGAATTTCGGCAGAACGCAAGGAGTACTTCGAGGATAACAAAGTCATGTTCGGAGACATTCTCAAACTGGATGCAGGCGTCAGACTTTACGAAGAAATCACCCAGAAAGAGAAACTCAAGAAAACCCTTTTTGCCAAGCTCGAAGATTACAACACTGAAATGGAGCAGAGAATGAATCTCGTCTTCTTCGATGACGCTATGCACCATATCTTGCGTATAACTCGAGCCCTGAGACAGCCGCGCGGCAACATTATGCTTATCGGTGTAGGAGGGTCAGGCAAGCAGTCGCTGACCAAACTGTCCGCGTACATGTACCAAATTAAGTATCGCACGGTCGAGGTAGGCAAAGGTTTTAACCTTGAGAAGTTCCGAGATAACATAAGAGACATTATGTTTGCCACGGCTGGTGTTGAAAAAGAGAAAAACCTTCCTGAGCCGACGGCGTTCACATTGACGGACTCTCAAATTGTCGACGAAGCGTTCCTTGAAGACATCAACAACATCCTCAACACAGGCGAGATCCCGAACCTTATGAGCAACGAGAACAAGGAGAAGATCCAGAACGAGATGCGAATCGTTGTGCAGGAGATGAAGAAGATCGACACAGTAGATGAAATTTAAAAGACATTCGTCGATCGAGTTCGAGAACACTTCCACATATGTCTCTGCATGTCGCCTGTTGGTGATGACTTGCGTGTCCGCTGCCGCTAGTTCCCATCACTCGTCAACTGCTGCACTCTCGACTGGTTCTCCAGGTGGCCTCGGGAAGCCTTGTTGTATGTGTCATCGGAGTTCCTGAAGGAAGTGGAGATGCCGAGCGAAGAAATTCGTTCTCAGGTGTCACAGATGTGCATGTTAATCCACACGTCGGTAGAGGAGATGAGCATCAAGTTCTGGGAAGAGCTGCGCCGTAGAGTCTACACGACACCCAAATCTTACCTTGACCTAATCAAGCTCTACATCGGCAAGCTTGCGATGAAGCGTCAAGAAGACAACGCAAACAGGGACAGACTCGATAAAGGTGTGAAAAAGCTGATCTAGACGAATGCCAACATCGACGAGCTGAACAAGAAGCTGACAGAAATGCAGCCGGAGCTCAAGAAAAAAGAAGCAAATCTCAAGATTATCCTCGAGAAGGTCGAGATTGAGAAAGCGATCGCTGATCAAGAGGAAGAAAAGGTCTCCGGCGAGAAGGACATCGTCGAACAGCAAACCCGCGAAGCCGAAAAGCTGAAGGCAATGGCCGAAGACGAGCTCGCTGCTGCAAAGCCTCTTGTCGATTCAGCCATCAAGGCCGTAGGCAAAGTTGAGGCCTCTGCTATCTCAGAAATTAAGGCTCTGTCAAAACCACCTGATAAGGTCATGCTCGTTCTGGAAGTCGTCATGCTCTACTTCGGCAAGAAAACGGACTGGGATTCTGCCAAAAAAGAAATGGGTAATGCAGGCCAGTTCCTTGCACAGCTGAAAGAACTTGCGAAGGATGAAAACATCAAGAAAATCAAGGAGAAGGCTCTGTCTACAATCCGCAAAAAGTACCTGGAGGACAAGGAAAGATGGGATTTAAAGCAAATCGAAACTGCATCAAAGCCAGCCCGAAACATCGCCGAATGGGCCCAAGCCTTGTCGGACTACCAAAAAGTTTACTTGAAGATACAGCCCCTGATCAAAGAGAAGAACGAAAAGACCGCTGAGGTCGAAGCCGCCCAGAAGGTGCTTGCCGAGAAGATGAAGAAGGTCTACGAAGTCAAAGAAAAAGTAGCCAAGTTAGAGCAGCAAGTAAAAGAACTCAACCAAGACAAGGCTGAGACTGAGTTCACCATCAGACAGTCAGAGGAAAGAATGCGTCGTGCCAACACACTTGTCAAGCAGCTTGCTGACGAGGGCATTCGATGGAAGGAGGACGTTGAGAAGATGACACAGCATATCCAAAAACTAGTCGGAAATGTCTTCCTCGCGTGCGCTTGCATCTCGTATTTCGGTGCCTTTACCGGCGACTATCGCAAGCAGCTGACTGACATGTGGACGCAGAAGTGTCTCGAGCGCAAAGTGCCAACCTCGGAAATCTTCTCGCTGCCAGACGTCCTGGGTGATCCGGTTGTAATCAGAGACTGGAACATCAAAGGACTGCCGACTGACCTCACATCTGCTGAGAACGGCATCCTTGCTATGAGTGCAGAACGCTACGGTCTTTGCATCGACCCGTAGATGCAGGCGAACAAATGGCTGACTAACATGTTCAAGGACAACAGGCAGCCGAAGCCAGAGCTGCTGAAGCTGAAAACCTTCGAACACAAGAACTTCCTGCGACAGGTATGTAACGCAGTCTTGCTCGGCAACATTGTTTTGATTGAAGATATCACAGAAGACATCAGCCCCGCTATCGACTCCATCCTCTTGCACCAGGAATTCAAAGATGAGACAGGCTAGCTTAAAATCAAACTTGATGAAAAGTTCCAGGACTTCGATCGCAACTTCAGACTCTTCATGACAACCAAAATGGCCAACCCCGAG
>Ga0075472_10001227_pt1 | contig 10469 bp, 16 predicted proteins | sample DEB19_08_DNA_3_FD_77014 | JGI IMG/M metagenome (GOLD analysis project Ga0075472, IMG submission 77014) | Aqueous microbial communities from the Delaware River and Bay under freshwater to marine salinity gradient to study organic matter... | ecosystem: Environmental > Aquatic > Marine > Coastal ...
ATCTCCCCCATGGGCATTTCATCCGGGAAGTCCTCACTCCATTCTGAGAACGAATGCCCCTCGTCCTCATTGGTCAACGTGAAGTGAACGCGAGTCATGACGAACCTTTCAGGTGGAGTTGAGCTGACTAGTCGTTGTCCGGCGTGACGAACCGCAGTCGGGCGCTGCCGTCCTCCCACATGCGGATGCGGATTCCCTTGACGGCGATGCCCCGGCGGTTGACCACGGCGCACTGCGGCGAGCCGAACAGGTTGCGGCAACGGGTGGAGCGGCCAGCACCCCGGGGGTACAGCAGCCTGTATGCCCCCTGAGCCTCGCGCTGCAAGCCCCGGATCTCATTGCGGCGCAGGACATGCGGCCAGCCGAGCACGGCCGTGGCGTGGAACACCTCGGGCACCTGAATGGATGCCGTGTGCTTGCCCACCTTGACCGGCGGCTGGAACACCTCAGTGGACGCGCCGCTACCGGCGTATGCGGTGGTGGTCATGGCGAGGGCGGCGATGCCAGCGAGAGCCGAAGCCGCGAAGGTGGTGCGACGGGTCATGCGGTCACCTCGTGGATCTGGACGGCGTATTCCTGGCCGTCGATCTCGTCGTCGAAGTAGAGAGCGGCCCCAGTGCGCAGCACATCCCTCCACCGGTCCATGTCTCCCCGGGTGGTCTGAGCGCGATCCGCACGATCCGAGATCAACTCAGCGCCGTAGCGTGCGGCGTCGTCGATGTCGTCGAAGTCGTCGAGATCGTCCATGTAGTCCGGCAGGTAGCCCGGGCGGTTGACGATCACTGCATAGCGAGTCATTGCGAGTTCCTTTGGTTGGTGGTGCGGGGAGACTGCGCCCGGGATCGTGAGTCCCGTGCCCGCCCGTAGCGGGTGCGCAGTGTGGGGATGGCCCTACGAACCATCGGCGATGAACGCGGCCATCGCTCGCTTCGCTCCCTCCTTGCTCCCGTCGTGCTGGTACTTGTCGGGCTCGATGCGAACGAGCGAACCGCGCACCGGAGCGAGGTAGATGGTCGTCGACCCGTTGCCAGTCCAAAGGATATCCATCCCATTGAACGTGGTAACGAGCCCGCCCGTGAGCGTCCAGTGGAACTCCGGAGTGTGCTTGCGAGTCTGCATTACGAACCTTTCGGTGCTGGTTGGTTGGGGAAGGCCCTACGAACCGTTACCGCTCGTTGTGGCGCAAGTAGTCGGTGTCGTCCCGCACGGGGTCGTAGCCGACAGCGGCCAGGAACCGGGCGCGGTCGAACCGGTCGTTGTCCTCGGCGAACAGGTCGGCGATGGACCGGACAAGCTGCCGGTAATCGGCGGGAAGCACGGCCGCATCGGAGTTGGCCGGGCGGTACAGTTCCAGAATCTCGGCAAAGGCGTTGTAGTGCTTGCGAGTCATGACGAACCTTTCGTGGCGAGTCAGTCAGTGAAACCCCGGGGCATCATGCCCCCCTCATCAGGCCCAATCCGTGGGCGACGGGCCGAAGCCCGTTTCGGTGGGTCAGTTCCCGCTACGGCTTTGGGATGTCCCGTCCGCAGTGATCGCAGGAAACAGTTTCGTCAACGTTCCCAGTGTGATCCATCGCCGCGACAAACCAGCCGTCACCCGAAATTGCATTGTCGATGCAATCCGATTCGGTGCGGCAGCAATCGAAACAGAGAACCCCGCCGTCATCCGTAACCGCGTACATCTCATAACCGCCCGGCCATGCGAACTTTTCCGTGGCGATGCGGTTCCTGATCTCGTTCATGGCTGCGAGCCTTCCGGTGGGAGTGACCTACGCCATCCGTGGCGTCTCATCAGCGGCAGTCAGTGCCGGACGGGCAAGAGCCCGTTTCGGTGGGTCAGTGGTTGCGCTCCACAGAACGAATTGCAGACTCAATCAGATCCGCGCGATCGTTGATGTCTTTCGACACGTGCGACATTCCCTGTTTCGACGCTTTGCGGGCCTCGCTCCGCAATGCGTTCACGTATTGACGGGCCGCATGGAGAACGAACGAAATGCTCTGTTCCATGATCACGACTCATCATCCGATGCAGCGGCCCGCTCTTCGCAACCAATCCCGTAGCCGTGCAGGTAGTCGTCCTTCCACGACTGCGGGGTTCCCGGGTTTGCCAAGACATCCGCGAACTCGCGGCGCCCAGACGCCCCATCCGAAAGCCCGGCACCAAAAGCGTCAATCAGCATTGAAATCTCCTTCGCGAGTCGAAAGCCGATGCGGTGAACATCGGCGCTGGCCGCGCCAGTATGACGATTGCGCCACGACGATCAACGCCCAACATGTTCGGGAATTGTAAGAGCAGAAAGCTCCATCCCCAAAACAGCTTTTGAGCAGGGAAAACGCATCGCCCGCTCGGGACGTGCGGCCCACCACGAAGCCCGATCCAAAGCGGGTAGACGCGCTACGCCTTGCGGTTGCGCAGCAACCACGAGGATCAATGCGAATCCTTCTGATTCGCATTGCGCGCAAGCCAAGAACAGCACGGGACAACCCAGTGCGCCGCACGCGAGGCGAAGCCGAGTAGGCGCAACAGTGACCGACCGCTTGGCAGGGAGGGAACCAGACCGGCACACCTGTCCGGTCTGCATCCACAACCGCAGTACCAACCAACCGAAGCTCGACACGCAAGGAAGAGAACACGAAACCAATCGGGTCTCTCCCCTCCCCCTCCGGGGCACCACGCTTGCGTGGTGACTGCCGACTACGTGAGTAGGGGGTGACCCCTCACCCCCGCACGCGAACGTATACGGAGGACCCATTAGGTTCTGGCCTCTCGCCGCTGTCTGCGTCTGCGACTTCGGCAGCGTGTTGGCGCTTCGCGTTTCCGTGTTGAGTTGGTTCAGATCAACAGTTCAATCTCAAAAGCTTTTTGGTTTGAACCTTTTGTTCTTCTCTGCGGCTTCCGGCTTCGCCTCCAGCCTCACTCACTTCGTTCGTTCAACTGCTCATTCGTCGTTGCGGCTTTGCCGCTGTGCTTCTCATTGGCCCATCCCCCCTACCCCCCTTCCCGGGGGACCCGTGGGATTGGGTCGCTTGCCAGGATGGGGGGTTGGCGTGCCCTCGTTCAATCACTGCTGCTCGGACCTGGGTGGTGCTCACTGCGCCGCTGTCCGTGTTGTCAGCAGGTTTGGGGCACGCCGAGACAACCCCGTCTGACGGATGTGTCCGGACGGTGAGCCCGGGTGCCTCGGCGCACGCCCGTGAAGGTGGCATACTCGTCATGTCTTTGTAAGCGTTTTGGGGGGAAGGCATGGGGAGATTCGATCGTGGGACGCCCGCTGAGGAGTTGACCGACCACCAGCTCGCCCAGGCACTCGCTGCGTACGCTGCTGGTGCGACACCCACGAGGGCAGCGATGGCAGCGGAGACCAACCGCTACGAGTTGCTGCGCCGCGAGAAGGACGACCCGGAGTTCGCCGAAGCAGTGGTGCGTGCCCGTGAGGCTGGTCACGACTACATCGAGGAGGAGCTTCTGCGCAAGGGTGGTGCGAACGCCATGGTGAAGGTGCTCCAGTGGCGTAAGCCCGAGTACCGGGAGTCCGTGAAGGTGGAGCACACGGTTGTGCCGCCCACAGCAAACCAGCTTGAGGAGGCACGCAAGCTCGGTGAGGACCCGGCGTTCCGCCTCGCAGCGCACACAGCCGTGGACAAGTACCTGACAGGGGGAGATGCAGCATGATGGACGACATCGAAGTTCTGTTTGCGATCAACAAGGACTGGGCGGTCCACAGCATCCATGGTCCGTACAGAGACAACCAGTGGCAGGCGGAGATTCGTAGGGGTGACGACGGAGTGATCGCGTTCGGGTGCACACCTTGGGACGCCGTTCGCAACTGCTACTGCGACATCGCGCACCGCGAGAGCACCGCTGCCTGACGAGCCGTACATCGACCCGGCGCTGGCGGTCAGCGACCCGGAGATCCTCGCCCGCCTCTGCCGCTTGGATCAAGGCGACGGGCGTCCACCGCAGCCGTGGGACCCGTGGCCCCACCAGCATGAGCTGTGGAGGATGCTGCGCACCAAGCGCAAATGCATCGTCCTCAAGGCCCGGCAGCTTGGCATCACGTGGGCGATGGCCCTCTACGCCCTCTGGACGATCATGGTGTACCCCAGTGTCCGGGTGCTCATCGTGTCCATCTCAGAGCGCGAATCCCAGGACGTGCTGTTCCGCATCCGGCGGCTGTACGAGTCCCTGCCTGAGTCCGTGCGCTCAGCGTTCCCCGTTCAGAAGTCCACCGAGGAGATGCTGATCCTCCGTCACCCGGAGGGGCCGAGCATCATCCAGTCGCTCCCCAGCTCATCCGGGGCCGGTCGTGGCTTGACGGTGAAGCTGCTGATCGGAGATGAGGCAGCCAAATGGCCTGACGCCTCTGAGCAGATGGCGTCCCTGCGCCCCACCGTCGGCGACATCGGGCAGTTCGTGCTCGCCTCCACCGCCCACGGGCTCAATGCCTTCTACGACCAGTGGATGGACGCCCAGGACGACGCTGAGTGGGGCACCCTGTTCCACAACGCCCTCGCACGCCCAGACCGCGACGAGGAATGGGTGGAGCGCGAACGTGCCGGACTGAAGGACAAGGGGCCGCAGGAGTACCCACTGACCCCGCACGAGGCGTTCATCAGCTCAGGTGGCGGTGCGTTCAGCAATCAGACGCTCGTGGACTACGCCGAGAACTGCGTGGAGCCCCCGCGCTGGGTCGGGCGCTTCGAGCGCGACGCCGTGAACATCATCACGCGCCGCGACAAGGATGGTGGCTGGAAGGTCTGGGAGTGGCCCGACCCATCTCGCGAGTACTTCATCGCCGCTGACGTGTGCGGTGGTGAAGGCGGCACCGACTACAGCTACGCCGCCGTCATGGACTCCATCTCCATGACCCAGGTCGCCGCGTACCACGGCAAGATCACGCCCCGGAACTTCACTGAGCAACTCGTCAGGGCGGGCTACCTGTACCGAGGGCAATCTGGACCGGCGATGCTCGTGCCGGAGGCCAACAACCACGGGTCCGCTGTCATCGCCCTGCTCATCGAATGGCGGTACCCGAGGGTCTACCACCAAGAGGTGTACGACCAGAAGGAAGGCCGCAAGCGCCGCCGGATGGGAATCACCACCTCCTGGCAGTCGCGACCCATGATGATCGGGGCCTTGCAGGGTGCCCTGGATGACGGCGTGATTGGGGTGCGCGACAAGGACGCCATCAGGGAGATGGAACGCTTCGTCGAGGTGGAGCTACCCGGTGGTGGTTCCCGCTACGAGGCGAGCAAGGGCAACGACGACAGGGTGATGGCGCTTGCCATCGCAGCCCTCGTTGGCACCCAGTCCCGGCAGGTCACTGGTGCGGCCCGTCAGGCGGCACGTAGCGCCCAATCGGTGGACGAGCACACGCCGTACTGGGGCGCAGCCGCCTAGGGAAGTTCGTGGTGGGCGTTGACCCCACATCTCCGGGCAAGCCCGTCGCTCTACAGCCTTGAGCTACACGAACCTTGCGGGGTGGGAGGAGCCGAAAGGGCGCCCGGCTCGACTCCCACCCCGTGTGCGCAGTGCCACTCCCCAGAACAGCCGCGCACGGCGCACTGTACATGACGTGTTCGTCGCATGCTACCCTCCGCGCGACAAGCCCCCTCGCTCTGGAGCACACACATGATGCAGCCCCCGATGACTCCACCCGGTGGCGGGGGGCTGCCGCCGGAGATCCTCCAGGCGCTCATGGCCCAGAACCCGCAGATGGCGATGGACCCCGGCATGGCACCCGAGGACCCCATGATGGACGGCATGGACGGGATGGGCATGGACCCGGGCATGGGGCCGCAGGGTGGGGGCGACCCGATGGCAGCGCTCACCGCGATGGACCCCTCCATGGGCTTTCCGTCCACGGACCCCAACCAGATCGCTGCGATCCTCGCTGAGATGCGGCACGCCGACATGGCGAAGCTCGACCAGCAGCAGATGATGGACAAGATGGCGTTCATGCAGCGGGCCGACGAGGCAGCGATGCTCGCCATCCAGGCTGTCCGTGACCTTCAGGCCAACAGCGGCATGACCGCCACGAGCCCCCACGAGGGCTTTGACAGCGGCATCGGCCAGCCGCCGGGGGACATGATCGCGTGAGCAAGAAGGCTGACAGCAGCCCGAAGCTCAAGGACGCAGAACGCGAGGAAGTCCGCCGCATCGCGGCAGACGACTACGAGAGCGCACGCGACACCCTGATCCCGACCCACGCCTCAAAGGCCGTGGACTACGAGATCTACCGTGGGTACCGCGACGACGCCTCCGGTGGCATCGGCAACAAGAAGCGCCGTGGCCCGTTCGGCTGGTCATCCATTCAGGTGCCCATCGCCTACTGGGTGATCGAAACCGAACTCCCGCGCCTCGGCACCCAGCCGCCCGCTGTCACCGTCACACCGACGAACGCACGTTCCGCGCCGTACGCCAAGGCCAAGCAGCTCCGCACCAACCACCTGCTGCGCAAGGGCGGGTTCGAGTGGGAGCTGATCACGGCGATCAAGCAGATGCTGATCCTCGGCAAGGGACCCACCAAGACCACGTACTGCGCGTACACGGGTGGCCCAAAGATGGTCGCAATCGACTACTTCGACTACTTCCTCTCGCCTGAGGCCACCAGCTACAAGACCGCCGAGTACATCGCTCACCGCACATGGTGGACGCCCCGCATGCTCCGTGGCCTCGCCAGCCAGCATGACGCTGAAGGCAACCCGATCTACGACCACGAGCAGCTTGAGGAACTCGCACGGCACGCTGCTGACCGTTCCCGCGCTGACGCGACATGGGCATCGCGCCGCAACGCCGCTGGTCACGGCACCCAGATCCACAACGACACCGACAAGGGCGTCGTCCCCGTCGTCGAGCTGTGGTACCGGGACGGGTGGGTCGTGACCGTGGGCGGCATCGACGGAGAGTTCCTGCTGCGCATCCAGCCCCCAGACGACATTGGGCGGATGAGGTGCCAGAAGGGCCGACCACTGATGCCTTTCGTCGAGTTCTGCAACTCGCCGGACCTGTTCATCCCCGAGCCCATCAGCAGCGTGGAGATGGTCGCCGACCACCAGATCGAGGCGACGCAGCTCCGCAACCTCGCGATGAACCAGCTCATCAGCAACACGATGACGCCGCTGCTGTACGACCGCTCCACCGGCATCCGCAAGGCGGACATCGACGCGGCGTTTGGTCAGCCCGGTGGCTCGCTCGGCGTTGAGGGTGACCCGACCCGCGCAGTGATCCGCCTGCCAGCCGGGAACCTCAACGGCGACGTGTACGCCATGAGCGACCAGATCCAGGGCAACGCGCAGATGGTCACGGGCGTGTCCGACTGGGCGGCAGGGCAGACGAGCGCCGCAGGCGTCCAGAACCAGACCGCAACCGCCGTGAGCATCATCACGGGTGAGGGAAACAAGCGGTTCCAGTTCAAGACCAAGCTCGTGCAGCTCGCAGCAGGCGAGGTCGCCCAGCTCTACGACGCCATCGACCGGCAGTTCAACCCCGAGGAAGTGTTCGTCGCGATGAGCAGCGACACATCCTACGGCACGGGGGACGCTGGGATCACCACCATCGACGGCAAGTACGCGGTGATCGACGCGGCCGTCAACCACCCGGAGAACGAGTACGACATCATCGTGGACGCCGGTTCGCTCGTGGACCCGGCACGGTCCGACAAGGCGCAGGATCTCCTCAACATCATCGGGCTCGTGTCCGGCAACCCGATGCTCCTTCAGCAGGTCAACCTCCCCGAGCTGTTCAAGGAGTTCCTGCTGGTGAGCGGCCTGAACCCCGACCGGTTCATGCAGGCGGGCATGGAGCAGACGATGGGTCCCGCGCCGATGGACCCGATGGCCCAGCTTGAGCAGGCAATGGGCGCACCCGCGCCCGAGGGGGAAGCACCGCCGCCCGAGGACTTCGGTGGGGTCGTCCGTGCGAACGGCTCGATCATGCCGGAGCTGGTCTAACCAACACGTCATGAGGTAGCTGATGGCATCCCTCACACTCACAACTGGTACGAAGGCTGCCACGAGCACCGCATCGGTGATTGGTACGCCGTCGTCCAAGCGCACGCTGCTCGCAATCCACTCGCCCGCTGGTGCCGCCGCAACGGTCTACATCGGCGCTGACAACGTGACCGCCAGCAACGGCATCCCGCTCGCTGCCGGTGAGCGCATCATCTTCACCAACGATGGTGGCGGGCCGCACGCCAGCCACGACTGGTACGTGTACGCCGCCAGCTCGGTCACTCTCCAGTACACGGAGGCACACTGATGAGTGTGGTAGTCGCGCAGCAACTGTTTCCCTTCGTGTTCCCGGTTGCCGCCAGTGGCGATTACGTGAAGGCGTACCCGTTTGGCACTGAGGTCGGGAACCAGGTTTGGGGTAGCTTCTGGGGAAGCGACACGAACGTATTGGTGCCCTTCTTTCTGCCACCCGGACTGTTCATTGACAGGATTGCGATGAACATCGTGTCTGCTGGTTCTTCCGGGTCGGTGATCCGACTGAACGCCTACGACATGTCAGTGACAACCAGGCGACCGTCGTCGCTGCTTGCAGAAAACACGATTGACTCGACGAGCACGGGGACCAAGGAAGCGACGTTCACGAAGTTCGCTCCGTCGAACCCGTACCGAATTGTGTTCATCGGTGCTGCGTCGCAGGGGGCACCGGCGACAACTCCGACGATTGCATCGGTTGGCGGTCCAGGTCTGGTTGGCAGCACTTCCAACAACGGCGGGAACGGTGGGTACTACCAGTCGAGTGTTTCTGGTGCGTGCCCAGCTTCGTTCACGGTTTCCGGTGTGTACAACACGCTTCCCAGGATGCTTCTGAGGTTGTCGGCGTAAATGCCGGTCGTTCGGTCAGCGAGGGTGCTTCGTACGCCGGTGTTGCGTCCGGAGCATCCGGCTACCGGGTTGACGCCGTTCTTCTTCGATGACTTCTCGTCACCGACGTTAGATGACACGAAGTGGTGGGCTTCTGGCAGGCCGTATAAGACCGGGCCAGACTGGATGGATAGCTCATATGCGGGCGACGACTGCCGGTTCCTTGATTCAAACGTGACGATCGAGGATTCGCGGTTGGTGTTGGCATGTCGCAATGTACCGAACGTCCGGGCTGGTGTGACCAAGGGTTTCAGCGGTGGGATGGTTACGACGGCTGGGTTGTTGGCTGGTGCCCCTGATTCGTTCAGGCAGCGGTTCGCTCCGCCAGTGCGCCTTGATGTGTCAGCGAAGATCCCATCCGGTCGTGGGTTGTGGCCGGTGATCTGGTTCATGCCTGTGCGTAACGGTTGGCCTCCGGAGATCGACGTGGCTGAGTTCCTCTGCCAAGACCCGTCAAAGAACTACACGACGTTTCATTACGACGACGGCGGTCATCGGCAGATCAATTGGCGTACGTCATCGTTTGGTGATTTGTCACAGGCGTTTCATGTCTACTCCGTGGAGTGGCGCGAAGAAAGCATCAAGTGGTTCATTGACTACGCAAAAGTCTTTGAGACGACGAGTAGCTTCATCCCAACCGAGGAAATGTACTTGATGTTGACGTGCATGGTTGGGCACGCAACAACGTATCCTGGGCCACCTGATGAGAACACGCCGTTCCCGTCGTACTTCACGGTTGACTGGGTGCGGGCGTCAACGATTAGCGCGTAAGAGAAAGTTCTTGTGGTACTGACAGTTCAAACAAACGCGGTTACGGTGTGCACAACGGAGATCCTCGTGTGTGACCGGTCGCCGCGCCGTGTGCTTGTCATAAGCAAGGAGCAGTAGTGGCTACGACTCAGAGCGGCATCGAGAACAATGCTGTCACCGCCTCGACAAGCATTACCCTGCTTGCGTTGAACACGCCTCGCCGCACCCTGCTGACGTTCACAAACAACGGCAGCGTCACCGTCTACCTCGGTGGAAATGACGTGTCGAGCACGGCGTTCTTCTGGCCGCTCACTGCTGGCGAAACCATCCAGTTCACAAGCGAGGGCGGCGACCGCTCTCCGCAGATGAAGTGGTATGGGGTCACTGCCAGCTCGACGGCAAGCGTGTCGGTGGGGGAGATCATTGACTGACATGGACCCGCGTGTCGCGATCAAGGCGCTTGACGACCTGTCGCGCAGCGTGGGGTGGGGGATCATCCGCGAGTGGGCCAGCGACCGGCGTGCCAGCAAGATGCAGGCGGTCATTGGTGCAGGGCTCTCAGCGCAGCACAGGGATGAGCTGGCGGCTGAGATCAGGCAGTTGAACTTGGTGCTGGAGGCCCCGGCGGACCTGATCCGCCAGTACGCCGATCAGCTCCCAGATGAGGGGGAAAACGATGGATGACGAGCAGTTCATTGATGAGGGGCCTGGCGTCGAGCTGGTCGATGACGGCATGGGCGGCAGTGTTCCCGCTCCGGCTCGTGAGGACGACGCGGCTCCCGCCGACCCGTGGGCCGGTGTCTCCGATGAGGTGCGTGAGTTCGCGCAGCGCAGCGGGTTCAAGA
>Ga0075472_10001229_pt1 | contig 10458 bp, 7 predicted proteins | sample DEB19_08_DNA_3_FD_77014 | JGI IMG/M metagenome (GOLD analysis project Ga0075472, IMG submission 77014) | Aqueous microbial communities from the Delaware River and Bay under freshwater to marine salinity gradient to study organic matter... | ecosystem: Environmental > Aquatic > Marine > Coastal ...
CCTAGATTACTACCATTTATACGTGATTACGGAAGTGGCGTAATGCTACCAGAGTAACCACCATCCATATAAGTTGATTCTACATAGTCGTACAATACAACCTCTCCATCGTCATCATTTCCTGTAGAATCACTCAATATCACATAGAATGTATATGATGGATATGAGAAGGTTTCTACGATACTTACACCATCAGTCAAATACAAGTTGAATTTATTGATGTTTGTGATGTTGACTGGGGTGAATGAAATATTATCCTCAATTAACAATTCACCAAACACCTTAAATCCTGCAGGATGTGCACTCTTGGTATATAATTTACTCCATTCTGAATATGGTGTATTGGTTGTTTGAACCACATATGAGAATGGTTGATAATAGTAGTTATCTTGTAGTTTGTTCATATCTGACAAAAACCCTGCATTGTTTTTCCATTGACCAGGACGTTTATAGAAATACCCTGTAATGAAATCCACTGTTGCTACACTGCCTGTACGCGGATTGGTTAAATTCTTTTCCATCGTACCTTGAGCAGTATAGTTTTCTACTTCAAGATATTCTTCTGCAAAGTAAGTACCACCAATGTCAAAGCGATATCCTGTTTGAAGAATAGACAATCCTGTAATGACACCTTGACGATTATCTGTGGTGTATTCTGAGCCAGTTGTCACATAATTTGAAGCAAAATACTTGTCTTGGACAACAGTTCCTACACTCTTTACACGAACCAATCCATTGTTAACTTCTTGATTAGGAATTGGGTAAGGAGCTGTTTCTGTAGATTCAATAGTAAACGTATCACGGCGTTTGAAGTTGATACCACCATCAACAATAGTATAACCAACAAGTTGTTGTGTTAAAAATCCATACACATATTCAGTTGTTCCATCAAATGCTGTTACCCAAACTGCATCAAGATATGCATCTTCTAAAAATGTATTGTTTAATACATCAACATCATAGCTACGTGCTAAATTAATTTCCAATTCATACACATCTTCATTTGTTGAATCTTTTGAAACCGTTAAACATGAAACTTGTGTTGTGTATAATTTAAGCTCATCTTGTTCTAATTTATAATACTTTAAATATACAGTTTTTTCTTTTAAATCATAAACCGTTCTGGCATTTTCATATGGAGTAAGAACATGATTTACTCCTACCCCACCTGAAGAAATATCTACAGCAGTTCCTCCATTAGCATTATACAATGATGTTGCCAATTTAATAGTATTTGCATTTATCTTAATCACATAATATGTGACATAATTTTCTGTAAGATTACCAATTGCAGTCCCGCCGCCCGCTGAATAACGAACTTTCGTTCCTGTATCAAATCCATGACTTGTAATTGTAATGGTGTCATTTACTGATGATACTGCTGTTGAACCATTGAAAACTTTCTTTAAATATTGTGCTGCAGGCGCAGGACGAAGAGCCAACGCTGTTGTACCAATTTGGTCATAATCAACATCAACTTTAATTGTTTTCTTTGTGGTCCAAACACCATCTGATGCCTTTAATGTGTAATCACCTGGATATTTAATCGTGGCGTTATCATTATACATCATACGGAAAAATAATTCCGCAGCATTTTCACTACCTTTGGATTCATAATATTGATTGATGAACTTAATCAATCTCCTGCGTTCAATCATGGCATCAGGGCTTATATCATATGCATATTGTTCACGCATTTTCTCTGCGAACATATCCAACGTTAAATCAATATCCGACCACTTTTCTGAGTTTAAAAGAATATGATTGGCTTCATGATTTAAATCCAAAAACTTATAATATTCTTGTATAAAGGAGGCAAAAACAGGGTAGGTGCTCCGAAGATATTCGGGTATTTGCCCTGAAATTAAATGTTGAAGTTTATTTTTAAGATTTGCCATTAGCTTTCAACTGCGGTTGCTGTGACCTTTAATCCAACAGTTGTTCCTAAAGATATATTTGTTTCACTATCATCCAAAGTTACAACGATGTTTTGTGATGGGTAAGGATACACTGCTGATGTTGATACTGGGGTGCTTTGAATGATGGTAGGATTCAAGTCCTTTCCTAATTCTTGAGGCAAGGCGTTGAAACGAACATCAGAACCACCTACATTTATCACAAAGAAATCAGGAATTTCAATGGCACCTGAACCATTATATGTAACAGTACCATAATTATCAACTAGCACTTCATCATTTTCTACATTCAATAACTTCAATGTGCCTGTACCATTTCTATCAGGAGGTGTGGTATTTGGAAAATCTTGTACGTATGCAGTGTAATTTGTACCACTTACTGTTGTAGTAAAGTTAGTGCTATAGAATGAATTAGGTTCAATTGATGTTGTGAAGAAAAACTTTAGATTTTCATGCGTGTTTAAAATTGGAATCACACGGCGTTGTAGGCGCATATCAATCAAGGTTCCTAAAATTGCATTGTGTGATGTTTGAATCTTATTCACCAAACGAGCAAAATAGAACTTTTTATCTAGTGTTGACAATTCATTTTCAAAGTATTGTTCAATGGTATTGTTTACAATAGCTTCTACTTGTGAACTACTAAATGGAGTAATTCTTGGATTGTAATTCACCTTAACATCTAAACCAACATACAAATATGTTGGGTCAACAAATTCATGCAACAATGATAATACGCTTCTTGGACGAATAATGGTGTTTAACAAATAATCTTTATCAGCTTCAGTTACAAGATATCCTGATTTTGGGTCAATGGAAATGAACACTTTGCCGTAAATAGGAGGAGCATTATTTTCTCCGCCCCATACTGCAACAGCTTTTGCCTTATCAAAGTTGGCTAAAATTAAAGATTTGTAATCTTCGACGGTGACTGCACGATTTCTTGTTGCATTGAATTTAGGTGCATTGAAACGAATACTATTTGTACTTTCTCTATCTGCGCCACCTGCTGCAGCCGATACCAATGTAGTTACTGGAGCAGCACCTGCAAGATTAATGCTACAAGTAAATGCACGTGAGCCATTAGGAGCAGCACCTTTGGATGCCAAATATTCAATGATGACAATGTTACCTGAAGTTAATTTCTTTCCAATTACATCATCACCAAAAATAAGATTATAATAGCCATCTTGACCTTCTTCAACCCAATATACTTTACTTGTAGAGGTTACATCCACAATGGTTGTGGTGCGCTTATATGAAGTTGTTGTGAGATTTGTGCTACTTGTTTGCACACTCACATTCAATGTAGACAAGTCAATGTTGTTATTTTTAATCTTAATAGGACCTGAAACTGTGTCTGCTGTAATGGTATTGCGTTGAGATACAACAACACCTTCGGCAACAACAACACTTTCAAATAAAAATTCTCCTAAATTTTTCGATGCTGTTTGTTCTTCTAATGAAACGAAGGTATAAGAAACACCGTCATTTGTTGTAGTGAATTTTGTATATTGAGGAATTGTCAATGTTGATGAAACATATGATATTGAAGGAACAACATTGATGTCTAATGAAGCTCGTGATGATGTAACTGACCTAGGAGTATACCCTAAAGTTTTGGCAATGGATACAACTGATGAACGCTTTAATGCACTATCAATGAACATTTCATTGGATTGCAAATGTGCTAAAATGGCATTATAATGTGTATTATATGCCAACAAATCAATGATAGTGTTTAATCCAGAGCCAGAAAAATTATAATCGGCAAATTCTTCTTGACTTGATAGATAATTTATTAAATTTCTCTTGATTTGTTCAAAATCAAGTTCGGTTACACGAAGGTCTGCCATTATCGTACTCTCTGCATTGTGAGATTGAACGTTACTGGGCTATAGATACCAACAATATAAAAATACAAACTAACATCATATGCATTTTCATCATAATTTGGATTTACTGCAACTTCTTGAAGTTTCACTCGTGGTTCATAATTTCCAATACAGGTTGTGATTACTCCTTTCAATGTTTCAACAGTGACAGCGTCCATGGGTTCAAAAAGAATGGAATATAATTCACTTCCTAAATTTGGTTGAAATGGACGTTCACCTGGGCGGGTCAACAACAAATTCTTAATAGATTGTTTTACAGCATTTACATCAATGCGTTTAGCCACATCATTTGATGTGGTTTTCGCAAATGTGAGGTCAATGTCTTTATAGAGTTTTGTTGGTGTTGTCATGTGAATTATTTATATGGTTTTTAGTATTGTAGTGTGGAACCAGGTAAGAAGTTTGTTAAAGTTCCTACAGGGGTCACTCGAACATCATTTTTCATTGTAAATGCTTCTAAACGAGCATTACCACCGCTACGTCCATTTGCCATATTAATTCCAGATTGTTGCCATTGAATATGAACCCAAGGTTTATATGTTGTCACACCCCTGACTGTTCCAATTCTATATTCAAGTAACAACTTATCATATTGAATGTTTCTCTTTAAATTTAGTGCATAATCATAATATTGTGAGAAAGGTGTATTTAAGAAACACATATCAACTGCCAATCCCTGTTCGTGGAAAGATACCCCTTGTGCAGGTCGTAAAGAACCTGTGTTATATCCAGGATAACGAATACATGATGTAATTAATATTTTACCCTTTCCTAACAAATCAAATACAGGTTCAATGACATTTTCTGCCAATTGACGTAGATTACATACAATGTCTTGTTTTCGTAATCCATGTTGGTCTCGTAGATTGTTTCCCTTCAACATACCTAATGTGACATTTTCTGTTAAACGATATGTTAGAGGAAAACTCGTTGTACCATAAATGATGTTACATGAAGCAATTCTAGCAGGTTTTAATGTAGGAGCTCTACTTGAATCTGTTTCTCCTGATGTCAAAGGACGTTCTAAATCTTCTGTTGTGACAATTCCTTCGTCAACCCCTCGCTTCTTTAACACAGAAATTTCATTTTGGTTTTCTTCAGGATTTTCTGCCAATGTAGACAATGCTTCTGACCACATATCAGTTCTACTTTCAAGAATTAAAGGAGGCAATTGGGGTTCTTGTGGATTACGTTCGCGCACAGGATCTCCACTTGTTGCACCCCCAGCAACAGGTGCTCGTACAATAGAAGTTGGCAACACAATTGGAAAGGTTGCTGTTCCTTGTGATGTTGGTGTTGAATTAATGGTACCCGCAATTTTAATTTTCTTTGTAGGTAATCCCGCAGTAACATTGATTTCAGAATCACCATATAAATTAAGTTTGTCATTGGCACGAAGATTGACATCATCGGCTGTTGTATTGGCTTTTTTCTTTGCCTTGATGTTTACATTTTCCTTCATAGATTGAACATTGAAGAATTCTTGTGCCTTAAGATTGATGCTTCCTCCAGCAGTCACATCAAAATTTTTTGCAACATTGAATGACATATTTTTATGCACATCGGCATTTAAATTGCCATCAACTTGTAAATTCACATTGTTTTTCACATAGATGTTACAGTTACCTTCAACTGTGATATTGGCACGACCGCCAATGTAAATGTATCCGTCACGTTCATAAATTTCATAACCATCGCCAACAATTTTACGCACCATTGTACCATTGCGGTCAATTTCCATGAAAGTGCCTTCACGGTGATACCAATGCATTCTTTCATTATCAGGTGTGTCATCATATTCAATCACGTGGCCTGATTCTGTTTCCGTCACATGATTGTATGGATACTTTGCATTATATGGAGATTTTGGTTGACTCCATTCTCCTGCAGCACCGCGAGCAACAGGAACATCTAAAACTCTATCGTCATCTTTGGCTCCAACCACAGTAGCAGAGATTTTTTCGCCGCGAGCCAAACGATTAGTATCAGGTTCCCCTATTCTTGTTACTCTAGGATATACATTGTTTGGGTCATGAAATCCTTGATTGGGCGGAATTTGTCGTAAGGCAGTATTTGTAGGTTGAGCTTCTACATTTGAAAATTCTGAGAAGTTACGAGGGCGGTCACCTGACAAATCTTGCTTAGGAGCATCTAAAGCAGGAACTTCAGATGCGGGGATAGAAGCAGCAGCCTCATCCAAGGCATTGATATCGGCTGCGGGTTCGGGAGATTGTTGTCCTGCCAAAATACCTCTGGTAGCTCTATCAAAAACTTCTGTAGCTTGCCTACCAATAATTGAGCCTAGCAATCCTCCTACAGCAGATATTCTACGAGCATTTTTACCAAAGATACGTTGTAAAATCAAATACCCTGCAATTTGTGATTTCTCAGTTATTTTTGCCAAGGCGAAAAATCTAAAATTGGTTTTCCAATCTTTTAATAAGAAACGATATGACAAAAACTTTTGTAATTCGCGCAAACGAGTTAAATCTTTAGGACTTAAAATTTTTCCTAAAAATGTTTCTACCCAAAGATTTTTATTGGCAAGAACATACCAGTGTAATGCTGAACGCAATTGAACTGGAATTTTTTGATATCGCTCATCTGATATAATACCTTCAACCACACAACTTTTGGCCCAATCTTCATCGCCTCGAAGTTGTTGCCATAAATCTACTGCATTTTGTGCAATAACACCTATGGCAATTAAATCTTTTACAGTTAAACCATATAAACCAATTTTACCATCATCAGTTATGGTGTCTACTGCATGATTATATCCTTGCGCCAAATATTCTGTACGAATTTCATCTTCAATCAGCAATTGAATATTTTCTACATCTCGCGGATCCAAATCACCTACATATCCTTCTCTACTTCTGGCGGGGGAAGAAATTCTGGCATTTGGGGTGGGTGATAGAACTGCCGCACCTGTGGATGGGTCAATGAAAATTTCATCATTGGATGTTAATAAACTATTGCTGTATAATGGAATATCTTCGAATGAAGAATATCTCTTTGCCATCTCAGATTCATCGGGAGTGACAAAGAAAGGATTATTTTTAATGTTAGCTAATAGTTGACCTAATGTTGATTTATCAACAATAACTTTTTGGCAATCTTCAATTTCTTGAAGTATTTTTGTCACATCGGTAGGAGTAAGTAACCCTTGATAATTTTGCTCAACTAAAGTTTGTAACGTAGGTGAGCAATCAATCAAGGCACTCAATGATTCAACAGTGACGCCTTTAAGATTTCTTCGTACTTCATTTATAATGAAACGATTATCAGCCATGTTTATTGTTCGGTTACTTGTTCATTTAAACGTGCAACTTCTTCTTCATCTCGTTTGGCAATTAAATCAATGGTTGGAATGGCATTGGTAGATAATCCTTTTGCCGATAATGTAAGAGGTGTAGAAAATGCCTCAGCCAAATTTTGTAATAATGCAATAAGATTAAGAGGCTCAGACCGTCCAGGGAATGTCCCTAACATAATCGGTATTTGACAATCTTCACCATCAATAAAGAATCCAAAAATCCAGGTTCCTTCGACAGGACCAATAGGAGCTTGTCCAATACCGGTCACTGATGCCGATGTGATGGGCATCAAAGGCATTGCCCAAGGCAAATCTTCTGTAGGTAAGATTGATTTGTCTGCTGTATGATATCCTGCAACACGAACTCGACATCTTCCTAATTTTTCAGGATCCTTTCTATCCTCGACAACTCCCATGAACCAATGAAAGGCGCCATTTCCATAAACAGTATTCATATTACACCAAGGTGTTTGCTAAAGATTCTTTTACTAATTCCAACTTCATAGTATATTTTTCTCTTCCCATGATATGTCGTACTGCAACCACTAGATAACTCCCTGAAAGGTATGGATCAATTAAATCTTGTAGTTGTTCATTTTCATTTTTTTCACCCATTCGAGGGTAATAGAAATTCACAACTTCACCTATTTCCACACCACAAAATCCAGGAACTGTAATTTCAACACGAAGATTACTCAAATCATATAATAAACTATTTCGTTGTAACACCCAGTCTTGATAACTAGGATCCACATAATCATTGAATAATTTTCTATGTTTTGTTTTAAATGTTCTATATGAATACACGCTACGTGTTTGATTTACATTAAACGCAGGTCGTGCTCCATCTGTATGTTTAAATGTCTCAAAATTGCTAGGATAATCAAAAATGTATTCTTTGTAATCTTTTGTGTTAATATCTATAACGTGCATATTTGATGATAAGTGACCAAAATCTTGACTACGTAAAGTGTCACCCATTGTTGGAACAGTTACATTTTCAACTTTTTCATATCCTTTGGCAACAGAAGTGCCACCTCGTTTTTTCTTAATTAAATCAATGGCAGCATCATCCAACCCATAGTAATAACTTCTTCTGTTTCTAGGATTGGATTGCTTTTCAATAAGATTGTCTATACTACCAAAATAAAATCCCTGAGAAGTTTCCCAGAACATCACATTGGCACCTTCTGTTGACCCATCAATGGAATGTGATGCCATCCAATTAATGGTTTTCAAAGGAGACCACATGGCAGCAACAAATGTCACCTTAGATTTAAATGGACGATTGCCACCCACGTTCAATTGATTTAAATTTCTTTTTGGAATGGCTTCTTTCCAATCAGGAGATAACAATGAGTTATTTTTTGATAGCCCAGAAGGAAAAGGATAACTTTTATCCCATAAACGAGGAAGCTGAAGATATTCTGTAAAGATATTATTTACTATATCATCGGTGGAACCAGTAAATTTCTTTGAAAGATAGGTAACGTTATCAATCATGCCCTCTAATGACATGAAATGAATTTCATACATTTGTTGTCTATCCTGTGATGTTGCAGTTCTATTTTCAACAGAATAAATGTAGAATGCACGTTGAATTGATACATTGTCAAAACCTGGTACGTGACAACGTATATTCATGATTTCTCTTCCTATGATAGGAATAGACCCAAAAAGATTTAAGTTATCTGCAAAAATAGCAGTTCCTGATAGCACATTGGAAAAAACATCTTCAAAAATAGAAAATGTTTCCACATATTGTGTGATGTTATATTGCTCTCCTTTTTCAGTAAACAGAGCAATTTCATCAACAATAATTGACCCAGGACGAATTGATTCTTGATTCATAATTAAACTTCTTTATTCAAGACACTATAAAATTCTTTGATGAACTCATCTATAAATGCAGGATTTAATACTTTTATATTTCTTTTGGCTTCATTTAATTCTTGTTCATAATCATATATAGTGACTTCATATTGTGTACCTGCTAACACTGCAACAGTATCGTAATCTTCAACATAATCAGTTTCTACGTTACGATATTCATATGCATCATCTTTTGATTCACCTGAATATTTAAATGTAATTTTTTCTCGTAGTTCATTTTCTGTCAAAGGCCATTGTTCATATGGATTTGTAATGTTATTAAGCATTAACAATACCCAATGATAAAAAGGTGTGCCATAAAATTTTTGAGACACTAATTCAGGGGTTTCTTCATCTTCTACTGTGTAAGGAACAAGCACAGAAACATTCTTTGTGTATTTTTCAACAACATTCACCCGACGAAAAAAATCAACAATGGCTTTTGCGTCCGAATTTGTTTCTTGAAGAAATCCATTATCATTTACAGTGTATCCAGAACGATATACATCTACTGTACTCGTAGCACTTGCAACAACGTTGCTTGCAGATTCTTCAAGAAGAAGTTCTGTGTTGCTATTCACAACACCCACATATCCCAAAGAAGTTTTTACACCTAAAATAGTTACAAATAATTGTGAACCCACAGGAGCTTCAATAATGAAATTTGTTCCTGTACCTGTGACAATTTTAGAATTGCTGGTTGTTGTTATAGTTCCTGTAAGTGTGCTAGAAACCGTTGCAATGGCATCAATGGTTGCCAAATATAATGGAAATTCAGAAAACATTATAGATTCCTTTCGGCTGCAGCATTTGCAGTAAGAGGTACAATTTCCTTAAATGTGAGGCTTAATCCTATTTCTGCAGGAGTTCCGTCACTGTTTATAAAAGTTACAAAGTCATTGCCCCCATAACGAACACCCACATCAGTTAACACACACGTTCCAATACCTGAAACGTTTTTATTTGTTTGATTTTTATACATATATGTCAAAGTATATTCGGCTGGATATACCAAATAGAATGCATCATTGCTTCGTACAGGTAACATGGTTTCACGAAGCAACTTAATTAATTCTATTATTTGATTTGCTTCATCAGTGCTATCTGGGAGAAAGGTGAAATTGAATGTGAAATTTCTATATTCAACACTACGAAACAATTGTTGTTTATATGGATTTCGAATTTCGCCTCTTGCTGTTTGTGAAGCTCCTTCAACATTTAATCCAGTAACTTTTGTAGTTTTCTGTCTTGCAAGTTCAGCTAGTTTATTGCCTGGACTTGCTCCCCCCGTGGCTAAAAATTCTCCCATGTCTTGGGATTCCCATGTTGTTCTATAATTAGTTTGTGGGGGCTCTTGTAAACCTAATCCAATCACGGAACTTAAGGTGGAGAATTCACCTTTACCTAATGCATCATCCACTGCACCTGTTGTAGCACCAACAACTGCTGCACCTAA
>Ga0075472_10001230_pt1 | contig 10458 bp, 9 predicted proteins | sample DEB19_08_DNA_3_FD_77014 | JGI IMG/M metagenome (GOLD analysis project Ga0075472, IMG submission 77014) | Aqueous microbial communities from the Delaware River and Bay under freshwater to marine salinity gradient to study organic matter... | ecosystem: Environmental > Aquatic > Marine > Coastal ...
CCGCGCGCCACGCGTCCATCGCGCGCAGCGCAAGGTCGATCGCACGCTCGCGATCCTCGACGGTTCCTGCAGGAAGCGGCACGATGCGAACCATGCCGCTCGAGCCGGTCCTGAAGCCCTCGTACGCCTCGCCGCCGCTCTCACGCCACGCTGGGTCGGCCACGATCTCGAGCACATTCCGCTCGCGCGCCATCGCTGCGGCGACCGCCGGCGGCACTGATTCCTCGGGCGACCACGGCACCGTCACGGCGGGACCGGCGATCGACTTGCCCATCGTGCGCGCGATTTCCGTGAGTTTCGCGGGCAGATCGGCGCGATCGGCGTCGACGGGGTCGGAACCGATGAACCACTGGTCGACGCGCTGGCCGAACGCGAGCAGCCACGGCTCGAGCGCTGGCTTCCAGCGATCCTCCTCGAGCGCGAAGAGCCCGAGCGTGTCGCCCGCCTCGACGCGCACCTGGTTTGCGAGCCGCGACGGAATCGCCTGCAGGCGGAACATCGGCTCGACGCGCCGGTCGAGCAACTTGCCGACGACCGGCCGCAGGAGCTCGATATCTGCGGCCGATTCGCCGAGATCCGTCGACTCGCTCCACACGGGCAGCACCACGAATGCGCTGCGCGCGAGCTCGACCGCGGGCTCGACCCGCATCGCCATCGAACCGAGCGACGCGCCGAATCGCGGCGGCTGGTCGGGCTCGAACGGATCATCCGGCAGGACGGCGACTCGCGCAATGCGCCGCGCAATCTCGCTGTTTCCGTGGGTGAAATGCGCCTCGGCCTCGTACCAGCCCGCGGGCAGGTTCGGCAGCGAGAGCATCGTTTCCTTGTCGGCGGGCAGCGAGAGCGCCTGCTCGAACACCGTCGCGCCGCCCGCATCGCGCACGCGCACCTGCGTCTCGGCGGACTTCACGAGCGGGTCGTCGCAGCGCAGCCTGAGCCGCGCGCGCCCCCCTGGGGCGACCATTCCGAGCGCCTCGGGCTCGAACACCACGCTCGGCATCTGCCAGATCTCGATGTCGTCGAAGTACGCGCGGCCGCGCACATCGCTCTTCGAGACCTCGAACCGGTTGTCGTCGGCGCGCGCCTGCAGCGACGGCTGCACGACCTCGAGCCAGAGCTGCAGCAGCTTCGCCTCGGGCGGCGTCGCGGGCGGCTTGACCTCGAGCATGCGCCAATCGGCCTCGGACCGGATGAGCTCCGACGCGTAGATGCCCGCGATCGCGCGGCCCTGGCCGTCGAAATAGCGCGCGCTCACGCGCACGGAGGCGTGCCGCAGGCCCTCGGTATGCGCCCAGGCGCGCAGCAGGAGCTCGGCTCCGGGCGAGATCCCGTCCAGCGAGATGTCGCGGCCAAGCACCATCGACGCTCCGTCGAGGTTGAAGCAGACGGCGTAGCCCTTGCGCCCTTGCTCGCTCGGGCGGCCGACGCCCTCGCCCGTGGTCACCGCGCCGAAGGGGGGGTAGCCGAGGGCGAACGCGCGGTCGTCGCGACCGCGCTGCTGTTCGGCGGCCGCGTCGGGCGCCGCACGCTCGCTGGTCACGCGGTAGAAGTCGATCGGAACGCCGGGATTGAACTCCGCGCTCTCCTCGAAGTTGAAGCGCGCGATCAGGCGGCGTGGCGTCACCCCCGCCTCGGTCGGCGGCTCGGCGAGCGACAGCGCAAGAAGGGCGGATGCGAGCAGCGTCGTCACGGGCGGTCTATCGGCATTCTCGGACACACTCTTGCAGCGGCGGCTGAGCCCTCGGAGGACCCGCTCTCGGAGAAGCACGGCGCCCCGCGGCTCTTTCGCCCCGCCCGTACCATCGGCGCCTTTCCCATCCACACCATGATCGACCTCCGCAGCGACACCGTCACCCGCCCCACCCCCGCCATGCGCGAAGCCATGATGGCCGCGCCCCTTGGCGACGATGTCCTCGGCGACGAGCCCACCGTCCAGGCGCTCGAGGCCAAGGTCGCCGCGCTGCTCGGGAAGGAAGCCGCCGTCTTCACGCCTTCGGGCACGATGGCGAACCAGCTTGCGATCCGCTCCGCCTGCGAGCCGGGCGACGAGATCATCGCCCACAGGGACAGCCACATCATCCACTACGAGACCGGCGCTCCCGCCGCGCTGTCCGGCTGCATGATCTGCCCGCTCGACGGCCCCCGCGGCCTCTTCGACGCGACGCAGGTGCGAGCCGCGATCCGCAGCCGCGACCAGCACAATCCGGTCTCGCGCATGCTCGTGATCGAGAACACGCACAACAAGGGCGGCGGCACGGTGTGGCCGCTCGCGCAGTTCGAGGCGGTCGCCGCAGCGGGCCGCGAATGCGGGCTGCATGTGCACATCGATGGCGCGCGGCTCATGAACGCGTGCGTCGCGCTCGGCGTCGCGCCCACCGCGTACACGCAGCACGCGCACACGGTCTCGGTGTGCTTCTCGAAGGGGCTCGGCGCACCCGTCGGCAGCGCGCTCGTCGGTCCCGCTGCGTTCATCGCCCGCGCGCGGCGCTTCCGCAAGATGTTCGGCGGCGCGATGCGGCAGTCGGGGCTTCTCGCCGCAGCGGCGATCCACGCGCTCGACCATCATGTCACGCGCCTCGCCGACGACCACGCCAACGCGCGGCGGCTCGCGGCGCTGATCGCGAAGACGGCCGGCCTCACGCTCGAGGGAACACCCGACACCGTGCCCACGAACATGGTCTTCTTCACGCTCGACGCGCGACTCGGCAGCGCGCAGGACTTCTGCGCGCGGCTCGCGAAGCACGGCATCGCCGCGATCGGCATGGGCCCGAACCGCGTGCGCATGGTGACGCACCTCGATGTCTCCTCGGGCGACATTGACCGCGCCGGTGCCGGAATCGCGGCCGCCGCACGCGCCTGACGACTCACGCGAACCGCCATGCCCGCACTTCCATTCGCCGCCATCTTCGATCTCGACGGTACGCTCGTCGACAGCTACGACGCCCACTTCGAGGCGTGGCGCCTCATCAGCGCGCGTCACGGCGTCGCCGTCACCGTCGACGACTACTACGCGCACTTCGGCCGCCGCAACGAGGACCTGCTGCGCGAGTGCTGGATGCGCGCCGGCAAGGGCGACCTCACCCACGACGAGATCACGGCGCTCGACCACGAGAAGGAAGCGTCGTACCGCGAGATCGTCGCCGCGCGCTTCCCGATCATGGAGGGCGCGCGCGCGCTCGTCGCGAGCCTGCGCGCGGCGGGCTTCCGCACCGCCGTCGGCTCGTCGGGCCCGCCGCTCAATGTCCAGCGCGCGATCGACGGGCTCGAACTCGTCGGTGCGTTCGATGCCGTCGTCACCGGCCGCGATGTGAAGCGCTCGAAGCCAGATCCCGAGTGCTTCCTGCTCGCCGCGTCGAAGGTCGGCGTCGAGCCCGCGCGCTGCGTCGTCTTCGAGGACGCGCCCGCAGGAATCACGGCGGCGAAAGCCGCGGGCATGAAGTGCATCGCCATCACCTCGAAGGGCCACACGCCCGAGCGCCAGCGCGACGCCGACCTCATCGTCCCCACCGTCCGCGATGTCACCGTCGCTGCGGTGCGCGCCCTTCTCCACTAAACTCGCCCCCTCACCGGAGAAACAGATGGACCCGCGCTACCAGAAGCTCGCCGATCTCCTCGTCCGCCACTCGACCAAGCTCAAGAAGGACGAGCATGTCCTGATCGAGTCCTTCGACATCCCCGTCGAGATGACGATCGCGCTCATGCGCGCGGCCCGCGCCGCGGGCGCGCACCCGCATGTCGCCGAGCGCTCCGCTCGCATCATCTCCGAGCTCTACCGCAACGAGGAGAAGGGCCTCGCGATGTGGGCCGACAACGACCTCCACCGCATGAAGTCGATGCACGCGTACATCGGCCTGCGCGGCGGCCACAATGTGAGCGAGCAGTCGATCGTGCCCGGCGACCAGATGAAGCTCGCCGCGCGCACCTACTCGAAGCCCGTCCACTTCGAGCAGCGCGTGAACCACACCAAGTGGTGCGTGCTGCGCTGGCCGAGCCCATCGATGGCGCAGCTCGCGGGCAAGCCGACCGAGGAGTTCGAGGAGTTCTACTTCCGCGTCTGCTGCGTCGACTACGCGAAGATGGACGCGGCGTGCAAGCCGCTGCAGGCGCGCATGCAGCGGACCGACAAGGTGCACATCAAGGGTCCGGGCGACACCGACCTCACCTTCTCGATCAAGGGCATCGGCGTCATCCCCTGCTGCGGCGACATGAACATCCCCGATGGCGAGTGCTTCACGGCGCCCGTGCGCGACAGCGTCAACGGCGTGCTCCAGTACAACACGCCCACGGTCTACAACGGCCAGAGCTTCGAGAACATCCGCTTCGTCTTCAGGAACGGCAAGATCGTCGAGGCCTCGTGCCAGGGCGACAGCAAGAAGCTCAACGAGATCCTCGACACCGACGAGGGCGCGCGCTACATCGGGGAATTCGCCATCGGCTTCAATCCGTACATCACCCATGCGATGAAGGACATCCTCTTCGACGAGAAGGTCGCGGGATCGTTCCACTTCACGCCCGGCCGCTGCTACGAGACCACCGAGAACCACAACCGCAGCGAGATCCACTGGGACCTCGTGTGCATCCAGCGCGCGGAGTTTGGCGGCGGAACGATCAGCTTCGACGGCGAGGTCATCCGCAAGGACGGGCTCTTCGTGGTCGATGACCTGAAGGGCCTGAATCCCGACCGCCTCGGCTAAAAAGGAACGCGCCCTGCGTGGGCAGGGCGCCTTCCCGATAGGTGTCAACCTCTCGCCGAGAGGTCACGCGCGCGCGCGGTGCGCGAGGTCGCGCACCAGCTGCACGGCTGCGTTTCCGCGGCCTTCGTCATTGCGATACACGCCCCTGCGGGCGAAGGTGGTCATGCGCGCGTCATGCGACTTCACGCCGCGCATCTTCATGCACATGTGCTCGCCCTCGACCATCACCACCACGCCCGAGGCGCCGAGGTTTTCGACGAGTGCGTCTGCAATCTGGTCGGTCAGCCGCTCCTGAAGCTGCGGCCGGCGCGCGAACACCTCCACGGTGCGCGCGAGCTTCGAGAGCCCGACCACGCGACCGCTGCCCGGCAGGTAGGCGACATGCGCCTGGCCGTGGAACGGCAGGAGGTGGTGCTCGCACACCGAGAAGAAGTTGATGTTGGTGACCGTGATGAGCTCCCCCGAGACCTGCTCGAAGGTACGGGCGAGGTGGTCGCTCGCGTCCTGGCGGAGCCCGCTGAACATCTCGCCGTACGCCTTGGCGACGCGCTTCGGCGTCTCGAGCAGGCCGTCGCGGTCGGGGTTCTCGCCGACGGCGATCAGAATCTCGCGCACCGCACGGGCGATCCGAGCGTGGTCGACCTCGGGGCGAGCGGTGCCCTCCGCCTCCTCAAAGTCGAGGTCCGAGTGCGAGAGGTGCAAGGAGTGCTGCGGGGCGATCATCGGTCCCTGACCGAATCGCTCGCGACCGCCCGACGGATTCAGCCCGGCGCGCGGGCAACCAAAAAGGAAAGCAGGCCCCGGGACCGCCGAGGCCTGCCTGTAAGTCTATTTCTGCTCGCGTCTTACGGCTTCTTGAAGACATCGTCCGCGGCCTGCTCGACCTTCTTGTTGTACTCGGCCACATCTTCCTTGATCACCCGCTCGGCGGCCTGCTTGGCCTTGCCGAGGTACGACTTCGCCTCAGGCTCGGGCTGGCTGGAACCGTCGGGATTCGCCTGCGAGTTCTGGGCCTGCGGCGCCACATAGCCCCCGCCGTGCGGCTCATCGACGGGCTCTTGCTCGCAACCCGCCGCCGCGAAGACGGTCACGCAGGCGATTCCAGCCAGGAACGATCGAATGATCAAGCGGTCTGCCATGGAAGGTACCTCGTCGGGAACTGCTCTCGCTCATGCTAGCATCCCGCCCTCTTTACGGAGCACACCATGACCAGCCTCAGCATTCTCGCCGCCGTCTGCGGCCTCACCATGAGCATGACCTCCCCGCCGACCGACTTCACCAGCATCCCGCCCGATCCCGCCGAGGTCGAGCAGAGCCTCTCGGCGACCAAGATGTCGCTCAGCCAGGCCGTCGGCGCAGCCAAGAAGGCCGCGAACGGCACGGCGATCGACGCGCGCGCCATCCTCTCGGGCGAACTCCGCTACGAGGTTACTGTTGGCTCGGGCGGAATCGCCCGTAAGGTCATCGTGAATGCCTCGACGGGCGCGGTCAGCGCGCCGGTCCTCACCATCCAGTCGGCGATGGAGATCGCCAACAAGAAGCACGCGGGCGTTGTCCGCTCGGCCAGCTTCGACTTCACCGCCGAGCCCGCGGTCGCGAATGTGATGGTCTACGGCGGCGGCAAGGCGTTCGAGGTCGTCGTGAACGCCAACGACGGCTCGATCGTCAGCGATACCGAGAAGCCGCGCTTCCCGGGCACGCCGATCACAGGCGAGCTCGTCACGATGCCCGTCACCGGCCCCGACGGCGGGACGGTGAACCTGCAGTACTTCGACATCGTCGAGGGCACCGGCCCGATGCCGAGCGGCCCGCAGGCGACCGTGAAGGTCCACTACACCGGCTACTTCACCGATGGCAACAAGTTCGACTCGAGCGTCGACCGCGGCCAGCCCGCGCAGTTCCCGCTGAACGGCGTGATTGCCGGCTGGACGCAAGGCGTCGGCAGCATGAAGGTCGGCGGCAAGCGCAAGCTCGTGATCCCGTACCAGCTCGCCTACGGCGAGCGCGGCCGCGGACCGATCCCCGCGAAGGCGACGCTCATCTTCGATGTCGAGCTGCTCGAGATCATGGGCGCCCCCGAGGCCCCCGCCGCTCCGGGCACGAAGCCCAACGGCAAGTAAGCACAGGCAATCAACGAAGAATCACACGGGCGAGCCGCAAGGCTCGCCCGTGTTCGATTTTGAAGACTTCAATCAGCGTGTCGTCGCCGCCGCGCCGCCCAGATACCGCGCCTCGATCGCCAGCACCTTCGCGAGCCGCTTCTCATGCCGCGCCTCGTGCGTGTACTCGGCGGCGAGGTACGCGCGCACCATCTCGCTCGCGACCGCTGGGCCGACGGTGCGGCCGCCGAGCACGAGGATGTTCATCGCGTCATGCTCGACGCCCTGATGCGCCGAGTAGGTGTCGCTGCAGTTGCCCGCGCGCACGCCGGGAATCTTGTTCGCGGCCACGCTCGCGCCGATCCCCGATCCGCAGAACAGCACGCCGCGCTCGACCTCGCCCTTCACGACGGCAAGCCCGAGTTTCTCGGCGAAATCGGGGTAGTCGACGCTGTCGGCGCTGTAGGTTCCGAGGTCGACCACCGCGTGGCCCGCGGCCTCGATCTCCTTCTTCATCGCTTCCTTCAGCATGAAGCCCGCATGATCGCTGGCGACGCCGACCTTCACCGCGCACCTCCCGCGCTGCCGCGCACGCGCGCGAGGCTCTTGCGCGCGGCCTCGGCCACGCGCTCGGGCGTGAAGCCGAAGTGCTTGGCCACATCCTTCGCAGGCGCGCTCGCGCCGAAGCTCGTCATGCCCACGCACTCGCCGTCGAGGCCCGCGTAGCGCTCCCAGCCCCAGGTCGCCGACGCCTCACAGGTCACGCGCGCGCGCACCGCCGACGGCAGCACGCCATTGCGGTAGGCGTCATCCTGCTTGTCGAACAGCGCCGTGCAGGGCATCGAGACGACGCGCGCGCGAATGCCGTCCTTCGCGAGGATCTCCTGCGCACCGAGGCACAGATGCACCTCGCTGCCCGATCCGATCAGGATCACATCGGGTGCGCCGCCGTCGCAGTCGCTCAGCGTGTACGCGCCGCGCGCGCAGCCCTCGGCGGGCGCGTACTTCGTTCGGTCGAGCGTCGGCAGGTTCTGGCGCGTGAGCGCCATCACGCTCGGGTGATGCGTGGCGTTCATGACATTGCGCCAGCACGCGATCACCTCGTTCGCGTCGCATGGCCGGTAGACGAACATCCCCGGGATCGACCGCAGCCCGACGAGCTGCTCGATCGGCTGGTGTGTCGGGCCGTCCTCGCCGACATAGATCGAGTCGTGCGTGAAGATGTGCGTGACCGGCAGCTCCATGATCGACCCGAGGCGGATGCCGCCGCGCGCGTAGTCGCTGAAGATCAGGAAGCCCGCGCCGTACGGGCGCAGCCCGCTGAGCGCGAGGCCGTTGCACACCGCGGCCATCGCGTGCTCGCGGATGCCGAAGTGCAGATTGCGGCCGCCGCGCGCCTCCTTCTGGAAACTGCCCGCGCCGTCGAAGGTGAGCAGCGTCTTCGTGCTCGGCGCGAGGTCGGCGGAGCCGCCGATCATCCACGGCACGTTCTTCGCGATCTGGTTGAGCACCTGCCCCGAGGTGTTGCGCGTCGCATTTCCCTTCGGATCGGCGGGGAACGCCTTGAGGTCCTTGTCCCAGCCTTCGGGCAGCCCGCGCGCAAGCATCGTGCGCACTTCCTCGGCGAGCCAGGGATACGCCTTCGCGTACGCCTCGAAGCGCGCGTTCCACTCCGCGGTCGCGGCGGCGCCGCGCGCGCCGAGCTTCTCGCCGAAGCGCTCGCGCACGCCGTCGGGCACGAGGAACTTCGCGTCCTCGGGCCAGCCGTAGCCGCGCTTCGTTGCCTTGATCTCGTCCTCGCCCAGCGGCTCGCCGTGCGCGCTCGCGGTGTCCTGCTTCTTCGGCGACCCGTAGCCGATGTGGCTGTCGACGATGATCATCGTCGGCCGGTCGGTCGAGCGCTTCGCGGTCTCGTACGCGCGCACGAGCTGCTTGAGGTCGTTCGCGTCGCCCACGCGGATCACATTCCAGCCGTAGCCGCTGAATCGCGCGGCGACATCATCCGAGTACGCGAGGCTGGTCTTGCCTTCGATCGTGATCTGGTTGTTGTCGTAGATCCAGCAGAGGTTCGACAAGCCGAGGTGCCCCGCGAGTGATGCCGCCTCACCCGAGATGCCTTCCATCAGACAGCCATCGCCGCAGATCGCCCACGCGCGGAAGTCGAACAGCGGATAGCCCGGGCGGTTGTAGCGCGCCGCGAGCCACTGCGACGCGATCGCCATGCCCACGCTGGTCGCGAGGCCCTGGCCGAGCGGACCCGTGGTGGTCTCGACGCCCGTCGTCATGTGCGACTCGGGGTGACCCGGCGTCAGCGAGCCGAGCTGACGAAAGCGCTTGAGCTCGTCGACGGTCAGCGACGGCGCGCCCACGACATGCCCATGATGGTCGACGCGCTGCACGCCCGCGAGGTGGATCAGCGAGTAGAGCAGCATCGACGAGTGGCCGTTCGACAGCACGAAGCGGTCGCGGTTCGCCCAATGCGGATTCGCAGGGTCGTAGCGCAGCACATCCTGCCAGAGCGCGTACGCGACGGGCGCGAGCGCCATCGGCGTTCCGGGATGGCCCGAATCAGCCGCCTGCACGGCGTCCATCGCCAGCGTGCGGATCGTGTTGATGGCGAGGTTGTCGATGTCGGGGGTTCCGACGGGCGTGCCTGCGTGCTGCTGCGGGAAAGCGGTCATGGCGGTGGTCACTGGAACCTCCCTGGAAAGGTGCTGGGGGGATACGGGTCGGATGGTACGGCGGCGACCGCTCGCGTGGAGCGGCCGCGCGCTTGCCTGAGGCGAACACCTGCGTCGGCGGTTTCTTTCAGCTGCCGCCGCCCTGCTTCGGGCGGTCCTTCAGCTCGACATCGTCGAAGATGGCGCGCTTGGGCGGCGTGTCGAGATCCTCGAACTGGTCGTCCCGCGCCGCCCAGATGAACGCCGCAAGCGCAGCCCCACCCACCAGAAGCGCCACGGGAAGCGCCACATACACGAGTTCCATCAGCGGACCTCCTTCTCGGCTTCAGGCAGCTCGAACGAGGGCATCTTCAGCGCGATGGCCAGCACCGTGAGCCCGCTCAGGGGCATCAGGATCGCAGCGACCAGCGGGTTCACAAGCCCGAGGAAGGCAAGGACGGCGCCGCCGGCGTTGTAGGCGACCGACACGGCGAGGTTCACCTTGATCGCCCGCATGGTGCTGTGGGCGCCTGACAGGAAGCGCTCGAGCGGTCGCAGGCCGCGGGCGGCCAGACAGACATCGGCCACATGGTGCGACGCCTGCGCGCCGTTGCGGACGGCGACGCCCACATCGGCGGCGGCCAGCGCGGCAAGGTCGTTCACGCCGTCGCCGACCATGACGACCGGCCGCGCGAACTCGGCGCGCTTCACCAACTCGAGCTTCTCCTCGGGCGAGAGCCCGCCGTGGGCGTCGCGCGCGTCGATCCCGAGCGTCTTGGCCACGCCCGAGGCGACCACGGGGTCGTCACCCGACGCAAGCACGACGCGCCAGCCCACGCGCTGGAGTCGCGCGATCGTGCGGCGCGCATCGGGACGGATCGGGTCGCCGATCCCCGCCACGCCCTCGACGCGGCCATCGAGCGCCACGAACAGCGGCGCAAGGCCAGCGACCTTGCACTCGGCTGCATACGCCTGGATCTCGTCGCTCACGATCGCGCTGCGCTC
>Ga0075472_10001231_pt1 | contig 10456 bp, 10 predicted proteins | sample DEB19_08_DNA_3_FD_77014 | JGI IMG/M metagenome (GOLD analysis project Ga0075472, IMG submission 77014) | Aqueous microbial communities from the Delaware River and Bay under freshwater to marine salinity gradient to study organic matter... | ecosystem: Environmental > Aquatic > Marine > Coastal ...
AGCGATATACGTCGATGCGCTTAACTGAGCATTTGGAAGTGTCCCTACGAAAGCAGGGCCAAGCGGCATTGTTGGTGTTACGTGGTTCATGGGACTATTTGGTTGACGTATCCAGATAGATTGATTGCACTGGCTGTTCCGCTAAAAGCCTTGACCAAAAGGCCTCCATTCAGCAAAAGTCCCGTAACCACTGGATACATGGACGAATTTGGCGGGATTGGATAGGCTTTTAGAACCATATCAGCCGGGTCAGATGTGCCACCCCACTGAATAGTCAATGTCGCTTGTGTGCCGGTTACATTTGATGCCCATAGCCAGATTTCATCAAACGAGGTAGCCCCAGATACAGCCGTATGTATCGTCGTTCCCGGCGATGACGTAGCCGCCACCGGGACAGGCTTCCCGCTAGTGCTGCCAGACAACAGTAACTTTGAGAAGGTAGCCATTATTTAGCTGCCTCTAAGTCCTCGGCGGTAATCTCAACCCCTTTGGCTTTCAGCGCATCGAGCAACACTTCCATGCCCGTCTTATTAGGCTTCGGAACATAAGCCCATTTTGCCGCCTCTGCTGCTGCTATTTGCTCGGCGGTTGCTGTTCCATCGTATTCGACAACCCATTGTGTTTTGTCGTTGGAATCGTAAATCGCAACGCGCTTAATCGGAGCGTGTTTTTCTAGTTCTGAGTGTAATTTCCCGGCATTCATATTGACCTCTACATGATAAAGTCACAGAACAACCCGTGACCGTAAGTAGAACCACTGTAATAAGTGGACGTATTTGCTATCGTGAGGAACTGCAAGCACTGAATGTAATGTTTACCCAACCCCGGCGTGCTGTTGTAATTTGAGAGCATGGGATTGGTTGTATCGGCAAGAGATAGCGACGCATCCTGCCCCGTAGAACATGCCGATTGCCCCGTAGCTAATGCCGACGTTGAATCAATACCAATACCAATCGCGGCATTAGTGCTGGTTCCCGGCGAAGCCTGTCCCTGAAAATACACGCGCACGGAGTTGTCATCAAGGCCACGGACAAAAGTTGCCCGCATCGTTGAACTGCCATTTGAAGGCTCAATCGTCGTGGTGGACTTTGACCAGCTTACGGTTGAATCCTGCACAACCGTGCCTATGCGCAATTGATTGGATACATTGTAAACAGAAAGCCATGCCTCGGTTCCGCCTGCGGCAGCAGCCCCATGATGCCATTTTAGCTGGTTACTGCCATCGGTCATGATGGTTCCCAGATACGTTCCCATTTGCGCCGTAGGGCCGTTGGTAATGTCAACCTTGTTGACGTAGGTATTACCTATCAACTCAAGTTCAGTGGTTCCTGCGCCAGTGCCGCGAGCCGTATCAGACGACCAGAACGGGCCGCGCGATATCTGCCCTGTCGAACAAAGGATAGTTCCCGTCGCCGGGGTTGCGGGCGATCCCGCTACCTCAAACGTAAACGTAGTCCCGCTGCCACTTGTAAGTGTGTGGTAGCCGTTATACGCAGCCTGAGTCGCGCCAGAAATGAACACAACCGCATCCGTGGTTATGTTGTGATTCCCGGTCGTCGCAACCGTAGCCGTAGTTCCGCTGCGCGTTATGCTTGCGACCACAATAGAGCGTTTCCAGCCGAAAATGTCATACAACTTGTTGGCGGCAGATGCGGCAGGAGAGTAATTCGTATCCGCCAATGTCTGCGAAAGCTCACCAATTGTATACGCGGAGAAAGCCCCAGAGCCGCTATTTAGCGTCAGGATCAATCCGCCCACGTAATAGATCGTCGTAATCGCAGAATAATTTGCGACCATGTTACGGACGCCAGATGCAAGACTTAAGCGCCCGTCGCCGGATGCGATGCCAGCGCCACCGCCTGCACTTCCGCCGCTACTCAAAATCAGGTTTTGTAAATCTACGCTCAGGTCATCGAATTGCACAGAACCATCAAGGTAATCAACGCTGTCTGCATCAGACATATCCACGTCGCCGGTAAACGTCGCATCCCCTGAAACGGTCAAATCTGTTTCAATAATGGTTGTTCCAGTGCCAGTGACCGTAAACGCTTCGCCCGTGGTAAGCGATATCGTTGTATCTGTGTTGAAATTGGTAGCACCGTTAAATGTCACAGTCCCACTGAATACAGAGCCGTTGCCCGTAATGGTTATGGATGTAAACGTGCCGGAGCCGCCGCTGTCATCGGGGCCGATAACATCATCCACCGTGTAGATGGTCACATCAGCCGAAGTCTTGACGACAAACTTGTATGACACACCGGGCGTTAGCCAAAGATCGCATTCGCCGCGAGAGTCGCAGATCACTGGATTGGCATTCAGAGTGCCATCGTAGTCAGAATAAGTAGCAATCGGCGTGCTTACAGAACCACCCTCGTAGGTGTAGACCTTTGCGCCATTCGCGGGAACGCCATTAAGGTAAACCGTAAACTTTGGGGTAGGGGTTAGACTTTTTGCCATGATAAATTCCTATTGTGGTATCAAATCAGACATTAGCCCATATCCGCCAACGCCAGCCCGTGACGCGGTAGAAGCCGAATATCCACCAAACGAATTAAGCAACAAACGCTTTGCCATTCCTAGCTTCTGTTCTTCCGGCAAAATACCTTTTTGTATCTTGTCCAAACTAGCGGCCACGGAGTCCATTTCCGACTTGGTTGCAATCCCGGATCCTTCTAAGAACGGGCGCAAATTGCGCGAGAAGAAATCAGACGCGCCTCTAGTGGTTGCCATGTCACCCAATACCTGACGGGCCGCTGAAACCATTTGCACTTTTGCCTGCGGTGACTGATTGATTGCCGGAATAACCTTTGCCCATAATTCAGTATCGCCGGACTTAATAAGGTCAACAGCCCTCTGTGCTGGAAGCGCCTTTCTTGTCAGCATGGAAGCGTCTTTTTCAGCCTCTGCCGCAAAACTCTTTGCTTGCGCCAAAGAGCGTTCAGAAGCCTCTAGCCTAGACGCATAGCTATCTATCAATCGCTTAGTTGTGCCAGTCTCGTTGAGCCATTCTGCGTTGTCGTTTCTCCACGCACGAACCGCTTGCGAATTTTTACCCGCTAGTTCTCTATTTGCATAAGCGAGCGCGGCATCCTCAACCTGCCTCGGATTACCCGTCAATTCCTTTAGTGCCTGAACGCTTGCACGAGTCTTGAAGAACGACGCCGGAATTGCAGACGGGTCTGGATACTGCCCTTCTCGATATTGGTCGAGCGCAGTTACTTTCTTGCCAAGGCGTGAACTGAATACCTCAAGTCCTTGCGTTCTTGCGGCATAATCTTCAAGCAACCTTTCCTGCGGGCCACCGCGACCACCGGCATACGACTTCTGCAATTCTGACAACATGCCGTAGTATTTACGCGCTGTATCTGCGTCTATTCCGGCATATCCTTCTGGAGGCTTACCGCGAAATACCTCGCCTAATTGTCTACGCAAATCGTCTATACGCTGGAATGTAACAGGAGAGCCATCTTGTGTTTTTACGGCAGCAAGAATATTTTGGAATCCTTTTGCTACCTCAGGTGAACGAACACCGGGCGCAAGCTCTCGCTCAAGCGATGTAACAATATCTGCATAAATAGGCAGGTCTTTAGGGTATTTTCCAGACGCTTCCATTTGCCTAACAATAGAATCCCTAGCCAGTTCATTTTCCTTAAACTGCGCAGCACGAGTTTGCAGCGCCGCCTCGTTTCTCTTAAGAATGGCGTTTTGTAGTTCGCTGCCGATTTCAGCCATGTTTCTTTCTTGTGCCGGATATCCACCGGCATTACCAACATTCTGCCCACGCAAGGAGCGCATCAAATTCATGTCTGCGTTATTCATCAGGCGATTACCTTCTGCGCCCATGATGCTGCCGACATTCTCAAGAGATTCGTTTGATTTAGCGCCGCCTCTTACCTCGGTTATGGCCTGATCTAAAAACTCTTGTTCTTTGGCAGACAAAGGTTTAACGCCTGCGTTTAGCTTTTCCAGCAAGGCGCGAGCCGCTTCCTTTTTAATCTTTGATTCAAAACCAAGCGCAGGAACATCCATTTTCCATTGCAATAATTTTTTAACACCATTCAATGTTTCACCAGTAACGCCGCCCGCAACAAACCTAGCGGCCTCTGCCGGAATACCTTTGCCGCCCGCCGCCTCAACAACTTGCCCTGCGGTTTCGCTTGCGAGTCCAGACGTTGCGCCCGTAATTGCGCCTGCCGGTCTACCGATAGACCTAGCCATACTGGATGCAAAAGATAGTGGCCCTCTAAGACCTGAGATTGGCGCAGGCATACCAGATGCAACCGTGGCCGCACCTTGCAGCAACTCAGGCGCTACAGCGCCTAATGCGGCACCAGTAACTCCCGCACCGCCAATGGTTGCGATTGCCTCGCCAGCAGATTGCGGATTTATCCTACGTTCGCCTTGTCTGCGAATCATGGGATTGCCAGTAGCAGCGCCGCCCGCAGTCGTAGAAAACTGAGATTTTGCATACTCAAGGGCTTGTTCCTGAGTAGCACCTTCGGGTGCGTTAATTACAAACTCTTTACCCGATGGGTCTTTTACAATAAATTCTGCCATTATTTCGGCCTTATTGACCATCCATCTTGAGTTGTAGGATTACCCGATTTTGCTTCTTCCATTAACATTTTAAGCGTTAAATTTGGTCGCGTATTTTGCAAAGAGCCTAGTTGTAAAACTTCATTTACAGTAAATGGAACATGTTTTCTTATTTCATCCAAAGCCTTACTTGCCTGCGCTTTTTGCGTTTCAGAAACACGCGGATTTGAAAGAATTACCTCATACCCGGCCTCAACTACTTGTCTCGTTTCAGCTAGTTTTAGCAATTTTGTAAAATGAGTATCGCCCTCTTTGAGCGTTACGTTTTGCATCATGTGCATAAGCGCATTACTAGGCGCAAGACCAGAAGATTCGATAGCTGCCATTGCGCGTTGAATGCCGGTAGTTAATACGTTGTATGATTGAACGTCTTGCGTTGTAAGTGTGTTTGTTAGAGCTTCTTTACCGGCTTCAAACAAACTCTTGCCCTGCACCCTTCCGCCAAAAATACCGGACGATGCAGTAACAGGAAGCTTGACTATATTGCCAAGGGCTTTTGCAACCTGATTCCCGCCCATAAGGACGCGGTTAAGTTGTGCTGATTCATTAGCCCCCAAAACACCAATACGAGTTTCACCGGGAGAAGGTGGAGGCCGCGCAACATCTGGAGGAACCACTCTAGGATCGACGCCGGGCCTTCCAGAACCTTGAACAAAAATAGGCTTACCATCAGGGCCAATACCGGCTTGAAGTCCGCCAGTATATACATTCATAGGCTCAGGATGCGTGCTCGCCTTCTTAATAGCGTCATCAAACACGGCCCTGCGCGGATCGTCAAGAGGTAACTTATCCCGCTCTGCTATCAATTTAGACAAATTAGTAGCCCCTTTACCCGGCGCACCAGAAAGTTGATTTAGCACTTCCGGTATGGCTTTGTCTGGATTAGCCATAATCGCAGCAGAGCGCAACATATTGGGATTGGGAACATTGATGCCTATTGGCTTGTCGCTTCCAGTCCTCAAGTTCTCCAAATACTGTCGTTTTGCTTCTTCTCTTGCCGCATCTGCATCAAGCATTACATTGCGCGGAGTTCCTTCTTGCATTGCGCCTTGATAACCGCCATCGGAAAACAGCCGCAACAGCGCGTTTTGGCCTTGAAGTTGCCTATCCGCCAATTGCGCCCTGCGTTCCTGCTCTCTAACCTGAGCCATCCTTTGAGCTTCCAATGCCGGTAGCGCGGCAATTTCAGCCTCATACTTGCGCATCTGCAACGGACGCAAAGCGTTCTCATGCTCCATCTTGTTCTGATTTAACAACTGCTCCTGCTCAAGCAATTTGTTCTTCTGCATCATCTGCTGAAACTGCATGATCTGCGCCAGCATATTCATACGCTGGTCAGGCTGCGGCCCCTGCGCCATCAGGGGTATTCTTGCGTCAATTTGCATTAGTATCCCCTCCGAGCGAGCATCGGTAGCAATTGGTCGAGCATTTCATTTTGCTGGTAGTTGGCCAATCCGCCTTGGAGCGCGTTACCCATGCCCACGTATCCACTTGCGCGAGCGTTTCCAGCACCCATCAGGTTGCCTGCTTGCCCTGCCGCCGTGTTCTGCCCTAACTGCGCCGTGGTATTGGTTGCAGCTTGCCCTGTGCCTGCAAGTCCGGCCAACCGGTTATAGACGTTGTTGAATTCGTTACTGGCAAAGTTCTGGTTGTAGTCCGTTCCCGCCTTCATAGCCGTGCCGGAATAGAACTTACCCCCCGCACGCAGACGGTTATCCAAAGCCTTCTGCCCTTCTGCCTGCCGGAACTGATAGCCGGGGTCTAGCGCCATTGTGTCAAACTGCTTCCCCGGCGTCGTCAGGTCGGTCAACTGCCCTACCGCTGTAGCCCCTGCATTGCGCCACGGCGCGAGGTCTGCCCTGTTCTGGTTGTACATGCTCAAAAGGGCATTAGAAGCCTGTCCTGCCAAGTTCTGCTGCGCTCTGGACGCAAGGTAAGATGATAGGGCTTGGCCGCTGCTGCCGAGCAACGCAGACAGCAGATTGCGGTTCTTTAGAAGGTCGGTAATGTTGAATCCGCCACCCGCAGAGCCGCCCGCCGTTGGGAACGGGTCGCCTGCATTGCCTCCTACGCCACCAGTGGCCCCACTAAAATCTGCGCCACCGGAAGAACCGTAATAATCGCCGCTAAGGTCGGCCAATGACGGATCTGAACTCCACGGGGCAACGGCTTCGCCGGTATCAATTAAATTCCACAAATCGCCTATGTCCATACTGCCTCCTGTTCCTACGCTACCCGCCGCAGCACCAGCCGTTTCAGCCATCGGCGTGCCAACAGTTGACGAAACACCGTAATCCGTAGGTGTGTATCCTGAAAAATCAGATGGGATTATTTCACCACCACCCAACACCGAGCCAAGACCGGCACCAGCAGCGCCCGCTACGAGCTTCCATCCGTTATCGTCTATCCAGCCCAAAAGACCGCCCGCGTTGCCATTGTAATTCGGGCCGTAATATCCCGACTGCGGATTGGTTGGCTGGTAAAAAGGCACGCCATTTTCGTCAACTCCATACTGGCCTTCACCAAAGTATTTTTTGTAATACTCATCTCGGTTATTAGCGCCGTAAAAGTCGTAATTACCTTCGTTACCTTGACCTATCAGCGGAATAAGTCCGGGGTTAGCCTGCTTCCATTGCTCAAGTTCGTCATAGCCTTCTTCGTTATAGCCAAGTTGAGCGCCGGGGCCGTTATAAGAATCGTAATAAGTAGCCATGTCTAAGCCCCAAATATTTGATTTGCAAGAATGTTCGTTGCGGAATCAGAAATGATTGAATTTACTATTGAAGTGACATTTGCAGTGTCCTGCAATTGAGCGACGCCAACAGATGAAATCGTGATATCTCCGGTAATCGTATAAGCCACCGGCACGGATGCCGCGTTTCCAATCCAGATTCGACCTAACGGAAGCGACGCCAAAGGCGCTACATTCGTGCCAAGCCCCTCCCAAAATTGATACCACTCGCGCAGCGGCCTGCCCCCCTGATCTTGCAAAGACAAGCCAGATTGAGGAATGGGGATTTTTACTTGAGTAGCCATTACGTAGACCTCAATCCCAAGTCAGCGCCGATAATGACGCGCTTAACGGGATCGGAAATCTCAGCCCAATATACGCGGGAATTAGGGTAATGGACACGCCCAAGACGATTCCACTTTGCGCGTGCGCTGTATTCCCCAACAGCACCCATCGAACGGCTTATCTCATTACCCCACGTATGCCCGTTGTCGTTTGACCATTTCAACATAATTTGCGGGTCTTCTTCACCCACCAGGCCAACGCCCGCTTGTATGTCAATAGTCAAAGAAGAATGCCCGTAAGACCTTTCGGAACTGTTAGCTATAGGGCCACAGACACGGATTGCCGGCAACGGGTCGCCATCATCGTCATAAATGTCCAACGATAGTTCCAGTATGCGCCCATCCTCAAAATCGCCTATCAGATGCGCATCATTAAAATACAGATAGCAATTAGCCCTGTGTCTTTGCAATTGACCGTTCAGATTGTCTCGCCATGCCCTGCGATGCCACATATTAGATGCAACATCATATACCCACGTTTGATTACCAGAGGGGAACTGGAACCACACAAAAACATGCCCTTCTTCTTTTTGCGTCCAAGTAATGCAATCTTCAACCGTAGAAAACTGGTTGATCGCATATTCAATGGCATGGGTAGACACGCGCACAGGTGTATAGCCTTGAAGCCGCCAAACAACCTTATCGCTGCCAAGGAAGAACACAGAATTATCGGCCTTGCACATTGCCGCCGGGCCTGCAACGCCTGTTTCTATAGTGCTGCGTCGGGCAAACGTAAAAGTAGCATCACCAGAGTTATACCAAACCTCGACGGTTTCTACGCCGCCTAACAACAATTCTTGGTGGTCAACAATCAGGCTTAAAAGGTTGTCAGGCGAAGTCTCAGCAGAGGCAAAGTCCGCACCGTCCCAAGTCGTGCCATCCGTTGAAATCCAGAATCGCTGAGTGCCGCCCTCAATCACGATAAACGTGTTGTCCAGCAAATCGCACCGCACCGGGTCTGGCGGAAAATCTGGGTCTGCAATCTGCGCAAACGTAGAGCCTGAATACGTGAACGTATAGCCATCTTGCCCATCGACAATCAACAAAACAAGCCCGTTGGTTGCCATCGACACATAACCTGTAGTCGTATTCAGCGTGCCTAATTCCACAGAGGCATAACTGGTATTCACGGAGTAAAGTTTATCCCCGCTTACCCAATATGATGTGCCATCATACTCAAAGCATCCACGAACCGGCGCGGCGGCAGCCAGCGTTTCACGCGAAACCGTCCCCGGCGTGCCTAATAGGGCGAGCACGCTCTTGCTGTTTCCCGGTTCTACTTCGGGATACAGGTTTATCGTTTGCGAGCCATTCACGTTAACGCTTCTAGCGGAATAGGCATCGCCTACAAAGGGGAATTTCATCCTGCGTATATGTTCCAGACGTAAGAAGTATTCATAACACCTACCTCAGTTTGCAGCACACCGTTAGGCGCATTCTGAGTCTTGAGCCAGCGGCGGTAATTCGCGGCCTGCTGTCTCACGCTTGGCGGCGCTTCATGACCATATTCAGGCGCAAGGCGTTCGGCCAAGGTGAATTCGATGACGCCTTGATAGCCCTGCGGCAACGACAGGCTGGTAGTCAGGTCGGTAAACTGTTGTAGAATCTTGCGGCTGCACAGGTGAAACGTCAGACCGGAATACGGCTCGCAGTCAAAGACAATGTTTCCTATCGGATAGGACGTGTCGTAGTAAACCCACGACGGCATCGTCGTTACGCCGGGAACAGGAATGCCCACCATTGCCGGTTGATTTATAATCTTCACCGGATAGCGGATACCCGCATTCTCGATATAACAACTGTTTTCCAGTGATATCGGCCTGTCAGTCTCAAAGTCTGCGGCAGGGTCATCGTAAATCGTGTATTCACGCTGCCCCGCGACAAGCGGGAAATCCTCGTCCACGATGTTGTAAATCATCAACCGTTGAAGGTTGAACGATTCCATCATCTCATTTAGCGCATATAGACCGTCAGAGGCATCCTCGGCACTGAGGGTCTGCCCTACCTCGTAGTCGCCATTTAGCCTCATGGCGCGGGTAATCATTTGGAGTGCGGTTGGCATTACGCAGCCTTTAACTTGTAAGTGGTTCCTTTGCTCTCAGCCTTCCATTCGCCTTCCCACGTCTTTACTCCGGTATGCGAAAGTTTCAGACCTTCTAAAGCATAAATTTTGAATCCTGCTTCCCTGACCTTCTGGCAGAATTGAACATCCTCACTCTTGAATGAGTTACCCGCCACGCCAGAAGGGAAAAAGTCGCGCATCTTTCCGTGTTCGGTGTCTTGGAAAACAGTCGCACTTTCCGCCAGTTTTTCAAATACTTTGCGCTTGATTCGCATAAAGCCGGTTGGGACAAACATGCACTCCACCAACCGCCCGCGCTTCACATATGGCATCAGAGGTGCAACGGGATAGTGTTCCTCATCCTTCTTATAGGGATAGATACCCGCTACCACATCAGCGTCGATCTTCATCAGCGTTTGAAAGTCCTCAGCCGTAAACCCTACGTCATAGTCAATCATCACCATGTCCGTAGCGTCTTTAATGGACAGGAACCGTTCAGCCATCAGGGAACGCGCATGACCTATGAACGGGTCGTAAGGAATCACATCAAGGCAGATAGGGAATCTATCCTTGCCTGCGCCATAGCCGACATTGAACAACCCGCCGACAGTCTGATAATTGATCTGTCCGTTGAACGTAGGCAATCCGATGTAAATCAAGCGGCGCTCCTAGCGAGTTTGAGTTGTTCGGCCATGCTTTCGACCATCTTTATCGAATCGGCGG
>Ga0075472_10001235_pt1 | contig 10443 bp, 6 predicted proteins | sample DEB19_08_DNA_3_FD_77014 | JGI IMG/M metagenome (GOLD analysis project Ga0075472, IMG submission 77014) | Aqueous microbial communities from the Delaware River and Bay under freshwater to marine salinity gradient to study organic matter... | ecosystem: Environmental > Aquatic > Marine > Coastal ...
CATCAGTCTTACTGTATGCAAATGCAAAGTGTCATATTGATTCCTGCGTTTCCATTGAACTGCCTTGCAAGACGTCAGCGGAATTTACAACGTTCTCACCGAACCTTTATGGAAGGCGTTGAAAATCCAGTATATTTATTTGATGTTCACCCCACATCAATGCAGCCAAACAGTTGCGAACGTCGATCACCTCCAACATAGATCTAATTCAGATGCAACATGTCTGAAAACAACGCTGTCTCAGACAATGAATCCATGGGTAGCAACCCAGATGACCTTGATACGATCACCCACAGTTCAATGTTCAGGTATGACAACAAAACACTCGGTTTTGTTTGCCGCACACTTCCTGGATACACCCACGAAGAACGCAAGTTTGGCCGCCTCTGCGTTCATGCTCTTCAAGCATCATGGCGTGAATGTCGAGAGGACGATCGAACATTCGAAGATGTGCCTGGCAAATTCCTGAAGATCATCCCATCCCAGAAGTTGCCAGAGTTCCATCGTCTTAAGAAGGAGTTCATTGCAACAGTCGTCCTTCCAGAAGTACAACAAGAGGGAGGAATCGTTCTGGAAAATGATATCAATCCTCACAATGTCATCAATCATGACCCCTTTTGCTATATCCCTACTTTTACTGAGACAGATGAACTCAAGGAGGTGGTGAAGACAATCTATCGAGAACGTCCTGAATATGAGTTTGTGGATCCAAGGATTCGACGTTACATCAGTTATTGCCACTTCACCCCGGATGTACCAACCGCTGAAGATGCAGTGTTCGAATATCTTGCCGAATACTTGGCTGATGTATTTCCCAATGGCCGTCCTGACCGCATCCAATGCAACAGAAACTCAATCGTCTACAAGTACACGAATCCTTATCACGAACGTTTTGACATGGACGATGTACCACAAGACTTTGCCAAGTCTGAAGTATGCAAACGTTATACTTCCCTACTTTCAATGTTGAACATTCTGTTTTGGTATTTCGAAACTGCCTTAATTCACAGAGATCTGTACACTCCTCTATTGAGGAATTGTGCCCGACTGTTGGAAAATGGGTTTGTTAAACGCACTCATGTGTTGGAGTCTGAATTTGGGCCCATTACGAGCAGTCTTGATGCAGGGGTATGTATCTTGTGTCTCTCAAATTATTTGACATTCACTCACCAACATTATTTGTACTGTAATGCAGCGGCGCCACACTTATCCAATAGATTCAATCACAGTTGCTGGCCACATCAACAGTCTTCAGAAAGTCCTTGACTCCTATGCTGACGACATTTTATCTTTCTTGGGTCAACGTAAAGAGAATGCCCTCCGAATGTCTGCACAATTCGATATGCTCACCCAACATAATCATCCTTCATCCTGTCCAGAAGAGGAAGAAGGAAAAGTTAATAACGATACCCCTTCTGGCAATGCGAACGTTCCCAATCCTTCGTCTCCCGGTGCGGCCTCTCGTCCTTCCCACCGTTCCAGGGATGATTCCTCCAGTGACTCAGATCCCATCCGCAGCAGTTCTGATCAGTCTAAGAGAAGGAAGGCAAAGGCCAACGTTGATGTGTTTCCGGATGACATTTCAGACGGTGACAAGAAGCCAGCAGCCAAGACAGGTGGAACAGACAGCGATGACATTCGAGACAGTGACAAGAAGACAGCAGCCAATCCTGAACGTCCAGCAGCCAAGACAGGTGGAACAGACAGCAATGACATTACAGACAGTGACAAGAAGACAGCAGCCAAGCCTGAACGTCGTCGACGTTCGCAAAGAAGGAGCCTCGCAACCCAACTTCCCATCCCTAACTGTGAGAGTGCTTCATTCAACGTTCCCTGCCTTTCTCACAATCCCACTGACTGTTTACATTGTTTGACATCACAGTGCATGAAAACAACTTCATCTTTAACGACATTCGCATCAATGTCAATCCACCCAGTGATCTTGCTGTCACTTGGGCTGAAGGGTGGTTTAAGTACAAGAAGATGGGTTCAACTGACGAAAAGGATCGGTATGATTACTACCGTTCCATGTCCAATCGCCATTATAATCCAAACGTTGCTCCTGTAGGAATAGATAATGACATTGACCGCGATGCTTCCATGTCAGGCCTACCTGATGACTATCAGTACTATTTGCATCAGGCGTCCACAGTCCCAGAGATGACCATGTTTGTGGATCTTCATTACCCCAACGAGACCTTCAACAGATACGACAGCCTCGTCCCTCAATTCAAGGCCCCAAGCATGATATCAGCCATCAACCTTCGAACGTTGAATTTTTTCGTACGTGTCCTTAGGCCAGAGTCCAAGCCATCAGAGTTGTACACTGAGTTCTGGTACCAAGTAATGGATCCTGAAGAGAAATATGCTGTCAAGGAACTTATCCCTCTCCTGCAACAAGTGTTCGTCTGCACAGGTGAATATCATGAACATGGCGTGTTGAGACATTCTCTGTTGTTGTTGAATGATGTCATCAAAAATGCCATGTCTAACTTTTTCTCCAAGAGTAAGACCAAGCAGAAAGTGAAGCAAGATGATATTTACTGCTTGCAGGCAACACTCCTTGCGATGATTTATTGGAGTTACCGCAGTATGTTCATCGACGTTCATTTCCTACAAGAACTTGATATCATTGACGAAATGCAGTACATGTTAGACCAACGTATCAACGATCACAAAGTTATTATCAAGCAACACTCGAAGGTTGTCAAGGACATGTATCTCAATGCTAAAAAGGATCTTCTCTCCCCAGAGATGGTTGTGCTCTTTCATAAGATCTTTGCATTCCCAGAGAAGAAGCATTCTGCTAGCACCTATCCCAACGTTATGCACATGGCGGTCCTTAGAGACATTGAGTTCACAGCAAAACACTACATCAAGGAAATTGAAAGTGACGATGCCACGGTTGAATTCAATCCTTATCCAGAACCAAAATATCCATCTGATTATCTTGATGCTCCTGATATTCCCATAGGCTTGCTTCCTCCCGACTTGGTGCGACCACAACCACCGTCCGAAGACTCCAGGCTACCTAGTGCCACCAGTGCCAGTACTCCAATCAAGTCCAATGTTACCAAAGGCCCCAACGCTGACGAACAAATCAATTCCAACATATCGAAAGACCCCAACGTTGACGTTCTCAGTGTAGGTTCAGGTAACACAGCGAATTCTAGGTTCTCTGGCAGTGAGGATATACTGAATGCTGCAATTTTGCCTACTGAAACATCAGCTTCCATCAAAAGGAGAAAGTCCGGTTCATTCTCAGATGGTTCCAACAACAAGAACAAGGCGAAGTCACCTCCCAAGGAAAAGAAGATATCTCTCAAGAAACCCAAGAAATCAGATGAAACCTCTGATTCAGACGACTCATATCATGAACGTTCCCCCAAGAAGAAAAAGGCGAAGTCCTTGAAAAGGAAAAAGTCTGGTTCATCCTCTGATGAACCGACCAACAAGAAGAACGCGAAGTCACCTACCAAGGCAAAGAAGATATCTCTCAAGAAACCCAAGAAATCAGGTTCATCCTCTCAGTCTAGCTCTGATTCAGACGACTCATATCATGAACGTTCCCTCAACAAGAAAAAGGCGAAGTCGAAGTCATCTACCCAGGCAAGTATGACATCTCCCAAGAAATCCAAACGTCCTTCTAAGCTGTCCAGTAATCTTCGGAAGAAGTCTGGGCACACACGACCCATCACCATTGCAGAGGCAGAACCACTACCGCTGAAGACATCTTCAATGACAATCGACGGCAAGTATTTGGCGGACGATACCAACGTTCGACCTGAACTTATCACTGATGAAATCATGCAGAAGAATTGGATGGATGCCCAAAACAACCCAGAGATGGGACTACACTACATCAACACTTTTGGTGAAGTCGTTGAGATTACTACCAGCGTAAAGGTTGTAGAGTCCATGAAATTCAAGGAGCAAATGGGAATAGTGTCCAGGAAAGACAAGGAGTTCAAGAAAGAACATCCTGATTTTGTACAATTCAAGGGGATCCCTACCCCTTCGAACATGGTGCCAATATTTTCCATTTCATCACCTAATTTTCTGAAAGATTGTCCTGAAAAGGCCTGCCATCTTGTCCCACCGAACCTCTCTGATCCTGTCGTCCAACGTTTAAAAGAATGCAACATCTTATTCCTAGACGCACCCATGTTCCAATGCCACAGATGCAAACGTCACCTAACTCGCGGATGTGGAGAAAGTTTGAAAGTTGGTGATTTCATCAAAGTGGATGGATTCAAGCCAGCCCCATTTGTTAAAGGCAAGGTATGGTATTTCACTGCTGTAAAAATTGATCACACTGAACATTCACATCAGTGTGGAGTAGGAATAGTCAAATGCTTTGCCACACAGGCAAAACTTGTGGTGAATAGAATTGGGGTGGTTATGGAGATTGTACCAAGGATGGTTACAGACAATCGCACCATGAACATTGATGTACTTTGCAAACATGCAAAAGTTAAATTCGTCGACGCCACTGTGCCTCAGTTCACTTAGTTTAAATGTTAATCAAACAATGATCATTCGTCAAACAAATACCCTCCGTCTCCAATCACGTCATGATCATCTGCCTCTTCCCACAATGACTCTACCTCATCACCACTGTCATCGACATCATCGTTGTCATCAGTGTCATTTTCTTCATTTCCATTCAGATGTGCAACCAATGGTTCCAAGTCTTCCGGCAACACAGCGTTCATGTCCACCTCATAATCTGGGTCATTTGAGTACATGTAGTTTATGAAAAATCCGCTTTGCTTATGACGTGGTAGAACAGCCATGAACCGCTTGTTGGATGATGTACCGTCTTCCTCTAAGTCATTGATCACAGCGACGGGACCAACAATGGAGCTTATGGGTAGGATGAACATTTCGCCAATGTTGGTTACCGTGAATCTATGTATAAATTTTTCAACAAGTTCTTCATACTTGAAGTAATCCTCCTCACAATGAAGAACCATGTATACAGTGTCATCCGGATCTGATGCCTTGACCTGATCCCATGTTTTGTCACAACGTTCAACGTTATTGAATGTTGGAACACCACCCTGTTTATGCCGAAAAAACCCCATGATGCGAGCCAGACTCTTCCAACCACCAGCCGAACCATTGGCTGATGATGTGTGAACTGTTCTGTTTGTCACCGCGGCTGTATTGACAAACCTGACTATGCACCAGTCATACCAATCATGACCTCTACCCATGAAATTCGGGTCGGAGCGGTACATTACCCCATTGTACTTGACGGCTGTGTAACATTCGAATTGGAGCTCATTGCGATGAGTTTGGGAGTACTGTTGACAATACTTGAGATGGTAATCAGACAGGACCTTGCTCATGAGAGGATTCGGAGAAAAGCGATCTGAATTGTTCTTGAGTGCATATTTCCATTTGTGAGACACCAACCTTCTTCTGTCATCTTGAAATTTGACGACAAGACTGTAGTTGCCGGAACACTGACATTCCGGTGGAGCATTTGTCTCATCGAATGGAACGTTGTACATAGGGTTGTCATCATCATCCAAAATTGGGTCATAGTGCTGGCGTTCGTATGTTGTCTGGGAATATTCGTACCGTGATGGCCTCAAGACATCGCTGACCTCCTCAGGCAACAAGCGTTCAATATGCAATTTAGCCTTTTCCAGCAAGGTTCTTTCATACTCTCCGGCAGCGATTTGAGACGCAAACGTTGAGGAGCGCTTTTGTGTTCTGCTGTAATGTTGCTTGAATAAACCCTTATGATTCTTTTCATTGGGACCGGAGTCAACGCCCTTGAGACAACCAAATTTGAGCATGATTCCTGCCATGTATAACATGACATGAAATTTTGTAATCTTCCAACCCATGCTTCCAGAGTTCTTATCATCTTTTGGTCGTTCCTCTCTTGGGATAAGTTTAAAGACTCTCTGCTGTAGACGTTGCGTTGCCTCGTAGGAAGCCTCAACGTCCACTCTCGTTTGAGGGTCCAAGTAGAAACGTTCCCACGCCAATAGCAATAGACACGTCAGTCTGGCCTCTTCGAAGTCAATCCCTTTTTTTTCGAACGCGGGTCCGAACAGCGACTCCCCATACGACGTGTGCATCATAACAACCATTCCGAAGAAGTTTCCACGAACTTCCTCGCTAGTCAAACTGGCATGGTTGAAGAATCCTTTTCTGTTCGACATTCGGCTGATGTCTCGTTCGGAATTATGTTCCAATGCGAACTTTATATCACTAAAGCATTTGTCAATCTTTTCCTTCACCTTTGCATTGCTGTCTTTAGGACCAACAATGTCACGTATGGAGATGAGCTCATGTTTGTATAGTCCACATCCGGTAACATGAAGGAATTCCTGAGGAGTCATTCCTAACATTCCAAGGTATTTGTCTGCAAGAGGAAGTCTGTCCCATGCTGTATCAATGACTTCTTTTGATATTCGTTTTGCATAGACCTCGTCATTTCTTGCGAGTGAAAGATTTTTGTACGTACAAATGTGACACGATTCGTATAAATCGAACACTGCCGCATCGTTTTCGCATTCCATGATTTCACGACTCAATGGCCAACGACATCTTGAAGGCCATTGAACAATCCTGTCTTGATGACATAGGCAATCCTTTCCGAGGCATGTGGCCTTGCAGTTATTGAAATGATTGACAAGTTCGTTCTGTCCAACTGTGTCTCCAATGGACATTAAAATGATGGGTTTGAGTAGAACATCTCTGGAATGTTCGTCCTTCCACCAAATTCCGCCAGCTTGGTAGTATTTAGTAAGTGACGTCAATGCTGCAGTCAAACATCTGTGAAAATCCTGACGGTTTAATGAACCGCTGTCTTTCTTCTTAGTCTTGGCTGCTCCTTTTCCTTTAGACAGATTAGGGATGTAGGCCAATACTCGCCATGCCTTGATGTTGTACTGACCATTTATGTCAATCATGGCAAGTGACCATTGGATTGGAGTAACGCATAGTGATCCAAATAGATCAGCATGTGATTTATCAATATGCAGAAGTAGGACTAGCGGCCGGACCAGTGTGGGATCAACGTCTGGTGCGGCTGGACAGTGCAGGTCGATGGCTCTCTGGTATAAATATCCAGAATGTTTTTCTCCTATGATAGCATTGGGATTATTTTCGTGCTCTTGAGCGTTGCCGATCGGTCGAAATGTCTCCCAATCAATTCCTGCAGCAACGTTAGCGCGGACGAATGGACTGTCTAATACGTCCCTGGCCTGGGCTGCGAAGTCTACCACAGGGATCGTAACTGTGCGACCATCGTTCAGTTCAACGTTATTTTTCTCAAACTTAAGATCAGATGCATCGAATTCCTCTTGCAGTGCTTCCAGGACAGAGTCTCTTGTCCACATGGGCATTCCGTCAGTGTGTACAAAAATCATGGGATCTTTCTTCGTCCATGAAAATATGTAATTGAGTAGGTCATCGAACATTGCTTTACTGCCACCATGCTTATTGACAAGAAGTAAGAGATGGGTAAGAGCAATTGCAGGCCAGCTTAATTGTCTTTTGGGTTTCTTTTTCGAATCAGGCTTCATTGTATCTGGAGGAATTCTACACTTGACTGTTTCATACATATAGGCAACATCATTGAACATTGACGGCAACAGGGCTTCCTCTTCTACATCGCGATCTTGTCCGTCGAGGTTCATATCATCATCATTTTCCGAATCTAAATCCTGTTCGTTGATGGCCTCGTCTTCCGATTCATCTGGTTGATATGTATCTGGCATGTCCGTCATAACATTCATCGGTGGTAACTGTTGAACGCTGGAGCTTCCATTGTCTGGCAAATCAGTGGATATCATGTCACGTATCGGGCCAATGTCATGCAACTGATTCTTAAACGCGTGACTGCGTCGAACATGATGTGGATTAATGTTCCCTCTATTCATCTCTCGATTAAATTCAGACGCAGTGTAGTTGTCCAAGACATGGTTGGGAGCATCGTCTTCTACCACGCAGTAGTTTCTATGAGATAACATTTGGCGTGATGTTGCCCATCCAAGGCCACAGTTCCTGCACTTGAAAGCCTTGCGGCGTTTCTTGTAGGCTTTCTTCCGCGGTGAACCCAACATGGTGCAACAGAATCAGTAATGTTCATTGACAGACGATGGAGATGATTATATCGCGCCATCTTTCATGAACATTGGAAGCATTTTCATCAAAAGACGTGGGAATTGGTTATGTCCCCATGTGAAAAAAAATGCTGTGATAACAGATGTAGGAATTGGTAGCTAATGCTTTTGAAACTTGGCGCAGAGAAAACCAAGGTTTCAAAAAACAATGCTAGAAGAGGAGAACATAAACATTGAGAGCACAAACAGTGTTTGTAGGACACTGGACTTTGATGGAGAGGTGGTGCTTATGACAAAGGAGCAAATAGACAGGAAGTTGGCTTGCACGAAATTGAAAAGAGACGAGAGACGCCGAAGGAAGAGTTTGGGATTGCCGGAACATTTTGTTTTCCACGAAACGTTTACCTCCCAAGATATTGATAGAGAACTTCAAATCATGTCTAGAAGACGATCGAACCGGGGGAAAACATTGAATACAGGGGAGGAAGTAACTGACGGAGCGGAGAGTAGTTGGAGTGGGACGAGGTCGTTCGGGGGGAGAGACAGGGAGAGACGTGCAACAAATGATGGTTGTCAGAATGATCAGTTGGATGCAGTTGAAAGTTCGGTGAACAACAACGAGAACGATGATGAACGCAGCAGCAGTGAACTCAGCGAAGATGATAGGGATGATGAGTTGGCAACGTTGACCAGGGAAGAGTTATTGGTGAAATGTGAGCAGTACCAGGACGAGTTGGATGAATTGAAGAGAAAGTTGGATGAGGAACTAGGGGGGCGTCCAAAGAAGAGGGTAAGGAAACAACTGCCGGAGCCTAAGACCTGGGTTGAGAAGCGGCTAGTAAAAGACATGAAGATTGTCTTGAGAACTTATATTATTCACCACGTGAGCAATCAGCCGAAAGGTTGGGAGGTTTACAACCACAAGGGAGGGAGTATGTGTCAGATCATTATGAACAAAATGAAACAGTGGCCAGCAGAGTGGACGAAAGAAGAGAGAATGAATGCTTGGATAACGTTGCTTGGGCCGAGGTTGAACAGAGAGTGGAGTTATGCCAAGAATGAGGTGGTGACTAGAATGAGGCTTGTTTGTCTTGGTACGTCCAACATTTGGTTTATTGTTACTTCTGTCAGCTACTACATCTTTCTGTTGTCTTTGGAAGTACAGGTGAAATGAACACTGAGCGCGAGATCAAGGTGAATGATTTGGAGAATATCCTCAAGACAACGCCGGCCGCTCTCCTCCGTCAAGTTTCCCCTCTGCTGCAAACGTTGGCACAGTTTGTATGTCAGTATGCGATGTGTGTCTGCACAAGAAGTGACATCAAGAACGTACTGCGTTCGGAACAAGAGACCACATATGAAGAGAATCCAGAAGATGAGGAGGACAATAACTTTGGGTGTGTGTTGGACTATCAAACGAACGTTGATGTCGCCTTCACCTGGATGCAATATGTCAATCACGTTGAGGAGTGGAAGTTCAAGAAGTTAAACGTTGCAACACCTGACGGTGGTCACAGGTGGACACCTAAATTCACCGGCGTGATGGGAGGAAGGAAGAAGGGTGGATGTGTTCTCGACGAAGATGGGTCCAAGCTTTATGACAGTGTCAAGAATTGGATAGCCCAGTTCAGGATGGACAAGAACTATAACGTCTTCCGTAAACTTTGCAATGGCATGAGCCGTAATTATGGGTTGATCAAGCCGATCAAGAGGAAGAGTAAGGGCAACGTTCGTGAGGGACATGAGGACAACGAGGATTTGGAGGCGTCGGATGAGGATCTGCCTTTGTTCGATTTCGCGGGCGCTGTGGTGAGTCCGTCCCAAGAAGGTATGACTGCGATTTGATGGGAATTGAAATGATGTCCTGGGGGATTGGGTGGGAATGTTGTAGCAAATAAGCGTTAATAACGATAACAATAGGTTTGTGAACATTTGAAGTGATTATGGCTTTATATTACATAGCACGTTAATGAAAAGATAACAATCGATGCATTTGCAAATCGGTGTAATAAAGATGGGCGATGATTTACAAACACAAACGGTGTAAATGGGTGCACAGTAAATGATTGACAACAGTGCAACATAGCGGAGAGTAACGATCGATGATGGTTACTGTAACGACCGCTCGTTGCAGTAATTACCGATGAGTGCGCGTGTCAGATATTATGCGTTTTCATCATATCTATCATGCTGGAATGTTCGTCGAAAAATATTATTGAAAAAAAGGTATCGATTTAGGCGTTCAGATGTAACTATCCGTTTATTAACCTCTCTGAGATCACTCAGCACTCTTATAGTCTGGTCTTTTTTTGGTTGACAAAATGTTGGCGAAGCCCACTCCGACTCAGGCTGC
>Ga0075472_10001236_pt1 | contig 10423 bp, 21 predicted proteins | sample DEB19_08_DNA_3_FD_77014 | JGI IMG/M metagenome (GOLD analysis project Ga0075472, IMG submission 77014) | Aqueous microbial communities from the Delaware River and Bay under freshwater to marine salinity gradient to study organic matter... | ecosystem: Environmental > Aquatic > Marine > Coastal ...
GCTAAAAAACATTCATGACATGCCAGAGCATTTAAGAAAAACCATTCAATCTATTGAGTCTTACGAGGACTATACAGAGGGTGTAGAAGTCGGTCAGGTGCAAAAAATTAAGTTTTGGGACAAGACAAAGGCCCTGGATATGCTGGCCAAACACCTTGGTATGTACGTAGAGCTCCATTTATCAAAGACTGTGAACGTCAATGTAAACGAAATGACCGAAAGCCCAGCTTTACAGCAGCTTAAAGAGCATTTTACAAACGCGCTCGATCAAATGAAAACCATTAAAGAAGTAAAGCCAGTACAGATAAAGGCCAAAAACGACTAATGTACCTTATAGTCAACGTACCAAGAGTCAGCTTGCTCGTTAGAAACGAGTTTTTGTACGGTGAAGGGGCCAATGGCTTTACAAAGGCCATGCTTTTAACGGTAAAATCGCCAAGACTTCATGCGCTTTGGTTTCAAGTCCTCACTGAGCATGGGGCTTTGTACGATAAGATCCCAATTCAAGCGCTTACAATGTCAGAATTTAATGAAAAGCAAGATTTAGAAGACTTACAGCTTTGGGATTGCCCATCAAATCACGTCACTTGCTTTCAAATTGATTATTTAAAGAACAAAAAAGCCAAAGTTTTTCTAAAAAGCGGCGAATATTCCGGCAAGTATTTGTTTTCTCTCGATTGGGCTCAAGATTTAGTTGGTCCAGACGTTTCTACTGCTGAGGACTGGCCAGAGCACAAGTCAGCTCACATAATTTTACTCGATAACGGCAACATTGCAGCCCAGCCCAATAATAGAATACTTTGGCATGACCCTAGCTGGATAAAAAGCCCCGAGAAGCCAGCTTACAAGGTGTGTACGACTGACTACAGAGTCGAACGAAGCGGCTGGCATCTTTTAGACGAGGATGAATATTTTTACACACCCAAAGATTCTTAGTGCGCTAATCAAACAAATAAACTAAATCCTCTAAAAAACCTAATTGGAGGAAAGAAAATGACGGCAAAAGAATTAAATACAATACGACAAAACAAAAACTGGACTTATCAGGATTTGGCAAATGTGTTGGGTATAAAAATAGCTTATTCAAAATGGCTTTGTACTCATGTTAAGAAAGTGCCAGCAAAGCACGCTAAAGCCATCGCTGAATACGCAAAAATCCAGCAAATTAAGCAAAATTACGTTCAAACAATAACACCGACTAAAATCAATCAAGAAATTGTCAGTCTTTCTAAACGAATAGAGCAAGTAAAACAGGTGTTGTTAAATTACGAAAAGCAGCTTGGGATTTCATATGAATGACGATGACGTAATTGGATTGGTCGTTTTTATGGGGTGTGTTGTTATTATTTTGATTGTCATGCTTGTTGAATTAAAAACTTGGAACGGTGACATAACCAGCGGCAAGCAATTCATCTTAAATAACGCCACCTATGTCTGTAAGAAAACGAACGAACTGAAAGAGGAGTAAGATGAGATTTTTTAAAAGGTTATTAGTAGCGCCAATCATTTTTGTTTTGTTGGTTCTGCATTCATCCATACAAATCGTCTATTTTACTGTGACTGGCAAGAAAAATCATGTCTGCGATTGGCTTGCAAATTTTGGTGAAAAATTTATTAAATGGAGTGACAAATGAAGTTAGACGACGATTTAACAGATCTTCTTTATGCAATATGGCTTAAATTAGAGCAAATAAAAGAAATTGATCAAGCTGCCAGCATATTTATTAAAGCAGTTCAGTGTGCAGAAGCTCAGCAAGAACTTAGAAAAGATAAAGGCGAGTGAAATGAACAAAGACTGCGAAAATTGTGGCAATAGTTTGTGTATTTGTGAATCTGCTGCGACAGAAATGATGATGCCATCGCTGACTCTAAGACAATACTACGCTGGACTTGCGATGCAGGGGCTTTTGGCTAATCCAGAGTTCAAAAGTTGGGACGTAGATCATTATGCAAGCATAGCAATAAAAACCGCTGAACAGTTAATCGCCGAGCTAGAAAAGCAGGAGAGTGAAGATGAAATTTGAAATCAAGCATAGATATTCTGGCGAACTAATAATTGAGGTTGAAGCAGAAAGTTGGCGTTTTGCCGTTGAGATGGCAATAAAACAAGGTGCCAATCTCCGCTCTGCCGATCTCAGCGATGCCGATCTCAGCTATGCCAATCTCAGCGATGCCAATCTCCGCTATGCCAATCTCCGCTCTGCCAATCTCAGCTATGCCAATCTCAGCTCTGCCGATCTCAGCTATGCCGATCTCCGCTATGCCAATCTCCGCTCTGCCAATCTCAGCTCTGCCAATCTCATTGTATTTCAATACCAAAAAAATTGGGCGTACTACACTTCTGACGGATCTTTAAGAATAGGCTGTGAAGTGTTGCCGATTACAGAATGGGCTTTGAGCTATAAAGAAATCGGTAAAAAGCATGATTACACTGACGAACAGATTTTAATGTACGGGCAGTTTATAAATATGTGTTTGGATCATTTTAAAAGAAATAACCCAGAAAAGCAGGAGGGTGAGGGATGAAAAAGCACCACGCGCTCGAAGAAGAGATAACAGAAGCCCTAACCAAGATCGAGGAGGCTTTGAAGTGAGCACAGAAAAAGAAAAGGAAAATGCTTTAAAAGTTTTGGTGAGTGCAGCAATTGAAAAAGAACCTGAACTAAGTGTTAGTTTTAACGATTTTAGTTATCTTCGAGCATACGTAAAATTGTTAGAAGAAAAAATAAAGGCAACTATCCCTTAACGACAAGTAGGAAGTAATGAAAAGAAAATTGATGTTTGGAGATTGTTTAGAACGAATAAAGGAAATACCTGATAATTCGATAGATTTAGTGGTTACTTCACCACCTTACGATAAGTTACGAACATATAAAGATTCCCTAAATTGGGATTTTGAAGTATTTCAGAAAGTAGCAAACGAGTTAAAACGCACACTCAAAAAAGGCGGCGTTATTGTTTGGGTAGTAGGTGATGCCACAGTAAAGGGAAGTGAAACAGGCAGTAGCTTTAAACAAGCATTATACTTCAAAGAGATAGGTCTTAATATCCACGACACCATGATCTACAAAAAAGAGGGTCCGCCGTTATCCCATAATAGGTATGAGCAGAAATTTGAGTATATGTTCGTACTCTCCAAAGGAAAGCCGATGACTTTTAATGGTTTAAGGGAACCATCTAAGTCTGCAGGGAAAAGCCGCGCTTCTAATACGTTCAGGCATGACTCAGATAAATTAGAAGCGTTCCACAAAATGGGTGTGGTGGCCGATTTCAGACTACGAGGAAATGTATGGGAATACGGCGTCGGCCACGGAAAAAGTACGCTGGACAAAGAGGCGTTTAAGCATCCCGCAATTTTTCCTGAAAAACTCGCGCATGACCATATTATCTCATGGTCAAACGAAGGTGATACGGTTTTAGACCCTTTCATGGGAAGTGGAACTACTGGTAAACAAGCCAAATTACTTAAACGTAATTTCATAGGGATAGAATGTGTAAAAGAGTATTTCAGAATTGCTAAGCAAAGGATTAAAAATGCTTAACTTGTCGAGAGGGGATAGTTGCCAAAATAAAAAACCTTGAGGAAAAGTGTTTAATAACCCCACCAAGGGGATGAGAGGGGATAATGACCAAAGAATCCGAGTTACAAAAACTGATTAACGCCGTTGATACTGCTTGTTGGTGCTGGTCGGTGCAAAAGAATTCAAAGCGAAAAGGTCAAGTTGATTGGAAATTGGCGTTTGACGAATTGGTGGAAGCCTTTGAAGAATACCAATTAAAAACTTCAAAATTTGAAGCAGTATTGCCAGAAGAACCCCACCACGGGGATGAGGGGATAAAATGACAAAACTCTGGGACTACATCGCAATAGCACTGATCTCGTTTTTCTTAGGCTTTTATATCGGTATCAGTCCTATGCTGCCGCTGGATTGGTAACGCCACACACCATGTAATAAATCCCTAGCCTACCCATAAGAGTTTGTTTAAATTACAGACTCTAAACCTATGGGGGATTTATGAACGAGTACAATTATTTTGGCTTTCACATGCTCAATGAGCAGGGCCAGCAAAAAGCGAAAGATATTCAGGCAAAATTTGAGCAAATGCAAAGTTTTTTATCAACTGTAGCCACGGGACATCCGAGGGCTATCGCCGTTGTCATGACAAAACTTGAAGAGGCTTGTTTTTATGCCAAAAAAGCTATGGCTACAGATCCGAGCAATCAAGAGGTGCAGTCATGAGACTTCTATTATTAGCTGTATTTTTGTGTAGCAACCTTGCCTTGGCCAAGGGCTCATTCATGGCCCAACCAACCTATGACGAGACGACTGGCAAGACGTTTCCTGTCTTTGGCCTTTCGATCTATGAAAACCTGTTCACAAAGAAAGTCGCCTTCAACTCATGGTCAGGGATCGGGAACCTGCCAGAGTACGAGATGCCCGACTACTCGCAATCCGATGACGTTTGGTGGATGACCACACGTAACCAAATTGACATTCATCACAGAAAAGTCACATTTTCGCCTGGCTTTCAGCTTCTAAAAACAACAGAAGATCAGGCGTGGAACACTCGCTATTATCTTCGCATGACCTTTCAGCTTTGGTAATTAGGCGAGTTCAAAAAGATGATACAGCTATACCAAAGCGATTGCCTTGAAGTGCTCAAGTCATTAGCGAATGACTCTGTCCACGCAATCGTTACCGACCCACCCTACGGCCTAGCGTTTATGAATAAGCGATGGGACTACGATGTGCCGAGCGTTGAGGTGTGGCAAGAAGTTTTAAGAGTGCTTAAACCAGGTGGACACTTGCTGTCGTTCGGAGGCACTCGCACTTATCACCGCATGGTCGTGAATATCGAAGATGCTGGGTTTGAGATCAGAGATCAGATCCAGTGGTTGTACGGCTCGGGGTTTCCGAAATCACACAACTTAAAAGATGGTTGGCAAGGCTGGGGCACAGCACTTAAGCCAGCAAACGAGCCGATAGTCCTCGCAAGAAAGCCTTTAGAAAAAGGGCTGACAGTTGCAGAGAATGTTTTGAAGTGGGGTTGTGGTGCGATTAATGTGGATGGGAGTAGGATTGGGACAAACGAAAAGCTAGCTCGCCCATTCAATGAGGCCAACAATGAGATTCTTGGCAAGTATGCTCGCTTCGGCAATCCGGTTGAGCCATTAGGCCGCTGGCCAGCCAATCTATTGCTAGATGAGGATGCGGCGGCGATGCTTGGAGAAACTTCTCGTTTCTTTTACGTTGCCAAAGCCTCAAAGTCTGAGCGCAATGCTGGGCTTGAGGGAATGCCAAAAAAACTAGGCGGTGCAAAGTCTGGTGCTGAAACTAGACCTGATAGGCCGCCTAATCACCATCCAACAGTCAAGCCTATCAAACTTATGCAGTACCTAGTCAAACTCATCACTCCACCAAACGGCATCGTACTCGATCCATTCATGGGCTCAGGCTCTACAGGTGTGGCTTGTAAGAAGCTAGGCTTTGGTTTTCTCGGCATTGAGAGAGAACAAGAATATTTTGAAATAGCAAAAAATAGGATAAACAACACATGAGCCCACTGCCCACTCCTCCGAGTGGCCTAGAAAAGACTGCATACATTGGCACAAGAAGATTCTTATTCTATGTGCCGAGCTTTATCGCCTTCGTTCTACTGGCCACTGGCATATTTCTTTTCTCTCTGTCTCGTCCTGAGTTCTACATATATGCCCTGTTTGGGCTTGTCGTGCTATTCTACCTCGGGGTGAGCTATTACATTGGCTTTACCGGCCACGACTTTGACTTTTATGGCCACGAGCGCCTAGTTGAAAGATGGGCTCGGCAAATGAAGGCTTGGGGCACTTACCCGACGGTAGACATTTTCTACTGCACGTGTGGTGAGGATACAAGCGTCATTGCCAATGCCATGAAGCACATATCACAAATTGAGTATAAGGGCCGACTTCAAGTTTACGTGCTTGACGATGGGGGAAGCGCGTGGGTTAAGGCTTACGCTGAAACCTATGGCTTTAATTACATTTGCAGACCTGACAGACCACACTTAAAGAAAGCTGGCAATCTGAGGCACGCTTTTGTTCAGACTAAAGGCGATTTCATCTTAATTCTTGATGCGGACTTTTGTCCCAGATACGACATCTTAAATGAGATGATTCCCTACATGAAGGAAAACCCTAAAATAGGCATTCTTCAAAGCCCTCAGTATTTTACAATTCAAAGCACACAGAGCCCAGTAGAAAAAGGTGCAGCATACATTCAAGAGTTGTTTTACAGGATGATTCAAGTCTCAAGGAACCACTACGACGCAAGTATCTGTGTCGGCACTTGCGCGCTCTACCGAAGACAGGCCCTTGAGCCCTTCGGAGGCACAGCTCCAATCGGGTATAGTGAAGACGTACACACAGGCTTCCAAATCATGCAGCACGGCTGGCTTGTGAAATACATCCCAATCAACCTTGCGAAAGGGGTCTGCCCTAACACTTTGCCAGCATTCTTTATGCAGCAATACAGATGGGCCATGGGTTCAATAACCCTATTTTTAAACCCAATCTTTTGGAACAGCAATTTAAACTTAATGCAACGGCTTTGTTATCTCTCAGGCATGTTCTACTACATGGTGACAGGCATTGCCGTGGTCTTAACGCCGCTCCCAGCAATGATTCTTCTCGCTTGGTATCCAGAGCAGATCATGTGGTTCAACGCTGTCTTTAGTGTGCCCTCTTTTCTGTTTGGTGTCTTTGGTGTCGCTATGTGGACCAAAGCACCTTTTGGATGGTATGCACCAGCAATTCGGCAGGTCTCTTTTTATGCGCATCTATTCGCATTCAAAGACAAAATACTAGGGACTCTTGCACCTTGGGAGTCTACCGGAGCGGTTAAAAGTTCTCAAAGGTTTGCCACGTTTCAGGCTTTGTTTATCTCGTGGAGTTTCTTGCAAATCGCTTGGGCCATGGCATTTATTGCCGTAAGAGTGCAAGAGTTTCCGTGGTACCACTTTATGCCGACACTCTTTTTCACCTTATTTAATTTGTTTATTACAATCCAAGTTATAAAATACGCGAGGCTTAAATGATTGATTTTCATTCTCCACACATTTTTAACCAATGGCGTGCTAAATACGACAAAATGACACCAAAAGAGCACGTAGAATTCGCCAAGCAGCTCACAAAAGCCTTTCCAGAACAAAAGCACTACAATCTTAAAGCCGCATTAGAAGCCATATCACGGGTTTCTAGTCCCCTTGGAATGCTAAAGGTCACTGAGGTAGGGGGGCATGATGGAAGCCTTGCTAATGACCTATTACAAAGCCCATTCAATATCCAGCACTGGACGAACTTTGATTTAGTTCAATCAGAGCCAGCTTGCAAAGATCCAAGGTATCACACGGCTCAAGTAGACTTTGATTTTTATTACGACGAGCCCATGGCTGTCTTTACTAATCGAGAGATTTTAATCGCGACACACATGATAGAGCATCTTTCTGACGAGGATTTCTTACAATTTATTAAATATTTCCAAGAGTTTCCAAATGTTTACTTCGAAGCCCCACTCAAACAGTCAGAAAAGTCTGATTGGCACGACTACATGGGGACCCACATTTTAACGTACTCTTGGGACACAATAGAGGCATTGATGAGGGTTTATGGCTACCGGACTCAAACGATTGACCAAGGATGTAAATTGTTCGTAAAGTAAAAAAAAGCCCATTCGGCGTTTACGAAAGGGCTCATTAAATGCAAACACGGTGTACTACCACATACACGCAGGCTGGGTCCAAAATACGTAAAATCCCAGCCTAAGTAAACAAAAATCTGGGGGGATTTTATGTCAGAGCGTCTTGATTTTGAATTGCGTCACGAGTTGAGAAGGTGTCCAAAATTAAATGACGCTGAAATGCGATTTCTCGCTTTTATTGCCGCTTACAGCCAAGGATGCTTGCTTTCGTACGATAAGATTTGTGCCCTTACAAACTGGAGCAGATCTAAATTAAAACGTGTCATTGCTGATTTATTAAGCAAAAATTTAATCACAGTTGAATATCGAGCGTACAAAAAAACCAAAATAAAAATTGTTCCCGCAGCCCAACAATGCGCCTTTGCAAGGGGTTATGGCTCACCCATGAGCCATAAGTCATGGCTCACCAGTGAACCCATGATGGCTCACCCATGGACCCATGATGGCTCACCAGTGAGCCATTCAATGTTAGAGAGAGAATTAGAGAGAAAATTAGAGACGGATTTTTACTTCGTTGAAAAGGAGGAGAATTTAAAGCCAGTGGTAATGAGTGATTGGTTGCGCAAAATGTCAGAAAGAGTTATTGAAAAAAAACCTACTGCATCGGACCAGTAGTGTTTTCAAACCCTTTGAGAAGGTTATCGTTCAGCCATTGTTCTATAACGACAATGATTTCCTCAGATGTCATGGGTTCTTTGGCTTGGACTTCGATGTTAAAGCCTTTGCAGTCCTTTGTAACCTCCATGTAAACCCAGTAGCCTGAGTCATCGTCGGTTACGACTTTCTTTTTGCGGGACGCCATAAGTAGGACCTTTTGAGGATCATGGCCTTTGGAATGTGCATAAGACCGTTAACGTGTTTGGTTTCTTCGTCCCAGGTATGGGCAATAGTCACGACGATATCGTTTTCGCTTACGAGAAAGCCTACTGAGCGTGTTTTCTGTGTGGGGGGCAGTACTGACCCTATTTCTACCCAACTTGCGTCTGAGCAGGCGTCTAGCCATTCTATTGCGATTATTCTCATAAAGTCCTCGGCGTTGACGTTTTTATCCCAATTAGGGTAGTCCCAAGCATTCAGGCAGTGAATTTTCTTCTCGCCATATATCTGATACCCAATGCAAGCAATCGTGTTGATTGAAGCCTTTAACGTGAGCCCTGGATAAGCTGAAAGCCTTGGCCAAAAAGGGAGCGCAGCTTTCACGTCTGGAATGGTCTCAAGATCAAATATTACAATTTTGGGCTCGCTCACACGAAAAATCGTAACAGACAATTTAAGATCGTCAGTTTATGATTGTGTAAAACAGACTATGGTCTATATTATTTTCCAATTGAAACAGCCGCTATGAATATAAACGATTTAAACCCCGAAGAGGCCAAAGAAGCGGCAAGGCTTTTACTATCTAATAGCCTTTTCCATATGTGTCATTTCTTAGGCTACACTGAAGTCAACCTTCAAACCCACGCTGAAATCATCGCAGCCCTAGAATCCCTGCACCAAAGAAAACTCGTAGTCGTCCCTCGTGGCGCATTCAAGTCTAGTATCGGCTCAATCGTGTATCCAATATGGTGTCTAGTTCGTAACCCTAACGAGCGGATTCTCATTGACAGTGAAATATATTCAAACTCAGTCTTATACCTTAGAGTGATTAAGGAACACCTTAAAAGCGAACAATTTGTCGAGGTTTTTGGTGACTATGAAGGAAATATATGGCAAGAGGGAAGTATTACAATCAAGCCGAGAACAAAGCGGTTTAAAGAGCCCAGCATCACCTGCGGCGGTGTTGGCACGACAAGAGTCGGTATGCACTACGACAGAATCATTGCCGACGACTACAACTCTCCAGCCAATACCAGAACAAAAGACATGGCGCAGCAAGTGATAGACCATTTTAAATATAATTTGTCTATTTTGGAGCCTGAGGGCGAATATGTTGTAATTGGCACAAGATATTCTGAGGATGATTTGATAGGGTTTATATTGCGTGAAATTTTAGGACAGAAAGATTTGTCAGAGGGTAAGTTTAACAAAGGTTTAATTGGGGGGAATAATGGATAGCGGAAACAGTCGGGCGTATTTGATCGGGGTGTCACTTATTGTCGTAGGTTTGTCTCAAACAGTAGAGGTTAAACCCAGAGCAAAAGTTTTGAGTGGGTTTATCCACATTGCAGCTGGGGGCGGTACGTTAGCTATTGTTAATGGTATTTCTGGCACAACTGCTACAGGTTTTCGGATTGGAAATAACCAAAGTTTAGAGCTTGAAGGTCCAGCGACATTTTACTTGGCTGCTGCTGGTGCGACTATGACTGCGGCTTATGTGATGAGATATAGCGCAGGGGCAACACTTGGCTAAGCTATTCCAAAGCGGAGGCGGCGGAGGCGGTGGTATCACGGCTTTCGTTGCTGAAACTATTACAAGCGGCGGCACCATAAGCTCGAGCAATTCAGGCCAGCAGTACAGGCCAATTCAAAGCAACGGCGGTGCAGTATCAGCAAGCCTTACGCCATTTGGTACGGCTGGAGACTGGGCGACTGGCACCTATATTACACTCAAAGGCGAATCAGCCACAAACACAGTCCAGCTCACGCATAATGACGCACAGTATGGTGCCATTTTAAACGGCAATATGGTCTTGGGCTTAAACGACATAATCAATCTTATATACGACGCAGATCTTGAGCGATGGGTA
>Ga0075472_10001237_pt1 | contig 10422 bp, 22 predicted proteins | sample DEB19_08_DNA_3_FD_77014 | JGI IMG/M metagenome (GOLD analysis project Ga0075472, IMG submission 77014) | Aqueous microbial communities from the Delaware River and Bay under freshwater to marine salinity gradient to study organic matter... | ecosystem: Environmental > Aquatic > Marine > Coastal ...
AACTGATTATATTAGGTAAGACAATCATGCGATTATCTTAAGTTCTCCAGTACTACTATTAAAAGATGTGAGGAAACTGTTGCTGATATATTTACCTTCTATATCATTAACATAACGCTTACTATATACGTTAACGCGCCACCGATCATCGTATACGTTAATGCTTTTGCACATCAAATAATCATGGGGCTTTTCCACATGCTTAAAAATAACATCGCATGGCGTAATATTAAAATGATTAATTTTCTTATCTGGAAATCCTTCAACATTCTTCATAGTATAATTCTCCGTAATGAAATCTCACTGACTGTATTGCAATATGTTGACCTCAACGCTTCGCGTGAGACACCCCGCATCTTGCGTAGATTACCTATCTTCTCTATTTTAACATATAAGAGAGTACGATAATCCACGATCCCCATTATACCATATCGACATACTACACACAAGTCCTTGAGAAGAAACAACTTACGTCTGTTTTGATTCTAAATCTCACATACACTTGACGTAAGTACTTGAAAATAAAAGACTTATAAATTGAGCGGGGGGCCGCGTTCGCCCTAAACCCTTGTGGTGCAAGGACTTAGAACGAATCACGGGTTAGAGCTACAATGCTTCCCAAGCTTTTTGTATTGTCTGAGCCTCTTTCTGTATTTGTGGGTGTACGGGCGTATCCTTGTGGACCTTTTCGTATTGTTTTATAGATGGATATGATAGATCAACTATAGACCATTCTAGATTGTCTTCTATAAACGAAGAGTCCATATTACCAAGAAGATCGTGAAGGTGATCAGGATCGTCAGCCCGCACAACAAACTGAGCAGATTTAGAACAAGACATTATCATATCAACTTTATACTTTGGCATTTATTTTCTCCTTATATAGTAGTGAGAGCGGGATAGCGGGCGAATATATAAATGTATCCAAAATACCCGCTACCCCAACCCTCCCACTAACTAAGCGGTGAGACTGAACACCTTCTCGTAATCCTTATCGGTAAACGTATCCGCACGACGAAGGATCGTAGCCCAGCGGTCTGCGGACGTTCCCATCAGACTGCCAGCGATTTCGTCAAACTTCACCCATGTAGTGTTATCAAACTTCTGTCCCGCACGGGTCAGACCGTTGATAATACCGAACAGATTACGATTTCCAGCCTCATATTCTCCATACTGATTCAGAAACTCCGTAGCCTCACGCTTGCTCAGTTTATAATCTGAAGCATAAGCCGCGATGACACCCTTCACACTAGCCTTGCCAGTTTCCATAGATCGGGTAGCAAGGAACTGCTTAATACCCGGAGCGAGCAACGGAATCTGATGTTGAATATTCCTAGCGATTTCCAACTTCAAAACGTCAAGGGCGATCTTGCCACGGTGAACGCGGCGAATCTTCTCCCCTTCCGTTTGACCCCAAATGCACCCGTTCATACAAATCGCACGAAACAGGCTAGGCGTCTGACTAATACGGCGAGTACCAATCTCGCAGTTACCAACACTAATCATACCACCATAATCACTATCGTCAGCACCATAATCCATGATGGTATCGGGGATAAGGATATTACCATAGATAGTATCCTCATCGCCACGCCAGTGACTGAAACGACCACCGGGAACAAACTCCGCGAGGGTTTCCAGATACCAGCGATTGTCAACCGGAGCATACTTGTCGGTCACGAACGCACGGCAAGTACCATCCGTATAGGTACGGAGTCGGAAAGTCTTATCACCGTCAATCCTACGCAGAGCGTTGTTACCAACGGTAGCCATAGTATCGGCATCGCTAGAATCGAAGTTTTCGATATTACGCATCTCACGCAGGAACGACGAGGAAGTAACTTCCGTTCGCACACTGAACTGCTCAATAGCATGATCAGTAGGACGGAACTTGCGACCATCCTTCAACTGAAAATAAAAGTCATTATCACTGGCAACACAACTAATATCCTTAGTCGCCACCATAATATCCTCGCGGTTTTCCACCGCAATCTGGCAAGACTCCATGACCTGTTCGTAGGTCTTGGTCTTAGCCCACCAATCCTTATGCACATGCGTACCATCAGCAAAACCCGTACCGGTTTGGCCCTGTAGAGTACGAACAAAAGATCCAGCATCAATAGGGCTATCAATCGTCAACTTATTGTAACTCATCATCATCTCCTAGTAGTGGGTAACTAACAACTCTCCTATTATACAGGCTCAATCGTCGCTGTCAATAGCATACAAAGAATCAAAACACGAACCGCAAGTATTAGAAATAAGCAACTCACGCTCATTTGCAGAAAGATAATACAATACTTTTTCAATCGCCCCAGAACCAGCCACCCAATCGACCAAATCTTCTTTATTGAGAATAACACAGGTAGTGACCCCGCAATGCCAACACTCAATATCCAGAATGTACGAACGATCTTGATAAGCGGCTACCATATTTTCACCTTTTCCACGATCATACCATATAGAATCGGCTTGTCAAGCACATTTCTTGAGAAAAAAAATATTTGACGTAAATCCTTGTGGTGTAAGGACTTACGATTCGGGCGGCGGGCCGCGTCGGCCTTAAACCCTTACGTGGCAAGGACTTACGACTAATCCAACCTAGTCTTAGGGGGATTGTAGTAGTTATCGAATATTTGTTGCCAAGTAGGAAAAACGTAAAATGGGTCAAATTCATTAACACATTCGCCTGTCCTATCATTATAAACATCGTAGAAATCTACATTACGATTGTCCATATCACGCAGAGATTCATAACAAGCATAAACGCTGTACTGAACATCATCCATAACATAAGTAGCAACCCGCTCATTCATCTGTTGGACTCCTTGTGCTTCTAATGACCCACGTATCCATACCAATAATACTATCATCACTTAAACAAGATAAAGAACTTAATACCTTGTTTTGAAAATCAATTGACATTAAATTCTGTGCTATATTATTTAGTACATTTTGCTTACTTGGATTATCTGGAAGATCATCCAGCAATAAATTCAAAACTACTTTTACTTCTGTTATATTCATATTGTTAAAATGTTGGGGGAATATTCATTACGATATAATATAATATCTAGAATGATTCTTATTTATTTTGGTACAACAAACTCCACACAAAAATCATAATCATAAGCTCTATCAAATGCTCTCCCTAGATTGTTCCTCTTGCCAGTGCAATTTCCTATGGCAATTAGAGCATAAGACAACGCACTTGTCAAGTTCTTTTTTTACAGTTTCTACGCCATAATGCTTTTTATTTTGACCAATAGTAAATAGTTTATCATCTTTATTTTTATGATGGAAATCTAGTGTTGCTGGATGAGTTTCGCTGCATATAGAACAACCATCTTTTTTTCTATTAGATTTTAGATTAGATACTATACTCTTGGTTTTTATTTTATTTTCTTTTGCTTTTTCTACATAGTATTGTTTATTATTTTTATAATGCTCCTTTATGTATTTATTTTGACACTCTTTACATTTATAGTTTAGACCGTCTTTCTTTTGTGGATTCTTAGCAAAACAATCTAAAGATTTTTCTATATTACAGGTTGTGCATATTTTTGTATTCATAAAGCCCTCCTAGTAGTATATACACAAAAGGCTTTTATAAGACTCAAATATACAAATAGGGCGGAAAGGAATCGAACCTTTTTGACGACCTTATAAGAGTCGCATCTTTTACCATTAGATGACCGCCCCATGCGTGGGTGATTCACAGCATTATACTATGCACCACCCACACGGTCAAGGGAGATCAACGATAGCAGCGCGTTTCGATCATCTTATCGCACAGCAGGGTACGCACCGTCTGATCTAAAGCACGAACCACGGCATAGCGGCCATTAGGGCCAGTACCAACACGCTCAATGCGACCAACATGATACTTCAGCACATTCTTACTGCCGTGCAGCGGATACTTGCACTTGATATGGCGGTTCTTACGAAGGCTAGCAAAGTTATTAGACATATTCATTCTCCCTTAGTTAGTAAACATCTTCTCAACATCAGCAAGGGCATACGCAGCCGTCTTGCCATTCAACACAAACGTCACACCGTCACGTTGGATACTAACCACCTTACCGTACTTAGTATCGTCATTCAAACCAAGAATCTTCATACTTTCTCCTTTGACTACTACTACCACCAACTATCATACACTACGGTTAGGCCAGCATCAAGAGCCTCGCGGGCTTTTTTGATAAATTCCAAATCTTGACGCTGATAATACTCGTCGCTATCACTACCAAAGAAAAACCCGGCAGTAGATGGCAACTCTCCATCCATCACATCTTGTTCTAGATTGTTTAGATCCTCATGTGTCAACTCAACTGGAATACAGTTAAATTCTTCTGGATGAATTTCATGAGCATTTGGGCGACCTTTCTTTCCCCAAAGATTTTCCATCCAACCTTGAAGATTAGGATGCTTACGCCAGTAGGCGAGTTCCGACTTTTCTCCATTATTATCAACAGCGTATGCGTACTGATCTAATCCGATGACACACCTCTCTTTCTTTATTCAAACTGTGGGTTTTGGACGAAAATGTGTATTATATTGTATAATCCCATTATAGCACAGGAGTCAAAAATGTCAAGTGGTCAATCTAAAAAATGTACGAAGTGCAAAACCACAAAGCCGTCAAGTGAATTCTACAAGGATTCTAGCCGTTCTGATGGTTTAAATAATATGTGCAAACCGTGTAGCAAGGCTAAAGCGAAACCGTACCAAACAACTTATTCTAAACACTATTATCAAAAACATAAATCAAAGATTAACGAACAACGTAAAAATCGTTATCATACAGATAATCAACATCGTCTTGCAGAAAATTGTAGATCAAGAATAAGGAATCTTCTTTCCGGTCTTCATAGATCCAAAAGCACTCTACAGTTAATTGGTCTTAATTCTTGGGATCAGTTAATGTCTCATATTGAAGATCAATTTACTGATGACATGTCGTGGGATAACAGGGATAAATGGCATATTGATCATATTCGTCCTTGTGCTAGCTTTGACTTGACTGACGAATCTCAGCGGCTAGAATGTTTTAATTACAAAAACTTACAACCTTTATGGGCAGTTGATAATCTAAGGAAAGGGGCTAGCTAGAATGGATACTAGGCTACTACTACTTCACCTAGTATCGACATTCTAGCCTACATACCTTAGAAAATCAAGCCGTAGCCGTGGCAACTTCGGCCTCGACCTTGACAGGCTTGACCTTCTTGACCTTGGGTGTAGCAAGGCTAATGCCAGCAACACGCTTGGCCCAAACCTTGACACCTTGTTCCTTCATTGACTCAACCTTGACAGGATGAACCGCAGAAATCGTGCCAATACCATCAACCGACGCCATAAGCGAACCACGAACAGCGTCCGCATCCACACCGACCGGCGAATCCGTCAAAATATCGACCGTAAAAGAAAACTTGTGCATAATCAAACTCCTTATTCAAGTTAGTGCTAATCAACCATTACTCCAATCATTCTACCATTCATTATCGACCTGTCAATACCCCAATCTTGAAAAAAATTTTTATTTGTCATAAGTTGTTGGAAAATAAGGACTTACGGCGAATCCGGCCCCCCGCCTTATTCCTAAATCCTTGCGGCATAAGGACTTAAGAGTTTTCATAGACAAGCCTCACGTATTTATCCACCAGTTCAGAAGCCGCAATCTCATGAGTAGAGATCAACTCTTTAGCTTTATCCACATTACTTTTACTCATAGCTCCCATACGAGAGTTAAAAAAGTTAATAATATAAACCATAGCTTTTTCACGATCTTCATTCATGATGGGTAATCCTTTGGATATGGTTCGGTTGGTGGCTCTGGTTTGTCTTGTCCCTCGTCTGGCATCCACCACGGAGCATCCATACGATCTACAACACCACCAATAGTACCTTCGCCACAAAAAATAAGATGCTCACAATACGGATCAGATCGGTCTATCTTATACGTTCCACGCCAAACCCCAATAGGTTCACCATAATAAATAATCTTTTGTCCATCAATAGGACGACGATATCCAAAAAAACTAAGCCATTCCATTACCAACCCTCCGGCATAGGACATAACCTACGAGAATCTTATTATAGTATTTCATCAGTTATTCCTTGTTCTTCAAGATTACTTTCCAGAGAATCACGCCAATCTCTCACATTAGAATCCCTGATAAAATCAATCAGGGCATCACACGCCGCTGAGTTGTCTGATAGGAATACTTCAATCAGACTTCCAAAACGAAACCCGTGAGGCTTATAGCCGAGAGCCTCAATGATTCTTTCCAAGTTTTTCAGGCCGCTATCGCCCTCAAAATTATGAATCCCCTCTTGATCCATAAATTCTTCAAGAAGTTCATTCATCATCTTCTACTCCAAGGATTTTGTATTAAATCGTGTGTCGGGAATCCAACCCGATAGAGAGCAGCATAAGCCTTTCCATAGCCTAGATCGGCAACCCCATACACCCATTAGATGCAGACGCTGTTTGCTGGGCTATCTCTCTAGTAGCGGCAACTACCACACGTAAGTTTGTATTGTTAGGACCGATTGTAGCAGACGTTTCCTAGGACATCAACTACCGTTTTTACCGGCTACTCGGCCCGACATAACCAACAAGTTTTCACTTGTACTGCAATCATTCTACCATCTATTATCGGCTTGTCAATAGGGTTTCTTCATCTTTTATAGATCATACTCGTCACGCCACTGTTTGTCAAGAGCCTTTCTGGTTCGCAAACGCTTGGGACGATTATCGAACGTAGTATCCCTGTGTTCCTTGTGTCCCTGTCGTACTTCCCACGGCTTGATAGCCTTGATTTTGATAATGTTGCGGCGAGGCCGCATATCGTCGTTGTTGTGGAGCATAATCGTACCATTGTCCATTTTCGTGTAAATAGAAAACCTTGTCTACATTAGGATCATAAGCCATTACGCAGTATTGTATAGGATAAACGGGCTTTGTCAAGCTCTTATTTATTTGAGGGATTTTTATTTCTCCCTTTTGGTAGTCCTTGATTCCGTTGTATGCTAATCCCAAAACTGCAATCAAAACACCAATCCACTGAATCATATTCGCTCCTTTAGTTGTGTCCTTTCTCATACACTGACTATCGGCAAAGCGTTATTCGTAACTTTAGGCTAAGACACTTTCTTCTGGATAACCTTTTCTACCCAAACTTCTTTACCGTAAAATTCTACCGCCCTTCTCTCAGCTTCCACAATCGTCAAAGCTTTCACATATCCCGCAAAACGGTTATTCTTCATAACTCTCCAAAGATACTCTATCATACGTTCCTCCTATACACACTATACCCGTAGTATCGTCAAAAGTCAAGGAAAATATTTAGTCTACGTAAGTCCTTGGTGTGTAAGGATTTATGGCAAATATAGCCCGCCCCGCCCGACGTAAGTCCTTGCCCCGCCTAGACTTACGCCCGCCCGCTCATTTCTTTCCAGATGGTCAAATCCGCTTCCGCCATCGTCTTATCGGGGTAGTAATGTTCAATGTAATCATATGCAATTCTCGACCATAGTTCATACTGTCCAGCACTTTGCGGTGTTACTTTGGGCGCAGTTTTTTCCCATTGACGTAGCCACCTGAGAATATGGGTGTCGAGGATGACGTACGGTGTAGACTTCCTAGTATGTAACAGGAAGAATCTCGCTGTCTTTTGTCCAACGCCGGGGATGTCTAGTAGATCACTGAGCAGACACTTCCGCAAGTTCAACGTAAGCGAACCCTTGAAAGCTTTACACAGTCGATTGTACTGTCCAGCCTTGTGATGTCTCAACCATCCCTCAATACCACCGAATTCCTTTTCACGCCCGTCAATCCACCGCAGATATTCAAACGGTGTCATATTACTACACTCTGCCGGTTTCATCATTGTGGCCAGTTTCTTGCTTACAGTGTCGGAATTCTTTCCCGCCACCATAATACAAAACAACCAGAACAATTCTAGTTCGCCCTGTGTGCGATTGTACTTCGTGACTTGCTTGGGATCGATGACAACGTTCACTTGTCGATACTCCAGTTTGCTTTCTTGATAACCTTGCTCGCCTTGATCACTTGGGTTTTACTGTCTGCCGTGATATGGTTACGAAACCCACGCTCGTCGATGTAAAAGTACTCGTCGAGAATGTCATTCTGGTTCGTTTCCCATAACGCCAGACAAGCCGCCTCTAGTGGCGTTTTGTTGGTGGAATGGATGAGTTCAAGCGTACCGCATTTGGTGTAATACTTTGGCATCTAAAACTCGATGTGTTGAGCGGTGATTTCAGTTCGGAGGTATTCCATGTCACAGTCACATTCTGTACACATGGGTTCGCCGTTGTCTTGATAGAAGTCGGGCGATACTTCGCAGTCATCCTTACACTCTGGGCATTCCCAGATATGAAAGACTTGTTCGTCTGGAATAGTAACACGGGCAGTCGCCATGATATCTCCTAGTGAGCAGGGAATAGTACATTTGCACCACCGTCGATGCACATGTCACAAGCCTTACTGTATCCATCGTCACCTTTTTTCTTCACGCCGCTGCATGTTACAAACGTGCGACCCTTACGAATCTCTGGGCACGTAATGAAACGCTCGTTTTCAAGGATAACAAGCCCCGGCAACGCCTTTTGCCACGCTGCCTTTTTCGCGGCACCACGCGGACGCTTTGGGGCGATTGCTTGTGCGGTATCACACCACGCGAACAATGTAAAACCAGCGGCTTTTGCGGCTCGCAACTGGTCACCATTTTCCACGCTAGCGTACACCGACATATACTGTGACAACGCCGAAAGGCGAGCATCATAAATATGAGTGTAAAACCACATGCGAGGCAGTGTACCGCCATCCTTGACGATAGACTCACAAGCCCACGTTACATTCGCGACGTATTCATCGTCGAATCGTTCGGCCACGATGTTACCATCGGCCATTTCATTCTTGTTCCAATCGCCACGCTCGTGCCAGCGGATAGATTTGCCACGCTTCACCGCGTCAAGCATCATCGCACGGATTTTGCCACGCTCCGTGATAAGATTCACGAAACCGGCCACGCGGGCATTCTTGTACTGGTTCTCGGTCGCTTGGGCATAGCACCCATTGCCAAGGAATCCGCACGACTGCGGGCAAGTATCGCCAACCGGACGCGAAACCACAATGCAATTCTTGCCAAGTTTATCATTACCTTCTGCCGTTTTCATTCTCAATTCTCCGTGTGATACGTCTATCATATCACATATATCGGCACAGTCAATAGGCTTTCATGAAAATATTTTGGGATGAGAATTGGCACGGGGTTTGCTGGGGTGGGATTTGGTATGGCTTTTGCGTCGGCTGTCGCCGTAAGTCCTTGTGGGGATTAGACTTAGGACGGACGCGGCCCGCCCCGCCATCCGTAAGTCCTTGCGGGCTATAGACTTACGTTAACTCTACATAATTTAATTATTCGTCAGATACTACTACTGATATAGTTTTGTAAAAAATATGTCCATTACAAACATCTTCTGGAAATACCCTAAATTCTTCACCAGTGTCTTCATCTACTACATCAAAATATACATCTTCGCCCTCTTCGCTACCATCTCCAAATAATGTATAATTAATGCGATAAGTACCCTCTCCATCAGTATAGAATACCGATTCAGAAGCAAGCGTTAGAATTTTATCAATACGATCCATCAGATTTCCTTTCTAATCAGTACCTATAAAGAGTAAATAAATTATACTAACAATAACAAGAATTTCCAGTGCGTCATACATAAACTGCTCCTTTATTGCTATTCTATACTAATCTTAGTGGCTTGTCAAGAGAAAAAATTATGACCCCACAGGGAAGAACATAGAGTAGCCCATACCGGTAACGCTCCGGTGTCTCAGCCTTGAAAGGGCTGCGTCATAACTTCTAGACTAATGGGCCATAACACGAAGGGTAGGATTCGAACCTACACAGAGCAAATTAACAGTTTGCGGCACTACCATTATGCTACCTTCGTAAAGTTCCGAGACTACGATTTGAACGTAGAAAAACTGATCCAAAGTCAGTCGTGATACCGTTTCACCATCTCGGATCAAAAAGCCCACAACTAGAATCGAACTAGTATCAGATGATTACAAGTCAACTGTAATGCCATTATACTATGCGGGCTACCAACGTAACTCAACCGTCAGCCTCCGATTCATCAATATCAACAATATTATCTTCGTTGTAGTATTCCGCGTACATCCACTCACGCATTTCTTGTTCAGAGTAGTAATCATGCTCCCCCATAACATATTCGTTATAAATTGTTGGTGTGAGGTTGGGGAACATTATTTACTCCTTATTTAAGATAGTTTGGGTGGGACTCTATGTATTATAGATTATACACGAAGATTTGTCAATGGGTCATGTAGGACTCGAACCTACAACCAACGGATTA
>Ga0075472_10001239_pt1 | contig 10416 bp, 11 predicted proteins | sample DEB19_08_DNA_3_FD_77014 | JGI IMG/M metagenome (GOLD analysis project Ga0075472, IMG submission 77014) | Aqueous microbial communities from the Delaware River and Bay under freshwater to marine salinity gradient to study organic matter... | ecosystem: Environmental > Aquatic > Marine > Coastal ...
ATCAGCCATAACGTAATCCTTGCCTTCCATTCGCACCTTGCCATTGGCGCGGGCTTGCACCATTGATCCAGCAGCTACTAAATCATCAAAGGAGATAATTTCAGCTTTGATAAATCCTTTTTGAAAATCGGTGTGAATCACACCAGCTGCAACTGGGGCGGTATCACCTTTATGAATCGTCCACGCTCTAGTCTCTTTTGGACCGGCGGTCAGATATGTCTGTAATCCTAATGTATTAAATCCCACTCGAGCCAATGTAGTAAGGCCAGGCTCAGTTAAACCAATAGATTTAAGTAATTCAAGTGCATCAGCCTCATCTAAATCTGCAAGCTCAGCCTCTGTTTTTGCATCTAAAAATATAGCCTCAGCTGGTTTTACTAATTGCGATAATTCAGCTTTTAACTTAGCATCAGATAATTCAGCCGCATCAACATTAAATACATACAAAAATGGTTTAGCAGTTAATAGTTGAAGCTCAGCAATCGCTGCTAAATCAACCTTGCTGCCACGAAGTAGTTGGCCTTGATTTAATACTGCTGCTGCCTCTTTAGCAGCATTTAACACAGCAGCTTTTTCCTTAACTGTTCTAACCTCTTTTTCTAACCTTGGAATTGCTTTTTCTAAGGTTTGTAAATCAGCTAAACAAAGCTCGGTGTTAATAGTCTCCATATCTTTTTTTGGATCAACATTGCCATCAACATGGACCACATCATTATCTTTAAAAACTCTAATTACTTGGCAGATCGCATCTGATTCTCGAATATTTGCTAAAAATTTATTTCCAAGGCCAGCACCTTCAGAGGCGCCTTTAACAATTCCAGCGATATCAACAAAGGAGACAGAGGCGGGCAGAATTTTTTCTGAGGAAAAAATCTCAGCCAAAACCGGCAATCTGGTATCTGGCACTCCTACAACGCCAACATTGGGTTCAATTGTGGCAAAGGGGTAGTTAGCAGCTAAGACATTATTTTTAGTCAGCGCATTAAACAGGGTGGACTTACCCACGTTTGGCAGACCGACGATTCCAATTGAAAGGCTCACAAGGGGTAAAGCCTACGCAAGTTTGTCAGTACTTCCTGCCACTATAACCCCATGCTCCAGACCACTCTTACCCTAGTTATCGGCCTGATCATCGGTATTGCCATTGGCTACCTAATCGCCGCCCTGCGCCATAAATCCAGCGGTGCAGATGGCGCGCTGCTTGCAGATTACAAAAAACAATTAGAGGCAGAACGAAGTAAGACTGAGAGCTCAATTAAATTAACCGCTGAGTTAACTGCTATGAAGTCAACTGTTGAAAAATTATCTATTCAATCAAATGAGGCAAATCGGATTAGAACTGAGGCTGAGGCCAAACTTGAAACCACAATTAATGAGATGCGAAGAGCAAGTGAATCTATCTTTGATGAGACAAAAAAGATTGCTGGGGCATTATCTAACTCGCAAGCCAGAGGAAAATTTGGAGAAGCCCAACTTGAATTACTTCTACAATCTGCTGGATTGCGCGAAGGCCATGAGTACTCAAGACAAAAATCTACAACCGATGCCGACTCTTCTGGCATTCCAGATATCACAGTAAAGATGCCAGGTGGATCTGCAATTTTTATTGATTCAAAATTTCCCTTTGATCGCTTTTTAGATGCATTTGGTACTCAAGTACAAAGTGAGCGAGATGAATACCTATCTCAACATACAAAAGATTTGTTAAAACATGTTGAATCTCTTGCTAAACGTGGCTATCACAAATCTGCTGGCTCACCTGATTTTGTAGTCTTGTTTGTCCCCTTTGAAACTTTATTAGCTGAGGCATTAAGAATTGATCCAGCCTTTTTAGAAAAAGCTTTTAAATTAAATGTAACGGTTGCTACGCCAACTTCTATGATGGCTTTGCTTAGAACAATTGGCTATATCTTTACTAGAAATAAGCTAGCTGATAATGCCGATGAGATTCAAAAGGTAGCAAATACCTTTTTGAAAAATATAACTTTGCTTCATGGCAAGATTGTGGCGGTCGGTAAGGCAATTTCATCAACTGCTAAGGCGTATGAGGATTTGATTCCAACTGCAGAGCGCACTGTTTTAAGTCCAGCGCGTAGAATTCATAATTTGGGAGTAACTGGTGATAAAGATAAATTAGCAATCGAGTACCCAGATTCACCAGGGGCAGTAAGAGAATTAAAAGCAATTTCAGCAGATGATGATTTTATTGAGGTAGAAGAGATTGAAGGAGAAAAGTAAGTGAGTAATTTGCCAATTAACTCCCCGATTAAGGGCCCTGGATTAACTAAACCAGGAGTAATTATTTTGCAGTTTTTAGTTATATTTTTATTTCAAGCAGTTGAACTGCTATTTAGATCCTCCCTTGGAATTATTACCGCCCTTGCCATCTGGATCGCTTTTTTTGGCGCAATTTACTTAGGTAGAAGTGGCACTTTATATGTAGCCGCAGTGGCGCCACCTATATCATTATTAATTTCATCATTTCTACTAATGCCAACTGTTGGTGGTGGCTCCTTTGCACCAACTAAATTTTTAATTGATTTAGTTTCAGGTCTAGCTTCCGTCTCCTTTTATCTATTATCAGGAGCGGCAATAACCTGGTTTTTGTGGTTTAAGCGAGAAAAAACAAGCGCTAACTAACTTACTTGTTAGCGGCTTTTAAATCTTTTCGAAGCTCAGGTGGGATTGCAAATAATAAATGCTCCTCCATCCCAGTAACTGTCTCAACTTCACTAAACCCACGATCTGCTAACCACTTAAGTAAATCCTTAACTAAAATTTCAGGCACAGATGCACCACTTGTTACCCCAACAGTTTCAACCCCAGTTAACCACTCCTCTTTAGCCTCAGCTGCATAATCAATTAAATAGGCAGCCTTAGCGCCATACTCGAGAGAAACCTCAACTAATCTAACTGAGTTTGATGAGTTAGTTGATCCCACTACTAAAACTAAATCCGCTCTCGGTGCGATCTGCTTTATTGCAACTTGGCGATTTTGAGTGGCATAACAAATATCATCACTAGGAGGATCGATTAAATTTGGAAATCTTTTTCTAAGCTCTGCAACTGTCGCTAAGGTTTCGTCAACACTTAAAGTAGTTTGTGACAACCAGGCCACCTTATTCTCATCTCTTACCTTTACATTTTTAATATCCTCGATGCCATCGATTAAATGTATGTGATCAGGAGCCTCCCCTGCGGTGCCATCAACCTCTTCATGGCCCTGATGTCCAATTAATAAAATATCGTAATCATCGGAGGCAAATCTTCTTGCTTCATGGTGAACTTTGGTAACTAATGGACAAGTAGCATCAATAGTTTTTAAGTTTCGCTGTGCCGCACTTTGATGCACTGCCGGTGAGACACCATGAGCTGAAAAAACTACAATCTTTCCCTCTGGAACTTCATCTGTTTCATCAACAAATATTGCACCCCGTGCCTCTAATGTTGAGACCACATGTTTATTATGGACAATTTGTTTACGAACATATACCGGTGCACCATATAGATCCAAAGCTTTTTCAACTGTGATAACTGCCCGATCTACACCTGCGCAATAACCTCTAGGGGCAGCAAGTAATACTTTCTTTTGGGTGATCTGGCTCATGTGCTCATCCTAATTGATGATAGAAGTGAGTAGATTTAGCCTATGGCGCCAGAGTTTAAATATGAGGATCTTCTGCCAATTGGTGAGGATTCAACCGAGTATCGCCTACTTTCCAAGGAAGGTGTTTCTACCTTTAGTGCAGATGGCAGAGAGTTTTTAAAGGTCGAAGCTAGGGCAATTAGTAATCTAACCGAAGTAGCAATTCATGATATTTCACATTACCTAAGGTCTGAGCACTTGGGTCAATTAGCAAACATTTTGAAGGATCCAGAGAGCTCACCAAATGATCGATTTGTTGCCCTTGATCTATTAAAAAACGCCAACATCTCAGCTGGTGGAGTTCTGCCGATGTGCCAAGACACAGGCACTGCAATTGTGATGGGTAAAAAAGGACAACAGGTTTTAACTAGCGAAAAAGATGAGATCTCAATTTCAAAAGGTGTTTATGATGCATTTACAAAATTAAATTTGCGCTACTCCCAATTAGCACCCCTTTCAACTTGGGAAGAAAAAAACACCGGAAATAATTTGCCAGCTCAAATTGAAATCTACTCAGATTCTGATCATGCAGATGAGTACAACTTTCTATTTATTGCCAAGGGCGGAGGAAGTGCAAATAAATCATTTTTATACCAAGAAACTAAAGCGGTATTAAATCCCACCTCATTTATGAGTTGGCTTGAAGAGAAATTGCGTTCCCTCGGCACATCTGCGTGCCCGCCTTATCACTTGGTAGTAGTAATAGGTGGAACTAGTGCAGAATACACTGTTAAAACTGCAAAGTTGGCTAGCACTAAGTATTTAGATTCACTACCTACTACAGGGGATGCAAAAACTGGCCGAGGCTTTAGAGATATAGAGCTAGAAAAAGATATTTTAAAGCTAACTCAAAGTATTGGAATCGGTGCGCAATTTGGCGGTAAGTACTTCTGCCATGATGTTCGAGTAGTTAGATTGCCAAGACATGGTGCATCTTTGCCAATTGCAATCGCTGTTTCCTGCTCAGCTGATCGCCAAGTTAAAGCAAAGATCACTAAAGATGGAATCTTTATTGAAAAATTAGAGACTGAACCTGCTCACTTTTTACCAGCAGAGGGTGAAAATGATTTAACTGAGCATGAGATAAATATTGATTTAAACCAGCCAATGCCAGCTATTTTGGCATCTTTATCAAAGCATCCGGCTAAAACTAGAGTTAATTTAACTGGCACCTTAGTGGTAGCACGAGATTTAGCACATGCAAAATTAAAAGAGTTATTAGATAGTGGAAAACCACTTCCTGATTACTTTAAAAATCATGCTATCTACTACGCAGGGCCCGCCAAAAAGCCAGATGGGTATGCATCTGGTTCATTTGGTCCAACAACAGCTGGTCGAATGGATTCATATGTGGAGCAATTTCAAGCAGCTGGTGGCTCTTTAATTATGTTAGCTAAAGGAAATAGATCCACTGCAGTTTCGCAAGCTTGCAAAAAGTATGGTGGATTTTATTTAGGTTCAATTGGTGGGCCAGCAGCCAGATTAGCTCAAGATTGTATTAAAAAAGTTGAGCTCCTAGATTATGAGGAGTTGGGCATGGAGGCGATCTGGAAGATTGAAGTTGAGAATTTTCCTGCTTTTATAATTATTGATGATAAAGGAAATGATTTTTACGCCGATATTAGAAAGCCTCTAAGTATCGGAAAGCGGCCTTAGTATCTAACTTAAGAAAGTTAAAATTAATACCAGTTAGATCTCTTTGATTTGCTCCAGGCCCGGCATGGGTATTCATATCTTTCTTCAATATATTTTAAACCCCAAGTAATTTGAGTCACCGGGTTTGTCCGCCAATCCGTTCCAACTATCTCCATCTTGGTAGCTGGCAATGCCTGCGGAATTCCATGTGCTCCTGAGCTCTTATTTCTTGCCTTGTAATTCCATTTACTTTCTTTGGTCCAGAGGTTATCTAGACATGTGAACTGTCGTTCAGACCAACGATACTTTTGGGCAATAATTTGGCGAGCTACCTCTTTGGCACCATCTGCCTGGCGAGCACTTTCTACTTGACGTGCTGCAATCGAAATTCTGGCCATCACCGAGGCGTCAACGACTTTAATTGAATCTAATTCCAATAGGGATGGCACACCTGGGTTTGGATCCAGTGGATCTACCGCCGGCAGCTCTGGGGCGCTCACCTGATCAGAAGGGATGGTTATAAAGACCTGTTGCATATTGCTGGAGGCGTTAGCCGGCTCCACAATAGCTAGGAAGAAGGCTAGGCAGGCAGCAGACAGGGACAACCTGCGAGCTCGCTTACTGCGAACTAGAGGTAGGGAGCCCTTCATAGCTAACCCCTTTCATCGCCTTCAAACTTGCCTTTGTCCTATTTGGACAAGTGCAGAGTGCCAGCCAGCAGTATGAGGGGCAACTTTATTAAGCCGTGTGGCGCGATTATGTTTATATTCACAGGTTTTTACTATTACAAAACTGCAGTCAGATACTATAAAGTCCGTTTTATCCGTTATGTCATTTACCAGGAAATTTCCTAGTTGGTGAAGTTAATTGGCTCCTCTAATAACTCAGTGACCAATGCTGCAATCTGCGATCTCTCACTTCTAGTTAGGGTGATATGGGCAAACAATGGGTGTCCCTTTAAGGATTCGACCACAGCAACAACACCATCATGGCGACCCACTCTCAGGTTATCCCGTTGGGCGATGTCATGGGTTAGAACCACCCGAGAGCCCTGGCCAATTCGAGATAGCACTGTAAGTAGCACGCCCCGCTCTAAGGATTGGGCCTCATCTACTATCACAAAGGAGTCATGTAGTGAGCGGCCCCGAATATGAGTAAGTGGTAAAACCTCAATCAACCCACGTTCAACAATCTCATCTAAAACCTGCTGACTTACTAGAGCACCTAAAGTATCAAATACAGCTTGAGCCCAAGGTGACATCTTTTCATTCTCAGTTCCTGGTAAGTATCCAAGCTCCTGCCCACCAACGGCATAAAGTGGGCGGAAGATAACCACTTTTTTGTGTAATCGCTTTTCTAATACCGCCTCAAGTCCTGCTGATAATGCAAGTGCACTTTTTCCAGTTCCAGCTCTACCACCTAGGGAAACTATGCCAACTTCTGGATCTAGCAAGATATCTAGAGCAACGCGCTGCTCAGCACTTCTGCCGTGTAAACCAAATGCTGATCTATCACCTCGAACTAATTGGAGTTTTTTATCAGCTGTTACTCGAGCCAGTGCGCTGCCTTTTTCAGAGTGTAGGACTACTCCAGTATGGCAAGGATATTTTTTACCCAGCTCATTAACAATTTTTTCAGCTTCGTAGAGTGAATCAATAATTGTTGAGCCAACACTCTCCTCAACCATTCCACTCCAGCCGCTACTGCTTGCTAATTCAGCTCGATACTCTTCAGCCTCTACGCCAACTGAGGATGCTTTTACTCTCAGCGGCAGATCTTTTGTTACTAATACAACTCTGCGGCCATCGGCCATAAGATTTTTTGCAATTGCCAAAATTCTTGAATCATTTGATCCATCTCGTAAAAATCCAGCAGGCAGAGTTGAAGGGTCAGAGTGATTTAATTCAACAGAAAGTGAGCCGCCCTCATCATTAATCTTTACAGCTTGATCTAACCTGCCACTTTTAACTCTTAAATCATCTAAGGTCCGAAGCGCTGCTCTAGCAAAGTAGCCAAGCTCTGGATGATCTCGCTTGGTCTCTAACTCACCAATTACTGTAATTGGAATTATTACTTCATGTTCGGCAAATCGTGTCAGCGCTACTGGATCTGCAAGAAGCACGCTGGTGTCTAATACATAAGTAATTCGAGCAGGGTTTGGCTGATTTGATACTGATTTTAAGACAATAGATTCGCTAGCCAATTTCTATCATCGCAATCTGTTTAATTTTGCTCGGTTTTTGGAAGTAGATTAAAGGTAAATTATTTGGCTTAAATTTTTGCGCAGACACGCAAGAGTTAAAGGTAAAGTTTAGATAAAGAGTAATTACTGAGAGCCGTTTTTAACCTGGCGTTCGATCCAAAAGGAGGCAACTGGCAGGGTTCCAGCCAGTAAAAATAGTGCAGTTGAGACCAGTGATCTGCGTTGAGCAATCGCAAGATGAAGGGCGGCTAACAAGTAAATTGGATAAGTAAAGCCATGCACAATTGGAATCCAAATAAAGCTTTCATAAAATGTATCTGATGCGACTAAGTACTTGGCCGGCATATACCCAAACCAAAGTAGCAGTGACATAACCCCTGCCCAAATAGCCATTATTCGAAACCGAAGAATCACGCCATTCATTTTTTCTTATCCGCCTTTTCAATCTTTGGTTTTCTAAATTGTGGAAATAATGGTGCAATCAAGAGTAGTACTGCCATAAACCACCACACCACTACATATGAGATGTGTTGCCAGTAAAAAGTTGTGATTCTCTGTGAAATTTGTGGAGATGGGATAGGTGAGAAGGCAGCATCAAGTTGTGGCGTTAATTTCTCACTCTTTAAAACAATATAACCATCATATAGAAATGGTGTCTGCTCACTAACAACTAGCGCTGGATCGATTCTTGATAGCTCGCCAGGTTTTGGAAAAGCACGATCGACATTTTGTCTTGGATATAGCCGGCCAACAATCTGCGTCTTAGATTTAATCTCCGGCAGTGGTTCATTTGCTTTACCACGCACCACAAGTATTGAATAACCAGTATCTAGATCTAGCAACCTAACATCTAAATCAACTATTTTCTCATCTACTAGTTTTTGATCTCTAGCTATGTATTTATTTGAGTAATTCCCAGAGGCAGAGACGATTCGATTTACAGCCTTAATTGGGATATTTAATCCAGCAGATGCAATTTTAGATAACTCAATAACTGGTTGATCAGCAACTGGTGCGGTTGAGGCGCTTAAATTTTGAGCCTTATTTAATTGCCAAACTCCCAGCTCAAATCCGGTATAGATCAAAAGCAGCCAAGTTACAACAAATAAAAACTGCTTTACTAATTTTTTCATAAGGTTTTAAAAACTACTCCTGATCCTTACGATCTAATAACCTTTTATATCTGCGATAAAAACTAACCATTAGAAATACCATAGATAGGGTGAGAATTATCATGGTTAAGGAACCAGCAACCCCCATGTCAAAATTTCCAGCCTCATCCTGCATTGCATCTCCCATCTAATTAATACGCTAAGCCTACTTAAGCATTGGCAATAGGTTCTACACTTAGCGTGTGACTCATCCCAAAGTACTAACTGATCCAAGGCTGCGCGAGCGCTACGGGATTAAATCTGCTGGCAAAAATCGGATCTGGATCACATTACTTTCACTTCTATTGGTTTTATCCTGGTTTATTTGGAGTGGCACAAACTTTGCTAACCCTGATATCAGATCTACCTTAATCTCATTTAAAGTAGTCAGTGATCAAAAAATTTCTATAACATATAAAATTTCGGTACGGGATTTATCAACTGAACATAGTTGCTCGCTTGTGGCAAAAGATATTGATAAAAATACCGTAGGTGAGGTAGTAGATTTAATGCCAGCTAGATCGCTAGCTGCCGGTGAAAACCAACGTACCGTTGAGATTTCTACTCGCTTACCTGCGGTAAATGCAGGAATTGCCAGTTGCCAGTAATCTTTCTACCCTCATGAACCAACCAACTCAGACCTGGCTTACCCAAGAAGCTGCAGATCGTCTTAAATCAGAGCTTGCTGATTTAGAGGGTCCACTTCGCGCAGAGATAATTAAAAAAATTGAAACTGCCAGAGCTGAAGGAGATTTAAAAGAGAATGGCGGCTACCACGCAGCACGCGAAGAGCAAGGAAAAATTGAAGGGCGAATTCGCCAACTTAAACACATGTTGGAGCATGCCCATATTGGAACACCTCCTGCAAGTGAATCTGGAGTTGTAGGTCTTGGTATGTTAATTACTGTAGATATTGCTGGTGATGAATTGAAGTTTTTACTTGGCTCTCGAGAAATTGCAAGTGGTGATATCGATGTGTACTCTGAAAAATCTCCACTTGGAAGTGCAGTACTTGGTGCAAAGGTAGGCGAGACTGTTAATTACACAGCGCCTAACGGCAAGCAGATTGCAGTAGCAATCCTTGAAGCACAACCTTTTATTTAGATTTTTACTTGCTAGCTTTATTGTACTTACGAACACTAAGCGGAATAAAAATTGCCATAATTATCACCATATAAATTACTGACATCAATAATGGATTTTCACTTGGAAAAGATCCTGCTGTAGCACCAAACTCATTTTTTAATCCAAAAAGTTCACGGCAGCCAGCCACCATAGTTGAAACTGGATTCCATTCAGCCACATATTGCAGCGGCTTTGGCATTCCAGTAGTTGGCGCAAAAGCATTAGATAAGAAAGTCAATGGAAATACCGCAATAAACGTTGCATTCTGCGCAACTCTTTCTTCTCTTACAGACAGCCCAATGATTACTCCTACCCAAGACATGGCAAATCCAAAAACTAGTAGAAATAAGAAACCTAATACGATATTAAAAAATCCAGAGCTTGGGCGCCAACCAACAATAAATCCAGTTATTCCCATAGCCGCAAGTACTACTATGTTTAATGCACCATCACCTAGAGTTCTACCAAAAACTACTGCTGATCGTGAAATTGGTAAAGATCTAAATCGATCAATTAACCCCTTCTGCATATCGGCAGCTAAACCAACTGCAGTTCCAGCTAAGGTAAATGCCACAGTTTGTACAAATATTCCAGGCATAAGTAATTGAACATACCCGCCTGGTTGACCAGTATCAATTGATCCACCAAATACGTAG
>Ga0075472_10001240_pt1 | contig 10411 bp, 6 predicted proteins | sample DEB19_08_DNA_3_FD_77014 | JGI IMG/M metagenome (GOLD analysis project Ga0075472, IMG submission 77014) | Aqueous microbial communities from the Delaware River and Bay under freshwater to marine salinity gradient to study organic matter... | ecosystem: Environmental > Aquatic > Marine > Coastal ...
GTCGTACGTGCCCGCACCCATCGGGGCTGCGGCCACATCGACACCTGCGAGAGCGTCGCATCCCTCGATGATGCCGAGGCCCTTGGCAAGGTCCATCCGCAGTGACATCTCCTTGCAGGCGTCGTTCTTCCTTCCCGCATCCACCTGGTACTCCATTCCCTTGATGAAATAGGTGTCGGGGTTGAAGAAGAAGATGGAGTACTTGCCGTCCGGCAGGTAGATGGTCTCGGTCATGCGGCTGCTGTAGCGCGTCGACGACACGTTCCACCACGCAACCGATGACTCGAAATCCGAATCCTCGTCGAAGAGGTCATAACGAACCACGGCCACCGCCAGCACCCCGTTGACCGACGAGCAATCGGCATCGAGCGAGATGGTGACCCTGTTCGAACGTGACGGGCTGTTCGGTGTGGTGTAGAGGATGGGCTGTGCACCTGCGCATTCCTCAATGTCCCCCTCGACGAATTGGTCGGGCTCGACGAGTGCGACTGACTCGGTGTCGGAGTTGACCTTCAGCAACCCGAGCCCGATCGGGAACGTGACCTGTGCCTGCATGTTCACGGTCGAGTCGGCGCGTGATGTCGTACCGCCCGCGACGTAGTCGAGGAAGCCGAACTCGTTCGAGGCGTACACGCGGATGGCGTACGAGTCGGCCGTGGGCACGGTCACCTGGTTGACGTTCCTGCTGCCGTTCACCTCCACCACGATCTGCTGGACCTGCACGTCGGGTGAACCGACGGTCCACCTGACCGTGGAAGTCTTGGCGTCGAGCTGCGGGATCACTTCCAGCGTTGTCGGGTCACCTTCCTCGCGCAGCGTCGGGTTCTGCGCGGAGTCCATCAGGATCTGGTCGGAGACATCCTTGGTGGGGTCGGGGATCGTCAGCCACTCGCGCGCATGTGCGACAACGAGCGTGCCCTGTTCGGTCTGCAGTTCGCGGCCGATGGCGTAGTAGGCGTAACGCATCGCACCTGCCATTGCCTCGGGCACCTCGACCGAGCTGCTGTCCACCGACGACGCGCTGCCGACGTAGCGTCCGTCGGCGCCGTACACGGCAACTTTCATGGCCGGGAACGTGTCACACGCGGTGAATTTCCTGTCCTGCGCCGTCCACGTGAACGAGCACTGTTCGCGGGGCACGAGAAGCGGCGGTGCGATGGTCTGGACGGTCACCTCGTCGTTTGCGACGGTTGTGGTGGTCTCTTCGACGGTTGTGGTTGTTTCCTCGACCGTTGTGGTGGTCTCTTCGACGGTTGTGGTTGTTTCCTCAACGGTTGTGGTGGTCTCTTCGACGGTTGTGGTTGTTTCCTCGCCCGGGGTCTCGGCGGTGAACGCCGATTCGAACGGTGCGTCAGTGATGCACGGCAGCGCGCCATTGGTCAGGCTGCACCGCGAGAAAGAGTTGCCGACCACCGACCAGTCGGTCTCGCCGTCGTCGAACGAGGTGTTCCTGTTGATGGTTCTGTCACCGGCCCGCAGTTCCACGGATGTGACGCGCGGACCCGTCTGGCCCCCGGAGTTCGCGGCACCGTCCCTGCCGGAGATGACGATGCCGATCCGTGCGGTGGATGCCATGAAGTCGCCCCTGAGGCTGGCCTCGAGCTCTGACCATTCATCGCCTTCATCCGAACCACCCTTGGTCGCGTCGACCGACTTCGTGGAGGAGGACAGCACCGCACCCGCGGCGTCGTAGGCCTTCAGCGTGACGGAGAGGATGTTGCTCTCCGGTGCCGCACCGTTCAGTCGGTACTCCAGCTTCAGCTCCGCCTTCGTCCTCTTCGTGAAGGGACCGACACCCGCTTCGGTCGTGTCCACGGACTGGGTCACGTCATGTTGTTCGTAGCCGAACACGAGCTCCCGGTCGACCTCGGGTGTGGTCGTCGTGGCAGATGCCTGGTCGGCATCCGGCATGTACATGAACTTCTTTGTGGCGGTCTTGTCCGCCTCGAACTCGACGTCTCCTGCCTTCCGCGCCTCGCCGGCCGGGTTCAGCGTCCAGACGTCGACCTCCAGCTTCGTCGCACCGGCCAGCAGGGTCACCTGAACGGCGTTCGTGCCGCCTTCGACCTCCGCGACGTCGCCTTCATTCAGTGACTTGCCCTTCTTGTCCTTCTGCTGGACGACGACCTTCGCGAAGGAGTCACAGAACGTGATCACCTTGGTGGTGGGGTCCCACTGGGCCTCACACTCGATCTTCTGTCCTTCGCCGTTCGACGACGGGTCGCACCCGGGCGGCAACGTCCCGTCGACGATCTGGTCACACTCGAGAGCGGAGTTCCTGTTCCGGTTGCTGTCCGAAGATGATCCGCACGACGCAACGGTCGCAAGCAGAAGACCCGCAATCGCAAGTCGAAGTGGGCGAGAAACGGTGCCGGAACGCATCCGAGCATCCTAAGACCGAATCAGGATTCAGGCATACTTGGGGTTGGTTGACCATGTGCCGTCCGAATCGGCCGCGTACGGGGCTCTGTACAATCGACCACCCGCCCCCGGAGGTTTTCACAATGGCAAATGCATGGTTCGAGACCGTTGCGGAGGCCCAGCGCCGCGCACAGAAGCGCCTGCCACGGTCCGTCTACGGCGCGCTCGTTGCAGGGTCCGAAAAGGGAGTCACGCTTGCCGACAACCTGAGCGCGTTCGACCACCTGGGTTTCGCCCCGCACATGGCGAACCTGCCGCGCGAGCGCAGCATGAACGTCACCGTCATGGGCCAGGAACTCTCGATGCCGGTCATCATCTCGCCGACTGGCGTGCAGGCCGTCCATCCGGAAGGTGAGGTGGCGATCGCACGCGCGGCCCAGAACCGCGGCATCGCGATGGGACTCAGCTCGTTCGCCAGTCGTTCCGTGGAGGATGTCGCGGCAGCGAACGACAAGACGTTCTTCCAGATCTACTGGTGCGGCGACAGGGACACTCTCCTCCAGCGCATGGAGCGTGCGAAGGCCGCCGGCGCAAAGGGCATCATCGTCACTCTCGACTGGTCGTTCTCGAACGGCCGTGACTGGGGCAGCCCCTGGATCCCGGAGAAGGTGGACCTGAAGGCCGCAGTGAAGCTGGCGCCCGAGGTGATCGTGAAGCCGAAGTGGCTGTGGCAGTTCGCGAAGACGTTCCGGATCCCCGATCTCACGGCACCGAACATGGCCAAGCCCGGCGAGAAAGCCCCGACGTTCTTCGGTGCGTACTACGAGTGGATGACCACGCCCCTGCCGACATGGGAAGACCTCGCATGGCTGCGCTCGCAGTGGGACGGCCCATTCATGATCAAGGGTGTCTGCCGCGTGGACGACGCGAAGCGCGTCGTCGACATCGGTGCGACCGCACTGTCGGTGTCGAACCACGGCGGCAACAACCTCGACAGCACCCCGGCATCGATCCGTGCGCTGCCTGCGGTCGTTGACGCCGTCGGCCACCAGCTCGACGTCGTGCTCGACGGCGGGGTGCGGCGCGGCAGCGACGTGGTGAAAGCTGTTGCGCTGGGTGCAAAGGCCGTGATGATCGGACGCGCGTACCTGTGGGGTCTCGCCGCGAACGGCCAGGCAGGCGTGGAGAACGTCCTCGACCTCCTGCGCGGCGGCATTGACTCGGCACTCACCGGCATCGGCAAGGCCGACGTGAAGCAGCTCGACCGTGACGACATCGTCGCGCCGGCTGACTTCTTCCGCACGCTCGGCGCATAGTCTCTGCCCCGTGGGGGACTCATTCGACGAGGAAGTGGAACGCTTCTTCACGGCGCTGCCCGGTGTGCTTGCTGGAGCTCCCGATTCGCATCTCGGCCGTGCCCGCGCGTGGCGCAACGCGTTGTTCGACGCAGGTCTCGCAGGTTTCGGCATTCCCGTTGAGTACGGCGGCCGTGCGGAACCCGTCGACGGCGCACGCCGGTTGCAACGTCTGGCAAGGGGCCGAGTGCCATCGGAGGAGAGCACGTTCGGCATCGGGCTGAGCATGGCGGTGCCGACGATGCTGCAGTACGGGTCACCGGAGATGTGCGCGAGGTTCGTACCACCGGCACTGCGCGGCGACGAGGTGTGGTGTCAGCTGTACTCGGAGCCGGGCGCCGGCAGCGACCTGCCGAGCCTCTCCACGCGCGCAGTGCTCGACGGCGACGAGTGGGTGGTGAACGGCCAGAAGGTGTGGACGTCGGGTGCGCACAATTCCGACCTCGGCATTCTGCTTGCGCGCACGGGCGACCAGCCCGGGAAAGCAGGCATCACGATGATGGTGATGCCGATGCGGCAGCCCGGTGTCGACGTTCGCCCGCTGCGGCAGATGACGGGTCACGCAGAATTCAACGAGGTGTTCTTCACGGACGCGCGCGTGCCGAAGGACTGGGTCGTCGGCGATGTGAACGACGGTTGGCGTGCGGCCACCCAGTTGCTCGCGCACGAACGCACGTCGCTCGGCGCCGGCAGCGACGACGGTGAACGCAAGGCCAGCGGATCAGCCGCGCTGCCGTTTCATTTCTTACTGGGGCTCGCGGTCCGCACGGGTGCAGCGAATGACCTACTCGTGCGACAGGAACTCGCACGTGCGCACACCGGTGAGATGATCATGACCTGGTTGTCAAAACGCCGCGGTGTTCACCCGAGCATCGGCAAACTGTGGCGTACGAAGCAGGCCCGTCACGCCGCATCCGTTGTCGCCGCCATCAACCCGTCGATGATCGCCTTCGAACGCAATGATGACTCGGACTTCTGGCAGTACCACGTGCTGAACTCGCCGCGCATGTCCCTCGGCGGCGGCACCGACGAGATCCAGAAGAACACGATCGGCGAGCGGGCCCTCGGTCTTCCCCGGGAGCCCGACCCGAAGTAGCGGTCAGTTGCCCGTGAACCTCGCGGGGCGCTTCTCCACGAACGCGGCCGATGCCTCGCGGTGGTCTGCGGTTCCCATGGTGCGCACCATCGCGACTGCCTCGGCGTCGAGCGCTGTCTCCAGCGGAACCTCGAGCGATCGGTTGATGTTCTGCTTGATGTACTGCAGGGCGACGGGTGCGCGAGACGCGAGGTCGTGGCACCACGCGAGCGCGGCCTGTTCGTAGTTCTCGTCGGGCAGCACCGCGTTCACGATGTTCATCGACAGTGCGTCACGCGCCGAGAGGCGCGGCGACATGAACATCAGTTCCTTCGCCTTCGCCTCGCCCACGATGCGGGGCAGGAACCACGAGGTGCCGAAGTCACCGCTGGCACCGATGTTCGCAAAGGCGGTCACGATGATCGCGCGCTCCGCCGCGATGCGGAGGTCGGCCGCGAAACCGATCGAGAGACCGGCGCCGGCCGCGGCACCTGGGAACGACGCAACGACAGGCTGGGGGAGGCGTCGGATCGCGAGGCTCACCTGGCGCTGGATGGTGCGCAGGCGGTTGATGCCCTGTTCCATGCTGGCGGGTCGTGACGCGCCTGCGTTCTTGTGACTGGCCGCGAATCCCTTCACGTCACCACCGGCGCAGAATGCGCCGCCCTCGCCGGTGATCATCACGACGCGGATGTCGGGGTCCGAGGCGATGGCCGGCAGTACCGCATTGAAGCCGGCGTACATGGCATCGGACAGTGCGTTGCGCGCCTCCGGCCTGTTGAAGGAGATCACGGCGACGTGGCCCTCGGTGCGGGCGAGAAGGTCGTTGGTTCCTGTGTCGAGCGTGGTCATGGTTCCCCCTGAAACTGTGGATTTGCTGGATTCTTCCACCAAATCAGGCGCAAGAACTTGTTGGGACGAGAAGTCTGTATCACAATTCATTCATGGTTCGCCGCTCACGCCCGTTCATGTTCATCGCCCTTGCGTCGCTCGCCTCGCTCCTCGGGCTCACTGCGCCGGTTTCCCGGGTCTCTGCCGACTCGGGCGAACACGCCACGTCGCTTGCGTCAACAGCCCGGACTTTCACCGTGGGCTACGACCATGCGTGTCTCTGGATGGACGGTTCATTGTGGTGCTGGGGCGACAACAACTTGGGTCAGACGGGCATCCCGATGGTCGGCCAGCCGGGCGGTGCCGGTGGGGTGACATGGCCCACCGCTGTCTCCGGTCTGACCGGGGTCACTGATGTGTCCGCCGGCAAGCAGTTCACGTGCGTGGTGAAGACCGACGCCACTGTGTGGTGCTGGGGTGACGGCCAGAACCTGCAGACGGGCCAGAGCGGCGGAATCAGTTCGACGCCCGCACAGGTGTCGGGCATCACCAATGCAACAGCGATCGCCGCGGGTTACACGCATGCATGCGCCATTGTCACCGGCGGTGGCATCAAGTGCTGGGGCCAGAACGACTCAGGCCAGCTCGGCAACTCATCAACCACCGACAGCCAGACCCCCGTTGACGTCACGGGGATCTCGACCGCGGTTGCGGTGGCCGCAGGCCAGGACTTCACGTGCGCGGTCCTGTCGGACGGTGCAGTCAAGTGCTGGGGCTACAACATGATGGGCCAGGTGGGCAACGGCACCACGTCGAACGCCACTTCGCCCGCGACTGTCCAGTTGGCAACCGGTGGCGCGGTCGCGGGAGCAGTGGCCATCGCCCTCGGCGACAACCATGCATGCGTGGTGACATCCTCCAAGACCGGGTACTGCTGGGGAGAGAACACGAACGGAGAACTGGGGGCTCTCGTTCCGCCCGCATCTGCTTCGTCCAACACGTCCGCACACCCGCTGCGCGCCTCGCGCGGGGTGAGCTCGAACGCGAATGACCTGGTCGGCGTGTCTGCCGGCGACGGCACCACGTGCGTCCTGCGTGAATCCGGTGCGGTCGCATGCTTCGGTTCGAACAGCTACGGCCAGGTCGGCAACGGTGTTCTCTCGGGCACCGTGACGAACGGCCCGGACACGGTTCTGAACGTGTCGGGTGCGGTTGCCCTCGGTGTCGGCCGCTTCCACGTGTGCGCGGTCACCGCAACAGACCTGAAGTGCTGGGGCGACGGGTACAACGGTCAGCGTGGCGACGGCACGAACGTCTCGGCATCAGGGGTCGTCTCGGTTCTCCCGTTCAGGTCGCAGAGCATCACGTTCGCAGCCCTCGCCGATGCGGCGATCAGCTCGGGTTCGCGGAACGTGTCGGCAACGGCATCGTCGACGGGCCCGGTCACTTTCTCGTCGACGACAACGTCGGTGTGTACCGTCAGTGGAACAACGGTCACCTACGTCGCACCGGGCACCTGCACGGTCCGTGCGTCACGTGCGGCGTATGGCATGTTCGTGGCCGCAGCTGACGTCGACCGGTCCTTCACAATCACCGGCAACAAGCCGGTTGCGCGCACGGCCAGTGCAACCTCGGTTTCCTCCACGAGGGCGACCCTGAATGCGGTGGTCAACCCCAGCGGTCTCGCCACCAGCGTGAAGTACGTGTACGGGTTGAAGTCGGATCTCTCCGACGGGGTCACCCAGGACTCGCGCGTTGACACCAGCATGTCCGACACCGACATCTCCGTGACAGTCACGGGGCTGGCCGAACGGACTAAGTACTACTACCGCGTCGAGGCAACGAACTCGCAGGGCACGGCAACGGGTGACATCATGTCGTTCACCACGGCAAGGCCGGTCGGTGTGACCGTGAACGACGCGGCAGAGTTCACCAACTCGAAGTCCGTGACCGTCACGGTCACCGGCCCGACCGGAAGTGTCCAGGCGATCCTCTCGAACGACGGCGGTTTTGCCAACTCGAAGACCTTCACGCTGACGGATGCGACCGCGGACGTCCCCTGGACACTCGTTGCCTCGAAGGACGAACGACTCCCGAAGGTCGTGTACGTGAAATTCGTGACGCGTCTCGGTTCGTCATCGACTCCGTACCAGGACGACATCATCCTTGACACCACGGCCCCTGCAATGACCGGGGCATCGGGCACCTCAACGTCGAGCAGCAGTGGCGCCGTCACTGTGGCTGCTCTCCGTGCTGTGGCGAAGGGCGGTGTGAAACTGGTCGTCCGCGCGAGCGACAAGAACTCCGGAATCGGCAAGGTCCAGGTCAAGTCGTCATCAGGCGGCAGGGCAACCGATGTGTCGACGTCCAGCCCCAAGGCAACGTCGCGCACGGTGCGCGTGAACACCACCAAGAAGAAACTGTGGGTGCGTGTGGTGGACCGTGCGGGCAACGCATCGAAGTGGGTCATCGTCACGGTCAAGTGATGTTCTCATCACCGGTGCGAACCAGTGATGTCACATAACCTGAATCTCGATGTGGAGGAAATGGCTGCCGTTCGTCGCAGTCCTTGCGATGCGGGCGCGGTTCTTCTTCAGCCCGATGACCACCGACGAGGGTGGTTACCTTGCGGTGGCGCGGGCCTGGTTCCGCGGTGCCGACCTGTACGGGAAAGTGTGGGTGGACAGGCCCCAGGGATTGCTGGTGGTCTACGGGATGCTGTCCCGCGTCGGCCTCGGCAACACGTTCGGCATCAGGATGCTCGCCCTCGCTGCGTGCTTTCTGGCCATGGTGGCGTGCGGCCACATCGCATGGACGCTGGTGGGTGAGTCCGCGCGCATGCCCACGATGTGGGCAGTCGGCATCGCCCTGAGCATCGCCCAGATCGAGGGCTTCATCGCGAATGCCGAGTTGTTGAGCTGCGCGGTCGGGGCGCTCGCTTGTGCGGCGATACTTCTGGCGGTGTGGAGCAGGGGAGCGCCCGACTCCCGGCTCCTGTTCATCGGTGGTGTGATTGCCGGCTGTGCAGTCACGCTGAAGCAGAGCGGCTTCGACGCGACCGCCGCGGCGTGCGTGGGGGTTCTCATCGCGGCGTTCCACGAGAAATGGCGAGCGCGTGACCTCGCGCGGGCCGTTGTCGCGATCGGTGCCGGAGTCGCGGTGCCGGTCGGTCTCGTGTTGCTGCACGCGTCGCTCACGGGTTTCCGTGACTGGTGGTACGCCGTGGCGGGTGTGCGCATCCAGCACGCGAGTGCTCTCGCATCCGCCGACTGGCCGAAGCTGAGGATGACGGGCCGCATCGTCGCACCGATCGTGTGTGTCGCTCTCGTCTGTGCCGCCCCTCTGTTCCTGAGGCTGTTCCGCAGCCATGCACGCGCAGCCATGGTCCTGTCAACGTGGGGGGTCGTTGCCGTCGGTGCGTTCCTCATGGGCGGGCTGTTCCACCGTCATTACTGGGTCATCCTGATGTTCCCGTTCGCGACGGTCGTCGGCATCGCATTCTCGACTGTCCGGACGAGGTCGGTGGCGTTGCTCATGGTGGTGGTGTCTCTTGCGGTCCCGTTCGTGCGGACGGTGGAGGCGGTGTCCATGACCGACATGGAAGTCGCGTCACGGCTTGACGACGACACGCGCATCGTGCTGAACGAACACGTTGCCGACTGGTTCGCCACGCACGACCCCGGTCACGGCACGGTGTGGGCGATGTGTGCCAGCTCTGCGCTGTATGTGTTGATCGACCAGGCACCACCCTTCCGCTACAGCTGGTTCGCGTACTTCGCTGCCACACCGGAGGCGCTGCCGATGCTGCATGACTGGTTGGGAAGTGACGACCGTCCGGAGTACATCGTGCAGGTGCAGTCAGGGGGCCGCTGCGACCCGTCGGGTCGGTTGGGTGAGATCGTCGCAGCGCACTACGACGTCGTCGACTCCGTCCTCGGTCACCCGGTCCTGAGGTTGCGCGGCGGCTGATGCCGCGGCTCAGGTGGGCCGCATCGACAGCATGAACGAGTCGACCACGTGGGCGAGTTCCTCGTCCGATGGGCGTGACGGGTCCATGTCGGCCACCACAAGCCCGAGCGTGTAGGCACTCACGAATTCCGCGATCGCACGCGGTGAGAGGTCGGTGCGGACGAAGCCACGTTCCTGTGCGGTGAGTGTGACGTGCTCGAGTTGGTCGATCAGTTCCGACTGCGTCGCAGTCACTGTTCCCTGGAGTTCCGGTCGGCCCGTCGCGGAACCGATGAGGAGGACCCGGGCCAGCCTGCTGGTGCCGCGGGAGACCTTGACGACCTCGCGGGTGATCTGGCGGAGTATCAAATAGAAATGGTCGAGGTCCGTTGCGTTCTCCACGGCGGCGGCGAGAAAGTCGGTGTCCTGGTCGACCATCGAACGGAACCGTGTGAGATGCGCCTCGGCGACAAGCCCTTCGCGGTCACCGAAGTAGTAGGAGATCATTCCCTGGGTGACGCCGGCCTCGTGCGCGACCTCGGTGATGCGAACGGAAGCCTCGCCGCCGGCGTCTATCGCGGCAACCGCAGCGTTGAGGATGGCCTGACGTGCCGAGCTCGAGTTCGGGACGGAATTCTTCGGTTTCCTGCCGGTGGCCACGCACGAATCGTAACCGCAGGCGGGACCGCCGGTGCTGTCCTGATCAGTCTGTGAGGCGATGCAGGAGGTCCTCCACCTGCGCGGTGGCGAAGCTAATGGAATGGTCCGCGATGCCGAAGGGGATCATCAGCTGGTCGCCGTGGATCATCGACCCGCACGAATACACGACGTTCGGCACGTA
>Ga0075472_10001243_pt1 | contig 10399 bp, 12 predicted proteins | sample DEB19_08_DNA_3_FD_77014 | JGI IMG/M metagenome (GOLD analysis project Ga0075472, IMG submission 77014) | Aqueous microbial communities from the Delaware River and Bay under freshwater to marine salinity gradient to study organic matter... | ecosystem: Environmental > Aquatic > Marine > Coastal ...
CACGGGTACGAGACGATCCTCTGGACGGAGGACAGTCTCCCCTACGACTGTGAGATGCGACCGTTGATGGATCGCATTTCCCAGCATGGTGTGAACGTCGGGAACGGTGTCCCCGAACTCGGTGAGTACGTCCAGTGGGCCGACGTTGTGTCGTATTGGCTGGTATGGAAGTACGGCGGCATCTACGCGAACACGGACATGGAATGCCTGCGTTCGCTCGACCCGCTGCTTGAGGACGTGACCGCGTTCGCTGGTATCGAGGCCGGCGAGTTCATCGGCAACGCCCTCTTCGGTGCGACACCGGGTCATCCGTTCTTCCGTGAACTCCTGGACGACCTTCCCAGCCGTTACGAGGCCCGTCAGAGCGTCGGGCAGCCCATGAACGAGAACACGGGCCCGCACTGCATCACGGACGCTCACAAGCGCAATCCGGGGCTCCTGACGGTATTCCCGCAGGAACGCTTCTACCCGTACTCGCATGTCGAGATGTCCCGCGAATGGGATGAGTTCCCGGACGCGTACACGTCGCACCATTGGGGGCACACCCGGGGGCACAATGCATCCTGAGGCATACCGCTTCATTGCGGAAACCATCGGCCAACCCGGCAGTGTTCTCGAGCTCGGCAGTCTCGACATCAACGGTTCACCCCGCCTGCTCGTCCCGCAGGCCGACTATTGGGGCATCGACAAGCAAGCCGGCCGTGGAGTGAACGAACTCGCGGACGCAGCCGAATGGCGCAGCGACCGACGATTCGACCTGGTCATCTGTGCCGAAGTGTTGGAGCACACGCCCCTCGGTCCGGAGATCCTTGCCACCGCACAGGAGCACTTGAACCCGGGTGGCCGCTTGATTGTGACGTGTGCGACGCACGGACGCGAACCGCACAGCGCGGTTGACGGTGGGCATGTCCGACCCGACGAGTATTACGAGAACGTCGATCCGTTCCTGTTCCTGTACGAACTCGCGCTCGCAGGATTCGACCCGCTGAGGTTCGAGTCCCATCACGATCGCGGCGACCTTTACCTTCTGGCGGTAAGCACTCATGGCTGACACTTACGATCTGCTCAGCCTCGCAGAGGCAAAGTCGACCCTCGGCCAGTCCGCATCTGCCACCGACCTGGACACGACCATCGCGTCGTATGTGACCGCCGTGTCGCGAATGCTGGACGAGAACTGTGGTCCCCTCGTCCAGCGGACCGTGACGGCCGAGACGTATTCGGGTGACGGTACGGCGATCATCAAGTTGCGCCAGACCCCGGCCGCGTCGATCACGAGCTGCACCGAATACCAAGGCACCGTCGCGGTGACCCTCACCGTCGAAACGATCGGGACGGCCCCTGCTGCGGGTTGCATTCTCGACCCCGCGACCAACCTCCTCTATCGGCGTTCCGGTGGTTGGGACTATTCGTGGTGGCCCGGTAGGGGGAACATCACCGTCACGTACGTTGCCGGCCGGTATGCGAACACTGCCGCTGTGGATGCACGGGTGAAGCGTGCTGCGGGCATGTTGCTTCGTCACCTGTGGGCCATTGACAAGGGCTCCGGCAACATGATGTTCGGTGAAGTTGACATGCCCATCCCGATGGGCTTCGCGATCCCGAACCGCGTCCGCGAAATGCTGTCGGACTTCTGGCTCGTTCCCGGGTTCGCCTGATGACGCACACGGTTCAGCAGCTCGGCGGGGACCTCCTCAAGGCCGGGAAGCGAATCAGCGAGATCCCGACGAAGAACGTCATGGCAATGGCGCGCGTCACCCGAGCCGAGATCATCGCGAAGCAACCCAAGGGCTTCAAGCGACTCACGAACAAGGACATTGGGATCAAGCGTCCCCGCCAGCGCAACATGACAGCGTTCACGTTCGTTGCCGGTGGTGCCCTCGCAGTCATCTCCGAGCATGGGTCCTACAACCGGCCGTACGGGTGGACGATCTACCCGCAGGCGTACACCGTCGCGGGCGGCAAGAACCGCTCGAACGTCAGCTACGTCGGTCGGACTCGCATTCAGACCGTCGCGCAGAAGCGGGCACGAGGGTCCCGAGTGTCCATGAAAGACGCCGCCCGTGTGCAACGTCAGGTCCTCGCATTCGGTGCTCCCAACGCGACGGGGTTCTCCCGGTCCGCGAAGCATAAGACCATCAAGCCGGGACACTTCGTGGCCCGTGCGGCATCGACGGCGTCAGAGCGCAGTGGTGAGCTCGTCAAGGAACAGGTCGGCAAGGTCGTGAGGAGCATCCGATGACGACCCTCGCTGAGGCCAAAGAATCCCTGTACGAGGAACTCACGACGTCGAGTGGGACGGGCAGACCAATTCCGATCCTGTCGAGTGTGCAGCGCGTCTACAAGGGTGAACCGCCCGCCGGCGAAATGGTCGGCCCCGTCGCCCTCTCCATTTCGACGCAGTCCCTGACCCCGACCGAGTTCACGTTCGCGATTCGTGCCTACGTGCAGATGAGCATCGGCGTCATCAGGGCCCAGGACACGCTCGACGATGTCGTCTACACGCTCGAAGCGAACCTTGCGGACCGGTACCCCCGCAACACTTGGAACTGGTCGTACGCGGAGGCGTTCGACTGTCTTGTCGCTGAAACCGAAATCAACTATCCGAGGGACGATTTCTAACGGTGCGAGTCCTCGCGATCCATCCCGGTCCCAACTTCTCGGTCGCTGACGTATTCCGAGGCTGGCTCATTGGCCTGCAAGCGAACGGTGTCGAAACGGGTGCGTACAACCTTGATGCACGGTTGACGTTCTTCTCGTCCGCGCACATTCCTGATCCTGATACTGACGAACTCAAGTTGGCGTTCGTAGAGGAACAGGCCGCACAGCTCGCCCTCGATGGGCTCTGCAGCGAATTGTGGAAGTACCAGCCTGACGTGCTGCTCGTCGTCTCCGGGTTCTACGTACCCCCGAACGCGATGGAGATGATCCGGGAGCGGGGCACGAAGGTCGTCATCCTGCATACGGAATCCCCGTACGAGGACGACACCCAGATTCTCCGCAGCGAACACGCCGACCTCGTGTTGGTCAACGATCCGACGAACATCGACCGGTTCCGGGAAGTCAACCCCAACACCCATTACCAGTGGCACTGTTACGACCCGACCCGCCACTATCCGGGCCCCACGATCCCCGACCACCAGTCGGACTTCTGTTTCGTCGGCACCGGGTTCCCGTCCCGTGTTGAACTCCTCGAGCAGATCGACTGGACCGGTATCGACTTCGCGCTCGCCGGCCACTGGCTGAACCTCGACCCCGATAGTCCGTTGCGTGAGCACATGGCGCACGACATTGACTACTGCTGCGACAACGCCACCACCGCCGACCTGTACCGCGGTGCACGCTTGTCTGCGAACCTGTACCGGCGTGAAGCGGAACGCCCCGAACTCTCTACGGGGTGGGCGATGGGTCCCCGTGAAGTGGAACTCGCAGCGATCGGTACACCGTTCCTGCGGGACCCTCGCCCCGAGGGCGATGCCCTGTTCCCGTTCCTCCCGACATTCGATACTCCTGGCGAGATGGAACAGTTGATTCGCTGGCATCTTGCCCATCCTGATGTTCTCGACGATCTTGGTCGTCGTGCACGCGAAGCCGTGTATGAGCGGACGTTCGCGAACAGTGCTGCACGCATGTTGCGACTGTTGAACCTGTAACACCCTTCCCACCCCAACCATCAAGGAGCGCAGCCAATGACACGCGTCGCCGGCCGTCAGGGCCACCTTTACGTCCAGCTCGATGCTGCAGCCGCGGTGCCGCTGGTCTACATCAACAACTGGAGTCTCAATGCTTCCGTTGACAAGTTTGAGGTCACGTCGTTCGGTGACACGACCAAGACCTACGTGACTGGTCTGCCGGACGCGCAGGGCACGTTCTCCGGGTTCTTCGACGACACCGCGACGAGCGGGTCGCAGTACCTGTTCAGCGTGGCTTCGGCGGGTATCGCGAAGAAGATGTACCTGTACCCCACGACGCCGAGCGCGTCGGGCCCGTACTTCTGGGGTACTGCGTTCCTCGACTTCTCCGTCACCACCGACGTGGGTGGGGCGACGCAGATCAGCGGCACGTTCGCTGCGGCCACGCCGTTCGCGAAGGTCGGCTGATAGTCGATGGATCTCGCTGCAAGCGGCTGGGAGGTAGCCGTCGGTGGGAAGGTCGTCCGGTTGGACGATCTTCCCATCGAAGCGTGGGAACGCATCACAGAAGCAACCGGCGTGCAGTGGGTTGAGGCCTACTACAAGCCGTTGGCGGATCTGACTGTGGCTCGCATGCTAGTTGCCGAATGCTGCAAGACCATCAACCAGGACCCTGCAGAAATCTTGGACGGGTTGACCCTGCCGAAGATCCTTGGCCTGTTCTCGCAGGCTGAGGACGATCTCCCCGTGGAGATCACTGACGGGGTCCCTCCCTTGGGGGTCGATTCATCGACGGATGGCTCTCCATCCTGATTCGACCCCCGTACTGCTTCACCCCTCGGCAGGTTCGTGAGGACTTCACTGTCCGCGACCTGAAACTTCTCAACCTTGTTTCGGAGTCCTGATGTCCTACGACGTGATCGTGAAGATCATTGCTGATGGGACGAAGGCAAGGACCGAGTTCGATCGGGCCGGCAAGGCCGCGGAACGCATGGCGAAGAAGACGCAGGACGAGGTTGAGAAGTCTCGGATCTCGATGGAGAAGTACGGGCGGCAGGCCGGTATCGCAGGTGCTGCGATGGTCGGGGCTGCCGCCACTGTCGCGTTCGCGATGAAGGGTTGGGTGAACTCGGCGCAGGAAGCCGAGCGTGCCCAGATGAAGCTCGAATCGTCGGTGCGTGGTGCGTACGGTGCGTCGAGCAATGCGGTGAAGGCGTTTGAGGCACAGGCGAAGGCCATCCAGAAGGTGACGGTTGCGTCCGATGAGGACGTGATGAGCATTCAGGCGATGCTCGTTCAGTTCGGGTTGACCCAACGGCAAGTCTCCACCCTCACGCCACTGGTCGTAGACATTGCCCGCAAGTGGGGCATCGACTATGTGACCGCCGCGAAGGCCGTGTCGAAGTCCGCAGACGGCAAGACAACGGCGCTCAAGAAGCTCGGCATCCAGGTTGACGAAACGAAGGCCAAAACGGACCCGTACATCGCGACGGTGGAAGCGTTGCGTCGTGCGGCGGGCGGGTTCGCTCAGGCCGAAGGTAAGACGTTCGCCGGGCAAACGGCGATCCTCGCAAACCAGATGGATGAGCTCAAGGAATCCCTTGGGCGCGGGGTTCTAAGCACACTGAATGACATCCTTCCCATCGTCAATAGTGTGGCGGGAGCGTTTACCGGGCTTGACGACAGGACCGGCGGCCTGATCGGGTCCACGACTGCCGTTGCGACAGGCTTTCTGGCGTTGAGCGGTGGCGCCGCGTTGGCGTTCTCAGGCATTACGAAACTGAAGGCCGCATACGCCGAGGCTGCAGCAGCCAGCAAGATGTTTGCCGCAGCGCAGACGGGCGTTGCCGCCGTTGCCGGCGCGGTCATCGGGGCTCAGATCAGCTCGTCGCTGTATCAGACGCTTAGCGGGAGTCGGGAAAAGACTTCGCACGCGTTCAAGGTGATGATGAACACCGAGGACGGCAAGGAAGCCGCCCGCCAGTTCATCTACGCAGTCGCCGGCACCATCGACAGCGAACAGGCAGGCCTCACGAACGTCGCAGCCCGTATCGGTGGCGCGTTCGGAACGTTCTTCACCGCTGGCATTCTCGACCCTTACGACGACGTCGTGGACCGGATGCGGCGCGGTTCGTTCCAGAAGGTGTTCAACGAGGCGATGGCGATTGACCCGCAGCGCACGCGGGACATCATTCGCACGATTGCAGCGTCCGAAGGTGCCAGCAAGGCGCTCAAGGCACAGGGCGTCAACATTCGCGAGTACGTGAGGCTCACGAAGGACCTCGTGGATGCGAACCATGACGGTGTGCGCTCAACTGAGGAAATCAAGACGGCGTTCGAGGAGCAGGCCAAGGCCGCCGATGAGATGATCTCCATTGTCAGCGGGCAATCAGCCGCAGCGCGCGGGTTTGCCGAGGCGACGCTGGGAGTCAAGACCGCACAGGACGCACTGACTGACGCTCAAAAGGCATACAACGCTGCAATCAAGTCCGGCGACCAAGACGAGATCGCCAAGGCTGCGCGGGGGCTTGAAAGCGCACTGCTCGGACTGGCGGGCGCACAGGACACAGCCCGGGACGCTGCTTTCAAGCACGGCGAAATGTTGCTCGCGCTTGAGGCGACCGCAGGAGATCCAGAGGCGTACAACACGGCTATCACGAAGCTTGAGCGCATGAAGGAGCTGCTGACGGACCCTGCCGAAAAGCAGGCCATTCAGGAACGAATCGCCATGCTGATCTGGTTCCGTGCAGAGGCAACAAAGCCCACCGATACGAGTACCGGCCCGCTGGGCGCAGTGAACCGGGAACTTGAGCGCATGAAGGGGCTGATGAGCAGCTCCGTATGGGCGGGGTTTGGCCGGACGCAGACCGCTATCACGCAAGGTTTGGTCCGAGCGTTGCAGGGGCGCGCAACGGGCGGTCCGGTGACGGCCAGCACCCCATACATCGTCGGTGAGAACGGGCCGGAACTGTTCGTGCCGTCGTCGTCCGGTCAGATCGTCCCGAACTCGCAGCTCGCCGCGGCGAGCGTCAGCTCGGGTGGTGCGCTCATGGGTGGCAGCACCGTCAACATCAACGTAGGCACCAGCGTCCTGTCAACTCCCGCGGAGACGGGTGCTGCTGTCCTCGATGCGTTGAAGGCCTATGAGCGTCGTAACGGGGCTCTGCCGCTGAAGGTCGCCTGATGCCTACCTCGTCGATGCCGACCATCACCGTTGAGATCGCGTTCGCATCGGATGCGTTAGATACGACCCCGACATGGACGGACATCACCGCGTATGTGCAATCAGGGTCCATCAAGTTCGGACGCAACGACGAATTCGATGAGTTCCAAGCCGGTCGCGCCACCCTCGTCCTGAACAATCGGGACCGCAGGTTCGATCCGTTCTACACGTCCGGTCCCTATTACGGGACGCTGTTGGCTCGCAAGCAGTTGCGAATCAAGACGACGTGGAATTCGACGACGCGCACTCAGTTCGTTGGGTTCGTGTCTGGGTGGGGTGTCGCCCCAGAGGTTCACGGGAACAGTACGTGGACGCTTGAAGCGTACGACGGGCTCGCGTATCTGGCGCGTGTGGACCTACCAGACATGCTCTGGTTCAAGGCCACCCAAGAATCTGCGTATCCGGCGGATCTGCAAGCCTGGTGGCCGTTGGGTGAGTCCTCGCAAATGTTGCAGGACCGGCAAGGCACCTACCAGTATGTGTTCACGTCCGCTCAACCGCGAGTTGGGAGTGGCAGCACGTATGTTGACGGTTCGTCGCAAGTGTTCGACGGCACCTATGGGGCGATCGGTCCGCCGATCGACAACTCGGGTTCGAGTTTCGTGTGGTCCGTGTCGTTCATGGTCAAGTCCGAAACTGTTGGGCCGACGGGTGGGCTGAACCCGATCCTTGCGGACGCGATCGCAACGAATCCGACCACGATCGGCATTGACGAGTACGGGCGGCTCGCGTATCGGCGTGGGGCTAGCAACACTGCTCATTCTGGGACTGCGATCACTGACGGTAACTGGCATTTTGTGACCGTCAACGGGAGCGCGTCCGGGGCGAAGATTTATGTGGACGGCGTGCTCATGTCGTCGGGGAATACGACGGGCACGGGCGGCAAGGACGCGTTCGCGATGCTCGCCAGGAGTGAATCGGCTACAGACTCCCCGTATTTTACGGGCGAGTTGCAGCATGTAGCAGTGTGGGATCTGAACGGTAGTTACGAAACGCTCGCCGCTGCCGCGATCTACGGGACGATTCCCGACAGTGGTGGCATCCTCGACAACGTCGTTGACGTGCTCGATGCTGCCGGCTGGCCGTCTGCATGGCGCAACAACGACGTGACAACCGTTCCAGCGGGCGGTGTCGTTTGGCAAGGCCGCACTGCACTTGATGTGCTGCAGGAACTGGCACGCACCGAAAACGGTCGGGCGCTCATCGACCGTGATGGGACTTTCTGTTTCCATTCGGGATCGCACATCTACACGGAACCGTCGTCCACGACTTCCCAGGCCACCTACTCCGATAGTAAAGCTGCGGGTGTTGTCCCGTATTCGGCTATCGGCCAGATCGTCTACGACGACGAACGCCTCATCAACCGGGCGATCGTGTCTACCGCTGACGGGGTCACGTTCACGGCTGATGACACAACCTCCCAAACCACTTACGGGATCAGGGCTAAGAGTTTCGACACGGTCCTCAAGAGCGGCGATGAGGCCCTGACGCGAGCCGAGTTGTTTGTCCAGAACTATGCGAACCCTGTGTTGCGTATCGACAACTGGACTGTGTTGCCGCAAAACGCGGGCACCACAGCGTTCCCGAAGGTGTTGCCCGCTGATCTCGCGGACCGAGTGACGGTCGAAATCATGCCGTCAAACGTGGGGACGCGCATCAGCCAACAGATGTTGATTGAGAGCATCACGCACACGTTCGATTCGGAAACGTGGACAACCACGTTCTCAGGATCGCCAGCAGTAAACGCATGGTTGCTTGAGGATGCTGCGTATGGGCTACTCGAATCCACAACGTACCTCGCATGATCGGAACTGACTAATGCCGTACACCACCGTTTCGACGCGCAGCTCGGGATACAAGATCCTTGCGTCGGACTGGAACGACGTCATCAACAACGAAAACTGGTTGGGCAACGCCGACCGGTGTGTCGCCGTTACCGATACGCGCACATCGTCGATTGCGAACGCCACGTCAACGGTGCTGACGTTCGCTACCGACGATTACGACACGGGTGGCTTCCATTCGACGGTGTCGAATACGTCGCGGCTTACGGTCCCCACCGGGTATGGGGGCATCTACAACATTTTCGCAACAGTGAACTTCACGTATGCGGGTGCCGTGTACCCGTTGCAACTCGAGTTGCGTAAGAACGCAGCCGCAAGCGCGAGCGGTGGTACTCGTATCGCTGCGGCGACGGGCAACACGACAACGAACGCTGCGACGATGTCATCCATCCAGATTTTTACGCAGGTACGACTCGCAGCAACGGACTATGTGGAGTTGTTCGCGCAACAGGACACGGGCGGGGCGTTGACGATGCAAGGCACGACACAGGCACACCGGTTCGGTATGACCTGGGTTGCGGCTTGATCCATGAACGCTCTCGATTGGTCCGGTAACGGCAACCTCGCTGACGAAGCCCTCGTCATCACCGCCATTGTGGGTGCGATCGGTACCCTCGCTCGTATTCGTATCGGCCAGAAGCGCATCGCGTCGCAGGTGGAGTCCATTGACTCGAACCTGAACCATGTGGGCGAAGCCGAGGGTGCGGACGGACCGACGATTGGTCAGAGGGTCGCGAAGATCGACGACCGACTCGATGACAAGGTCGATCGCATCGCTGTTGGCCTGTCTGATCTGACGGCCCGGATGATGGATCACATCGCGGACGAAACGAAACGAGCTGATCGTGTGGATCAGCAGTTGCGCGACATGGAGTAACCCCGAACCAGCGTGGAGGCAACGCATGGGCAAGGTGTCCTTGACCGAGTTCGCTGACAAGCATCCGCGTTACCGGCGCGAATCATGGATCACGACGCTGCCCGAATGGCCGGCGATCCTTGAGGCCTGGCAGACGGGAACCGTGAACAGTACTCAGATCCGTGAATGGTTGGTCCGTGAATGCGGGTATCCGGCCGATCAGGTCACCTACTCGCGGACGGGTGGGTATCTGTCGAAGGAGTATCCGAGGAATCGTCGTGGCTAAGCCCCTCGACGAATGGGCAGCCGAACAGGCTTCGGAGAATCCGGACGTGACCCGGCTGTTGCGTGAGCTCGAGAAGGTCCGTTCGGAACGGAACACGGCTCGGTCTGCTCACCGTCAGGCTGAGCGTGAGGTCGAGCAGCTGCAAGCCGCCGTCGAACGTCTCACCGCGTTGGATCAGGTGAGCGTCGAAACCGCCAAATGGGCCAAACCCAAGAAGCGTGCGAGCAAGAACGAAGCGACTGCGCTCATCATGCTCAGTGACCTCCATCTGGATGAGGTCATCGACCCGGCAGAGGTAGCCGGGATGAACGCCTACAACCGGGAGATCGCACTACAGCGCCTCCAACGGGCGGCGGATGGGGCTATCCGGTTGGGTACGGAACTCATGGGCGGGTTCAACATCACGAACGCTGTGGTGATCTTCGGTGGCGACATGGTTCACGGGAACCTGCACGACAATGCCGAATGGAACGAACAGCCGTCGGTGATCGCCACCGTCGACTATTGGGCTGACCATCTCGCCGCATTCCTCGACCGAATCGCGACCGGGTTCGGCGGCAA
>Ga0075472_10001252_pt1 | contig 10366 bp, 12 predicted proteins | sample DEB19_08_DNA_3_FD_77014 | JGI IMG/M metagenome (GOLD analysis project Ga0075472, IMG submission 77014) | Aqueous microbial communities from the Delaware River and Bay under freshwater to marine salinity gradient to study organic matter... | ecosystem: Environmental > Aquatic > Marine > Coastal ...
CACCAACGTCAGGCACATGGCTCAAACGATTCCCCTGGTTTGGTGGTTTTGGTTGGCACTCGGATCGGCCTGTTATCGCGATCTCCATAGCACTCATAATGTGCTATATGAGCCCGAAGGATGCTTTACGACGCGTTTCGAAGGCAAGGACCGCTCTATGTAGCAACGGGCGAGATATCGCGAGAGACGCGAAATTTGGAGCTTTAAAAAATACAGGGCTCGGTCAAACGATTTTGGATGCTAGTCGCGATCTTTGTATCGCTTCATCGAGTAACGCGTGGTAAATGTTGCCACGAAAGGCGATAGATAAAGCTAACGGATTGACTGCGTTGCTGGCTGCGATTTGCAGCTTTTCCAGCCACGACCATTTGGCTGCGTTAGCTTCAAGTTGCTGAACGATCCAATCGCGATTTTGCTCACAGCCATCGATACGCCAAGCATCCATCTTGGCCGCGGTCGCCTTGCAGCTGCAGTTTGGCTTCGACGAGATTCCTAGTTCGCTTGTGATCGCAAGAAGCTCGGTCCCTGGTCCGGCTAGAAGCTTTTGCCATGCTAGGATTGCCGCTTTGCCGTGATGCGACTCAACATATTGGTGCGCGACCTCTATGTTTTGTTCATCGACTTGCAGGATGGCTTCGATCCATTGCTGAGGGTCATCGGAGTCGACTATTTTTGTGGCGATATGTTTGCCAATGCCGTATGGGCTGCAAACAACTGGCACTCTCGCATGAACGGCCTCCGCCAAACTGTAGCCAAAGGATTCTTGGCTTGAGGTGCTCAAGAAAATGTCCATTTCTGACAATAGCTTGAAATTGCTGGGTTCTTGCACGATTCGGATGCAATTATCTGGAATATGCACATTTTTTGGAGCTGAAACGTAAAACTTGTAATCACTCGGTAGATGTTTTGCGATGTCTAATGCAAGTTTTGGGCGTTTTTCGTCACTCCAACGGTGGTTCCATAGCACTTTCTTTTTGCCGTCGCGCAAGCTTACTTTCCTGCGAATACCGTGATCAACGCTTGGATTTGGAAGGTATGTGATTTGAAAGTGACTTGCTACCTCTGGATCAATCGCAATCCCTTCTCCACACACTTCAAGTTGCCTTGGGAATATAGATTGAGCCCAGACGCTTGCTAGACTTCCGTGATGCACTGCAATGAATCGCTTTTTGGGATATTGCCTTACGACTAACTCAAGGTTTGGGATTTCTCCCCAGACTAAAACTATATCTGATGCCTCGGCAACTTGATGGAGTCCGTCTTGGCTGTTTGCAATTGTGCACGACACTTGACCGTAATGATTTTGTGGAGTGAATATGCCGCTTACTTTGTCTTGGTACACATGGTCAATTAGCGTGCGAGCCCATGTTTCCATGCCTCCGATGTTATTAAATACCTGCAAAGCAAATCCTATTCTACCTTTTGGATAGACAATTCGGTCGCGGCAGCCAATACAACTCTGCTCGGTGGTTTTTGTGCTCTGTTGTGAGCTTGTGTTGCACTTGCCGTAAATTTTGCATTCATGAATAGTGGACCTCGAATCGCATCCACAGCCTTCGCTTGCGATCGGTAGCCCGCGATTGGCGCAAGGTATCGCGTTAGCATTGCTTTGGAGTTGCGAGTTAACCCAATTGGGATTGTGAGCAATTCCTCCACAACCACAAAAGACCCTTTTGCGGACATTGCGTAGAGATCTAGTTTTCCCGCATTGTTGACAGTGATATTCAATCATGGTGGAGGTGGTGGTGGGCAAGCATCAATGACTGGTGGTTCGATAGTTACTATTGCAGTTCCTAATTGACATAGCTCATCAATGTCATCGCAGTCTGCGTAGTACGTGAAGATTCCTGGCTCAGACCATATTCCGCGAGTCGAAACAACTAATGTTGCATCTCCGCCAATGTATGGGCCGCAAGTCGGATAGTATTGGTCGTCGGCACAATCTACATCTACTTTTACACCGTTTCCGAAGTTGTAGAGAAAGATTTTTCGATTGTAGTAGCGTCGACCGTTTGGTACTGGAATGCGTCCTTCCATCGATATTTCTACAATCACATAGTGTCCTGGTGTGATGGTGTAGTTATTGCAAATGTAAAGCTCGTTTGTGCCACCGAGCAGCGTGTACGCGTTTGGAAATGTGATAGAACTTGTTGTGCCTGATGTGTAGCTGGTTTGTTCATTCGCGACAGCAACGCGCACAAAAACCTGCCTGACAATTTGCCAGTTATTGCAAGTGAAGTTTTGCGGTGTGCCGCAAGTGTCAAATAACAGGAATGGAGGTGATGCTTCCCGAACCCTCCAAGTTGTTGAGCAACCATTCGAGAAGTCGTGTATAAAGCTCGAGTTAAAGACATCGCAATTACAGTTAAACCCATACCGGCATTCTGTAGTGTTAGGAATAAAGGATGGGATCGTAATTACATCACCAACTCCATCGATCGCGACCTCGATGGATTGCCACTCGAGGCACTGACCACCATTGCATGAGTCATCCCAGCACCTGAAGCAGTTTGTTGTTGATGGAGACACGCATGCGTCTGGGATACATGGTGGCGTACAGCAACAATCAGAATTGGTCGCAACTTGACCACTTCTTATTAGTGGCAAGCCTCCTAGAAATTGGATACTCATTATGCTGGTGGGCACTCCGTTCCGGTCGTCCAGGTAGTCCAAGTGCAGCCGCGTTTGTATTGCAGATTACTACCATCGAGTCGAAGGTCTGTTACAGGAGGAGCTTGGACGATAAGACTACCGCTTTTTGCATCACGATACCCGCAAGTGTAGATACTACCAGGAATGCTTGTGCAATCGATGTTGTACCCAGTCTCTGACGAGAACTGGGTCAATGTTGTGCCGCTTATTTCGTGAAGTTCAACCGTGGCTGTTCCAGGTGTTGTACCTGACAGGGCTGGTACACCACCGCTTGGTGTTTTCACAATAAAGGTTGCAACGGGCTGCAAAGGGATGGGAATCCATTTGCCAGAGACGTACTCTCGGATGACACCGATTGATTGGCTTGATGGGATACTGAAATTGAGATGGTTGTACGCAGTCTCTTCGACGGACGTTGTGACGACAGTTCCATTCTCGTATTGTTGCAGTTTAATAGTTACGCTAGTCGGAGTTGTTTCGGTTCCTGGTGACAACTCCGCCTGAGTTTCTGCAATTGCAACCCTGCGATTCTCAGGTCGACCACTAGCACCACCTCCGCCTTGCCCTTGCTCGCGCACAAGGTTTCGCAGTTGTATTGCTAGTGGTTTCGTGAATCCAAAAGGAGTGTCGTCGGCCATTAGGTTTCAAGAGCCTCGATTTGTAGGCGACTTGTTCCAGTAGTGGTTTGCACTCGAACTGTTACCGAAGGAACCAGCGGAACAACAGCAGGCTCACCAGCCTTGAGCTGCATGAACGACACCAGCGCGGTCCCTGCGCCGATGTTGATCGGATTGGTGCCAATGTTTCGAAACAACGCCCATCGCGGTGCTGATACACTGCCGAAACCAACTGTAGCTTCGGTTGTGGTCACATCCACACTGCCAGGGTTTGGTCCGCGAGCCGTAGCTTGATCGGCTGAGACACTGTAGCTCTTGTTGAACGATAGGTTGCCATTCGTCACGGAAAGTCCTGCGGTGATACGGATCTCGTTTGCCATAGTTATGCCTGCGATATTCTGAGAAATGAAAAGTCGACTGATTTACGGATAGTGTGAACTTTCAAAACAAAGTCGTCTGTCTGGTCAGAGATAAAGTCGCCTGACTCGTCAATCTTGCCAAGGTCGCCACTATTCAGTTTTGTGTCTTCAAATGGTTCGCTGTTAACATTGATGGTGTCAAGTTGTGGGATATAGTAGTCCCATCCTCCATAGACACCACCTGGATCGGTGACATTCGCTGGATTGCCATTCGTGACCTGCCATACTGTATTGGGGAACTCAACGACCTTGTATCGCAATTCAAAATCAACCTTCCAACATTCGTATCCGTTTGTGACGCCATATTGGGCATCTGCGACAGTCAGTAGCCAACTTCGAAGGATATTGGAGCCTAAGAATGTGTCATCATTTAAAACGTCATGGTACTCAGTTATCAGATCATAGATCGTCAGTGTTGGTGGCATGTACTGAGTAAACTTCAGTACCGGAATAAGCTTTTGGATCGTCAGTGGAGATGCGTATGGTCTATTGGCAAGGTTTTTTTCATGCCAAAGGACATCTTCATACTGCTCGAAGTTGAATCTAACGATTGCATTCCAAGTTGTTGGGTCTTGCGAATCGCCTTCATTACCTCCGGTGTCATTTTCGTTGTTTTGCGGTTCGTTGTCGAAGTCGGCAGAGACTGTCCAGTATTTGTTGTTGGTTTCCCACTGCTGCGCAGATTTCTTTTTACATGTCAGTGCAAGAGGCACACCGTCAAAGTTGTAGAATAAGTTGACCGATGGCAATCCTGCTGTCACCAATACATCGCCTTCACCAGCGTTTCCGCTCTGGTCATAGACGAGGTATTCTCGAGTTGCTGAATAGACCAGCCTCTGCCCATCCGTGGAGACATCGATGTTTTTGCCTTTTTTCTGACCGACAAGTGTTGTCATTAGTTGATTAGTCCGATTGCTGGTTTTTCATTAAGAGCCTTCAGTAGAGCGTTCGCTTGCTCTTGCGCGATCCTCTGGCGGCGCTGTTCTTCCAACTGTTTAGCTTGCATATTCGTCTGTGTTCTAGTGACAAGTTCGTACGCCTCTTTAGTGCCCATTGACACGGCTTTTGGTAGTTCGGTAGAAAAGCTATCTTGAGAACTTTGTCCCTTGGTCAAAAACTTAGACGCCTCATCAAGACTAAGGAATTTGAATCTCACAAGATCTACAAGTTCTGCGACTTGTTTAGCCTGTTGTTCTGCTGGCGTCATGATGGAGTCGCGGATAGATTCGGCACGTTTTCGTCTACCTTCTTCAATTGATTCAGCGAGTTTCTCAAACGACTTTCTGATTTCATCAGCTCGCTTCTTGATGTCCTCATCAATTCGCTGCGCGATAGGTACGATTACATTGCGACTAAGGTCTTTTGCTTGATCGAAGAAAAACTTAAAGCCCTGCTTGGTGTTTTTTATGACCTCATCAGAGATAATTGGAATTGACTCTGCTTTAGACTGAAAGAAGTTCTGCGCTTCATCCAGTTGCTTCAGTCTTTCTTGTGCTTTTTCAACCTCTCTCTCTGCAAATGTCTTTCCTGTAACAAGGTTTTTCTGAATTTCAGCTAACTGCCTTGCGTCTCGGCTTTGCGTAAACGCTTGCCCAATGATAGATGGTCCGCCTTGCATCAATGCACGCAAGTCGGTTCGCATGACATTGATGCCCTTGCGGAATTGTTGCAGGTTTTCGTTCGCCTTTTCTGCTGTCTCTGGGCCTTGGATGGCATCTATAGCAAGTCCAGCGAGTTCCTCTTTTATTTTTGTAATTTCGCTTTTGACTTTATTCAGCTTGCCAGATAATTCATCAGAAAGCTTTTCTGCCATACCAAAAAAGCGACCGCCAGCTTCAGTAGCAGTTCGGAAAGCTTCAGCAACCATCTGAACGGTAATCTGTCCGTTTTCCATTTCTTTTCTGAGTTGCGCCATGCTCTTGCCGGTAGTTCTCGCGATCTCAGCAAGAGGGTTGAAACCAGCATTGACAAACTGGAGCGTTTCTTGGCCTGTTAAACGTCCTGCGGCAGCTACTTGACCGTATGCGATTGCAAGAGATTGCAGTCGTTCGGAGTTGCCAGAGGAAACGATTGCAAGTCTTCGCATTGCAGGTTCTAGTTGCTGTGCCGTAACACCAAACTGTGCCATCGTTACAGCACCATTTAAAACGGCTTCACTTGTAAGACTCATCTGTGCAGCAATTGAGCGAAGTTGCTCAAACATGACCTTGGCTTTGCTGGCACTGCCAAGAGTGACTTCGAGTTTAATTAGGGCCGATCTCATATCCATGTATGCTGTAACAGAGTCGCGTCCAAACTCGATAATCTTCTGTCCTGCTGCAAAGCCTGCCGCGCCTGCAGTCAAAGCGCCTATAGGAGATAGTCCACTTGCAAAGCTAGTGGCGAACTGACCACCTCGACTCATTTCTCCAGTAGCACTTTGTAGATTGCGGATTTGTTGTGCTGTGGCTTTCGAAGCAGCGGCAAATTGCTCTTGGCTTATACGGCCTTTGTCAAGTTCAGCACGAAGCTTTTCTAGCCGCATGCGAAGTTGATCAACAGGGCTCATAGACTCTCGAAGAATAGCGTTAACCATGCGCTGTGCGCGTGCTCGCATCGCTGCTTCTTTTTCAAGTTCTCGCTCTCGATCGCGTGCGGCTGCATCAGCGGCCTGCTTTTCTTTTTTGCGAGCATTTGCGGCAGTTTGTGCATCACGTTCGTCGAGCTTTGCCGAAGTCTGCCGAGCTGCTCGTCGACGTTGCATTTCTTCTTGCAAAAGCTTTTCGTTTAAATCGGCGGTTTGTTTTGCTGTTTTTGCTGCTTCGTCATTTCTTCTTTTCTCATCTTCTGCTGTGATTTCTGCGGCTTTTTGACGGTCGTTTCGCTTACGGTGAATGCGCTCGGCGTCAAGTTTTGCCTCTAAATCAAGTTGTGCCTGTGCTTGCTCTCTCTGTTGCTTTTCAAATTCCTCTGCCTGTTTTGCAATAGCCTTTAAAAGCTCTGCCGCTTCCTTTTCCAGTCGGACTTTGTGATCGATATATGACTTTTTCCGCGCAAGACTTCTCTGCTCAAAAAACTCCTCTACATCAGACAGTTGCTGCATTAACTGCTTCTGTTGGTCGTTTGCTGCTTTCTGAGTTGCGACCTTTTCGTTCGCCATGTCCTTGTCTATTTTCTTACTTAAGGCAGCAGCTTGTCTCTCACGTTCAATTCGTTCTTGCAAGACAAGCTTATCGACTTCAGCCTGACGCTTCGCAGAGGCTGCCGCAGCGGCCATGGCATCGTCTCGGCGTCGAGTTTCCTCAAGTTGCTTCATGGTTGCAGCAAGCTCAGGAAGTCGTTTGGCAACAAAGTCAATAGCTTCTGCGTACCGACCGGCAGCCTTTTCAGCCTCTAGATAAGTGTTAACTGCGGATATGGTGACACGATCCGTGAATACTGTGGCTTCACCATGTTTTTGAATCTGCGCAGCGACTTTAGCTAGCTTAGATTCTAGCTTTTCAACCGGAGTCATGGTCTTTGCGAACTCACGACTTAGGCTAGCCATGTCAGTCCGCAAAGCCTTGACGCCTTGAGTGTTGGCTTGCACGTCGATTCGGATGCCACCGTACTGAATGATCGCCATGCAAGTCTCACTTCATTAAACGCAAACCAGCCACTGTTTTCTTTTCGATCGACTGTGCCGATTCAACCTTTTGCTCATGCTTATATCGCAGTCGCTTAGGTAGAAAGTCGTTGTCGCTCATCAGTTCCATTTGCACTCCGTTGGCACTTGCGAAGAACGCCATAAACCTCTGGATCATGGAGACAACACTTGCATATTTACGCATGTCGTCATCGTGTGGATTCAGAGAATAAAGCGAATCGTAAGCCTCCCAGAAGTCCAAAATTTTCGGGTCGACGCTATCCATAAACGCCATGACATCGAGTTCACCTGCACGCAAGCAAAGTTCAGCCGCGATCCTTAATCTTGCGTTGCTTCGGATTTTTTTCTCAAGTCCTTGCGGTACTCAGCGTCAAATCCGATGTGTTTTCGGGCTTCATCGCCAAGCACTTCCATGTCCAGCGAATCGATCGATGCCAAGATCTCATGCTCATGGTCGAGAAACATTCTCTTGTTGTCGTTATCGACCAGCATGCGACACAGAAGCATCATGGTGCCGTACGTCAACTTCTCTCGATCGAGGTCGCCTTTTTTGTCGAGCAAACTGGAGTTGTACTCGGATCGCTCAAGCTCGGTCAGGCTTTGCAGACGGGCGACACCACCACTTGGTAGATTTACTTCGGTGTAACGTCGCTTCGTTTTTTGAAGCAACCCTTCTCTCGATAACACATCACTCATCTTCGTCTTCTCCTTCGATCAAATTAAGGTGCCTTCCAACCTCTTCATCACTTGGAGCAACTGCCATTGGAGCAGGAGCGCCCATGTGCTCTTCGACGCATTTCTTCATTTCGATCAGCATCGACTTCGGTAACTCCGCAAAAATGTTAATCGGAGCGCCAGGGTCTTTGCCAACATAGCCGACATGCAGCCCGTTGGCATAAATCATCCACTGGTTGTGCTCGACCTCAACGGGACCAAAAATGGTTCGCTGAATGCCTTTGTGCGGTTTAAGATCAATTTTATACACTAGAAAAGTTCCTTAGCCCAAGGAAATAACTTACGCCGACTTAGTAAAGGTCGGGCCTGTCCCGCCATCAAATTTGAACACAAAAGTCGCTTCTTGCAAATTCCCGAGTTGCAGGTTCGGAAACGCAAACGACTTGAAGTACCCCGTTCCAGCTATATTGGCAGCGGTAGTCTCATTTGAGGTCGTTGTAGTGGAGGCCACCTTGCGGAGTGGGAAAGTAATCGTGCAGGTCTCAGTCACTGTTGCAGCAACCACCGGCAGATCGATCGAGGTTGGCATTAGACAAGTGACACTAACCTCTCCTGGTTCAACCAAATCGCTCGGGACGAACTCTTTATACGCCGTGGTATCAAGCGTAGATTTCTCAAGATCCTCAATTGACCAAGTTGGCAATTGAATGGAGCGGATCTTCGCAGCGAACGTGGTGCCAGAAAAGCTGATCGTAGCACCTGCTCCTGTGTCTGCGTGTGTTTCAGTAACGGGCATTACTCGGACTCCTATTGGTCAGAAAACGAGACGGAAAATTCAATAACAGTCACGTACCGACGATCGTCTCCGCCATCGGTCGCTTGTTCGGTATAAGTTCTCGGGCCTGTGGCTACCATGCAGTCGTAGATGTTAACGCCACCATAAACACCACGGAGGCGTGCTGTTGGTCCCGCAACGTAGTCCATGATCGTGTCAGCAAGCGACTGTGATCCACTGCGCGTGCTAGCGTAGCACTCAATTTCAACCCTCGAGGTAGCAAAGCCACAGCGTCCCCAATCGGCAGTTCCACCGGTTGAGATGTGATGCTCATTTCGAGTCGTGATCACGCTGTACGCACATGCTGGTAGGCCACAATTCTGCGGCAACTCGTCTGGATAGAATTTAGCCGAAGTTCCGCTGCCGATAATCGATGTGACCGCAGTGCCAGTGTTGTTGAGTAAGTAGCTTCGTAATGCAAAATCTGGCGTCACTTTTTGAACTCCAGTTGAAAACCACGCTCGAACTCACTCATCATCATCGAGACGACAGCAGGAGTTGCTGTATCGTTGATTCTCTTGGCGACCCAATCTTTGGTCTTCCGGCGAGCACGATAACGCTTTGGTCCACCTTGAGGTCCAGACCAAAAGCTCATCATGCGATCCGTAGTGCCCATGTAGTCGAAAAACAACTTATTACCAGGACTTCGGCCTGTCGTATCCATCAGTTCTGGACCAACCCATACCGAGCTGTTGACTCGATCCCAGTGCCGAACATTAGTGTTGATGGAACTGACAACATCCGGCACACCCGCCCATTTCGCCTTATGCTTTCGAGATTGCTTATCTCGATCAGCATCATTACCCATCGGCACCTCTGAGTACCAAGCATCCGTGAGCATCGCAGATGCCTTTGGGATTGCGGTCTTTCGGAGATGTGCAGCGATCTTGCGCGGAGTCGACTCTACCTTTTCGATCATTGCGTTGATCTCTCGCATATCCATTGTGATACGGAATTTTGCAAGTGTCATTGCACGCCTCCGTTATCAACCACGCTGCAGTAAAGCTCAAGATATCTCTTGTAGCCTGCGACCTGTTTTACATGCGTGATGCCGTAATAGACACCATCAAAGTAGATTCTCATCATGGGACCGTAACCGGCGCGATAACGCACGATGAAGATCGCCTGTGCCTGAGCTTCAACCTGAGATCCTCGGAATCCCTCACCACCTCGTCCATCGGTAAACGCGGCCGGAACATTCAAGCCAAAGTTTGACCAAGTTCGAGTTGGCTGTCCTGTCGTCAAATCCGCGACCTCGAGCATTTGCTGCACGATGATGCGGTGACGCATTGGACCGATCTGTTGATTCCGATTGCCTTGGTAAATGCTCATGGATAGCTAGGCCTTAGAAATCGCGTTACCAGATATTCATACGCAGTCCCAAGCTTCAAGTTCACCGATGTTGGTTCGCCTCGGTGCTCAAAAAGCAAAGTTGCCATCAGCAGCATGGCTTGCTTATGTATTTGAGGAACATCCGAAGCAGTCGCACCGTAACCTGTAACATATCGAACCTCTACTGCATCCCAGCGATCGGCCAAATCAG
>Ga0075472_10001253_pt1 | contig 10366 bp, 13 predicted proteins | sample DEB19_08_DNA_3_FD_77014 | JGI IMG/M metagenome (GOLD analysis project Ga0075472, IMG submission 77014) | Aqueous microbial communities from the Delaware River and Bay under freshwater to marine salinity gradient to study organic matter... | ecosystem: Environmental > Aquatic > Marine > Coastal ...
CAGCCTTCATTTTGTATGTGCCTGAGCCGCTAGGAGTCTCAGTGATAGTGATCCAGTCTCCGGTCACCTCGGTCGTGCCGTCGGGCATGAAGACTTTGTAAAGGCGAGCGCCGCAGAGCTTTTGGTTTTCGTTCGCAGTTTCGATGGCGATCTTCGCCTCGGTGAAAGTCCACTCGTAGGTCGCTCCATTGACGATAGACTGCGCGGCGAGACCCAAAGGTGTAATCGTTGATGAGTCGCAGGGGTCCACGATTGTGACGCTGAAGCTGACCGTCGGAGTGAACGTTTGAGGACCTCCCTGGTTGTTATCCGTGATGGTGTTCTTTAGCACGACTGCATGGACGCCCACAGCAGCTTTTACGCTCGCTTGGACCGTAATGGCCTGTGGGATCGGCACTGAAGCCTTGATATAGGCCTAGGCCGCGGTCGGTATAGTCCAGGAATAGGCCGAAGAGAAAGTGAAGCCGCAAGAGGGCACTTGGGTCCAGGCCCACGTCTTCAAATCAATCAGCAGCGGTGTTGAGTAGAGCGTGTATGTCAATCCTGTCGTGGGAGCCGCAGCTGCGTTTACAGCGGTGATTTGGCAGCCCACAGTGATCGTGACGGCATCCCAGACCGGGTCGATGCCTTTTGCTGTTGTCTGGGTCACGGTGATGACCCATGTTCCCACGTCGGTGTGGTCCAGCGGTGTCACAATGAGATTTGACCCACTCAAAGTGATAAAGTCGGGCAGCGCCGTTTTGCCCTTTTCAACCGCGGCTAAAGTGTACGTCTCGTCGAAGGTTGAGCAGGCTCTCATGGCGGCAGTTGCAGTCTTGGAAGCTGCATCGACGAGGTAGGGTGCGATAGCAACCGTCACTGGGCCCTTGGTCACATCAACGGTCCTCGTGACAGGGGCTTGGGCAACCCATCCGAGGCCGTCCTAGTTGCAAGCTGCGCCAGAGACGGTGATCGGGATCGATGTCCATTTTGGCTAGTTGGGGTTCGATGGGTACTGCGAAAGCACAGTCTTCAGCTTAAAGGTCCAAGTTCCAACATGCGCATCAAGAGTCGGCTTGGCCGTGATCGTGTAGGGGCCCGGCGCAGTTCCCGAGAGTGTGATAAAACTGGCGGCTGTGGTCTGGTCGTTCATGAACAAGGAGTAAGCGCGCTGCTGGCACAAAGTGTTGATGTTGTTGGCGACTTCGACCGAGTCAGTCACTTCATTGAAAGTCATCGTCCCTGTAGCGCCGTTCACCACATTCAAAGTCGCAGGCGTGAACACAGCATCGTTGACGACAGTGGCGAGGCAGGGGTCGACGATAGTCACGCTGAAACTGATGGTGTCCGTCTCAGTGAAGCTTTGCGTGTCATACTTGAACGTGACTGCCATCGACACTGCGTGGGTGCCGACCTTTGTCCTATCAAGGCTCACCACGTCTATTTGCTAGGGATTGGCTGAGTTCACTACGATGGGCGCGCCCGTCGCGATTGTCCAAGCATAGGTCTTGGTGACAACGAATCTGCAGTCGGGACTTTGAGTGTACACGTTCTACGAGAGGTCGATCGAGTGGGTAGTTGCGTACAACGTGTAGGTCAGACCCGTTGTAGGTGCCGCCACGTCGTTTACGCTGGCAATCGTGCAAGTAATCACGACCTTGAGCATGTCGTAAGTCTGAACGGTACCGTAGGTCGGGGTCATCACGATTCGCAACAGGTGCTCGCCCACGGCGTCTCCGTTTAGCGGCGTCACTGTGACTGCAGTGCCAGTGTTCACGAGGAAGCTCGGCAGATTCGAGTTGTCGCTCCGCTTGACGACAAAGGTCGCAGCGTTAGAGCAGCCAGGCGTGGGGTAGCACTTCCTGATCTTGGGTCCCACTGCCTTCGAGTTAACTTCGTTGATCGTCGCCACTGGAATGTTGACTGTCGTGCCGCCGTCAGCCACTTTTCCGTTATGCGTCACCAAAGCGGGCGGGTCTCTGACGACACCGGAGCAGTCGCAGACGGCATCCTGGACTGTGACAACGAGAGTGTCTTTTCGGCCTGCGTGGCTGTACGCCGTCTTGTAGTTGTCCAACGTGGTCCACAGTTTGTAGTTGTTTGCGCCGATGAAAGACTCGAGGACGGGCGCGGCCGTGATAGTGTAGGTGCCTGTCACTCCAGTCTTCTTCGCAATCGAAATCCAAGTGATTGCGACGTCGCTCGAGTCGACCACCACGTATGACTTCGGCCCGCAGATGGCCTTAATGGAAGACGAAGTCTCAACAGCGTCGACTGCCTCAAGGAAGTCAAGAGTAGCCGTGTTTCCGAGCTGCAGTGTAATGCCGGCCGCAACGTCGACTGCGTTAATCGCTGTGGTGCGACACGGGTCGAGCACGGTCACAACGAAAGTCATGGTCGGGTTCCAGCTGCCGTCGGTGTGAGTGATCGCGTTTTTCAGACTCACAGTGTAAGTGTTGTGCTTCGCAATGTTGCTTGTCTGCACTGTGAGCTTCTGCCCACTTCCCGTCATTGGGGCTCCCGTGGGAATCGTCCATGTGAAGACCTACGTCACAGGATAGCCACAGAGAGGCGTCTGAGGATACAAAATCGTCGAAGTGTCGATCACAAGAGCGTCACTGAAGATGTTGTAAGTGAGAGTCCAGCCACCTGCCGTACTAGGCGCCGTCGGGGACGCTACGTTGGTAATTGTGCAACCCACTTTGATTGTGACGGCCAGGTAGCTTGGATCGCCGCCGCTAACCGTGTTCTGAGCCACCCAAACCTTCCACGTGCCGACGTGGGTTGGGCCGACGGGATAAGCGTAGATTTCTGTCTGAGCTGCGTTGGCAGTGATGAATCCGGATGTCGAAAGCGCTTTGTTCCCTTCGAGAGTGAGTGTGTTCGTGAATGTGTGGTCGCAAGAAGCACTGTTCAGGTAGCAAGCCTTGATTTCTTGACTGGCAAGCTTGGAGGCGGCATTTACTGTGCCTGCTGGGATCGGAATTGTTACGGCGCTGGCAACTCCCACGTTGACTGTCCTCGAGTCCATCGTTGGGTTGTCCCACTTCAAAAGCTAGCAGTCGCAGGTCGCAGAGGTGACCTAGACCGACAAGGAGGTGTAGTGGGCAGCGTGAGCAGCGTACGACACGTAGGTTGTTTTTAAGTAGAGGGCGTGCGCGGAGCCTGTGACGAGCGCCGGGTCGTTCGGCGAGGCAGTGATTTTGTGGACGTCGACCGAAGGCGTGTCCTTGTTTATCGTGATCCAAGAGACCGCAGTTTCGCTGCCGTTGTTGCCATTGACAACCACGTAGTCGCGGTCTCCGCACAGTCCTTTAACGGCGTTGGCAGCGTCCACGGAGTCCGTGGCCTCGTTGAACTGCTACGTCACCGTCTTTCCGTTTTGAACGCTGATTGAGGTGAGGGTCGGGGCATTGATTGTCGCAGTGACGCACGGGTCGGTCACTGTGACCTGGAAGGTGAGCTTGTCCGAGGCGGCGTTGCGGAACACGGTTGTTCCCGTCTGGCCGGCCGAAGTCACAGTGAGCACGCGTTGATAGGTCAGCGTGTAGGGCGAACCGGCGGCCTTGCTCTTGTCAGAGGTTGAAATCGTAATCATGCTTGGGTTCTGAGTGTCTTGCTTCATGAAAGTTGTTTGCAGGCCGGTCCAAGTGATCGCCTCAGTGCTTGTGTAGCCGCAAGTTGGACTCTGCACGTAGGAGAGCTTGGAAAGGTCGATCACGGTGGGTGTCGCGTACACAACGTACGAAAGCTAAAAGGCGGGGGTGCCAGACTCAGAAGGGGCGCTGGGTAACGAGTAATCTGTGATGGTACAAGTGACAGTGAACTTCATGACTGTGTAAGTTTTCTCGGGACCGTTGGTTGGCGTAAAAGTGGCAAACAGAGTGTGCTGCCCGTTGAGAGTGCCTGAGGTCGGCGCAATCGTAATGGTTTGCGTCGAGGTGCCTGTTGATGAGAAGGTGATCCAAGAAGGTAGCGCGACGCCCCCTGTAGTCACTTTGTCGTCGTATTTTATTGACCCTGCTTGGAACCTTCCTGTCTCGGCGCAGCCACTGCCCAGTTTGTAACAAGCGTCGAAGCCGAAGCTTGTAGCTTGGGCACCTTTGTTTGCCACGGGCAGAACCAGGGTAGGAGTGCCTGTCGCAGCGACTGCAAAGGTAGGTGTGGGCACCGTAGGCGCGTCCCAGGCCAGTTTGCTGCAGTCGCAAGTTGCGCCTGTAATCTCCACAGTCTTGGTCGTGTACGTCTTGACCACGGGATAGTCGACGAGGTAGGCCTTGATCTGCACAGTGTAAGACCTAGGACTGACATTCGTGAGGAGGGTGAGCGACACACTTGTGTCCGCAGTGAACAGGTACTGGCCTGGAGATCCCGACTTCTCCGCAATCTTTATCCAGTTTACAGACAGGGCCGTGTCAGACGTGTCCTGGTAGACCTCGAAGGCGTACGCGCCGCATATGAGAGCGCGCTTGGTGCTGGTCTCCACTCCATTGACTGGCCTTGTGTACTCTTGGACGACGCTCGCGCCGTTCACCACCGTCATTGCTGTGGCGGGGTTGAACGTATTGATCTGCGGGATCGTGGTAGTCCAGCACGGATTCGTGATCGTGATCGTGAACGTGATTGTCGCACCGCTCGCTGCAAACGTTGAAGACCCGGCGGGACCGTTGCTCGCGATGGTGATGTCGTTTGCAAGCGTCATCGTGTAGGTTTGGGAAGGCGCAGCTGATGTGGTGCCTCCAACCGTGGTGTCCTGCGAGAAGACGTCGAGGATGAAATTGCTGGGAGTGGTGATGAAGGTCGTCAGGCCGGTCCAAGTCAGCGAGCTCGTGTAGGCGTATCCGCAAGGCGGCGCCTGCACGTAGACGAGAGACGTGAGATCGATGCGCTTCGAAGCTGAGAACAAAGTGTAAGACTAGTTACTGGGGTTGGCAGGCTTCGTGAAGCCCGTCACTTGGCAAGTCACGGTGAAGATGAACGCTGTGTACGTGGGGTCCGGGCCGTTGTCCGAGGCGAAAGTCGCGAGCAGGGTCCACGTGCCAATGTGAGCACCGGTAGTCGGAGCAACGTTGATCGTCTACACCTTTGTGCCGCTGGAAGTGTAAGTAATCCAGGATGGAAGCGCAGTGCCGTCTTTGCTCGTGATTGCCCCTGCCAAGAACTTGCCTGTGGTGGGGCACGATCCCGAGTTTTGGTAGCACTTCGCAAACTGGTTCACCGTGGTCTTTGCCGTTGAGTCTTCAGTAGGCACAGGCACGGTGAGGTCTTAGGGGGTCCCCACCTGGACAGTTGCTGTGTTGTGAGGAGAAGGGTTAGTCCACTTGAGGTAGGAGCAGTCGCAGCCCGCCTCAGTGATTGTAATGGTGAGCGCGTCGTATCGTGTGCGAGTCGAGTAGCTCACGAGGTTACTCTTGACTTAGATAGTTTTGGTCACCGAGGCTGCTGCCCCTATCAGAGTCAAGTCCTTCTTGGTGTCAACTGTGATCGTGTACACGTTGTTGACGGGGCCAGACAGGGCAACCCACCCCGTGGTGATCGCTGTGTCGCTCGTGTCTGCGTAGAGGGCAAACGCTGTGTTGCCGCAGAGAAGAGCCGGGTCACTATGCGCAACCATGACGCTGTTCGTGGGCACGCTAAAAGTCGTCGTTGCGGTCGCTCCATCTTGCACGGAGATCGAAGTCGGAGCGAAGGTCAGCGCGGTGATAGTCGCTGTTTCGCAGGGGTCCGTGATCGTAATCGTGAACAAGACCCTGTCGCTGTCTGCAGCGGGCGTGAAAGTTGAGGAACCGGCCGGACCATTGTTCGCAATTGTGATGGTGTTGCTTAGCTTCATCGGGTAGGACCCTTTTTAAGTTTTTATTGTTGAGTAGACGGTGAGCTTGGCACCGGAGGTGGTCAGAGCAGAATTGGTTGCTCCAGTCCACGACCAGTTGTTGGTGACCGCGTAGCCACAGGGGGGCGTCTGGGTGTAGACAGCGCTTGTAAAGTCGTGGATCAGCGACTAGTCATACACATTGTAGGCGAGGTTCGTCGTCGGTGCTGCCGGCGGCGCGATTGAGGTGACTTGACAAGTAACTGTGATGGTCAGAGCCTTGTAGTTGGGATTCGGACCGTAAGTTGTGTCAAAGACGACCAGGATTCCATGAGTGCCAACGTGGGAGCCCAAGGTGGGGCTAATGGTAATCTACTGGTTATTGTTTGCAGATTGCGTGATTGTCAGCCAACCTGGCAGATTGGCACCGCTGGCAGTTCCATCGTCGTACTTTACGTTCGCGATTGGGAATGTTCCTGTTGAAGCGCAGCCTGGACCACCGGACAAGAAGCATTTGTCAAAGGCCGCTTAAGACGCCCTGTTGGCCGTGTTCTAGATTGGCAGCGGGAAGGTGCCCAAGGTAGTTGCAGCGACGGCAGCAGTGACGGCGGTCGGTGAAGGATTTGTCCACAGCATGTGGGAGCAGTCGCACGTTGCTGAGTTAATTGTCACTGTGAAGGCGGTGTACTGCTTCTGAGTGTTGTAGTTGGTCAGTACCGTCTTGATGTAGAGAACTTGGTTGACTGAAGCATTGCTGCCGATCAAGGTGATTGCTAGTGACGTATCCAGGGTCAGCGTGTAGTGTCCCGTCGAGAAAGCTGGTCCAGTCACTTTAGCCCAGCTGTTTGTGGGGACCGTGTCTGTGCCGTCGTTGGTTGTGAACACAGCCGCGCTCATCGGACCGCACCGATCGATGACGTTCTAGGCAGCTGCGAAGGAGTTTGTAGGCGCCTGGATGGTGAGCGTGACACTGGCTCCGTTGGTGATTGCTTGAGTGGTCACAGTCGTGGAGTCTGCAGCTTTAATGACGACAGATTGTGCGGTTGAGGTCGCACAAGGATCGCTCACAGTCACAGAGAAGCTGATCTAATCGGCGACTGCGTTGACGCTGAATTGAGAGTTAGTCGCGGGACCGTTGCTTGCGACTGTCAACACGTTCGTGAAGTAAATCGTTTTCGTGCCAATGTCAGCGAGCTTCGACGAGCTAACAACAATCTTGCCTGAACCTGTTGGTGATTCAGTGATGAACGCTGGAAGGTTGCCCCAGCTGTAGTTGTTCGTGTACGCGTAGCCGCAGGCTGGAACCTATGTGTAACCAAGCGAAGTTACGTTTATCTCAAGGGGCTTGTCAAAGATCGAGTACGCCAATGTGAAAGTGGGTGAGGTCGGCGCTGAAGATGGTTTCGTAAAGGAGGCCACCTGGCAGTCAACCTTGAAGGTGATCGCAGTGTACTGTTTGTTGGTTCCGTACTTCGGAGTCCAAACCGCGATGATGCTGTGAGTGCCCTTGACTGTGCCGTCCGGAGGCGTGATCGAGATCAAGATTTGTCTCTTGAGCGGAGCTGCGGCGTTGCCGTCTGCCTCAGTCGAGACTGGCCAGGTGATCCAAGAAGGTTTGGCCACAGTGGTTCCGTCGGGTTTCTTCCACTAGATGCTTGATACTTGACCGTCGAGACTGCATGAACCACCGTTTAGGTAGCACTTTTCAAAAGCTGGTTGGGTATTCTTGGCAGAAGTGTTGGCGGCTGGCATCGCCATCGTTTTCTCAGTGGCAGTTGCGGACACCATGATGGAGGTGGCGGTCTGGTCAACGCCAGCGGATGAAGGATCATCCCAAGCCAGCGGAGAGCAGTCACAAGTTGCAGAGTTGATGACGACAGCGACAGAAGTGTAGACTTCGCGAGTATCAGCGGTGTAGTCGTTCAGTTTGGCCTTGATGAACAAGTTGTAAGTCATGCTTGCTTCGTTTGCAATCAATGTTAGGTCCTTGGTCGTGTCGATCGTCAAAGTGTACTTGCCCGTGGAGTCGGGCCCAGTGATGACAGCCCACGCTGCGTTGAACGTGAAAGTTCCGCCCGCATTGTCCTTGTGGATCGTGTACGAGGTTGCGCCGCAGACAGATGCGATTCCAGTATCAGTCTCAACGGTTGTCGTTGGCCGCACAAAAGTGAAGGTTCCCGTGTTGCCATCGGTGACAGAGATCGTGTAAGAGCCGGCACTGCCCGCACCCGTGATCACAATGGCGTTGACGGTAGTGGTTTTACAGGGGTCGACAACTGTGATCGTGAACGATACTTTGTCATTGGCATCAACAGGAGCGAAAGAAGACGATGTACCACCCAAGAAGGCACTGTTCTTGGGAACGGTTGGCGTGTTGGTAAGCGTCATTGCGTAGGTGTTGACGGCAGCCTTGAGTTTGGTCTCAACACTTATTCGCCCTGGGGCAGTTGTGTCCTAAACGACGTAGGAGTTGGTACCCGTCCATGTGAAGCTGCTCGTGTAAGAGAGCCCGCAAGCTGGAACCTGGGTCCACTGACTGGTGAAGTCAAAGAGGAGAGGAGGGTAGAAGATCTTGTAGGTGAGATTCGTCGTGGGGTTCGCCGGTCGAGTAAAAGAGGTCACCACACAGTTAATCCTGATGTTTAGAATTTAGAACTATGTTGGAGTTCCACTCGTTGAGGTGTAAGTCGCGTAGACTTTGTAATCGCCCACAAGGCTAACTTGGCTCACAGTCGTAGAGATGGTCAGCTGCTGATTGGCATCGCTCCACGCAAGCCAGCCACCTGGCAGAGCCGCTTAACCAGTGCCCGGGTCGTACTTGATGTTTGCCGTTGCATAACTGCCCGTGGTCGTGCAAGGTGTTCCCAGCTCCCAGCAAGCGTTGAACTGAGTATTGGTAGCCTTGGCCGCGTCGCTGGAGACAGGGGGCGGGAAGTACGGATCTGAGCCACTTTGGGTAGTTCCAAGCACCTTGGCGGTCGCAGCGATGTTGACTGTGACTGACTGGATCGTGGGCTGGGTCCACGCCATGGCGGCACAGCTGCACGAAGTTGGCTTCAGGGTTACTGAGATTGTTGAAACTGAGCCTGTGTTGGTGGACCAACTTGCAAACTTCGTCGTGATCTTCAGAACGAAGACCTTGTCGACGCCGATCGCTTCTGGGAACAGACTTGGATTCACGAAAAGTTCCTTCTTGCCCGTCGTGGCTGAGTCCCTCACGATGGCCCACGAACCTGTCAGCGCGGTGTTGTCAGCATTATTCACGACTGTATAGGTCTTGGTTCCACAGAGGCCTGTCAATTTGTTGTCCGTGTCAACTCCGTCTGACGGAGGTGTAAAGGTGGAGGTGCCAGTTGACCCCTTCGTCACTAAAAGCGGAGTCGTGTCGAAGGTAATCGTTGAGATCGTCGTCAGCAGACAAGGGTTAGTCACTGTGATGGTGGCTGTCACGTCGGAGGGAGTGAACGTCGTTGTGGACCCTTGACCTTGGTTGGCGTTCACGGAAATAGAGTTTTTAAGCGTCACAGAGTAGTCGGCGGCGTGATTTCCGTCCGAACTGTAAATTTCGAAGGATGGATTCACAGTGGTGCCAGCGGAGATGATGCTCTGCGCGGTGGCTCCCGTGATCGTGTGAGTGAAAGTATTTGTGAAAGTATAACCACAGGCGGGCTATTGCACGTACGAGACAGTCGTCAAAGAAATGATCTTCTTTGGATAGAAGACGCTGTACGTGAATGCGCTTGAGGGGGTGTTCGAAACTGTGAAAGAAGTAATTTCACAGCCCACCGTGAAGGTGATCGCAGTGTACTGTTTGTTGGTTCCGTACTTCGGAGTCCAAACCGCAACGATGCTGTGAGTGCCCTTGACGGTGCCGTCCGGAGGCGTGATCGAGATCAAGATTTGTCTCTTGAGCGGAGCTGCGGCGTTGCCGTCTGCCTCAGTCGAAACTGGCCAAGTGATCCAAGAAGGTTTGGCCACAGTGGTTCCGTCGGGTTTTTTCCACTAGATGCTTGATACTTGACCGTCGAGACTGCATGAACCACTGTTTTCATAACACTTATCGAACGCAGTGTTGGTAGACCTCGCTGAAGTGCTTGAAGCTGGCATAGCCATCGTCTTTGAAGTTGGAGTTGCGGATACTAGGATCGCAGTTGAAGTCTGATCGACTCCAGAAGCTGGATCGTTCCACGCAAGCGCTGAACAGTCGCAAGTCGCCTGATTGATGACGATATTGATCAGTGTGTAACTGATAATGTTGTCGGAGGTGTACGAGTCAAGCTTCGACTTGATGTAGATAGGGAGAGTTACTGATGCCTCGGTGGCAATCAGCGAGAGGTCCTTGGTCGTGTCGATCGTCAAAGTGTACTTGCCCGTAGAGTCGGGCCCACTGATGACAGCCCACGCTGCGTTATAGGTGTAGGTTCCGCCCGCGTTGTCCTTGTGGATCGTGTACGAGGTTGGGCCGCAGACCTCTGCAATGCCGTTGGCGGTTTCGGCTGCTGTGACTGGTCGCGAAAACTTGACGGTGACAGAGGTGCCGTCAGTTACACTTTTCGAGTTTTGGGGAGATGTCGC
>Ga0075472_10001254_pt1 | contig 10359 bp, 10 predicted proteins | sample DEB19_08_DNA_3_FD_77014 | JGI IMG/M metagenome (GOLD analysis project Ga0075472, IMG submission 77014) | Aqueous microbial communities from the Delaware River and Bay under freshwater to marine salinity gradient to study organic matter... | ecosystem: Environmental > Aquatic > Marine > Coastal ...
ACCGTCCAACACCGAGCCGCTCCTGCGATTGAACCTCGAAGCCGCCACTCGTGAGCAGTGCGATACGCAAGTGGCCGAGTTGTTGCAACTCATCACGGCGTAGCGCGCGGCTGCCCGCCTAGCCTGTGGGTGATGACCACCATCGACGCCCGCCTCCTGGCGATCCTTGCATGTCCGCAAGACAAGGGTCCGCTGTACTTCATCGCCGACGAAGATTCGCTGTACAACCCGCGCTTGAAGCGCCGTTACGACGTCCGCGATGGAATTCCGGTGATGTTGGTGGATGAATCCACCACGGTGAGCGACGAGGAACACGTTCGCATCATGGCCAAGGTGTCGGCACAGGGGATTGCTCCTACCTTCAGCGCGTAGCGAGTGTGATCCACTACGAACCAAGGATTGCGGCCACGGCAACCCGCCGTCACGTAGACTGAGTGCCGTCGGCTGACCCGATTCGGCGCCAGCAGGCCCCAGTCCGACACGGTCGCTAGGTGACCGTATGCGTTACCGAGTCAGCTGCAGTTCAGTCACGGAAAAAGGGGTCAGCCATGTCATCATCCACGTTTGCCCAGCGCAAGGACTATCGCGTCGCCGATATCTCGCTCGCACCATTCGGACGCAAGGAGATTCACCTCGCCGAGCATGAAATGCCCGGCTTGCGCGCCTTGCGCAAGGAGTACGGCGCGTCGAAGCCACTGAAGGGTGCACGGATCTCCGGCTCCTTGCACATGACCGTGCAAACCGCCGTCCTGATCGAAACGCTGGTGGAACTCGGTGCCGAGGTGCGCTGGGCGAGCTGCAACATTTTCTCCACGCAGGATCATGCGGCCGCTGCGGTTGCGGTGGGTCCGAACGGCACGATGGAGGAGCCCAATGGTGTCCCCGTGTTTGCGTGGAAGGGCGAAACGCTCGAGGAATATTGGTGGGCCACCGAACAGATGATGACCTGGCCCGATGGTGACGGACCGAACATGATCCTGGACGACGGCGGTGATGCAACGCTGTTGTTGCACAAGGGTGTGGAATACGAGAAGGAAGGCAAGGTGCCGGATCCAACGACGGCGTCGAATCCGGAGTTGGCGATCGTGCTCGGGTTGTTGCAGCGCACGTTGAAGAACGATCCCACCAAGTGGACGCGCATGGCCAAGGGAATCCGTGGCGTCACCGAGGAAACCACCACCGGTGTGAAGCGTCTCTACAAGATGCACGAGCGCAAGGAACTGCTGTTCCCGGCCATCAACGTGAACGACAGCGTCACCAAGAGCAAGTTCGACAATCTCTACGGTTGTCGTCACTCACTCATCGACGCCATCAACCGTGCCACCGACGTGATGATCGCCGGCAAGGTTGCGGTGGTGTGTGGCTACGGCGATGTCGGCAAGGGTTCGGCGCAAAGTTTGCGCGGTCAGGGAGCGCGAGTGATCGTGACGGAGATCGACCCGATCAACGCGTTGCAGGCAGCGATGGAGGGTTACCAGGTCGACGTTCTCGAGGATGTGGTGGGTGATGCGGACATCTTCGTCACTGCAACCGGAAACGAGATGATCGTCACCGTCGACCACATGGCCAAGATGAAGCACAACGCCATCGTGTGCAACATCGGCCACTTCGACAACGAAATCGACATGGCGGGTTTGGCTCGCAGCGGCGCGAAGCGCGATGAGCTGAAGCCGGGAACCGACTTGTGGACGTTCCCCGATGGTCACGCGGTGATCGTGCTGGCGGAAGGACGCCTCGTGAACCTTGGATGTGCAACCGGACATCCGAGCTTCGTCATGAGCTGCTCGTTCTCCAACCAGTTGATCGCACAAATCGAATTGTTCAACAATCCGGCGAAGTATCCGATCGGCGTGTACGTGTTGCCCAAGCACTTGGATGAGCGTGTGGCGTCACTTCACCTCGGTGCACTGGGCGCCAAGTTGACCAGGCTCTCCGATCGACAAGCGGAATACCTTGATATGGATCCGAAGGGTCCGTTCAAGCCGGAGCACTACCGCTATTAGTCCGCGACTCCATCGTGAGTCGCGGTAGGAGAGGTTGGACGAGTGGTCCGATGGCGATGGCAAACAACACGGTGCCAACGCCGACCTGACCGCCGAGTAGCCAACCCACCACGAGCACGGTCACCTCGATGAAGGTTCGCGCTACACGAATCTGAATTCCACGTGCGGCAAGGCCGGTCATGATGCCGTCGCGTGGGCCAGGGCCAAGTCCGCTTCCGATGTACAGCGCCGATCCCAGCGCCACCAACAGGATTCCCCCGAGCAACATCGGGATGCGCAACGCCATGGCCTCCACTCGTGGAATCGCGTCAAGCACCAAGTTTGCTACCAAACCAATCTCCAGAGCATTGAGCACCGTTCCCAGTCCGGGTTTCTGACGCAGGGGAATCCAGAACAACACCAGAAGTGCGATGCCCGTGAGGATGATCACGGTGCCGATGCCGAGGCCAACTTGGTTGGCGACGCCCTGATGAAAGACATCCCACGGAGGATTCCCCAAGCGCGATTCGATCTGCAGTGAAATTCCCACGCCAAACAGGGCAAGTCCGGTCACACAGCGGGTGATGCGTTCCACCAAGCGATCAATCGTCACCGAGCCACCGTACTTCACGCGTGGTGACATCGATGCGCTCGGAGTGACACCGCACCTCGTGCGCGCGCCACACGTTCTTGCCGAGCGCGCCGCCGCTGACTCGCACGTGGCCGCACTCGGTGAATATCGGGGCGAGTTGCGGCGAGCGATCCACGCGATGAAGTTCCGCAATGCTCGCTGGATTGCGGTGCGCTTCGGTCGACACTTGGCGCGCGCCGTGGGGGAGACGTTCGACGTCGTGACGTACGCCCCCACCACCAATCGCCGACTACGACGACGTGGTCATGATCAGTCGGCACTCATCGCCTCGTCGGTGGCGCGAACGCTTCGAGTCCGCCATGTTCGCGCGCTTCGTCGTGTGGATTCGCGGGTGCAAACGGGTGCCTCGCGTGCCCAACGAATGCATGGTCCGCGCTACGTGGTGCGGTCACGTGTGGTGCATGGTCGCACGGTGCTGCTGGTGGATGACGTGTTGACGACGGGCTCCACACTCCGACATGCGCGGGAGGCACTGCTGCGTGCAGGGGCTCGTGAGGTGCACTGTGCGGTGATTGCGTACGTGAAAGCGCCACCGTTGTCGCGGGTAGAATGACGTCTCTCATGGCAGTGCTCGATCGGATCCTGCGCGCCGGTGAGGGCAAAAAGGTCAAGGCACTGGCCGCCGTCGTACCCGAGGTAAATGCCCTGGAACCCTCCATCGTTGCCCTGAGCGACGATGCATTGCGGGGTAAGACCGCGGAGTTCAAGTCGCGTTTGGCGCGTGGTGAGGATCTCGACGACCTCATGGTGGAGGCGTTCGCCGTGGTGCGAGAGGCCTCCAAGCGTGTCATTGGGCAGCGTCACTACGACGTCCAGCTGATGGGTGGTGCCGCCCTGCATGCGGGTTGGGTTGCCGAAATGCGCACGGGCGAAGGCAAGACGTTGGTGTCGACGTTGCCGGTGTACCTCAATGCGCTCGCCGGCAAAGGAGTGCACCTCATCACGGTGAACGACTATCTCGCGCGTCGCGACGCGGTGTGGATGGGCCAGATCCACCGTTGGCTCGGTCTCAGCGTCGGACTCGTCGTGCCGGGAGTGCGCACATCGCCTGCCGAGAAACGAATCGACTATGCCGCCGACATCACCTACGGAACCAACAACGAGTTCGGCTTTGACTACCTGCGCGACAACATGGCCGGCACCGTCGCCGACAAGGTGCAGCGCGGACATCACTACGCCATCGTCGACGAAGTCGACTCCATCCTCATCGACGAGGCACGCACTCCGCTGATCATCTCCGGTCGCATCGCCGACGCGGCAACGCTGTACTACAAGTTCGCTTCCATCGTCCGCACCTTGGTGCGCGGCGTCGACTTCGACGTGGAGGAAGACAAACGCATCGTGGTGCCCACCGAAGCGGGAATCGAAAAGGTGGAACAACAGCTCGGTATCGAGAACTTGTACGACGAAGTGCAACGCAACTTGGTGCACCAATTGCAGGTGGCGTTGCGCGCAGCAGTGTTGTACCACCGCGACAAGGACTACATCGTGCAGGACGGCGAGGTGAAGATCGTCGACGAGTTCACCGGCCGAATCCTCGAGGGTCGTCGATGGAGCGAGGGAATTCACCAAGCTGTCGAAGCCAAGGAAGGCGTCAAGATTAAGGAAGAGAATCAGACGCTTGCCACCATCACGTTGCAGAACTACTTCCGCATGTACGACAAGTTGTCGGGCATGACGGGAACCGCGCAAACCGAGGCGGCGGAATTGATGAACACCTACGGCCTCAACGTGGTGCCGATTCCCACGAATCGCCAGATGGTTCGCGAGGACCAAGCCGACCTCATCTACAAGTCGGAAGAAGCCAAGTTCAAGGCGGTGGTCGACGACATCGCAGCGCGCCACGAAACCGGTCAACCCGTGCTGGTTGGCACCGTGAGCGTGGAGAAGAGCGAGCTGTTGTCGCGCAAGTTGCAACAACGCGGCGTGAAGCACGAAGTGTTGAACGCAAAGCAGCACACGCGGGAAGCATCGATCGTGGCCCAAGCGGGACGCATCGGGTCGGTAACGGTGGCCACGAACATGGCCGGTCGTGGCGTCGACATCCTGCTGGGTGGCAATCCCGAAGGTATGGCGCGAGCGCAGGTGCTGAAGGAAGGCCACCATCCCGACACGTTGCTGGACGAGTTTGCGCTTCCGGTCGCGTTGGAGGAAATGCCGATCGATTACATCACTGCTCGCCGCAAGGCACACGAGCGTTTGGCGGAGTTGGTGCGCGAATACACGGCATCGTGCGAAGCCGACGGCGCAAAGGTGCGCGAACTCGGCGGCTTGTACGTGTTGGGCACCGAACGACACGAGAGTCGCCGAATCGACAATCAGTTGCGTGGTCGTGCGGGTCGCCAGGGCGATCTCGGTGCCAGCCGTTTTTACCTGAGCTTGGACGACGAGTTGATGCGGCTCTTTGCCACCGGTGCATTGTCGTGGGTGATGGGCCGGGCGTTGCCGGACGATGAAGCAATCGAAGCCAAGATGGTGACGAAGGCCATCGAACGCGCACAAAGCACGGTGGAACAGCGCAACGCCGAGATTCGCAAGAACGTGCTCAAGTACGACGAGGTGATGAACGAGCAACGCAAGATCATCTATCAGCGTCGCGATCAGATCCTCTCCGGTAGCGATCTCAAGGTTGCTGCCATGGAGTACCTCGCCGATGCGGTGGATTCGCTCATCGAGACGCATTGCGTTTCCGAAGCCGACGACGAATGGGACGTCTCGGGCTTGGTCACCGAACTGCGATCGTTCTGGCCTCACGGCGTGAGCGTGGAGCAATTGTCCGCCTGTGCATCCACCGACGCCATGTACGACCTGGTCATGGCCGATGCCTCCGCGTATTACGCCCAGCGCGAAGCAGAACTCGGCGCCGACACCATGCGCGAGATCGAACGTCAGGTGATGCTGCGCATCATCGATCAGCGTTGGCGCGAGCACCTCGAGGAAATGGACTACCTGCAGGAGGGCATCAACTTGCGGGCGATGGGCCAGAAGGATCCGCTCACCGAGTGGCAGCGCGAAGGCTTCGAGATGTTCGGTGCACTGATGAAGGGCATCGCCCAGGACTTCGTCAAGTACGTGATGCACGTACAAGTCGTGCGCAACGATGCATCCGTCGCCCAGGTGCAAACGGTGCAGAACGTGCAGACATCGGACGCAGAGAGTGCGCCGCGCCGCGCGGCCAGGGCCGTCGCTGCCACCGACGGCGGTGCACCGGCACGACCCACCACCGTGGTGAACTCGGCGAGTGATTGGTCGAAGACCCCGCGTAATGCACCGTGCCCGTGTGGTTCGGGCAAGAAGTACAAGCAGTGTCACGGCAAGGTGGCGTAGGCCGTTACGGCGGCAACCCATGCGTGATTTCACGACTGACATTTCCGATGTTGCCCGTCGCGTCGCGGAGGCAAAGGCATATCTGAAGATTGATCAGTTGCGCGAGCGACTCCTGGAACTCGAGACCGAAGTAGCCAAACCCGACTTGTGGAACGACCAGGAGCACGCCAAGCGAGTGAACAGCGAATACGCGGCGGTGAAGGGCGATCTCACGGAATTCGACCGGATCGCCCAAACCCTGGAAGACGTACAAGTGCTGCACGAGATGGCGCGTGAAGCAGATGATGCATCACAGGAACCGGAAATCAACGACAGCCTCGTTCGCGCGCGTGCCGCACTCGACGAGGTGGAGTTGCGCAGTCTGTTCATCGGTGAGCACGACGAAACTGATGCCATCGTGCAGATCAATGCCAAGGACGGCGGCATCGATGCCCAGGACTGGAGTGCGATGTTGTGGCGTATGTACACGCGGTGGGCCGAACGCCGGAATTTCTCGGTGGAGATGGGCGACATCTCCGATGGCACCGAAGCCGGGATCCTCTCCGCCGACTTCACCGTACGCGGACGGTTCGCTTACGGTCTCCTGACGAGTGAGCGTGGCACCCATCGGTTGGTGCGCATCAGTCCGTTCGACAATCAAGGTCGCCGTCAAACCAGTTTTGCAACCGTCCAGGTGTGGCCGGTGCTCGAAGAAGTCGATGTGGAGATCAACGATGCCGACATCGAGATGGAGGTGTACCGGGCATCGGGTGCTGGCGGTCAGCACGTGAACAAGACGTCGTCGGCGGTGCGTCTCATTCACAAACCGACCGGCCTCGTGTCGGCTTCGCAGCAGGAACGCAGCCAGCTGCAAAACCGGGAGAACGCGTTGAAGAAGTTGAAGACCATGGTGGCGGCGCGCATCATCGAAGAACGCGAGGCGGAACTGGCGCGCATCGCCGGCAAGCAAGCCACCGTTGGTTGGGGAACTCAGATTCGCTCTTATGTATTGCAGCCGTATCAAATGGTGAAGGATCTCCGCACGGATGTGGAGTCGGGTAATGTCTCGGCAGTGCTCGACGGCGACCTGGATGAGTTCATGGAGGGCTACCTGCGCTGGCGTCGCACCGAGGCTGGTCAATAATGATCAAGCTCGACGGTGTCACCAAGATCTACGGGCACGACACCCTCGCCGTCGACGACGTGTCGTTCGACGTGGCCAGGGGCGACTTCGTGTTCCTCGTGGGGCCGTCGGGGTCGGGCAAGTCCACGTTGCTTCGCTTGATGAGCCGGGAAGAAGTGGCAACCGAGGGTGACGTGTGGGTTGCCGGTCGCAACGTGTGCGAACTCCCGCCGTCGCGGGTGCCGTTTCTGCGTCGCTCGCTCGGCAATATCTTCCAGGACTACAAGCTGCTGCTCAACAAGACCGTGTTCGAGAACGTTGCATTCGCGCTCGAGGTCATCGGCAAGCCACGCCACGTGATTCGCGAACAAGTGCCGTTCGTGCTGGAGTTGGTCGGGTTGGCCGACAAGAGCGAGCGATTCCCGAATCAACTCTCCGGTGGTGAGCAACAGCGAGTGTCGATCGCGCGCGCGTTCGTGTATCGTCCGCTCATCATGTTGGCCGACGAACCAACGGGCAACCTCGATCCCGCTACGAGCGAGGGCATCATGGCCTTGCTGCAAGCCATCAACGAAACGGGCACCACCGTGGTGATGGCAACACACGACCACCGCGTGGTCAACGCGATGCGCCGACGCGTGATTCAGTTGGACCGTGGACTCGTGGTGCGCGACCAAGAGCGAGGGGTGTACGAATAATGCTGGCTCGCATCGAATATGCATTGCGCGAAACGTGGGCGAGTTTCCGTCGCAACCTCACGCTCACGATGGCTGCCGTCCTGACGTCGGCGATCGCACTGTTGTTGGTTGGCGCAACGTTCCTCATTCAGCGTGCGTTCGAGAACTTGTTGGTGCAGTGGCGTGGCGACGTTGCCATGATCGTGTTCGTTCGCAGTGATGCATCACCCGAGCAGGTTGCATTGATCGACGGCACCCTGCGTGCCGCACCGAGCGTGATCGATGTGGACAAGCTTCGTTATCTCGACAAAGCCGAGAGCTACGCGGAGGCCCAGCGCATTTTCGTGGGTGATCCCGTGACGCTCAGCCTGCTCACGCCCGAGACCATCCCGACGCAGTTCAAGGTGGTGCCAATCACCGAGGACACCGATTTGGTTCGCAGCTTGGCCGATCAATACCGCACGTTGCCAGGAGTGGAGGCCGTCGCACTGGCGGAGGACGAATTCGAGGTCATCTCGACGTTGTCGGGTTTCGTGCGCAACGTCACGCTGATCATGTCGCTGGTGTTGTTGGCGGTTGCCATCGGGTTGATCTGGAACACCATTCGTACGGCAATGTTCGCTCGCCGTCGGGAAATCGAAGTGATGAAGTTGGTGGGTGCCACCAACTGGTTCATCCGTATTCCGTTCATGTTGGAGGGTTTGTTGCAAGGGTTGATCGGTGGCGTGGTCTCGTGTGCGGGGGTGTGGGCGCTGAACAGCGCGTGGTCCGGTGGTGTGGCGGCGTTCAAGCCGGGCACCGGAATCTCCAGCCTCGTGGTGCCGGCCGGATACCTGTCTGGTGTGATGGTGGTGCTGCTCCTGCTTGGTGCGGCAATTGGCGCGATTGGTTCGGCCATCGCCGCATCGCGCTTCCTCGACGTGTAGTTGCTCGGTCGCGGCTGGTAGACACGTGGTGATGGCCGAGTTCACCCAGATTCGTTACGAGGTGAGCGAGTCGATCGCCACCGTCGCGCTGAATCGGCCGGAGAAGATGAATGCGTTCACTGGCGTGATGATGCGCGAGTTGTTGGACGTGTTCGACATCATCGATGCCGACGACACGGTGCGAGCAGTGATCGTCACGGGTGAAGGCAAGGCGTTTTGTGCGGGAGCCGACTTGTCGGGTGGCGCAAAAACGTTCGACGATGGTGATTGGTCGAGTCCCGACGACGACCGTGTTCGTCGTGACGGCGGCGGGCAGGTGACGTTGCGAATCTTCGAGTGCAAGAAGCCGGTGATTGCCGCCATCAACGGGGCAGCGGTGGGGATTGGTGCCACGATGACCCTTCCGATGGATATTCGTCTGGCATCCACTGCAGCACGTGTGGGTTTCGTCTTCACGCGACGCGGCATCGTGCCAGAGGCATGTTCGTCGTGGTTTTTGCCGCGGGCAGTGGGCATCTCTCGGGCTGCCGAGTGGGTGTACACCGGGCGAATTCTCTCTGCCCACGAGGCACACGAAGGTGGTCTCATCCGTTCGGTGCATACGCCGGAGGAATTGTTGCCCGCCGCGCGCGCATTGGCACGCGAGATCGCCGACAATACGTCGGGGGTTTCCGTGGCGCTCTCTCGTCAGATGTTGTGGCGCATGCTGGGAGCTTCGCATCCGATGGATGCGCATCGGGTCGACTCGCGTGGCATTCAAATGCGGGGTCGCAGTGCGGACGCCCACGAGGGCGTGAGCAGTTTCCTGGAAAAGCGCCCGGCACGATTCGCCGATTCGGTCGCCGGTGGACTTCCCGACATCTTCCCGGAGTGGGAAGACCCTCAGTTTTCGTGAGCACCGAGCCGTCGAGCCCGGCGTCGCACAACGTCGCCGCAACGCTGTTCGAACGCGTCGGCGGAATCTCGTTCTTCGAACGTGTGGCCGAGGAGTTCTACGTCAGCGTGCGCACCGATCCGGTGTTGTTGGCGTTGTATCCGGAGCCCGACGATTTGGGTCCGGCACGACGTCGCTTGGCATTGTTCCTGGCGCAGTACTGGGGTGGGCCCACCACGTATTCCGACGAACGTGGGCATCCGCGCTTGCGGATGCGTCACGCAACGTTTCCCATCGACGACGCGATGCGTGATCGATGGCTTTCGCACATGAATACTGCACTCGATGCTGTGGCCGCTCCCGCCGAACTGATTGCGGAGATGCGCGACTACTTCGTGCGAGCAGCGGATCACCTGCGTAACGTCTAGTTGCGCGAACCAGTTCCGTGTTGTTCGGCTGCGCGAACTACGTGCCCAGCGTGTAGCACGCCACGGCACTTGCTGCCGCGACGTTGAGCGAGTCGATGCCGTCTTGCATTTCGATACGCACGCGCAGGGTGCACGCATCCAGCACACTGTCGGACAGACCATCCCGCTCGGAGCCCAGCACCACGAGTCGACGTTGATCGTGCAGTCGCACGTCACGCATCGGCATGGCGTCGATGGCTGGAGTGAGTGCAATGGTGGCGACTCCGTCGGCGGCTGCAGCGCGAACGAACTCGGCGGTGTCGGCAACTCGTGCATGTGGTACGTGGAACGCGTTACCCATCGACACTCGAAGTGCACGTCGAGCCAGGGGATCGGCACTGTTGTTGTCGAG